>WNGJ01000153.1_pt1 | contig 99682 bp, 93 predicted proteins | sample 5400611 | NCBI WGS metagenome assembly WNGJ01 (sample SAMN13153375, study PRJNA577476) | soil metagenome | isolation source: 40 cm soil or saprolite under Garry oak tree replicate 1 | place: USA:California | collected 2016-06-15 | reverse complement strand
GCGAGCTGCGCGTCAGCGACACCTCGTCGCAATTGGCGGAGTAGGGCGATGGCGCAGGCGGCACTGACCATCGACGGCCTGAGCGTGGACTTCGAGGGCTTCAAGGCCGTCAACGGTGTCTCGATGGTGATCGAGGAGGGCGAACTGCGCGTGCTGCTCGGCGCCAACGGAGCCGGCAAGACCACCTTGATGGACCTGATCACGGGCAAGACCAAGTCGACCTCCGGCCGGGTCTTCCTGCACGACACCGACATCACCAATTGGGAAGAGCATAAGATCGCGCGCGCCGGTCTGGGGCGGAAGTTCCAGATCCCGAGCGTGTTCAAGGAATTGACTGTCCGCCGCAATCTGGAAGTGGCGAGCTGCAAGAACCCCGGCGTGTTCGCCAATCTCGGTTTCGGCTTTGGTGCCAGCGCCAAGCAGAATGTCGACGAGGTGCTGGAGCTGATTGGCCTGGCGGAGGAAGCCCATCGGATCGCCGCCTATCTCAGCCACGGCCAGACCCAGTGGCTGGAGCTGGGACTGCTGATCACCCAGAACCCGAAGATCATTCTGCTCGACGAGCCGACCGCCGGCATGACGCAAGCGGAAACGCACAAGACCTCGCTGATCGTCAACAACCTGAAAGGACGCCACACCATCATCGTGGTCGAGCACGACATGGCGTTCGTGCGCGAGATCGCCGAACGCATCACGGTCCTGCATCTCGGCCAGGTGCTCGCCGAAGGCAATGTCGGGGAGATCGAGACCAATCCCAAGGTGCGCGAGGCCTATCTCGGCTCGAAGGGGATTTCGTGATGCTGGCGTTCGCGCACGTCGATAGCTTCTACGACCGCAGCCACATCCTGCATGATGTCTGCCTGGATATTCCCGAGGGCAAGGTAACCGCGATCCTCGGCCGCAACGGCACCGGCAAAACCACGCTCTTGAAGACGCTGATGGGCCTGACCGACCGGATGGACGGCGAGATCCGTCTCGACGAGTCTGATCTGGGCAGCGAGCCGACCTTCCGCCGCGCCCGCGCCGGCATCGCCTATGTTCCGCAGGGCCGCGAGATCATTCCGGATTTCTCGATCCGCGAAAACATCCTGATGGGCTCGTTCGCGCGCGCCGACGGCAAGCGCGAGATCCCGCCGCTGGTCGCCGAGCTGTTTCCCTACCTGATGGACAATCTCGACCGCAACGGCGGCGTGCTGTCCGGCGGCCAGCAGCAGCAGCTCGCGATCGCGCGCGCGCTTGCTGCAAATCCCAAGATCATCCTGCTCGACGAACCGAACGAAGGCATCCAGCCCTCCATCGTCGAGGAGATTGAGAAAATCATCATCCGGCTCAACCGGGAGATCGGCCTGACCGTGATTCTTGTCGAGCAGAATGTGTCGTTCGTCCGCCATGCGGCTCACCGCTTCGCCATGATGGAGAAGGGGCGGGTGGTGGCGGCCGGCGATATCGAAGACCTCAGCGACGCGCTGGTTCATCGCCACATGGCGGTGTGACGCAAGACGTCGGGAGCGGACGAAAGCGGTGCGGTGGCGATGCACCGGCGGTTATTGATGAGCAAAGCTGCAAGGAGAGCGATATGCTGCACGGAGATATTTCTTCCAGTAACGACACGGTTGGCGTCGCCGTCGTGAATTACAAGATGCCGCGCCTTCATACCAAGGCGGAGGTGCTCGATAACGCGAGGAAAATAGCCGACATGATTGTCGGCATGAAGACAGGTCTTCCCGGCATGGATCTCGTGATCTTTCCGGAATATTCGACCCACGGCATCATGTACGACTCCAAGGAGATGTACGAGACCGCCTCTGTCGTGCCCGGCGACGAGACCGAGATTTTCGCCGAGGCCTGCCGCAAGGCCAAGGTGTGGGGCGTGTTTTCGCTGACCGGCGAACGGCATGAGGAGCATCCCAAGAAGGCGCCCTACAACACCTTGATCCTGATGAACGACAAGGGCGAGATCGTGCAGAAGTACCGCAAGATCATGCCCTGGGTGCCGATCGAAGGCTGGTATCCCGGCAACTGCACCTACGTCTCCGAAGGCCCGAAGGGCCTGAAGGTGTCGCTGATCATCTGCGACGACGGCAACTATCCCGAGATCTGGCGCGATTGCGCCATGAAGGGCGCCGAGCTGATCGTGCGCTGCCAGGGCTACATGTATCCCGCCAAGGACCAGCAGGTGATCATGGCGAAGGCGATGGCCTGGGCCAACAATGTCTATGTGGCGGTCGCCAACGCCGCCGGCTTCGACGGCGTCTACTCCTACTTCGGTCATTCCGCCATCATCGGCTTCGACGGCCGCACGCTCGGCGAATGCGGCGAGGAGGACTACGGCATCCAGTACGCCCAGCTTTCCAAGTCGCTGATCCGCGACGCGCGCGCGACCGGCCAGTCGCAGAACCATCTCTTCAAGCTGGTCCATCGCGGCTACACCGGCATGATCAACTCGGGCGATGGCGATCGCGGTGTCGCGACCTGTCCCTACGAGTTCTATGCCAAGTGGATCGCCGATCCGGAAGGCACCCGCGAGATGGTGGAGTCGTTCACGCGAACCACCGTGGGCACCGAGGAATGTCCGATCGAGGGCATCCCGGCAAAGAAGGTCGCGCATCGCTGAGATGTGGAATGCTAGAGCATGATCCGGAAAAGTGGACACTGGTTTTTCCTCGCGACAAACGCGAAGCGTTTGCGCGGAGATCATGCTCGAACAATAGGCTAGAGCGCGATGATGACTCATCGCGCTCTAGGCGCCGGCAGGATCATCCTGCCGGCGCTGACTTTCCGCGCCGTCGCCGCCGCCGCGGCGAACGAAACGCTTGAGGACGTGGAGGAAGCATCGTGAGTCTCGACTACGACATTTACGACCTCGGCGACGTCGCCCTGCAGCGCGGCGCTACCCTGCGCGGCTGCAAGCTCGCGTACAAGACGTTCGGCACGCTGAATGCCGCCAAGGACAACGTCATCGTCTATCCCACCTGGTATTCGGGCCAGCACACCGACAATGAGTGGCTGATCGGCGAGGGGCGCGCGCTCGACCCGAAAAAATACTTCATCATCATCCCGGACATGCTGGGCAATGGCCTCTCGTCCTCGCCCAGCAACACGCCCGAGCCCTATAACGGACCGCGTTTTCCGTTCGTGACGGCCTGCGACAATGTGCGCGCGCAGCACCGCCTGATGAGCGAGAAGTTCGGCATCACGCATATTCGTCTGGTCACCGGCTGGTCGATGGGCGCGCTGCAGACCTTTCACTGGGGGGCGCTTTATCCCGACATGATGGACCTGATCGCGCCGTTTTGCGGTTCGGCGAAATGTTCGCGTCACAATTTCGTTTTTCTCGAGGGGGTGAAGGCGGCGCTGACCGCCGACGCTGCCTGGAAGGAAGGCTGGTACACCGAAAAGCCGGCCCGCGGTCTTCGCGCCGCCGCCCGCGTCTATGCCGGCTGGGGATTTTCGCAGGCCTTCTATCGCGAGAAGCTCGATATCGAGGCGTTGGGCTATTCCTCGCTCGAGGATTTTCTGGTCGCGTTCTGGGAGGGATTCTTTCTGCCGAAGGATGCCAACAATCTTCTGACCATGCTCTGGACCTGGCAGAACGGCGATATCAGCGACAATGAATTGTACAAGGACGACTACAAGGCGGCCCTCGGTGCGATCAAGGCCAAAGCCTACATCATGCCCGGCCAGACCGACCTGTACTTTCCGCCCGAGGACAGCCAGTTCGAGGTCGCCCATATGCCGAACGCCGAATTCGTTCCGGTGCCCTCGATCTGGGGCCATTTCGCAGGCGGTCCGGGCACCAATCCCAGGGATGTCGACTTCATCGACGCGAAGCTGAAGGAGCTGCTCGCCAAATGAGCGGGCACTTGCAGAACAAAAGAGTTTAGGGAGGAACTTGCGATGCGGCGCATCGAGCGCGTGCTGGGCAGCCGATTGGAGCCTGAGTTTTCCGAGGAGCTGCATCGGCTCGAGCATCGCGGCGCGATCGATATCGTCAACGTGCCGGTCGCCGATCTGGCGCGGCGCCGCCTCCTGATCACGACGCGGGGCGGCGAGGAGCTGGCGATCGCGCTGCCGCGTCATCAGAAGCTGTTCGACGGCGCCGTGCTGCTGCTCGATGACGATCGCGCCATCGTGGTGCGGGCGGCATCCGAGCGCTGGCTTCGCCTCGAGCCGCGGTCGATCGGCGACGCCGTCGAGCTCGGCTACCGCGTCGGCAATCTGCATTGGCGGGTCCGGTTCGGCGGCGAAGTCCTTCTGGTTGCGATGGAAGGGCGGCTTGAGGACTATACCGCGCGATTGGAAAATCTGATCACGTCGCGCCGGGTGGGGGTCACCGTGCTCGACGAGGATGTCCACGACCCCTCCGGTGCCACGGAGCCGTCGCTGCCACGTCCTCATCGTCACGATCATTAGTCATGCTCGCCACGCTGCACGCGATATGGCAGGCGGATGCAGCGTTCCCGAGCGGCGCCTTTGCATTCTCCTACGGGCTCGAAGGCGCCATCGCGTTGCGTCGCGAGATCACCGTGCGGGAGCTCGAGCAACTTGTGATGACCATCCTGCGGCAGCGCTGGGCGAGCTATGATCGGATCGCGCTCGTGCGGTCATTTCGGGCGAAGGGCGACCTCGCGACCATCGCCGCGATCGATCGCGAGGTCGAGGCTTCGACCCTGGTCGAAGCCTTGCGCAACGGCTCGCGCCGCAACGGCGCGTCCTTTCTGGCGTCGCATGCAAGCCTCGGCGACGAACTGGGCTGTGCGCTGCGCGCTGCCGTGCGAAGGAGCGAATGTCTTGGGCATATCGCCGTGATGCAGGGCGCGGTCTGGTCGGCGGTCGGGCTGACCGAAGAATTAGCGCAATTGACGTCGGGATATGCGGTGGCGTCCGGCCTGATCGCGGTGGCGGTTCGTCTTGGGACCATCGGCGCGCTGCGGGGACAGGCGGTGCTGAAGGCTTGCCTGCCGCTGATCGAGGAGCTTGCCTCGCACGAAACACCCGATGGAATGGACATGGAAAGCTTCATCCCGTTTCTCGACATTGCCTCGGCCCGGCACGCGCAGGCCGATCTGCGGCTCTTTGCCAATTGAGGGTGATCAGCGATGCTTTTGACGCCAACGGAGCTGGAGCGGTTGACGATCTTCAACGCGGCGGAACTGTCGCGCCGCCGCCGCGCCAGGGGTTTGAAGCTCAATTATCCGGAGGCCGTCGCGATCATCACCGACGAAATTCTGGAAGGCGCGCGCGACGGCCGTTCGGTGGCTGATCTGATCGGGTTCGGATCGACGATCCTTTCGACCGACGACGTGCTGCCAGGTATCGCTGCGATGATAACAATCATTCAGGTGGAATGCGTCTTTCCCGACGGCACCAAGCTCGTGACCGTGCATGAGCCCATCCGGCCCGCGCCGGGTGCTGAGGCCGATGTCGAGCATCCGGGATTGGTGCAGGCCAAGCAGGGCCGGCTCGAACTCAACGCCGGCCGCCGCACGCTGAAATTGACAGCGGTCAATACCGGCGACCGCCCGATTCAGATCGGGTCGCATTTTCACTTCTTCGAGGTCAACAAGGCGCTCGAATTCGATCGCTCCGCGGCATTCAACATGCGGCTTGATATTCCGGCGGGCACTGCGGTGCGTTTCGAGCCAGGCGCTTCGAAGGAAGTTTCGCTGGTCGAGTTCGGCGGCAGCGGCGAACTGACGGGACTGAACAATCTCACTGGCGGCCTTGCATCCGATCCGCGCGTCCGCGAGGCGGCGCTGGCGCGGGCGAAGGCACGCGATTTCCGCGGTGCTTGAAGAGTCTTGGGGCCTGAAGAACTTGGGGGCCTGAAGAGGGAGAGTGTGCATTGGCGATGATCGACCGGCGGGATTATGCCGCCCTCTATGGCCCGACCACGGGCGACGCCGTCCGCCTCGGCGACACCTCGCTGATCGCGGTGGTGGAACATGATCACGCGGTCTATGGCGACGAATGCCTGCACGGCGGCGGCAAGACGCTGCGCGACGGCATCGGCATGGCCGGCATCACCAGCGCCGAAGGCGCGCTCGATTTCCTGCTCTGCAATGTGCTGGTGATTGATCCCGTTATCGGCATCGTCAAGGGCGATCTCGGCATCCGGCATGGCCGCATCGTCGGGATCGGCAAGGCCGGCAATCCCGCCATCATGGATGGCGTCGATCCGCGGCTGATCGTGTCCACGGGGACCACGGTGAGGGATTGCGAAGGCCTGATCGCGACGCCGGGCGCAATCGACGTTCACGTGCATTTCGACAGCGCGGGCCTGGTCGAGCACGCGATCTCAAGCGGCATCACCACCATGATCGGCGGCTCGCTCGGGCCGATTACGGTGGGCATCGACTCCGGCGGTCCCTTCAACACCGGCAAGATGCTGCAGGCCGCGGAAGCCTGGCCGATGAATTTCGGCTTTCTCGGCCGCGGCAATTCGCATCGCGCGCCGCCGATGGTCGAGCAGCTCGAGACCGGCGTCATGGGGTTGAAGCTGCACGAGGACTGGGGCTCGATGCCGGCCGCGATCGACACCTGCCTGCGGGTCGCCGACGACTATGACTTCCAGGTTCAGATCCACACCGATACGCTGAACGAGTCTGGTTTCGTCGAGAATACGCTGGAAGCGATCGGCGGCCGCACCATTCACATGTATCACACCGAAGGCGCGGGCGGCGGCCATGCGCCTGACATCATCCGCGTCGCCGGCGAGATGCATTGCCTGCCGTCGTCGACCAATCCGACCAACCCGTTCACGGTAAATACGTTCGACGAACATCTCGACATGACGATGGTCTGTCATCACCTGAACCCCGCGATCCCCGAGGACGTCGCGTTCGCCGAGAGCCGGATTCGGGCCCAGACGATCGCGGCCGAGGACGTGCTGCACGACATCGGCGCGATCTCGATGCTGGGTTCCGATAGCCAGGGCATGGGCCGCATCCATGAGGTGATCTGCCGGACCTGGCAATTGGCTTCGAAGATGAAGGATCAGCGCGGGCCGCTGCCGGAGGACCGGCCCGGCTTCGGCGACAACGCGCGGATTCGCCGCTACATCGCCAAATACACCATCAACGCGGCCAGGACGTTTGGCATCGCCGATCATGTCGGCTCGCTCGAAGACGGCAAGATCGCCGATATCGTGGTGTGGCGGCCGGCCTTCTTCGGCATCAAGCCCGAGATCGTCGTCAAGGGCGGCTTCATCGCCTGGGGCGCGATGGGCGACAGCGCGGCCTCGCTGATGACGTGCGAGCCGATATTGATGCGGCCGCAATGGGGCGCGTTCGGACGCGCGCCAGCCGCATTGTCGGCGTGCTTCGTGCATCCGCTGGCGCTGGAGCGTGATCTTTCGGGCGCGCTGAACCTGTCCAAGAACCTGCTGCCGGTGCGGCAGACGCGCAAGCTCACCAAGCGCGACATGCTCTGGAATGATTTCTGCCCCAGGATCACGGTCGATCCAGAGACCTTCGACGTCTTTGTCGATGGCGCGCTGGCGACCTGCGAACCGGCCCGCGAACTGCCTTTGGCCCGCCGTTACATGTTGAGGTGAAACCATGCTCGACAGCCTACGCGACGATCAGAGCGCGTTGCGCGAAGGAGGCGCGGGCGCGGCGCGGGTCGGCATCGGCGGTCCGGTCGGCTCGGGCAAGACCGCGCTGATCGAGGCGCTGATCCCGGAGCTGCAACGGCGCGGAATCGACTTTGCGGTCGTGACCAACGATCTCGTCACCAGGGAGGACGCCGAGCGGTTGCGCCGTTCCGGCCTAATCGATCCCGCGCGGGTGTCGGCGGTCGAGGCGGGCGCCTGTCCGCATACCGTGATCCGCGAGGACCCGACCTTGAACATCGCCGCCGGCGACGACCTCGAAGCAAGATTCCCGGGATTAGAGCTGATCCTGTTCGAATCCGGCGGCGACAATCTGGCCTCGACATTCTCGCTCGATCTCGTCGATTGGTGGATTTTCGTCATCGATGTCGCCGGTGGCGACGACATTCCGCGCAAGAAAGGTCCAGGCTTGTTGCGCTGCGACCTGCTCGTCGTCAACAAGATCGATCTTGCGCCTTACGTGGGCGTCGATCTAGACAAAATGCTCGAGGAAGCCGGTCGCGTCAGGGCCGGGCGGCCGGTCATCGCGTCCAATTTGCGCAGCGGAATCGGAGTAGAGGCGGTCGCCGATGCGATTTCAGCCGCAGTCCTGTTTCGCGTCTAATACCAAGCGGGACGTCGAAGCTCATCTTGCGGTCGACTTGGCCGGCGGCCGGACCACGCTTCGCCGCCAGCGGGTCGGCTATCCCCTGCACGTGACGCGCGGCTTCTATCTCGACACGGCGCGGCCCGATCTCCTGACGATCTATTTGCAATCGGCGTCGGGCGGGCTTTACGCAGGCGACCGGCTCAAGCTTGATGTCAGCGTCGGCGCGAATGCGGCGTTTCATCTCACGACCCAGGCCGCGACCGTCGTGCATGATGGGCGCGACACCGGATCGCGGCAACGGCAATCTCTCACCGTCAGAAGCGGCGCGTTCTGCGCGCTCGCGAGCGATCCTTACGTGCTGTTTCCGGGCGCGAATCTTGAATTCGAAACCGTCGCCACCGTGGCCGACGGTGCCGTGCTGTTTCTGGCGGATGGTTTTGCCGTCCACGATCCCAAGAACTCCGGACGTACGTTCGCGCAATTTTCGAGCAGGCAACGGATTTTGCGTCCCGATGGCCGCGTTCTCTTGCAGGATTTCGGCCGCGTCAGTGGTGACGAGTTGCGCAAGGGCGCTCTCGGCACCACGACCGCGGCGGCAACGATCCTTATCGTCGCGCCGCACGACAAGCTGCCGGCGATGGCGACGATGGAAGACGCCGCCGACCGTCTCGGCTGTCTTGCCGGTGTGTCTCTGGCGCCGAACGGCGCGGGGCAGGTGATGCGGATATTGGCGCCCGATGGCGGAACGCTCGCGCGTGCGCTCGAAGCTGCATTTCATGTCGCCGGACGCGCGGCGCTGGGATCGGAGCTCGCGCGACGGCGAAAATGAGGTCGGCGCGCCGTGCGATCTGAAAAATATCGTCTGCTCGCATGCAGGCTTAAGGAAACGTTAAGGGCGGAATGTATCATGTTTCGCAGAGCGGCCGTGTACCGCGACTTGGGAGAATGTGATGCGAAAGATCGCTTCAGCTATGGTTGCGTTTGCGTTGGCGGCGGGTCCGCTTTTGTCGCTGGCGCCTGCGCGGGCGGAGAATGGTCAAATCGCCGCTGGCGTCGTGGGCGGATTGATCGGCGGGGCGCTGATTGGCGGGGCCCTGGCATCACGTCCTGCTCCGCCTCCGCCGCCGGTATATTACGCGCCGCAACCGGCCTATGTCGAAGAGCCCGCCTGCCGCCTCGTTCGCGAGCGCTACTGGGACGGGTACGGCTGGGTGTACCGCCGGGTCCAGGTTTGCAACTGATCGCGCGCGCCACGGCGTATCGAAGCTACCGCCGCGCCAATCGGAAATAGAGTTGGGAGAGCCGGTCCGGCAACTCCTCGACACGATGAACCATCATCGTGTTGCCGCGCCCGAAAATCCGCGACGCGGCCGAAACTCCTGCCTGGCCGAGCACGACGCCATAGGCATCGATGCCAGCGGTGTGCAATCCGACCGCCGCGCGCCGCGCATCTTCGATCAGGTCAAGCGGATCGGACACGTCGATATCGGACGGCTCGCCGTCGGTCAGCACGATCACGAGCTTGCGCGCGGAGTTTGTCGTTCCGATTGAGCGGCCCGCGTGACGCAGCGCGGTCCCGAGCCGCGTCGACAGTCCTGATGTGAGGCCGGCGAGACGGCTCTTGCAGGTCCGATCATAGGATTCGTCGAAGGACTTGATGCTGGTCATCTTGACGTCTTCGCGGCCGTCGGATGCAAATGCCAAGAGGCTGAAGGGATCGCCGAGCCGTCCCATTGCTTCCGCCAGCACCGCGACGGCCAATCGCTCGATATCGAGAATGGTCGCGCCGGAGGCCAGCCGGTCACGGGTCGATTCGGAGATGTCGATCAGCAAAAGTGCCGCGAGATCGCGGTGTACCGATGTCGAGGAACGGAACACGCGCGGATCCGGCTCGCGGCCGGTCCTGAGCGCAATGCCGGCGTCGAGCATCGCATCGACATCGAGATCGTGGCCTTCGTGCTGCCGGTTCAGGCGGATTTTCCGCCCGATCTTCACGCCACGCACCAGTCGCCCGATGCGGCTGCGCAGGACATCGGCGCGGTCGAGCGCCTGCTCGATCGATCGCGGGTCGCCCGCGCGGGCTGCGACCTCGCGGACCACGGTCCATTCCGGACGCTCGATGTTATGGACGCGATCCCATTCCGGATATTTGGCGATGACGATGCGACGCTCATCGGGCGCGACCGGCCGGCCGCGCCCGAGCGTGGGTGTAGCCTCGTCGGGCGCGGCGCTTCCGTCCGGACTTTCCTGCCGTTCGACCCGCATGGCCTCGACGGGAAGTTCGATGACCTCGCCCGAGGGTGGGGTGTTCTCACCGAAATCCCACAGGCCCAGTCCGTCGTCGCGATAGACCGGCTCGACCACGTAGGTCTTGACGTTGAACTGCACGCGCATCTGGCCCAAATCGTTACCGAGCAGCATGCCGATCTCCCGGCTGATCGCGGGATCGTCGATGCGCGGCAGGGCGGCTGCAAACATCGCGCGGCCCTTGGCGACGAAGGCGTCGTCATCTGCGTAAGCGGGATCGAACAGGGCGCGGGCGAGCCGCGCGAGCAGAATGGGCGCGGCGGCGACGCCGGAGGGGTTTGCGACATGGTAGGGCGACCAGAGCCGCCGCAGGCCGGGCAGGGCGCGCATCGCCAGCGTCTCGATGCGGGCGTCTTCAATGAAATTGACGAGTGCGATCTGCAGCGGCTTCAGCGTGCCGACGGGAAAAAGGCCCTGGCCGAGCACGAGGTGAGCCTGCGCATGCGCAGCGGCGGCGCGAAACAGCACGCGCGCGGCCTCGCCCTGGACTCCGCGATAGACCTCGGGCATGCGGATCAGCGGACCTGCGATCGACGTGCGCCGTTGCGGTCCCTGCGCGTTGTCGGCCGGAAAACTGCGCAACAGCGGCACGCGTCCCCACAGCGCGGTCACGAATGCCTTCAGTTCGGCCTCGGTCTCGAGAAAGCCGACGCTGCCGAGATCGCGAACGATCATGCGGCGCGCGAGGTCGTCCTGCAGCGAGAAGAACGCGATCCGCCGTGACTTGTTGCCTGACGCCGCGCGCAGTCCCGCCGCGACGAAATTTTCGAAGGCGTCGATTGTGCCGGGCGCAAGGATGTCATTCATGCGGGCTGCGGCCAGTTCGACCGATTCCGCCGCCTGCCGTGACATCAGCTCCATGACGCGCCACCAGCGCGCAAGCTGCGGACCGCTGCCGAAGGCGCGGTCGGCGACCGGCAACGCCTTTAGCGCCGCGGTCGCGGCTTTCGCGCCGGCGTGGCGGCAGATATCCGCGGCCGTCTGCGCTGCCGCCAACAATGGCGCGATCTCCTCGCGGCCGGCGCCGCTTTTGCTGGCGTCCCAATAGGCGATCAGGCATGCAGGGCCGGCGTTGACATGGGCGAGCGTGAGCACGGCGCCAGCCCAGGCCTCAAGCTCGGCGGGATCGAAATGATGCGAGAGATCGTCCCAGGTCGCGCGGAAGATCGGCCGCAGCGTCTCGCGCTGGCGCATCAACAGATGCAGCCGTCGCGTCGCGTTATCCTCTTCGGAAGCGACGACATGCAGCGCGGGTTGCTTGGCTGGGTTCACGGCAGGCAGGCCTGGATGGCCTCGCTGAGGGCTGCTCGGATATCGGGATTATCGGTGATCGGCAGCACGATGCTCGATTGCAGCGCGGCTTCCAGCGGCAACCCGGCGCGAACCATGCGGCCGGCATGGATCAGCATGCGTGTCGAAGCGCCTTCGTCGAGGCCGTGGCCCTGCAGGTTGCGCGAACGTTGCGCGATCGCAACGAGAATGCCGGCGAGGTCTTCGTCAGTGCCGCTCTCGCGAACGATGATCGCGGCTTCCGTCGGCGGCGGAGGATAGCCGAAGTCGATGGCGACGAAGCGCTGCTTGGTGGATTCCTTCAGATCCTTCACCGCGCTTTGGTAGCCGGGATTATAGGAAATCGTGAGCTGGAAGTCGGGATGAGCGCCTACGATCTCGTTGTGCTTTTCGAGCGGCAGGATGCGCCGTGCGTCCGTCAGCGGATGGATGACGACGGTGGTGTCCTGCCGCGCTTCGACGATCTCGTCGAGATAGCAGATCGCACCAAAGCGGACCGCGATCGTCAATGGCCCGTCGTGCCAGACCGTCCCTGAGGGTTCGAGCAGATAGCGCCCGGCGAGGTCGGCCGCGGTCATGTCCTCATGCGCCGCGACGGTGATCAGCGGCTTGCCCAGCCGCCAGGCCATGTGCTCGATGAAGCGGGTCTTGCCGCAACCTGTCGGCCCCTTCAGCATCACCGGCAACCGTTCGCTGTAGGCCGACGTGAAGATCTCGATCTCGCTGCCGAGCGGCTGGTAGTAGGGTTCCGAGGCGATCCGGTAGGGATCGAGGGTCATCTGGTCCTCCGCGCGAGAGGCGAAGGATCGATGTTCTCGAGGCCGAGCGCCACCGTCCCTTCGCGAATGGGGTATGGCAGCCGTTGCCGAAAAACACGCTGCGGCGTCGAAGCGTGCGAACAGGCGACCGAAGAGCGCCTCGATGCGATTAGAGCCCGAAAGCAAGTTCGGGACAAGCTCAAGAGCTGGGCGGCCGGCCCTTCGCTCGCGCGAACGTGCTGAACCGGCAAGCTTGCTATCCGCAGCGATCAAATCTTTGGTAATGCTACACTCTTTACCCGGTATGGCATACCGTTTGCTTGAAACTTGGGGGCCGTTCCGCCGTGGTAAGATACTCGATGATGCCTATCCTGGCGTGCGACCGGCGGCGGTGAATTGATGGACCTGATTGTTCGGAACGCCTGCATCCTGCAGGACGGTGAGCTTCGCGTCATCGATATCGGCATCGATGGCGGCACCATCGCCGCCATCGCGCCCGGGCTGAAAGCCGACGCAACGCAATTGGATGCCGCGGGCTGTCTTGTCGTGCCGGGCCTGATCGAGACGCATATCCATCTCGACAAGACCTGCATCCTCGACCGCTGCCGCATCGAGGAGGGCACCGTCGCGGAAGCCGTCCGGGAAACCGCGGCCGTCAAGCGCAATTTCACCGTCGAAGATGTCTATGCGCGGGCGCGGCGGACGCTGGAGCGCTGCATCTCGCACGGCACGATGCGCATGCGCACCCATGTCGAGCTCGATCCCGGGATCGGCATGATTGGCCTCGATGCCATCAGCCAGTTGGCGCGCGACTATGCCTGGGCGATCGATGTCGAACTCTGCGTGTTTCCGCAGGAGGGCCTCACCAACAATCCCGGCACGGAAGAACTCCTGATCGAAGGCCTGCGCCGGGGCGCGCGGACGATCGGCGCCGCGCCTTATTTCGACACCGAGCCGCGCGCGCAGATCGACCGCATCTTTGCGATTGCGCGCGATTTCGACGCCGAGATCGACATGCATCTCGATCTCGCCGAAACCACGCAGGGCATGCAGGTCGAATATGTCTGCCGCAAGACCGAGGAGTACGGCTGGGGCGGACGGGTCGCGGTCGGCCACGTCACGCAGATGTCGCTGCTGCCGTCCGATCGCTTCCAGGCGATCACAGCGCGGTTGGCCAATGCCGGTGTCGCAGTGACGGTGCTGCCGTCGACCGATCTGCATTTGATGGGCCGCAGCCACGACCACGCGGTGCCGCGCGGCGTGGTGCCGGTCGAATCCTTGCGAAACGCCGGCGTGACATGCTCGATCTCGACCAACAATGTTCTCAATCCCTTCACGCCTTATGGTGACGGCTCGCTGATCCGGATGGCGAACCTCTATGCCAATGTCTGCCACGCGACGCGCGCAACCCGGCCGAAGCCATCTCCACGCTCGCGCAGCCGCTCTGGGGCATCAAGCGCGGGCGGACCTCTTTCACCCGCGCGCGTTCGCAGCTTCATCCGCCGGGCCAATAGCCGGACGCGTTAGTTTACGGACGCCCGGACGCGACCGATGTTCGCGTGAATATCAGTCCATGCCGGCTTGCCGGGCGCGAATTGCCGCTGGAGATAAGCGACAAGCTCTGCGATCTGGTCGTCGCTCATGCTGTCCTTGAAGGCGGGCATATAGCCGAGGTCGCTCGAGGCAGGTTCTGTGATGCCGTGCAGGATCACCTGGATCAGATTGTCGGGCACAGCGCTATGCAGATTGCTGTTCAGCGCAAGCGACGGCCGGCTACCGAACAAGGGCATGCCGCCCACCTCGTGGCAGACCGCGCAGGCGCCTTGATAAAGCCGCGCGCCGATCGAGGAAGCGCTTCTCGTGCTGGTCGAGGCTTCGAGTTTCTCGGCCAGCACAGCTTGCGCAGCTATGTTGAGCGCGGTGCCGCTGAACGACCCGAGATAGTGCGCCATCGCGCGGATATCGCCATCGGGCAATGTCGCCAATTCCTTCACGACCGGCGCCATCGGACCGGCGGCGACGCCGTGAAAGCGGGACTCGCCGGTCCGCAAATAGGCGTAGAGGTCGTCTTCGCTCCATGGGATCGGCGCCTGCGAGAGCGAGGTCAGCGCGGGCGCTTCCCAGCCTTCGGCGAAACCACCGGCCAGATAAGCGTTCGCCATCTCCGCGCCGAGCGCATTGCGCGGCGAATGGCATGCGCCGCAATGGCCGAGACCTTCGACCAGGTAAGCCCCGCGATTCCATAGTTCCGATTTCGCCGGACTGGGCTGAAACGCACCGGCTTGATGGAATAGCGAATTCCATCCCGCCAGCAGCGGCCGAAGATTGAACGGAAAGGCCAGCGTGTTTTTTCGCGCCTCGGCGCGCACCGGCGCTTGCGCCATCAGAAACGCGTAGAGCGCCTGCAGGTCGGCGTCACTTGCCTTGGCGAAATGCGTATAGGGAAACGCCGGATAGAGATGACGGCCGTCGCGGTGAATGCCCTCGCGCATCGCGCGTTCGAAGGCGGGATAGGACCACGCCCCGATCCCGGTCTCGATATCCGGCGTGATGTTGGTGCTATGGATGATGCCGAACGGCGTTTCTAACCGTCTGCCACCGGCATTCGCGGCGCCGCCAACGTTCGTGTGGCAGACCATGCAGTCGCCGAGCGCTGCGAGTTGCCGGCCGCGCGCGATCGTCGCGGCCGAATAGACCGAGGCATCAGGTTGCGCGATCGGCGCGATCGCGCGCCACGGCAGCGCGGCGGCGCCGATGCCGACAACAGCGGTGCAGAGCGCGGCCATTGTCGCGAGCGCGCCGCGCCGTTTCGCAAATGGATTCCAGATGTCGGGCGAGCGGGGAGGGATGACGGCAGAAGCAGGCAATGCGCCCGCTGCCGCCTGGTCCTCACCGCGCAACCCCCTCAGGATTCGTTCCGGCGTGAACGGTAGTTCCCGCAACCGCACGCCGGTCGCATCGAAAATCGCGTTCGCGATCGCCGCGGCGCTTGGAACAGAGGCGGACTCGCCGACGCCAAGCGGCGGCTGATCCTGCCTCGGCAGCATCAGCACGTCGATCTTGGGAAGTTCTGGAAATTTGATGATGGGATAGGCGCCCCATTCGCGGGCAGCGACCGCGCCACGATCGAACGACACCTCTTCCATTAGCGCGCGGCTCGTCGACTGGATGACATTGCCGTGGATCTGATGCCGCACGCCGTCCGGATTGATCATCAATCCGGAATCCTGCCCCGCGACGACGCGCGTCACGCTGACGTCGCCGGTGGCCTTATTGACTGCGACGTCGGCAATCCACGCCGACCACGCCGCGCCATAGCCCGGGAATTTGCTGTGGACATAGAGCGCATAGGCAAAGCCGCGCCCGCGCACGACATCGCCTTCGGCGATCTTCTCCTGCCGGATCGGCCGCGGTTCCCAGCCGGCGCGCTCGGCGACTGCATTGACGAGGTCGATCGCGCGCTGGTCTTTCAGGTAGCGCAGGCGGTATGCGATGGGATCGACGCCCGCCTCATGCGCCAACTCGTCGATGTAGGATTCATGCGCGAAAGTATTGGGCAGCGCCGAGACGCCGCGCAGCCAGGCCGCGCGCACAATCGGCGGCATGTCATGCGCGACCACGCGCATGTCGTCGTATTCATAAGGCGGGATCGCGGTGCGATCGCCCATCTCGGACACGGCGGGGTCGGGCGCGATCTTGCCGGTCAAGAGCAGCGCCAAGGTCGGCGCGCCGTTCGACGGATAGCGCGTGGCGAAATCATACCCCGCGACACCGCCATCGGCGTTCAGCCCGCCCTTGACGTCGATCAGTTGCGCGGTGCCCTTCGGCTCCCAGACGTGCTCCTGCTCGCGCGTCAACTGCACGCGCACCGGACGCCCCACGGCGCGCGACAACAATAGTGCGTCGGCTGTGACGTCGTCGGCGCAGTTACGGCCGTAACAGCCGGCCGCTTCCAGCCGGATCACCTCGATGTCGGTTTTCGGCCGGTCGATCAGTTTGGCGAGGTCGGCGCGGAGGAGATGCGGGTTCTGCGTGCCCGACCACACGCGAATCTCGCCGTCCTGATAGTCGGCGACGGCGCAGGACGGGCCGATCGAGCCGTGCATCTGATAGGGCCAGACATAGGTCCGCTGGATCGGCTTGGCGGCGCCGGCAAGCGCGGCGTCGACATCGCCCTTGTCGATCAGCGTGCGCGGCGTCGATGGGTGGGCGCGCAGCGCGGTTTCGATGTCTTTCAGATCTGGCAGGGTCGGCGTCGGCTTCCAGCTCACCCTGAGCCGGCTGGCCGCTTTGACCGCGTTTTCCTCGCGCTCGGCGACGACGCCGGCGAAATCGCCGAGGCGCACGACGGCGACGATCCCCGGAATATCGTGCACCGAAGCCTCATCGATCGCGATCAGGCTGGTTCCCACGAAAGGCCCGACGTCGACCCCCGCATAGGGTGGACGCACCACGCGGCCATGCAGCATGCCGGGCACGCGCACGTCGTGCACATAGACGAGTTCGCCGGTTGCCTTCGCCGGCAGGTCGACGCGCGGCACCGACTGCCCGACGATCGAGTAGCTATCCGCCGCCTTCACCGGCACGTCATCGGCGAGTTCGAGGCGGATGGTGTCGTCGGCGATCAATTCGCCATAGCTGATGCTGCGGTTGTCCTTGCCGCGGATCAGGCCGTCTTCGACCGATAGCTCTGCGCCTGCGAGATCGAGCCGTTCCGCCGCGCGTGCGAGCAGGAACTGCCGCGCCTGCGCCGCCGCCTTGCGCAAGGGCACGGCCGTGATCTGGATGGTTTCGCTCGCGATCGTCGCGCCCTGATTTGGGACCTTCGAGGTGTTGCCGAGCACCACGACGACGCGTGCGAAAGATACATCAAGTTCTTCGGCGACGATCTGTCCGAGCGCGGTGCGGATTCCCGTGCCGAGGTCGACGTGACCGTTGTAGGCGGTGACCGCGCCGTCCGCGGTGATCTTGATGAAGGTTTCGAAGCCGGTTTCTCGCTCCGAAGAAACCGGGCGGACGACCGACAGCGATCCGCGATGTCGCGTGCGATCGGTTGAGGACTCCGGCGCCGCCATCAGTCGCTCGCCTCGACGAGATGGCCGGCGGCGCGCATCGCCGCGCGCAGGATTTCGACATGCGCGCCGCAGCGGCACAGATTATAGCGCAGCGCCTCCCGCAACTCGTCTTCGGAAGGATGCGGATTGATGGTCAAGAGCGCCTTCGTCGTCATGATCATGCCGTTGAGGCAATAGCCGCATTGTGCGGCCTGCTCATGAATAAAGGCCGCCTGCACCGGATCGGGCCGGTCGCGTGCGCCGAGGCCTTCGAGTGTCACGATCTCACGTCCTTCGCAGCCCTCGATCGGGATCACACATGCGCGCGCCGCGGCGCCGTCGATCAGCACCGTGCAGGTGCCGCATTCTCCAAGCCCGCAGCCATATTTCGGTCCGTTCAGTTCGAGATCGTTGCGCAAGACATAAAGCAAGGCGGTATCGGGAGCGGCATCGACGTCATGGATCCTGCCGTTCACAGTCAGCCGGATCGTCGCCTGCGTCATGCCTCTCGACCCCTAAACCGTTTGCGTTGCAAACATCGTTCTGAACCGCGTGTGAGGATACTGTTTGTGTACAAACGTGCAAGCGGCGCGTTCGTAAGGCCTGGCGATGTGCCCGGTTTCTGAACAATGCTGCCCTGCAATTGGGCTCTTATTGGCCCAGCGGAGCGCTTGACAGCCTTCATCCCCGCGCGCAACATCATTCGTATACGAACGAATGGCGGCGACGCCGATGTCGCCAACGATCAGGCTTGTTCATGTCGACTGAAGCGACGAGTGCCGCGAGCGCCGACAAGATCCGCTGCGATGCCTGTCCGGTGATGTGCTACATCAAGCCGGGCGCGGCCGGGGCCTGCGATCGCTATGCCAACCATGACGGCCAACTCGTTCGCGTCGATCCGCATATCGTGCTGGAGCGGACGGTGTCGCATGGCGGGCGGCTGGTGCCGTTTCAGGCCGGCGGCGACTGGGACGGCAAGATCGTCCACGAACCGAGCATTTTCGTCACCGCGATCGGCGCCGGCACGACCTATCCCGATTACAAGCCGGCGCCGTTCATCGTCGCTTCCGAGGTCGACGGCGTCGACATGGTCACGGTCGTCACCGAAGGCATCTTCAGCTATTGCGGCGTCAAGGTGAAGATCGACACCGATCGCTATCTCGGCCCAGAAACCGCGACCGTGCGCGCGCAAGGCGAGGCGATCGGCCACGTCACCACCAGCGAATATGGCTCGCAGATGCTGTCGCTCGGCGGCGTGCACCATCTGACCGGCGGCTCGAAGAAGGAAGGCCGCGTCACCTGCGACACGCTGATGGATTTGAGCAACTGCAAGCCGGTCGAACTCGCGATCGATGGCGGCGCGACGCTCGTGGTCGAGGCCGGCAAGCCGCCGGTCGTCAATGGCGTGACCGAAGAGCGCATGCGGGTCGGCTGCGGCTCGGCGACGATCGGCATGTTCGCCAAGCAATGGCACGGCAAGGTCGACGAGGTCGTCGTGGTGGACGACCACATCACCGGCGTGCTCTCTGAGCATCAGGCCGGCAAGCTCCTCGACATCGTCGATACGGGCATCAAGATGAAAGGGCGACGCTCCACGCCCGGCCGCTATTTCCAGGTCGCCGAGCCCGGCACCGGCTGGGGCGGCACCAAGATTTCCGATCCGCTCACAGTGCTGGGGCCGTTCGATCCCAAGCAAGCGCGTCCCGGCCTCACCATGCTGATGGTCTCCACCACCGGCGAGCACGCGGCCTATTACGAGCTCGATGACGCATTGCGGCCGATCGAGAAACAGATGCCGCCCGATCTCAGGCTTTCGGTGGAACGCATCCAGGAGAATTGCGAGCCGGCGCTGTGCACCGTGCTGTTCATGGCCGGCGCCGGCGGTTCGTTGCGCGCCGGCGTCACCGACAATCCAGTGCGCCTGACGCGCTCGGTGAAAGACGCGCTGACGCGGGTCACGAGTGGCGGCGCGCCGGTCTATGTCTGGCCCGGTGGCGGCATCACCTTTATGGTCGATGTGACGCGGATGCCGGCCGGCGCCTTCGGCTATGTGCCGACGCCCGCGCTGGTCGCGCCGATCGAGTTCACGCTCAGGCTGTCGGATTATGCCGCGCTCGGCGGCCATATGGATTATGTGCGGCCGCTGGCCTCGCTGAGAGACAGCGCCGAGATCCGCCCGATGCCTTTGCCAGGGAGGCGCGCATGAGGAGTCCCCCGCAAATTGCGCTACTTGCCGATGGCCGCCGGCTGCATCTGCAGGATGGCCCGATCGATTTGATCGTGGGGGCAAAAGGCAGGGCGGCCAATGTCCGTGCGGCCTACGATGCCGCCGCGCGACGATTCACCGGCCTGCTCGATGAGCTCTGCGTGGAAGTGGTTGCGCTTCGCGCGGCGGCCGAGCCGGCGCGGTGCACTCTGAAGGGCGCCGTCGCGCGGCGCATGCATGCGGCGGTCGCGCCATTTGCCCGCGACGAATTCATCACCCCGATGGCGGCGGTTGCGGGCGCCGTGGCGGAGGAGATCATCGGCGCGATGATCAAGGAGGCGCCGCTCGATCGCGCCTATGTCAACAATGGCGGCGATATCGCGCTGCATCTTGGCAATGGTGAACAGTTCACCCTTGGCATGATGGATCGGCCGGATCGCCTCGGTGTGATGCGGACCATGTTGATCGACGCCGATGATCCCTCGCGCGGGGTTGCGACCAGCGGCCGCCATGGCCGCAGTTTTTCGCTCGGCATCGCCGATAGCGTGACCGTGCTGGCGAAAGCGGCGTCACAAGCGGACGCCGCCGCGACCATCATCGCCAACGCCGTGGATTTGCCGGGGCATCCGGCGATCACGCGCTGCCCCGCCAATCATCTGCAGCCCGACAGCGATCTCGGCGCGCGGCTTGTCACGCGTGACGTCGGCAAGCTCTCCGACGACGAGATCGAGCGCGCGCTGGACGCCGGCGCGCGCCGCGCGCGCCAATTGCTGACGCTCGGATTGATCGAGGGCGCCGCGTTGTGTCTGCATGGCGAGATCGCGGTTGTCGACATCGGCGGGTTCGAGACGTCGCGAGCGCTGCCGTCGCATCGTGGTCGGACGTTTGGTCTAAGCTGACGGGAAAACAGGGCGAAAACCAATGAGCGCTGTCATTCGCAAGATCGTCACGGTGGTCGAAGAAACTCACATCGAAATGGGCAAGACGATCGCCCCTCCGACCCGCCGCGCGGCGGCGATCGCGGTGATCGAAAATCCGTTTGCCGGCCGTTATGTCGAGGATCTCTCGCCGTTGATTGCGATTGGCGAGGAACTCGGTGACCTGCTGTCGAAAAAGGCGGTGGCTGCGCTGGGCATCGATGGCGCCAAGGCGCAGAGCTATGGCAAGGCGGCGGCGGTCGGCGAAAACGGCGAGCTTGAGCACGCGGCCGCGATTTTGCATCCGAAGATGGGTGCGCCGGTACGGAAAGTGCTGAGCAAGGGCGCCGCGCTGATTCCGTCATCGAAGAAGCGCAGCGGACCAGGAACGACGCTCGACATTCCACTCGGCCACAAGGATGCGGCCTTCGTGCGCAGCCATTTCGACGGCATGGAGGTGCAGATCAACGACGCGCCGCGCGCCAACGAGATCATGGTCGCGGTCGCGGTCACCGATAGCGGAAGGCCGTTGCCGCGGGTCGGCGGATTGACGGCCGCCGAGATCAAGGGCGAGGACGGTTTACGTTAATTTCAACAGTGGAGGTAGGAATGCGACGAAGACATTTCCTGGGGGCGGGGCTCGCGATCGCACTGGCCGGCATGGCAAGCGCTGCCGTGGCGCAAGGCGAGATCAAGATCGGCGAGATCAACAGCTATTCGCTCCTGCCCGCCTTCACCGATCCCTATCGCAAGGGTTGGCAGCTCGCGGTCGAGGAAATCAACGCGAGCGGCGGCATCAACGGCAAGAAGCTCGTCGTCGTTTCCAAGGATGACGGAGGCAAGCCCGCCGACGCGCAGACCGCGGCCAACGAGCTGGTCTCGAGCGAGAATGTCGCGATGCTGGTCGGAACGTTCCTGTCGAACATCGGCTTGGCGGTCAGCGATTTCGCCAACCAGAAGAAGGTGTTTTTTCTCGCGGCCGAGCCGCTGACGGATGCGATCACCTGGTCCAAGGGCAACCGTTATACCTTCCGCCTTCGTCCCTCGAATTACATGCAGGCGGCGATGCTGGTCGAGGAGGCGGCAAAGCTTCCCGCCAAGCGCTGGGCGACGATCGCGCCGAACTATGAATATGGCCAGTCCGCGGTCGCGGTGTTCAAGAAGCTGTTGTCGGCGAAGCGGCCCGATATCCAGTGGGTCGACGAGCAATGGCCGCCGCAGGGCAAGATCGACGCTGGACCCGTGGTGCAGGCCGTCGCCGCCGCCAATCCCGAGGCGATTCTCAACGTCACCTTCGCCGCCGATCTCGTGAAGCTCGTGCGCGAGGGCAATACCCGCGGCGTGTTCAAGGACCGCGCGGTGGTGTCCTTCCTCACCGGCGAGCCGGAATATCTCGATCCGCTGAAGGACGAGACGCCGGAGGGCTGGATCGTCACCGGCTATCCCTGGTACTCGATCAAGACGGCCGAGCACGAGGCGTTCCTGAAGGCCTATCAGGCCAAATATAATGACTATCCACGGCTGGGCTCGATCGTCGGTTATCAGACCATCAAGACGGCGGCTGCCATCCTTGCCAAGGCCAATTCGACCGATCCGGAGATGCTGATCGCCGCCGCCGAAGGCATTTCGGTGCCGTCGCCGTTCGGCGAGATCACGTTCCGCAAGATCGACCACCAGTCGACGTTCGGCGCCTTCGTCGGCAAGACCGCGCTGAAGGACGGCAAGGGCATCATGGTGGATACGGCCTACCGCAAGGGAGCCGATTACCTGCCGAGCGACGCCGAGGTCGAAAGGCTCCGGCCGAAGGAGTGAGGCTCGGTGGGGATCATGACCGGCGTATGCATCATGACCGGCGTATGCAATGGCCTCACGGTTGGAGACGCGCGGCGTTGCCGCGCGCCTCACCATGAGGCGCAAGACTTACCCAGTATGACCAAGATTGCGGCCGACCAAATCGGGCCGTCATTGCGAGCGAAGCGACGCAATCCAGGGCCGCGCACGCGACTCTGGATTGCTTCGTCGCGTTCGCTCCTCGCAATGACGGTACGTTGAAAGCGCGCGAACCCGAACCCGCAAATGGCCTTTTACATCGTTCAGTTCCTGACCGGGCTCGCCAGCGCGGCGTCGCTGTTTCTGGTGGCCTCGGGGCTGTCGATCATTTTCGGCGTGACGCGGATCGTCAACTTTGCCCACGGCGCGTTCTACATGCTCGGCGCCTATGTCGCGTTCACGCTGACCGAGCGCTTCTCCGGCGCGCTTGGATTCTGGGGCGGCATCGTCGCCGCGGGCCTGATCGTCGCTGTCATCGGCGTGCTGATCGAGATGGTGCTGCTGCGCCGGATCTATCATGCGCCGGAACTGTTTCAGCTCCTTGCCACCTTCGGTCTCACTCTGATGGTCGAGGATCTGGTGGTCTTGATCTGGGGACCGAGCGATCTGCTTGGCCGCCGCGCGCCCGGGTTCAAGGGCGCGGTCGATTTCTTCGGCCAGAATATCCCAAGCTATGACCTGTTCCTGATCGTGCTCGGCCCGCTCGTGCTCGGAATTCTATGGCTGCTGTTTCAGCGCACCCGTTGGGGCATCCTGGTCCGTGCCGCGACGCAGGATCGCGACATGGTGGCGGCGCTCGGCGTCAATCAGAAATGGCTGTTCACCAGCGTGTTTGCGGTCGGCGTCTTTCTCGCTAGCCTTGGCGGGGCGCTGCAGATCCCGCGCGACGCCGTGCATCACGCCATGGACCTTCGTATCATCGTCGACGTGTTCGTGGTGGTCGTGATCGGCGGGCTCGGCAGCATCATCGGCGCGTTCGTCGCGGCCGTTCTAGTATCCGAGCTCAACGCCTTCGGCATCCTGATTTTCCCGAAGATCTCCATCATCCTCGTCTTCATGGTGATGGCGGTCGTCTTGATCGTGCGGCCCTGGGGCCTGTTCGGCAACCGCGAGGCCGCACCGCGCCGCACGCCCGGATTGACGGTCCATCCCTGGCGGCCGCTGACATCGCTGGAACGGCTGGCCGCGATCGCACTGCTCGCGCTGGCGGCGACGCTGCCGCTGGCCGGCGGCAATTATGCGCTCACCGTCGGTTCCGAAATCGCGATCTTCGTGATCTTCGCCGCGAGCTTGCATTTCCTGATGTCGGTCGGCGGGCTCGCCTCCTTCGGCCATGCCGCCTATTTCGGGCTCGGCGCTTATGGCGTTGCCTTCCTCGCGAAGATTGCAGGCTTGCCGATGATCGCCTCTCTCTTGCTCGGTCCGCTGCTCGGCTGCCTGGGAGCTGCCGTGTTCGGATTTTTTGCGGTTCAACTGTCCGGCGTCTATTTCGCCATGCTGACCTTGGCGTTCGCGCAGATCGTCTGGTCGATCGCGTTCCAATGGGTGAGCGTGACCGGCGGCGACAACGGCATCTTAAGCGTCTGGCCGGAGCCTTGGGCGGCGAGCCCGTCGCATTTCTACTGGCTGTCGCTCGGCGTCGCCGCGCTCGTGATCGCAGGTCTACGGCTCGTCGTGTTCGCGCCGTTCGGCTTTGCGTTGCGGGCGACGCGCGACTCGCCGTTGCGCAGCGAGGCTATCGGCATCAACGGCAAGCAGATCCAATGGACCGCGTTCGTGATCGCGGGCACGGTTGCCGGACTTGCGGGCGCGCTGTTCGCATTTCTGAAAGGCAGCGTCTTCCCCGACAGCCTCGGGATTCCGCTCTCGGTCGACGCGCTGGTGATGGTGCTGCTCGGTGGCGTCGAGACCGTGTCCGGCGCCGTCGTCGGCGCGATCGTCTACAAGGCGCTCAATATCTGGCTCGTCAGCCAGACCGATCTGTCCAAGCTGGTGCTCGGCGGCTTCATCGTCCTGATCGTGGTGGCGTTCCCGAAGGGGATCGTTGGGACGTTGGAGGCGATCCGTCATCGCCGTCAGTCCGCGCTTGCCAAATCAGCGCCTTTGACGTCCAGCGTCGAGGCCGCCGAATGAGCGCGTTGCTGTCGGTCGAAGGCTTGAGCAAGTCCTATGGCGGCATTCACGCCGTGCGCTCCGTGTCGTTTGATCTGAACGCCGGCGAAATCCTGGCGCTGATCGGCCCGAACGGCGCGGGCAAGAGCACCTGCTTCGACATGCTCAACGGGCAGATCGCGCCGGACAAGGGCCGCATCCATCTGCGTGGCGAGGAGACCACGGGCCTCAAGCCGCGCGCCGTCTGGCGGCTCGGCGTCGGCCGCACCTTCCAGATCACCGCGACATTTGCGACCATGACGGTGCGCGAGAATGTCCAGGTGGCGCTGGTGTCGTATCGCAGGCGTCTGTTCGATCTCTTTGCCTCGACGCCGCGGCTGGCGCGGGACGAGGCCGGGCGGCTGCTCGACCTGGTCGGCATGGGTAGCCACGCCGAGCGGCCGTGCGGCGAGCTCGCTTATGGCGATCTCAAGCGGCTGGAGCTTGCGATCGCGCTCGCCAACCAGCCGAAACTCCTGTTGATGGACGAGCCGACCGCCGGCATGGCGCCGCGCGAGCGGATCGACCTGATGCGGCTCACGGCGAACATCGCGCGCGAGCAGTCGATCGGCGTGCTCTTCACCGAGCACGACATGGACGTGGTGTTCGAGCATGCGAACCGCATTCTCGTGCTCAACCGCGGCACTTTGATCGCGGAGGGCCCGCCGAATGAAGTTCGCGGCAATCCGGAAGTGCGCGCGGTCTATCTCGGCGAAGGCCTCGTCTACGATGCGCGCCATCGCGAGGGAGCGTCGGCATGAAGCTCTCGGTGCAGAACCTCAACAGCCATTATGGCCCCGCGCATATCCTGTTCGACGTCGCGCTGGAGGTCGGCGAGGGCGAGGTCGTCGCGCTGCTCGGCCGCAATGGGGCCGGCAAGTCGACGACCTTCCGCTCCATCGTCGGTCTGGTCGAACAGCGCAGCGGGAGGATTGTTTTTGAAGGCAAGGACGTCTCCGACCGCCCAACCCACGAGATCGTGCGCGATGGACTCGGCTACGTGCCCGAGGAACGGCGCATCTTCACCGAGTTGACGGTGGAGGAAAATCTCGAAGTCGGCCGCCAACCGAAGCGCGCCAACGCGCCGCACTGGACGCGGGAAAAGCTGTTCGCGCTGTTTCCCAATCTCGGCGAGATGCGCAATCGGCCGGGCGGCCGCATGAGCGGCGGCGAGCAGCAGATGCTGACGATCGCGCGGACCTTGATGGGGAACCCGTCACTGGTGCTGCTCGACGAGCCGTCGGAGGGATTGTCACCGAAGATCGTCGAGCAGATGGTCGACGCCATCCTGACCATGAAGAAGGAGGGCGTCAGCATCGTCGTCTCCGAGCAGAATTTGCATTTCGCCAGGCTGATCTCGGACCGCGCCTACATCATCGAGCGCGGCAAGATCTGCTTCGGCGGCACGATGAACGAACTCGACGCGCGTCCGGATATCCGCGACGCGCATCTATCGCTGTGATGGAAGAGGGGCAGGGGATTCAATGGGCAGGAGCGCTCCGCTGAAGAAGGGCGTCAAGCCGCAGAGGCCGTCCTATATCCTGGACGAGCAGATCGGATTCATCCTGCGCCAGGTCTGGCAGCGCCATGCCGCGATCTTCGCCCGCGAGATCGGCATCAGCCTGACGCCGACGCAATGGGCGGCGCTTGCCAAGCTCAACGAAACCGGGCCGTGCTCGCAGAACCAGCTCGGCCGGCTCACCGCGATGGATGTCGCGACCATCAAGGGCGTGATCGACCGTCTCACCGCGCGCGGACTGACCGAAACCAGCGCCGATCCCGAAGATGGCCGTCGCCTTTCGGTTAGCCTGACGCGCGCCGGCCAGCAGCTTGCGGAGAAAGCCGCGCCGAACGCACTTCTGATCTCGAAGGAAACGCTGGCGCCGCTCGATGCCAGGGAACGCGAGACGCTGATCGGGCTATTGAACAAGCTACGGTAATCGCCGCGTCGTCTCCAGGACGCGCAAGGCCATCCTCAAGACTGTACCCAAAGACTATATCAAGACGGTGCCAAAACCAGCGCTTGATCGTGCACAAAAAAGAGAGAGCCGCCGAGTTTTCCGCTCTGACGGCTCCAAGTGGTCCTTGGCGGGAGGAGCCAAGCACTGTGTATCGCAATTGCCTCGTTTGCGCCGCCTCGTTTGCACCGTACCGTGCCAGGATAGATCGATTGCGGGTGGGCGAATGTGATCTGGCTTACAGCCCGGATGATTCAATTGTGAACCAAGCCCGCGGGGGGCGTGAGTTGACCGATCGGGCGCGGTTCAAATCGGCGCCGAATCCGTCGCCAATGTCGGCCGTTGGTGCTATCTGTCCGCTCTATTACAAGCGTTAACGGGGCGGCACAGATGAACGACCGCGATTCAGCGACCCGATGGCAATCTGCGTTGAGGAACATTCGCTTCCTGTGTCCCGTTCTCGCTGCCATCGTGCCGGTTTTGACCGCGGCCGTGCCGGCTCTCGCTCAATCGACCGCGCGTGCCGACGGCGAGGCGATCTATCGCGAACGCTGCGTGGGCTGCCACGAAGCCGGCGCAGCCCGCGCGCCTGATCTCGCGACGCTCCGACAGATGTCGCCGGAGAGGGTTCTGACCGCGCTCCGATCCGGGACCATGAGCACGCAGGGCCAGGGTCTTTCGGCCGCGCAACTCGACAGTCTGAGCCGCTTCGTGGCGGGCGCGGCGGCAGTTCCGGACATTGCGCAGGCGAAGGGCGCCTGCACCGATATGTCTGCGCCGCTTATCGATGCCCTTGCAAAGCCGCACTGGAATGGCTGGGGCGTGAACTTGTCGCACCACCGCTTCCAGCCAGCCGCGATGGCGCAACTTGGCGTCGAGGACGTGCCGCGTCTCAAGCTGAAATGGGCGTTCGGCTTTCCGGGCGCGACCCGTGCGCAGGTCCAGCCGACGCTGATGGGCGGCGCGCTGTTCGTGGGCAGCCAGAGCGGCGAGGTCTACGCGCTCGATGCGCGCACCGGCTGCACCCACTGGGTGTTCGACGCGGGGGCCGGCGTTCGCTCGGCGATTACCATCGCGGCGAGTGGAGAAGGCTGGTCGGCCTATTTCGGCGACCAACACGGCAATGCCTACGCGATCGATGCCATGACCGGCAAACTGCGCTGGAAGACGCGCCTCGAGAGCCACCGCGCGGCCAGAATCAGTGGTGCGCCCGCGCTCGCCGGCGGCGTGCTCTACGTGCCGCTGTCGTCCTTTGAAGAGGTGAGCGGCGCCAATCCACGCTATGAATGCTGCAGCTTCCGCGGCAGCCTCGTCGCGCTCGATGCCGAGACCGGAAAGATCTTGTGGCAGAGCTATACGATCCACGTGGCGCCGGCGCCGGTCCGCAAGAATGCCCTGGGCGTTCAGCTCTGGGGGCCGTCAGGTGCGCCGATCTGGTCGTCACCGACCGTCGATCTCGATCGCAGGATGATCTATGCGACGACCGGCGACAGTTATTCAGACCCGCCCGCGGATACGTCCGATGCGTTCATCGCCTTTCGCATGGACACCGGTGAGGTCGCGTGGTCGCGCCAGATGACGGAAGGCGATGCCTACACCGTCGCCTGCGCCGGTGGGGACCGCACCAACTGTCCCGAGGCGAACGGACCCGATCTGGATTTCGGCTCATCGCCCATCCTGGTGAAATTGCCCGATGGCCGGCGCATGCTGATCGCCGGTCAGAAGTCCGGGATGGTGCATGCGATCGATCCGGATCGGCAAGGCGCGATCGTCTGGCAACGCCGGCTGGGCCGCGGTGGTTCGCTCGGGGGCGTGCAATGGGGTTCGGCGGTCGACCAGGACAACGTGTATGTCGCGCTCTCGGACGTTATGGCTCGTCTCGCGGCGGAGGGTACGGCGGGCGCGCAGAAGGCACTTTACGGCGGACGCAGCTTCCTGCTGGAGCCCGGCCTCGGCGGAGGCATCTATGCACTCAAGCTTGCGACAGGCGAGGTGGTCTGGCACACGCCCCATCCAGGCTGTCGCGATGTGCCGGGCTGCAGTCAGGGACAATCAGCCGCCGTCACGGCCATCCCCGGCGTGGTGTTTTCCGGCGGATTAGACGGTCATCTGCGCGGCTACGCGGCATCGAATGGCCGGATCATCTGGGACGTCGATACGGCCCACGACTACAGCACCGTGAACGGCGTTGCCGCCCATGGCGGCTCGCTCGACGGAGCAGGTGCCGTGATTGTCGGCGGCATGCTCTATGTCAATTCCGGCTACGCCAATTTCGGCACCGCTCCCGGCAACGTGCTATTGGCCTTTTCGATCGATGGTCGATGAGGCGGCGGAGCCGTCGTGCGTCGATGCCCGGCAATCGTTGCTCGCGCGTTTTCGAACGCGGCGAACACGATTTATCTCGTTTGGTTTATCTCGTTTGATTCAATCGGAATGGAAAAGGCTCTGGTCTACGAGGCCGAGCACCAGTGCGACGGTCCCCACCAGAATGAGGCTGAGCGCCCAGGACGTATCCAGATTGAACCAGCTCCGCGATACGAATTTGAGACCGAGATAGCGGTAAGTCAGCCACGCCGCGCATCCGCCGGCCGCGATCATCGTGGCGGCATGGACGACGGAGACCAGCACGGCCATCCCGAGATTGGCGTTAATCAAGATCCAGGCTGCCTCGTGCCCGCTGTCGAGAGCAGCTTCGCGGCACAGTCCGAGATAGATCGGCACGAGCATAAGCCCCGCGCCGTGAGCGATGGCCACGGCAAAGGACCACAGCACCAGTTGCGTCGGCGGTATCCGCGCAAGCACCCGGGGATGACGCTGATTGAGCAGCCGGAAGATGCCGAATCCGATGACGAGGAGGCTGGCACCGATCTGTATCTGGCGCTGCCATTCGATGAGCATGACCAGCAGCGCGAAGGGCAGGATCACGAGCAGCATCGCGAGCAGATGGCCGCCAGCAAGCGGTCCGAGCGCCGCAACGAGCGCGCGTGGGCTCCTTTCCATCAGGCCAGCCGAAACGGCCAGCGGCCACCCCATCCCCGGGTTTAGTCCGTGATAGACGCCGCTCGCCACGACAGCGAGCCAAAGTCCGGCCGTCGTCCAATCCGTTGCGCCCAAGTCTAGGCCGACGGATAGCAGAACGAATCCGTCGAGCAGTCGCCGCCGTCGAGCCGGATCTGATGCGCGCGATATCCGTCGGGGAAGCTGACCCAGTAGTCCGCTGCCAGCTCCAGCCCGCCGTTTGGACCTGCCTTGGCCATCACTTCAGCGCCCGGCATGCCCGCGGGGTAGAACTGGTCGTCCCACGTCGAGTACAGCGAGTTGGTCCAGTACACCCGTTTGCCATCGCGGCTGATCTCGACCATCTGCGGACCGCCCGCATAGCTCTTGCCGTTCGGATGAGGCGTGCGGCGGACAATGCCGCCGATGTGCACGGAGCCCGCAAGCTTGGGCTTTCTCGGCTCGCTGACATCGTATTGGCGCATCTCGCCCGTGCCCCAGCAGGAGACGTAGAGAAACCTGTCATCCATGGACAGGTCGATGTCGGTCGCCAGCGGCGGCACCGCGCCAAAGCCCTGCAAGAGCGGTGGCAATTGCTCCTTTGGCGCTGCCTCCGGCGGGATGGTCGCTGTCTTCTCGATGTGGAACTTGCCGTTTTCGCGCCACCAGGTCCAGATCGAACTTTCGAGATTTGTGGTGTCGACCACGACGCCCACAAAGCCGTACTCGCGAACCGGATCATGCGCGGGACGCACTTCCAGCCCCATCTGGTGATTGGCCCCGAGATCGATCGTCTGCACGTTTCGCCGCGCCCGCAGATCCCAGAAGTGAACATGGTGACCGTACTTGTTCGAAAGCAGATCCTCGGGCACGATTCCGTTCTCGAACTGCGGAGGCAACCCCCACTCGCTGCTCACCATGTAATCGCGCGGCAGATTCCACCAGAAATCATAGTGCAGTTTCTGCGGACCGCGATCGATCTCCCACCGTCCGAGCACCTCGAAGGTTTCGCAGTCCATGATGAAGACGCCGGGCGGTCCTTCAGTGCCGTCCTTGCCGCCGCCGCCGAGCGTGCTGACGTAGATGCCGTCCGGCCCGCAATGGACCGTATGCGGCCGTGAGTAACCGGTCTTCTTGAAGATCTCCTCCGGCTCGATGATCTTGTGAATCTTCGCGCTTGTGGGATCCGGCTTGGTATCGACGATGTAGATCCGGGAGGACCGGATACCGGGAATGATGAGGTAACGGCGCTCGAGGAACGCGTGCCCGGCGAGCGGCGACAATGCCGACGAGCAGGCGTTCCATCCGAAATGGTGAAACTCGTCGCCCTTGTTGGGCATCGTCACGGTGTGAACGACCTGACTGAAGGTCGGGGAGCCGGGCTTGACGTCAATCACCGCGAGCGCGTCGGGTTTTGAAAAATCCGGGCTAAGCAGCAAGGTGTAGGCGAAGTTCTCCGACGGAGCTTCCATTGCAAGCTTCGGCGATGCGTGAAATGTAGGATCCGGCCTCATTGTCATCGTACTGCCTCCCTGTTTGCTTTGACATGCACCAATTTGACATGCACCAACATGGCTCAGCGGCATGCAGCAGCAAGAACTAATCCGGTTTGATGAGTTCCTTTTGCGAGTGCCGCTGGCCAGGTTCGATTGTCGTCACCATACACCATCAACGCGGCCCGAAGGTTATCACCTAAGCTCCGATCGCGAAGACACAAAAAGCCGCACCGGACACGCTCGCTATCACCAACCTGTGCTCGCCACCCAATGCCCGGGGAGCGCGATACGCCGATCGCGTTATTGAGCAAGCTGCGCTGATCTGTCGTCAACGCGGAACGAAACGTCACCTATTCCATTGCATTTCTTTGTGAGGGGCAGGGAACACAGGAGTTCCCCATGGCAATCAAATGGCTTACGACAACGGCTGTCGCCCTGATGATCGGAACCGGCGCCGTCATCGCGCAATCTCAGTCGGACATGCAGCAGAAGCGCGAAGAAGGTACCCGCGCTCAAACCCCCTCCAAGGACGCCGAGCGGCCTGCCGCGGGCGAGCAGCGGTCAGGCGATCACATGAAGGGGCGTGCCGAGCAGACCGAACCCAGAGCGGGTACGAAGGAGTTGCAACGCGGCGAAACCGCTTCTCCAGGCGAGCGCAAACAGGCGCAAGAACCATCTCGAGAACCATCTCGCGAGGCCAAGGAACCCACCCGGCAAAGCCAGGGGCAGTCAGGCCGCGACCGTCCGGCTGCAACGCAGCAAAGCCAGGATGAGCAGAAAGGCCGCGACGCCAAACAGGCAACCGAGTCAAAGCAGCGGCCGGGCGAGCAACAAAGGCCTGAGAATCGGGCGACCGACGAAAAGAGGCCGGCCGACGCGAAGCAGCAGCAGGGTCAACGGCAGCAGGAACGTGACCGCAACGACCAGACTTCCCAGCCGTCCGGAACATCCACGCAGCAGAGTGCGCGGCCGGGCGAGACCCGTCAGGACCAGCGGCAAGGCCAGCAAACCGGCCAGACGCGGGACCAGTCGGCCGAACGTGGCGGAACCTCCTCCCGGGTCACGGTCAATGATGACCAGCGCCGGCAAATCGTCGATCGGTTGCGAAGCGACCGGACGGCATCGAGCGAGAATGTCAATATCCGCGTGAACGTCGGTGAACGGCTGCCGCCGAATGTGCGGCCGCGACCGCTGCCGGAGGACATCGTGCGGATCGCACCGCAATACCGCGATTACGAGTACACCGTGATCGAGGATAGAGTAGCGGTCATCGACCCGCGGACCCGCGACGTCGTCGATATCCTCGATGAATCAGGGCCGGGATACGGCAGGACCGCGCGTTACGACCGCGAGCGCGTCATCATCGTCGACCAGGAACGCGAGGTGTTGCGGCAGGCCGCGCGGCGCATGACGACCGTGGGCTCGACGTCGACTTCAGGCGGCGCGTCGGGTTCGACCTGCCTGTCGTTGCAGCCGGTGCCGGAAGAGCTGGTCCGCAACCATCCCGAACTGAGTTCGTACCGCGTTCTCGCGATCGGCGACGACATGGTGCTGGTCGATCCGCAACAGCAGAAGGTCGTGCAGGTGATCGATTGACCGCGGCGGGCGATCGACGCGGGCGGGCGGCACGCGCACATCGCATGCCGCCTTAGACGCGCCCGATAGCCAACCGTGCAATCGCCAATGTCGGCCGTTGATGCTATCCTGTCCGCTATATTGCGGACGTGGATGGGGGGCGGCCGAGATGATCGACCACGATTCAGCTCACCGACGGCGATCTGGTTTGGGAGGGAGAGGCTGCTTTCTTTCCGGTCTCACTGCCATCGTATTGGTTCTGGCCGCGGCCGTGCCGGCCCTTGCTCAATCGACCGCGAGTGCCGACGGCGAGGCGGTCTATCGCGACCGTTGCGTCGGGTGCCACGAGGCTGGCGCAGCCCGCGCGCCTGATCTCGCGACGCTCCGGCAGATGTCGCCGGAGAGGGTTCTGACCGTGCTCCGCTCTGGCAGCATGAGCACACAGGCGCAGGGTCTCTCGAGCGGGCAACTCGACAGTCTGAGCCGCTTCGTGGCCGGCGCAGCAGTGGCGCGGGACACTGGCCTTCCGAACGGCAAGTGCGCCGACGCATCCGTATCGCTCGCCGATGCCCTTGCGAAGCCACACTGGAATGGCTGGGGCGTGAACTTGCTGCAGCACCGCTTCCAGCCAGCCGCGATGGCGCAACTTGGTGCGGAGGACGTGCCGCGTCTCAAACTGAAATGGGCCTTCGGCTTTCCGGACGCGACCCGTGCCCAGGCCCAGCCGACCCTGATGGGCGGAGCACTGTTCGTCGGCAGCCAGAGCGGTAAGGTTTATGCGCTCGATGCGCGCACCGGCTGCACCCATTGGGTGTTCGAAGCAGGAGCCGGCGTTCGCTCGGCGATCACCGTCGCCGCGAGCGGAGATGGCTGGTCGGCCTATTTCGGCGACCAGCGTGGCAACGCCTACGCGATCGATGCAGTGAGCGGGGATTTGCATTGGAAGACACATATCGAAAGCCACCGCGCGGCCGTCGTCAGTGGTGCGCCGGCGCTCGCGGGCGGCGTGCTCTACATGCCGGTGTCTTCGTTCGAGGAGGTGAGCGGCGCCAATCCACGCTATGAATGCTGCAGCTTCCGCGGCAGCCTGGTCGCGCTCGATGCCGGGACCGGAAAGATCTTGTGGCAGAGCTATACGATCCCCCAGGCGCCGGCGCCGGTCCGCAAGAATGCCTTGGGCATTCAGCTCTGGGGGCCGTCAGGTGCGCCGATCTGGTCGTCACCCACCGTCGATCTCGATCGACGAATGATCTATGTGACGACCGGCGACAGTTATTCGGACCCGCCGGCCGATACGTCCGATGCGTTCATCGCCTTTCGCATGGACACCGGTGAGGTCGCGTGGTCGCGCCAGATGACGGCCGGCGATGCCTACACCCTTGCCTGCGTCGGCGGGGACCGCACCAACTGTCCTGAGGCGAAGGGACCTGATCTGGATTTCGGCTCGTCGCCTATCCTGGTGAAACTGCCCGATGGCCGGCGCATGCTGATCGCCGGTCAGAAGTCCGGGATGGTGCATGCGATCGATCCGGACCGGCAAGGTGAAATCGTCTGGCAACGCCGGGTGGGCCGCGGAGGTCCCGTGGGCGGCGTGCAATGGGGTTCGGCAGTCGACCAGGATAACGTGTATGTTGCCGTCTCGGACATTGGGATTCGCCCCTCGGCGGAGGGGACAGCGGGCGCGCAGAAGGCACTTTACGGCGGGCGCAGCTTCCTGCTGGAGCCTGGCGTCGGCGGAGGCATCTATGCGCTCAAGCTTGCGACCGGCGAAGTCGTCTGGCGCACGCCCCATCCGGGCTGCCGCGATGTGCCGGGCTGCAGTCCGGCACAATCGGCCGCCGTCACGGCCATCCCCGGCATGGTGTTTTCCGGCGGACTCGACGGTCATCTGCGCGCCTACGCGGCGTCGGACGGGCAGATCATCTGGGACGTGGATACGGCGCAGGACTACAGCACCGTGAACGGCGTTGCGGCCCATGGCGGCTCGCTCGACGGACCGGGCGCCGTCGTCGTTGGCGGCATGCTCTATGTCAATTCCGGCTACGCCTTTTTTGGCACCGCTCCCGGCAACGTGCTGCTGGCTTTTTCGGTCGATGGCAAATGAGGCGGCGCGCCCAACACGACAGGTGTTGCACGCGGTATCGCGGCGAGACGCGGTTTTCTTCGCATCAAGTTGCTCTCTATTTTGGCGTGTGGAATAGTCAGCCCTCTGACGTCGCCAGAAAGCTCTGACGAGCATCTGGCCACCACGGGGCGATTGACCATGATGAACCGACGCCGTTTTGTTTTTGCCGGCGCGGCTACGGCGGCCTTGTTTGGCCGAGTGTCCGGAGCCCATGCCGCGGCCTACGATCTGATCATCAAGGGCGGGCGCGTCATCGATCCTTCCGCAGGCCTCGATGCGGTGCGCGACGTGGCGATCGTGCGGGGCAAAATCGCGGCGGTCGCGGCGGACATCTCCGGTGACGCTTCCGAGACGATCGATGCGCGCGGCAAGATTGTCGCGCCGGGCCTGATCGACATTCACACCCATGCCGGCCGCAGCAAGGAAGGCCCGCCGATGTGCCTGCAGGATGGCGTCACCTGTTGGGTCGATGCCGGCTTCGGGGGCGCCGACAATATCGATCAGGTCGCTGCGGTTGCCCGCGGCGCGCCGCAGATCGGCCGCATCCTGGTGAACATCGCCCGGACCGGCGTCGTCACGCCCGAGGGCGAGCTGCATGATATCAACAGCGCCAACGTCGCGTTGGCGCAAGGGGCGATCGCGCGCAATCGCGATGTCGTCGTGGGCGTCAAGGCGCGCCTGTCGAACAACGTCGCTGGCGCCAATGATCTCGAGGCGTTGCGGCGCGCGCAGGAGGCGGCCGCGCCCTTCAATCTTCCGGTCATGATCCATGTCGGCCAGAACTATTCGCCGCTGCGTGCCATTCTCGCGCTGCTCAAGCGCGGCGACATCGTCACCCACATGTACGCGCCGGGCATGAACGGCATCCTGGACGACAAGGGCGTGCTGATCCCTGAGGTGATGGCCGCGCGCCGCCGCGGCATTCTGTTCGACTTCGGCAACGGCGTCGCCGATCATTTCGACTGGGACACCGTGGAGAAAGCGACGAAGCAGGGGCTGTGGCCGGACACCTTCTCCACCGACTGGAATGTGCAGTCGAAGACCAGCGGCGTCGTGGATCTGCCCAATGTCATGTCGAAATTCTTCATGTACGGCATGCCGCTGAGCCAGATCATCGCCTGCGCCACCGTCAACGCCGCGCGCGTGTTCCCGTCTTTCGATGACCGCGGCACCCTCAATGTCGGCGCGCCGGCCGATGTCGCGATCATGGAATTGCGCGAGGGAACGTTCGATTTCCTCGACAACTACAAAGGCGTCCGCAGCGGGAAGCAGCGGCTGTTTCCGGCAGGGACCGTGCTTGCGGGAAAGAGCGTGGCGCACGCGTGAGCGCCACGACGGCGGGACGCTTCTCGCGTTTGGGACCTCGGGGTATCAATGTCTTCTCTTGGTCTCTCTTAAGTGCTCAAGGAGAGCTTGTACCTCGAAAAACGACATTGATTCCGAACTCCAACTCTCACTAATCTTCCGTTGAATCGCTCCGTGCTTTGCGTCAAGCCATAGCACCGAAGGGGTCTCGGGCCGCGCAACGCGCCCAGCGTTGTAGCTACTAACGCGATTTCCGCTTCAACGGCTTCATCCTTCGAGACGCTTGCTGGCGCAAGCTCCTCGGGATGAGGTCTGAGACCCTCATGGTGGGGAGCGCGTCTTCGCGCGTCTCGAACCATGAGGCCGTGGGAATGCCGGCAGTGATTCGACCAACCCGAAAACGCGCCAGAATGTCGAATGCATCAATGTCCAACGATCTCCGGCACTTTTCCCGCCGGCGGCGTGTTGCGGCTGCGCTGAGTGCGCACGATGCCGTCGATGATGGTCATGCCGACGCCGGGCAGATCGCCGAGCTGCACGCTTTCCAAGATGGTCTTGCCGGGCGAGTGCTGCGCCTTGTCCATGAGCACGAAATCGGCGGCGCGTCCGACTTCGATCAGGCCGCAATCAAGCTGACGCATCCGCGCGGTGTTGCCGGTCGCAAAGCAGAACGCGATCTCGGCGGGCACCTCGCCAAGCGAGGACAGCATCGAGACCATGCGCAGGATGCCGAGCGGCTGCACGCCGCTTCCGGCCGGCGCATCGGTGCCGAGGATGACGCGGGACAGATCGCCCATCTCGCGCGCGGTGCGCAGCGTGAACAGCGCCGAGCGTTCGTTGCCGTTGTGAACCAGCTCGAGCCCGCGCTTGCAGCCCTCGCAGATGCAGCGGATCTGGTCGTCGGGCAGCGCGGTGTGGCCGCCATTGATGTGGCCGACCACGTCGGTATCGGCCTCCAGCACGACGTCCTTGTCGATCAGGCCGGAGCCGGGGATCGACGGGCCGCCGGTATGGATGGTGCTCTGGATGCCGTATTTGCGCGCCCACGCCACCATCTTGCGCGCGGTCGGGCCGTCCTTGACGCCGCCGAGGCCGACCTCGCCGAGCAGCTTGACGCCGGCCGCGGCCAATTCCTTGAAATCATCCTCGACCATCTCGCATTCGATCACCGGCGCGCCGGCATGCACCTTCACTCCGCCGGGACGCAGCGTCCAGAACGCGCGCTGGGCGAAGATCGCCATCGCCTTCAGCCCAACAACGTCGCGCGGCCGGCCGGGCATATGCACTTCGCCCGCCGAGATCATGGTTGTGACGCCGCCATGCAGATAGCTGTCGATCCAGTTGATCTGGCTCTGCCGCGGCGTCCAGTCGCCGGCGACGGGATGCACGTGGCTGTCGATGAGGCCCGGCGCGACGGTGGTGCCGTTGGCGTCGACGATGGTGGTGGCGCCCGCGGCGTCGACGTCCTTGGCGCGGCCGATCGCTGTGATCTTGCCGTTTTCCGCGACGATCGTATCTGCCTCGAGGATCGGCTTTTCCAGGGCGCCCGACAGCAGCAGGCCGATATTGCGAATGACGAGCTTGCTGGGGCCGCTGGCCTGGGGCGCGTCATGGGCCATGGATCGAGTTCCTTATCCTGCGTCGGGACCGGCCCTCAATCTGAGCCCGGCCCGAGAACGCAATCAAGCCGGATTATACGTTTGTATGCAAATGATTTCTCGCAACGCCGTTTCTTGGCAGCGCTGCTTGATTGCGACCTGCGTTGCGCTATCGTGCGGCCATGCGCATCACCCTGGTCCACGCCCTCAAGCATTCGCTCGTTCCGATCGAGGAGGCCTTCGCCAGGCTCTGGCCCGAGGCGACGCGGATGAACCTGCTCGACGACAGCCTGTCGGTCGATCTCGCGCGCGACGGCCGGCTCACTGAAGCGATGACCGAACGCTTTCTCGCGCTTGGACGCTACGCGGCCGCGACGGGGGCGGACGCGATCCTCTTTACGTGCTCGGCGTTCGGCCCCTGCATCGAGGCGGTCGCCGGCGCTTACGCGCCGATGCCGGTGCTCAAGCCCAACGAGGCGATGATCGAGCAGGCGGTACGGCAAGTGACAGGTTATGGCCGGCGCATCGGGCTGCTCTCGACATTCGCACCGACGCTCGCCTCGATGCCGGCCGAGTTTCCCGCCTCCGTCGAACTCGTGCCGAAGCTCGTTGAAGGCGCGCTCGCGGCGCTCGACCGCGGCGACCGCGGGGAACATGACCGGCTGGTCGTGGAGGCTTCGAAGGACTTGCGCGATTGCGACCTGATCGCGCTCTCGCAATATAGCATGGCGACCGCGGCGCCCCAGGTCGCGGAAGCTTCCGGACGGCCGGTGCTGACGACGCCGGATAGCGCCGTCATGAAGCTGAAACGCGCGCTCTCTTGATCTCTTCGAGGCTGTTTGCTCAAGGCCGTCTGCTCAAAGCCGTCTGCTCAAAGCTGTCTGATCAAAGTCGTCTGCTCAAAGTCATGGCGCACCGCTTGGTATGCGTCGGCCCAAGCCATAGCGCGAAAGTTGAATCGGAGGACGACAGGCCCGGCCGGTCGCCGTGGCTGCCGGATCAAGAACGCGTGTTGACCGCATCGCGGGATCACGTTGTTTCTTGACAGATCACGGGCCGGCCGTTTCCCTCGGTTCACTTGAATTTAGCGCGGTTTGAAGCCTGGTCGAGATGCTGGACGACAATGGAGCGGTCAGGCGACGCGATCTGCTCTCGCTGATAGGAGCGATGGCTGGTAGCGCCGCGATGTATCACGCGATGACCAGCCTGGGATTCGCATCGGAATCCCGTTACCGCGGGCCCATCAAGCTGGAAGGCGATCCCAAAGGCGCCTCCGTTCTCATTTTGGGCGCCGGACTTGCCGGAATGACGGCCGCGCTGGAGCTGCGCAACGCCGGCTACAGGGTGCAGGTGCTGGAATACAACGCGCGCGCCGGCGGCCGCAACTGGACCCTGCGCGGCGGCGACAGTCTGACCGAGCTCGGAGGCTTTACGCAGACCTGCGCCTTTGAGCAGGGACTTTATCTCAATCCCGGTCCGTGGCGCATTCCCTATCACCATCGCGCGCTGCTCGACTACTGCAAGCGTCTTGGCGTGGCGCTTGAACCTTTCATTCAGCTCAATCACAACGCGTTTCTCCATGCATCGCGTGCGTTCGATGGCGTGCCGCAACGCATCCGCGCGGTTCGCACCGACTTTCAGGGCCAGGTTTCGGAACTGCTCGCGAAAGTCACCAAGCAGGGCGCGCTTGACGAGGCGGTGTCGCGGGAGGATCAGGAGATCCTGCTGCAGGCGCTCCGGTCATGGGGTGCGCTCGACCGCAACTACCGATACAATGCGAACCTCATCTCCGCGGAATATCGCGGTTACGCGGAAGCGCCCGGAGGCGGGCTGTCGTCGGCGGCGCTTCCGAGCGAGCCGGTGGCCCTTTCGGACATTCTGAAATCGCGCCTCTGGCGCTATTTGCAGAATTTCGCGAACTATAATTTTCAGACCACGATGTTTCAGCCCGTCGGCGGCATGGACATGATCGGCAAGGCATTTGCGCGAGAACTCGGCGGCGGCGTGATCCGCTATGATGCCAAGGTCACGCAGATCCAGCAGAACGACCGCGGTGTGAGGGTGACCTATGCCGAGACCTCGCATCCGGATGTCCCGAGACAGGTCACGGCCGACTGGTGCGTGTGCACGATTCCGCTGTCGGTCCTGAGCCAACTTTCGGTCGATGTCAGCGCGCCGATGAAGGCGGCGATCGACGCGGTTCCTTATGCCGCGGCGGTCAAGATCGGGCTGCAGTTCAAGCGCCGCTTCTGGGAAGAGGACGACGCCATCTATGGCGGCATCAGCTATACCGATTTGCCGATCCGGCAGATCGCCTATCCCAACACCGGTTTCAACCTGGCCGGGCGCGGCGTCCTGCTCGGGGCATATCTGTTCGACGGCGCCAATGCCTATGAGTTCACCGCGATGCCGCCGGAGGAGCGCATCGCGCGCGCCGTCGAGTTCGGTGCCGCCATTCACCCGCAATACAAGGACGAATATCAGAACGGCGTGGCGGTTGCCTGGCACCGCGTGCCGTTCGTGCTCGGCTGCAGCGGCGACTGGTCGGAAGACGCGCGCGCGGAGCACTACAGGAATTTGTGCCAGATCGACGGGCGGATCGTGCTGGCCGGCGAGCACGCGTCCGCGCTGCCGGCGTGGCAGGAAGGCGCGATCCTCTCCGCGCTCGATGCCATCACGCGGCTGCACGACCGCGTCGTGAGGACATGATGCGGGTCAGCGAACCGCGCATCAGGTCGCAATGGCGCCGGGCCGCCAGCCCCATGGCGGTGCTGGCCATGCTGTTGTCGCTGCCGGCCGCGGCGCTCGCCGAGGATGGGCCGCACCCGCCCAACGAGCGGACGTTCAGTTCGGGATACAAGTTCGTCGAGCTGAGCGGCGAGGAGTTGTTCGGCAATGTCTGCCAGGGCTGCCACATGCCCGATGCGCTCGGCGCGACAGGTGCCGGATCCTATCCGTCATTGGCTGGCAACCGAAACCTCGAATCGAGCCCATATCCGATCTATCTGGTCATCAACGGCCGGCGCGGCATGCCCGCCTTCGGCGACATGATGACCGACGACCAGGTCGCAGCGGTGGTGAATTACTTGCGAACGCATTTCGGCAACAACTACGAGGACAGGGTCATCGCCAAGGACGTCAAAGCCGCGCGCCGGTGACGCGGCGATGGGGGATCAAGGGGCAGACGATGAGATTTGCAACGATGCTGCTGCTGGCCGGTCTGGGGACGGGCGCGGCGATCTGCGCCGTGCGTGCCGACGTCGTCAGGCATCCGATTCCCAACTCGACGTTCCCGATCGCACAGGCGGTCGAGGTCTCCGGCAATGTCAAAACCTTTTACGTCAGCGGACAGGTGCCGCCGCTCATCAACAAGGATGCCGATCCCAATAGCCGCGAGGCTTATGGCGACACCAAGACCCAGACCGTCGGCGTGCTCAACCGGATCAAGGGGATCTTGGAAGGGCTCGGGCTGACCATGGCCGACGTGGTCAAGATGCAGGTGTTTCTGGTCCACGGCGCAGCAGTGCCGATGGACTTCAAGGCCTTCATGGAAGGCTATACGCAGTTTTTCGGCGGCAGCCAGCCCAATCTGCCGGCGCGATCCGTCCTTGGCGTTGCGTCGCTCGCCAATCCCGGTTTCCTGGTCGAAATCGAGGTGATCGCGGTGAAGGATGCAAAATAGCTTGGGGAGGGCCGCAGATATGAACGGACTTAGGGCCTTGCCCAATGCGGGATCTGCTGTCTGAATTGTTCCGACAAAAAAATCAGCCGGAGGGCGAGATGGTTCGAAAGATTTCAAGCACTGGCGCCGCATCGCGGCGACGTTGTTCGGTTCTTGCCGTGGTCGTCCTGGTGACGACGCTTCTCGCGATCGGGAACGCCGCCGCCGAGGGGCTGCCACCGCAACAGCAGTTGGCCCACGACATCTACAAGGAACTCATCGAAATCGACACCACGACCGCGACCGGCGACACCGCCCGCGCCGCCGAAGCGATGGCGGCGCGGCTCAAGGCCGCCGGATTTCCGGAGGCCGACGTTCATGCGTTTTCGCCCGTGCCGAAGAAGGGCAATCTGGTGGCGCGATTGCACGGCAGCGGCGCCCGCAAGCCGATCCTGTTGCTCGCGCATCTCGATGTCGTGCCGGCCCTGCGCGAGGACTGGTCGGTCGAGCCGTTCAAGCTGACCGAAAAGGACGGCTATTTCTATGCCCGCGGCACCAGCGACGACAAATACATGGCCGCAGCCTTTGTGACCAACCTGATCCGTTACAAACAGGAGGGCTATAAGCCCGAGCGCGACATCATCGTGGCGCTGGAGACGGACGAGGAAATCCTCGACGCCGACGGTCTCGGCATCCAGTGGCTCTTGAAGCACCATCGCGACCTGATCGACGCCGAGTTCGCCCTGAACGAGGGCGGCGGCGTCGGCCTGAAGGACGGCAAGCCGATCCGCAACAGCGTCCAGACCAGCGAAAAAGTCTCGCTGAGCTACCAGCTCGACGTCCGCGACAGCGGCGGCCACAGCTCGGTGCCGCGCAAGGACAACGCCATCTATCGCCTCGCGGAGGGCCTGGTGCGGCTGTCGAAATTCTCCTTTCCGCTGAAGCTCAACGACACCACGCGCGCCTATTTCGAGCGCGCCGCGCAGTTCGAGGGCGACCAGACCGCGGCCGACATGCGCGCGCTATTGTTGGACAAACCCGATCCCTCCTCGCTGTCCTTCGTCAGGCTCGCTGCCAACCCCGTCTACAACGCCCAACTCCGCACCACCTGTGTGGCGACCATGCTGCAGGGCGGGCATGCGGTCAACGCGCTGCCCCAGCTCGCCAGCGCCAAGGTCAATTGTCGCATCATGCCGGGTGAACCGGTCGAGGAGGTGAAGGCGACGCTGGAGCGCGTGCTCGACGACGACCATATCACCGTGACCCAGCTCGACAGGCCTGTGCTTAGCGCGCCGTCAGCGCTGCATGAAGAAATCATGGGTGCGATCGAGAAGCTGACCCATGAATTCTGGCCAAGCGCAGTGGTGCTGCCGGTGATGAGCGCGGGCGCCACCGATGGGAGTTATCTCCGCAACGCCGGGATACCCACCTATGGTCACTCCGGCATGGCCAACGACATCAACGACATCCGCGCGCACGGCAAGGACGAGCGGGTCCCGATCAAGTCGTTCTACGAGGGCGACGAATATCTCTATCGCCTGGTGAAGGCGCTGTCGGGCGGGACTTGAACCGGCGATTGCTTGTTGGTCCTTCCGGCGCGCGTCTTGCCAGCGCTGCCGGCCCGCGCGAATATCACTTTAGTCTGCCGCCAGCGCATCATCCGGACGTCAAGATCCGGTTCAGGGAGGAATTCGCATGCTGTCCGCTTCGCGCCTTTGCCGTGTCGCCGTGGCGACCGTCGCGCTCGTCATCGCTACTTCGCATGTTTACGCGGAAGGGCCGGTCGTCGCCGGCCCCGAGCAGGCCGGCTTCTCGGCCGCAGGCCTTGCGCGCATCGACGCCTACCTCAAGAACGAGATCGACCAGAACAAGATTCCTGGCGCGATCATGATGATCCAGCGCAACGGCAAGACCGCCTATTTCAACAGTTTCGGCGTCCGCGATCCCGGCACCAAGGTCGCGATGACACCCGACACCATCTTTCGCATCTATTCGATGTCGAAACCGATCACCACGGTCGCCGCGATGATGCTGGTCGAGGAGGGCAAGCTTCAACTCGACGATCCTCTGTCGAAATACATCCCGGCGTTCGCGGACGTCAAGGTCGGCGTCGAGCGCAAAGGGGAAGACGGCGCTGCGGGGCTTGACCTCGTTCCCGCAAAACGCCCGATCACCATTCAGGACCTGATGCGCCATACCTCCGGCCTCACTTACGGGTTCTTCGGTGAGGGTCTGGTCAAGAAAGCCTATCTCGACGCGCAACTGTTCGCCGGCGACGTCGACAACGCGGAATTCGTCGAGCGGCTGGCCAAGCTGCCGCTGGTCTACCAGCCCGGCACGACCTGGGATTACAGCCATTCGGTCGACGTGCTCGGCCGGGTGATCGAGGTCATCTCCGGGACGTCGCTTTATCAATTCGAGAAGCAGCGGATTCTGGATCCGCTCGGCATGAAGGACACGAGTTTCTACGTCACCGATGCCGACAAGAAGGCCTTGGTGGCCGAGCCTTTCCCGAATGACCGCAAGATCGGCAATGACGCCGAGATGGGCGACCCGCGCGTGCAGCGGAAATGGGAATCCGGCGGCGGCGGGATGGTGTCCACTATCGGCGATTACGCCCGCTTCGCCGCGATGATCCTCAACGGCGGCGTCCTGGACGGCAAACGCTATCTCAGTCCGAGGACCATTGCCTATATGGGTGCCAACCATATCGCGCCGGCATCGGGCGTGGTGCCGGGGCCGTATTATCTGCCGGGACCCGGCTTCGGATTCGGCCTGGGTTTCGCGGTACGCACCGAAGCGGGTGTAAGCCCGATCGAGGGCTCCGTCGGCGAGATGAACTGGTCCGGCGCCGGCGGCACGACGTTCTGGGTCGACCCCAAGGAAAACATGTTCGTCGTCGTCATGGCGCAGACGGTGACGCAACGCGCGCGGATCCGCACGACCCTGAAAAACCTGGTGTACGGCGCGTTCGACCAATAACGCGAATCGCCTGCGCCAGAGCACGATGACTTTTCTTCGAATTGTCATCCCGCTCTATCTTTTTGTTTGAGCATGATCTCCGCGCAAACGCGTTCCGCGTTTGTCGCGAGGGAAAACCGATATCCACTTTTCCGGATCATGCTCTAGCCGCTTGGATCCAGGTCGCCGTCGGGATGTTCCGGGGGCGTCGGCCTGATGGCGTTTTTTTTGGCGGCTGCGATCAATTGCGGCAACGACGTGTCAATTTTATTAACCACTGCCGCTGGAATTGAACCGCGGGCCTCCTAAATCAGTTGACGTATTTCAGTATTTTCCGGAGCTCCAAGAAATGGTCCTGCAAAAAATTTGCCCTGCACTCGTCGCCGCCGCGCTGGTGTTGGCCGGCGGTCCGGCAATGGCAACCGAATATCGCGCGGACGAGTTCCTCGGCCTCGACCTTTCCAAGGCGGTGCTGTCGCCGAAGCCGCTCGGGCCGGCGACGGAATTCGCGCCGGTTCCGGTTCAGGCCAAGAGTGACGCAGCGAAGGTTGACGTAGCCAAAGTAGCAAAGAGCGATACACCCAAGAGCGATACACTCAAGAGCGATACACCTAAGGGCGATACACCCAGGAGCGCTATATCCAAGAGTGCTTCGGCGAGCCGTCGCCGTGCGGTGGAAGCCGCGCAGGCGCGCGCGGAGCCCAGATCTGCGCCGCATCGCGGTCCACCCGTCGCGCAGGCCAGCGTGGAGAAGCCGCGCGGCGCGGCGCGGAACAGGCTTGCCCATCGGCACGGCAATCCGCTCGATGCCCAGGCGCTCGATACGCGCATTCAGACTTGGCCGTGCAAGTCTGGCGGCATCTGTGATTGGAAACAATGAGCGGGCGAGCGGCGATCGCCGGCAGTACGATGGTTGCACTGCTCGAGTTTGATTGTTGCGGTTCCTACCTGAGCTTGATTTGAGGCCGGCGTTGCGGTCAACTATGCGACGGCGGACCCGCTGTCCCACCTATCCCAGCAACAGAGCGTTTGTCGCGGCATCGCCGCGCACGCCTTCGGCGGCGTCAGGTTATATGAGGAGTTACCATGGACCATCCGCAAACCGAGGGAATCCGTCTGCCGCGGCTGGGGCTCGGCACGTTTCGCATGCAGGGCGATGTCTGCCGCGCCGCGGTCGAGAGCGCGCTGTCGCTTGGCTATCGCCATATCGATACCGCGGAAATGTATGCCAATGAGGAGGCGATCGGCGCGGCCCTTGCCGGCTCCGGCGTCGCGCGGAACGATCTGCACGTCACCACGAAAGTCTGGCACGAGAATCTCGCAGCCGACGCGATCCGCCGCGCCTTCGACACCAGCCTGAAAAAGCTGCGGCTCGACCACGTCGATCTCTACCTCGTGCATTGGCCGTCAAAAAGCATGAACCTGCCGGCGGTGTTCGAGACGCTGATGAAGCTGAAGGAGGAGGGGCGCACCCGCGCCATTGGAGTCGCCAATTTCACCCTGGCGCTGCTGAAAACCACAGTCGAGGAGATCAAGGCGCCGATCGCCTGCAACCAGATCGAATATCACGTGATGCTCGACCAGACGAAGGTGAAAACCTACCTCACGTCGAAATCTATACCGCTGGTCGCCTATTGCCCGCTGGCGCAGGGTCGCGCCGCCTCCGATGAAACCTTGATGGCGATCGGCAGGAAGCACAATGCCAGCGCAGCCCAGGTTGCGCTAAAATGGCTCTTGGATCAGGACGGCGTCGCCGCGATCCCGAAAGCCTCGCGCGCGGAAAGCCAGAAGGCCAATCTCGATGCGCTTAGCGTGACGCTCGATGACGCCGACCGCAGGGCGATCGCGGCGTTGCCGAAAGACAAGCGCTTCGTCAGCCCGGGGTTTGCGACGGCGTGGGACTCCTAAGCATTTTCGCAAACAAAGAACGAGCCAAAAAAATGGCCCCTCGCGGGGCCATTTTAGCGTCGGTCTTGCTCAGTAGGCGTGGCGATGTTTGACCATCACGACCCTGTCGTGATGATGCCGCCATCCCTCGTGCCAGCCGCGATGCATGCGGTACTCGGCGCGAGCGCGGTCCCAGTGATGGTAGCCGCCGTGCTTGATCACGACGGTCTCGGCGTTCGCGATTGACGGCGCCGCCACCGCGATCATGCCAAGCGCGGCGATGGCGAATCCAAACGTTCTCATGCTGTCCTCCTCCACAATTCGCGAAGATTAAACATCGCGTGAGCAGGTCCGTTCCGGCGGAACCGGAAAGAGATTTCTGAACAGTCATTCAGGATCGCGCCGCGCTGATGCATCGTGCGCGCGGAGGCCGTGCTATTCGACGACCGCCTGATACACCGGCGCGTTGATCTTCTGGCAGCGCAGCGGGCCGGGCGCCGCCGAGAGATAGACGACCACGCTTTGGTGCGGCCCCACGCGCAGGACGCGCGGGATGCATGGCGGACGAACGCTCGGGCGATTTGCCCGCTCGCGGCCCGGCCGGCTTTCGCCGCCCGCTTGGCGGGTGTAGCCTCACGGAAAAGCCGGGGAGCGCCAAATCGGGGGAGCGCCAAATCTAGGGAGAGTCATGGCCACAGCAACCGCCTCGCTGGCGACGAGACTAGCCACATCGCGGAACGTCGACCTGAAGACGTCGCTGGCGCTCAGGGTCGTCGCCGCGGCACTGCTCTGCTTTCTCGTCGCCGCGGCGCTTGCCTTGTTCGGGACTTACCGCGACGTTCGGCAGGCCAATGAAAAACTCGCCGATATGATCAGCCGGCAGCTTCAGGTCCAGTTCTTTCGCATCGATGCTAATCTCGACGCGCCGGCACGGTTTCCCAATTTGGAGCCCGCGATCGACGGCGTGCTCGGCGCGGGCCAATGCGTCCGCTTTCTCAAGCCCGACGGCAGCGTGGGGCGATCGAGCTGCGTCGGTGTCAATCGGAGCGATGTCGTGCCGCCGGCCTGGTTTTTATCGCTGGGCGCGGATGTGCTCGCCACGCATGCCGACGCGACGCGGGAGGTGTCCTATCGCGGCAAGACTTACGGAAGGCTCCTCGTCACGACCGAGACAAAGGCGGTGCTGGATTCGTTGTGGAAAGATGTGTCGGGAATGCTCGGCCTGACCGCGCTTCTGATCGCCGCGATCTGCGCGCTGCAATATGTGGCGATCGGCAAGGCGCTGCGGCCAACCAGGGACATTCTGACCGGGCTCGACCGTTTGTCGCGCGGCGACCTGTCATGCCGGCTGCCGAACTTTCGCCTGATCGAGCTGCAGCGGATCAGCGAGGTCTTCAACATGCTCGCGGCAAATCTTGACCGCTCGACCCGCGAGCGTACGGCACTGGCCGCGCGACTTGTCGATCAGCAGGAGCGGGAGCGATCTCATCTCGCGCGCGAGCTGCACGATGAGTTTGCGCAGACCCTGAGCGCCGTCTGCGCGGCCGCCGCGTCGATCAAGAGGACGGCCGAGATCGACTGCCCGGTGCTGGTTTCCGAGGCGGAGAATCTGTCGCAGCTATCGATGGCCATGATGCGGTCGCTGCGGTCCACCCTGCAGAGCTTCCGTCCGCCGGAGATCACCGATTTCGGACTCGAGGCCAGCCTGTTGTCGCTCGCGAAGAGCCAGGAGCGGCTCGCCGGCGGGAAACTGAGAATCCTGCTCAAGGTCGATGGCGACCTCGAGGATCTGCCATCGACGGCGGCCTCGCATATCTACCGCATCGTCCAGGAGGGGCTGACCAATATCGGCAAGCATGCCAATGCGAGCCGGGCGTCCGTCGCGCTCGATTTCCGTCCGGCGGTGGTGGGCGAGGGGACGTCCGACCGGCGCTGGCTGGCGCTGACGATCGAGGATGATGGCTGTGGGGCCGTCGAGCGTGGCGTCGCAGGCGGAGGCGAAGGCGAAGGTAACGGCGCGGGGCTCGGGCTGATCGGCATGCGCGAGCGCGCCATGGCACTCGGCGGACAGTTGGATGTGGTCCAGCTCGATCGCGGTTTCAGGCTTCAGGCCACAATTCCGATCGGCGTGGGGACGGAGATGCTGCAATGACCGGCAAACCGGTCCGCGTTCTCCTTGTCGATGACCATGCCGTGGTCCGCGAGGGCTATCGCACGCTGCTCGAAAAGCACGAGGGCCTCTCGGTCGTCGGCGAAGCATCGAATGCCGCCTCGGCCTATCAATGCTACAAGGATCTGCGGCCGGACGTCGTGGTGATGGACATTTCGATGCCCGGCCGCGGCGGCATCGACGCGATCGAGCATCTCCGCAAGTTCGACGCCGAGGCGCGCGTTCTCGTTTTCACCATGCATAGCGGGGCGCCTTACGCCCTGCAGGCCTTTCGTGCTGGCGCCAAAGGTTATGTCACCAAGAGCAGCCCTCCGGACTTCCTCGTCAGCGCGGTGCGCAGCGTTGCCGAAGGCCGCCTTGCCATCTGCCCCGAGATCAGCGAGGTGCTCGCGCTCGATCGGGTCCAGGAGGAGAGAGAGGGGATCGAAGCGCTGTCGCCGCGCGAGTTCGAGATTTTCCGCATGATCCTCGACGCCAAATCCACCGACGAGATCGCGTCCGCGCTCAATGTCAGCCGCAAGACCGTGGCCAACTACCACTACAGCATCAAGTCGAAGCTCGGCGCGGCCTCCGACATCGAACTCATCTATCTCGGTCTGCGGCAGGGTCTGGTCGCGCCGGTGTCGCCAATAGCCGAAGGCGGCGAGGCCGCCGCCTCCGCCTGAGCCCGGCACGGGCAGTTTGCCTGGGCTTTCGCGGGCAACTTTCCATTTCTCTCAATCCTCAAACGCTCAAACATCGGGCCCGGACATCACGGCGTCCGGGAGGACAAGCCATGTGGCTATGGCGGGAGACGGGACATCGTTGGGCGTTGGCCGCGGGCGTGACCATTTTGCTGACCGCCGCTCTTCAGCCGTCGAGGGCGGCCGAGGCTGGCCCGGTGAAGATCGCCGTGTTCGATTTCGAGCTCGATGACCGGAGCGCCGCGGGCGGCATGATCGGCCCGGACGCGATCGACGCCGAGAACCTGAAGAAGGCGACGGACGAAGCGCGTCAAAGGCTCGTGGCGTCCGGGCGCTACCTCATCGTGGATAGCGGCAGCGCCGCGGGCCAACCGACGTCGGCAGGCGGCCTCCAGAGCTGCAATGGATGCGAAGCGCCGTTGGGCAGGAAGCTTGGCGCCGATCAGTCGATGATCGGAATCTTCGCCAGGGTCAGCCGGACGGAGTATACGCTTCAGATCGCCGTCAGGGACACCCAGACCGGTGCGATCCTGTCCAATGCCTTTTCAGGTCTCAGGATGGGCGCGAATTACGCCTGGCCGCGCGCGGTGACCTCGCTGATCGACAACAAGATCCTGTCGCCGCAGTAATCAGAGCAACCGTCGGAAGGGGCGGAAGCCCGGCGCGTCCGGCATGCCGGCCTGCTTGCGCAAAACCCGCGGCCAGCGCATCATCCCTCGATAAAAATCATATAAGAGGGGGCGCTCGCCATGTCGGCCTTGTCACGCCGGAATTTCCTTGCCTTGACGGGCTCTGCCGCCGCCGTCGCCGTTTCGAGGCGCACTGAGGCCGCCATGGGGCCCACGGACAAGTTCGACCTCGTGATCAAGGGCGGCGACGTGCTCGATCCCAGCCAGCCGCTGCGCGGCAAGCGCGACATCGGCATCCGCTGGGGCGTGGTCGAGGCGGTCGCGGAGAGCATTCCGGCCGAGCGCGCGTTGAAGACAATCGATGCCGCGGGCAAGCTCGTCATGCCGGGACTGATCGATCTGCACTGCCATGTCTATCCTTATGGCTCGGCGATCGGCATTCCCGCCGACGAGCTGGTGCAGTTTCAGGGCACCACCACCGTGGTGTCGGCGGGCGATGCCGGCGTCAACAATCTCGCAGCACTGCGACGTTACATCGTCGCGCAGTCGCGGGCGCGGATGTACGCCTTCGTCCACATTGCCAACAACGGGCTTTCCGCTTTCCCCGTTGCCGAGCTCTACAACATCGATAACGCGCAGGTCGAGGCCTGCGCGATGGCGCTGGCCGAGAACCCCGACTTTCTGATCGGCGTCAAGGTGCGGATGTCGGAGAATATCATCTTCAAGCACGGCCTTGAGCCGCTCAAGCGCGGTATCCAGGCCTGCGAGATGTGCGGTTGGCCGGCGCGCATGATGGTCCATATTGGCGGCGTCGAGACCAAGGAGCTGATGTCCGACATTCTCAACCTGCTGCGGCCGGGCGACGTATTGACCCACGCCTATTCTGGCTTTCCGAACATGTCCGGCGTCTTCACCAACATCGTGCAGGACGGCAAGCTGTTGCCGGCCGCGCTCGCCGCCAAGCAGCGCGGCGTGCTCTTCGACGTCGGCCACGGCGGCGGCAGTTTTGATTTCACGGTGGCGGAGGTCGCGATCCCCGGCGGCTGCACGCCGGACACGATCTCTTCCGACATCCACGTGTTCTCGGGCAATTCGCCGGGCATGCCGTTCCTGCCCAACGTGATGAGCAAGTTCATGGCGATGGGGTTCTCGCTGGAGCAGGTGGTGGCGATGACGACCACGGCGCCGGCAAAGATCATCAATCGCGCGCCGAAGATCGGCACGCTGCAGTTAGGCGCCCCCGGCGACGTCGCGATCATGGAGCTGGTCGAAGGGCCGGTGACCTTCGTCGACACCCGCAACAACAAGCGCGAGGGCAAGGTCGCTTTGAAGCCCATTCAGACCGTGATCAACGGCGTGCCGTTCGGCAGGCCGTATCAGGCGCCGTTCGCGGTGAGGTAGACCGCGCCTCCAGCGCCTCAGCAATCAAGACTCAAATCAACATCCAGCGGGAGACACCATGCGAACGCGCGTAAATCGGAAGGCGGTAATTGGTATGACGGCTTTGTTAGGGGCGGGGATTTTCATGTCATCGGCGCGCGCGGCCACGTTCGTGTATGTCGGAAATGCCGATAGTCAGGACGTCAGCATTCTGGAGCTCAAATCGAACGGCGACTTGACACCGGTTGAAACCGCGAAGGTGCCCGGCCCCGCAAAGCCCGGCAGCTCGCTGCCGCTCGCGGTCAGCCCCGACAAGAAGCGTCTCTATGTCGGCTTGCGTAACGAGCCGTATTCGGTGGTGACCTTCGCCATCGATGCCAGGACCGGCAAGCTGACGCCGGTGGGTTCCGGTCCGCTGGCCGATTCCATGGCCTATGTCGCCACCGACCGGCGCGGAAAGTTTCTGCTCAGCGCTTCCTATGGCGGCAACAAGGTGACGGTCAATCCAATCGGACCGGATGGCATCGTGCAGCCGGCGCAGCAGATCATGCCGACCGAGCCGAATGCGCATTGCATCCTGACCGATCCGTCGAACCGCTACGTGCTGCACACCAGCCTTGGCGGCGACCTCGTCTATCAGGAGAAATTCGACGGCAAAACCGGCAAGCTCACACCCAACGATCCGCCGAGCGTCAGCGTCAAGACCAACGCCGGCGCGCGTCACCTGGTGTTTTCGCCGAGCGGGAAGTTTGTCTATCTGGTCGATGAGCTGGACGCGTCGATCTATGTTTTCCCATGGGATGCCAAGACCGGCACCCTGAAGAAGGAAGTGCAGGTCGCAACCTCACTGCCGAAGGGCTTCGAGGGCAAGCCGTGGGCGGCGGACATCCACCTGACGCCGGACGGCAAATTTCTCTACGCCTCCGAACGCACCACCAGCACGCTTGCGGCCTTCAGCGTCGATCCCAGGACGGGACTGTTGACATCGATCGATTCCTACCCGACCGAAAAGCAGCCGCGCGGCTTCAACATCGATCCGACCGGCCGCTATCTGCTGTCTGTCGGCCAATTGTCCAATAGCATGACGACTTATGCGATCGACAAGACGACCGGCAAGCTCACCAAGCTGAGGGAATATCCCGTCGGCAAGAATCCGAACTGGGTCGAGATTGTGAATTTGTCGCGATAGAGCGTTTTCGAGCGAAAGCCTGCCCCGGACTTGATCCGGGGTGGGTACCGGTTCGCGTGAAGAAAACGCGTCAGAACAAGAAGCTAGAGCCTCCGTTCCGATTCAATCGGAACGGAAAAGGTTCCAGCTAGGGCGGGTTCCCTTGCGCGCCTCTTCTCCATTTCAGTCAGGTTTGACCACCGCTCGCGGCCAATCGGCCATCCTGTCTGATCCGTAAATCGGGATAGTCGAAGTCGTCGTTAGTCAGAATGACGTCAGCCGTTGGTCTTGGCTCGCATAGTCGTTCATACAGGGCGAAAGCTGGCCGATATCTCTGCGCGTAGAGCTGGTGTGCGGCTTCCAGCCCACCCAATCGAGCGGCATCGCGGTGGACACCTCGTCGTCCAGAAACCTCTTCGGAAGTCTCGACAAAGACTGACAAATCCCACCCATCGCGCAACTCTGGCCGCTGCAGAAATGTCCCGTCGACGATGAGAATTGAATTGGCCGGTGCCAGTTTCGGCTGCTGTTCGATCGGCCGGTCATTGTCCAGATCGAACGAAGCTGTGCGGTACAAGCAATTTCCGCCCGGCCCCAGGGGCGCAAGGAGAAACGTCATGATGGCGGGCAGGTCACGGGCGTCGTGGTAGTAACCTTCCGCCGAAAGCCGACCTCGCGCATAACGCTCGGCCTTCGGGCGGTGAAATCCGTCGATTGACGTTCGGATGGTTTGCCTTCCTCTGCTCTCGATCAGATCGGCCAGTTCATTTGCCAACGTCGTCTTACCGGCAGCCGTCCGTCCATCAATGGCTATTCGGAAAGGCCGCGCTGTCTCGAGGGAGGTGATCCTTGCTGCAAGATCGTCCAGCACCGCCAACCGATGACGTTTAGGCAATTTCAATCTCATTGCGATGCATCGGTCTCAACTCTGTGCCCGCCTCTCGACATTCGCGATCCGGGCCGGGACGCCGAATTCCCGGCGGCAGACGTCGGCCAGCACCGCGACGCCGTCGCGGATTTGTTCGGCGGATGGACTGGCAAAACAGAGCCGCAGACGGCACTTGGAATAGGCCTTGTCGGTCGACCATTCCGGCCCCGGATTGATGGCGACACCCGCGGCGAGCGCCGCCTGGTACAGTTTGAGCGTATCGACATTGTCCGGCAGCTTCACCCAGAGAAAGATGCCGCCCTTGGTGTCGTCGAATTCCGCCGAGGTGCCGAACTGTTCGTTGAGCGCCTCCATCAGCACCTCTAACTTGGCGCGTAGTCCCCGCGTAAGCTCCGGCACATGCGAGGCGAAGTGCGGCGCGCAATATTCCGCGAGCACCATCTGTTCCAGCGCGCCGCTTCCGGCATCCGTTTTCAGCGCCAGCATTCGCGACAGCATCTCCCAGGGTGCGACGATGAAGCCGACCCGGAGCGCGGGCGCGATCGATTTGGAGAACGAGCCGATATGGATCACGCCGCCGTTCTTCGCCATCGCATGAATGGCCGGCGGGCGCTGGCCCTCCCAGACCAGGTCGGCGTAGCAATCGTCCTCGAAGATCGGCACGCCAAAACTTTCCGAAAGCCGCAGCAATTCTGCGCGGCGCGCCTCCGGCATGATGGTGCCGGTCGGGTTCTGCACGGTCGGAATGGTATAGATGTATTTCGGGCGGATGCCGCGGCTTTTGAGGTCGGCCAACACTGAAGCCAGCGCGTCCATCCGCATGCCCTCATGGTCGAGCGGAACGCCGACCGCGTTGACACCGAGCCGGGTCAGCCGGGTCAGCGCGCCCTGATAGGTCTCCTGCTCGACGATCACAGTATCGCCGCGCGCCAATAGCGTCTGGTTCACGAGGTCGAGCGCCTGGAGCGAGCCGGACACGATCAGGATATCGTCGGCGGTGCAACCGATGCCGGCGTCGCGTTTCAGTTTCGCGGTGAGAAATTCGCGTAAACGGCGATAGCCCTGCGGGCCGCTGGCGAGCCCGTAAGTCGCAAGCGTCTTGCCCTCGCGCCTGAGAACGGCGTTGACCGCGTCGATCAGGCCGTCGACCGGCACGTGTTCCGGATCGTTGTTGCCGCCGACAAAGCTGTATCTGGCAAGCCCCGTCCATCTTGCCGCGGGCGGGGGCAGTCCGGCCGGCAGGAGGGATGCGAAGTCGAAGGCGGTTGATGGCATGGACGGCGTCTCCCTTGTTTTTATTGGGTTCAATCTTAGACAAGTCAGACGCACTTGTCCCTGCCGCGCTGCGACACCTGGGCTGTGCTGCCCTGCGTATTGGTGCTAGCGCGTTTTCCAGCGAAGTGGGTACCGGTTCGCGTCAAGAAAACGCGTCAAAACAAAAAGCTAGGGCCTCCGTTCCGATTCAATCGGAACGGAAAAGGCTCTAGCGCGGGCCTCCAAGTCCGGCTAATGGTCGCCAGCGTCACAACGAGAGACTTTCGAAGCATGGCGGATACGGTCCAGGAAGTGCTGCAGGCCTTTGCGAAGGGCGAGCTTGTCGTCGTGACCGACGACGACGACCGCGAAGGCGAGGGCGATCTGATCGTCGCGGCCTCGCTCTGCACCGCCGAGAAGATGGCGTTCATCATCCGCCACACCTCCGGCATCGTCTGCGCGCCTATCACGACCGACGACGCGCGGCGGCTGCGGCTCGATCCGATGGTCGCACACAACGAATCCAACCACACCACCGCCTTCACGGTGTCGATCGATTACAAGCCCGATGCCGGCACCGGCATCTCGGCGGACGAACGCGCCTCCTGCTGCCGGGCGCTCGCCAATCCGAATGCCGGCGCCAACGACTTCGCCCGGCCAGGGCACATCTTCCCCCTGATCGCGCGCGACGGCGGCGTGCTGCTGCGTTCCGGCCATACCGAGGCCGCGGTCGACCTGTGCAAGCTCTCCGGGCTGCCGCCGGTCGGCGTGATAAGCGAATTGATGAATGACGACGGCTCGGTCATGAAGGGCGAGCAGGTCGCCCGTTTCGCCGCCGCCCACAAGCTCAAGCATGTCACCATTGCCGACATGATCGCCTATCGCCAGGCGCGCGAGAAGCTGATCGAGCGGGTCTCGACCTTCGTCACGGAAAGCCCGATCGGCCCGTTGCAGGGCTATGCCTACCGCTCGCCGTTCGACGAGATCGCCCATGTTGCCTTCGTCTATAACGGCATCGGCGACGGCAAGAAGGTGCTGACGCGGCTGCACAAGCCGAACATCGTCAAGGATCTCTTCACCGGCCAGGCGCGCATGCAGGTCGTGCTGCAGCACTTCAAGAAAGCCGGCCGCGGCGTGCTGGTTTACCTGCGCGATGGCGCGGCCGGCGTTCCCGTCGAGCCGGTGGGCGAGCCGAAGACGGCGGAGGCCGACCGCAACAGGCAGTGGCGCGAGGTCGGCGTCGGTGCGCAGATCCTGCGCGATCTCGGCGTTACCTCCATCATCAATCTCACCTCGTCGGTCCACGACTACAAGGGACTGTCCGGCTTCGGCATCGAGATCGTGTCCAACGAACGGCTTGATACGTAGACACTGTCATTCCGGGATGGTGCGTAAGCACCAGACCCGGAATCTCGAGATTCCGGGTTCGCGCTTTCGCGCGCCCGGAATGACGGAATAGAAGAATGATGCAATGCAATTGCGCTTTGACGCATTGCGCTTTATTTTATGAAACAATTCAAGGACTGACGCGAAAGGATTTCTTATGAGCGTGCGCCCTCAGACCAAGGACAAACCGTCCGAGGTCAGCAGTTTCCAATGGGACGATCCCTTCATGCTCGACGAGCAGCTCACCGAAGACGAGCGCATGGTGCGCGATACCGCGCGCGCCTATGCGCAAGACAAGCTCCTGCCGCGCGTGACCAAGGCCTATCTGGAAGAAAAGGTCGACCGCGACATCTTCCATGAAATGGGCGAGCTCGGGCTGATCGGGATCACGCTGCCGGAAGAATATGGCTGCGCCAATGCAAGCTATGTTGCTTATGGCCTGGTGGCGCGCGAGATCGAGCGGGTCGATTCCGGCTACCGCTCGATGAACTCGGTGCAGTCCTCGCTGGTGATGCACCCGATCTACGCCTATGGCGACGAGAACCAGCGCAAGAAATACCTTCCCAAGCTCGCCACCGGCGAATGGGTCGGCTGCTTCGGCCTCACCGAGCCGGATGCCGGTTCCGATCCCGCCGGCATGAAGACCCGCGCCGAGAAGGTTTCCGATGGTTACCGGCTCAGCGGCAGCAAGACGTGGATTTCGAATGCGCCGATTGCCGACGTATTCGTGATCTGGGCGAAATCTGCCGAGCACAACAACCAGATCCGCGGTTTCGTTCTTGAAAAGGGCATGAAGGGCCTTTCCGCTCCGAAGATCGGCGGCAAGCTGTCGCTGCGCGCCTCCGTGACCGGCGAGGTGGTGATGGACGGGGTGGTGGTGCCGGAGAGCGCGCTATTGCCGAACGTGTCGGGACTTAAAGGTCCGTTCGGCTGCCTCAACCGCGCCCGCTACGGCATCTCCTGGGGCGCGATGGGCGCGGCCGAGGACTGCATGCACCGCGCGCGGCAATACACGCTCGATCGCAAGCAGTTCAAGCGGCCCCTGGCCGCGACCCAGCTCGTGCAGAAGAAGCTCGCGGACATGCAGACCGAGATCGCGCTCGGCCTGCAGGCCTCGCTTCGGGTCGGGCGGCTGATGGATGAGGGCAAGATGGCGCCGGAGATGATCTCCATCGTCAAGCGCAACAATTGCGGCAAGGCGCTCGACATCGCACGGATGGCGCGCGACATGCACGGCGGCAACGGCATCCAGATTGAGTATCACGTCATGCGCCATCTTTCGAACCTGGAGACCGTCAACACGTATGAGGGCACCCACGACGTCCACGCCCTGATCCTGGGCCGCGCCATCACCGGCATCCAGGCGTTTTCGTAAGGCGTTTGACGGGAACCGCTGGCATGGCCGCCCACTCAGGCGTCATCGTCCGCGAAAGCGGGCGATCCAGTATCCCAGAGGCCCACGTCCAATCTCGAATGCCTGTGTGTACTGGATACCCCGCTTTCGCGGGGTATGACGGCTCCGGTTTGGCCGCGACTGCGTAGAGGGAATCCCATGGCCGACAACGACGACATCCCATTCAACCGCAACTTTCCACTGAAGCCCGGGATCGTCGAAGAGGTCCGTCCCGGCGTGCGGCGCGTTCTCTGCGACAATCCGAGCCCGTTCACCTTCACCGGCACGGTCAGCTACATGGTCGGCCGAGGCAAGGTCGCGATCATCGATCCCGGCCCCGACGATGAAGCGCACGCCAAGGCGCTGCTGGATGCCGTGCGCGGCGAGACGGTGACGCATATCCTGGTCACCCACACCCATCGCGACCACTCGCCGAACACGCCCCGCATCAAGGCCGCGACCGGCGCGACCGTCTATGCCGAGGGCCCGCACCGCGCGTCTCGGCCGCGCTACGAGAGCGAGAAGCACAATCCGGAATCCGGCGCCGACCGCGATTTTGCGCCCGACGTCGCGGTCAGCCATGGCAACGTCGTCGAAGGCGACGGCTGGCGGCTCGAGGCGGTCGCAACGCCTGGCCACACCGCCAATCATCTGGCATTCGCATGGCCCGACCGCAAAATCTCTTTCGTCGGCGATCACGTGATGGGCTGGTCGACCTCGATCGTGGCGCCGCCGGACGGATCGATGGTCGACTATATGGCCTCGCTCGATCGGCTGACGCGCCGCGAGGAGGATCTGTATTTCTCCGGTCACGGCCCGGAAATTCCGGAAGGGCCGCGCTATGTGCGCTTTCTGATCCGCCATCGCCAGGCGCGCGAAGCCTCGATCCTGCATCGCCTTGCCAAGGGCGAGGCTGACATCCCGACCCTGGTGCGTGCGATCTATATCGGCATCGACCCGCGACTGACCACGGCGGCCGGCTATTCCGTGCTGGCGCATCTGGAGGATCTGGTCGCGCGCGGCGTCGTCGCAACGGATGGCGATCCGGTGATTGGCGGGGCGTATAGATTGGCGAATAGGGAGTAGCGAATAGGGAAAGAAGGGGCGGTGTGCGACACTGCTTTCCATTCGCTATTCGCGACTCACCACTCGCCCCCTTACCATTCGCTACTCGCCATTCGCCACTCGCCCTCTCACTTCTTCACCGTCTTCGCGGGCGGCTTCACCGGCACGACCGGCTTCTTCACGGGCTTCAGATTGTCGGCGTCGGCGGCGGTATTGAGATCATCGATGAATTTGGCGACGCGCGCGGCGTTGCTGCCGAGATCGCTCTCGAAATAGCGCGAGGAGGAGCGGATATCGACGCGCGAGTCCTCACCGTCCGGGGAGACGCGGATCGAGACATCCTCGCGAAATCCCATGATCGGGGTGCGCGCCACCGCTTCGATGCGGCCGATGCCGCGCGGCGGCTGCGGCGCGCGCTCGTCGATGACAAGCCATTTGCGCTTGTTCACCAGTCTCAAGGTGACGGCATAGGCGCGGTCGACGGGAATTTCCAATTGCACCGGCTCGATGTCGGGATAGGCCTTTCGCTGCTGCTCGGCGGAATAAAGTCCGGCGTAGACGGCGGTGTTGGCGCCATCGCCGGAGCGCAAGGAGGCGAGCGCCTCGAAGCGCGGCGGATTGATCGGATCGGTGGTGATGTCGTGGATCGGCGGCAGCTTGCGGTATTGCAAGGCGAGATAGGCGGGGTAGGCGAGCACCCCTGCGTCGAGCACGAAGGCGAGCAGGATCCGGCTCATGCCACGTGTGCCGTTCTGCCAGATCGCGGCGAAGGCGGCGAATCCGATCAGGATGGAGAGGCCGGCGCAGGCCAGCGCGCCGAAAAACGTCGCCAGCGCAGGCTTCATCTCCAGAAAGCCGAAGCGGAGGATGAGGATCGAGACCACCACCGCGACCAGCGAAAACACCGCAAGGTTACGCGCCCATGTGGCAAGGCTGGACACGGGCTCCGAGAGATAGGGAGCAGAAAACCTGCGGGCCATCAGTCAAAATCTGCCGGAGTGGGGGTGCCGCCGGGCATTCGCGCCGGGCCGGTTGCTCGCCGTTTGAGACCATGCCGCTGCGGCAAATTCAAGGGATTTGGGGCCGCGCGGCGGGCTCTTCCCTCTCCCAGCGGGAGAGGGAAGAGCCGAATTCCCTCACGCCGCGGCGGTCGGGAACCGGTAGGCCTTGAACTGATCGCGCAGCGCGGTTTTCAGGATCTTGCCCGTCGCGGTATGGGGGATGCCTTCAACAAAGGCGACGTCGTCGGGCATCCACCATTTGGCGATCTTGCCCTCCATGAACCGCAGGATGTCCTCGCGGGTGGCGCTCTCGCCAGCCTTGAGCTGCACGATCAAAAGCGGCCGCTCGTCCCATTTCGGGTGATGGATGCCGATCACGGCGGCTTCGGCGACCGCGGGATGGCCGACGGCGAGGTTTTCCAGATCGATCGAGGAAATCCACTCGCCGCCGGACTTGATTACGTCCTTGGAACGGTCGGTGATCCGCATATAGCCGTGCTCGTCGATGGTCGCGACGTCGCCGGTGTCGAAATAGCCGTCTTCGCCGAGGATGTCGGCATCGATCCGGTAATAGGCTTTTGCGACCGCGGGCCCAGAGACCTTGAGCCGGCCGAAGGTCTTGCCGTCCCATGGCAGCTCGTTGCCGGAATCGTCGGTGATCTTCATCTGCACGCCGAACGGCGGATAGCCTTGCGTCTGCAGGATGTCGAGCCGTTCCTCGCCGGAGAGTTTGCCGAACGGCGGCTTCAGCGCGGCCAGCGTGCCGATCGGGCTCATTTCGGTCATGCCCCAGGCATGGCGCACCGTCACGCCCATGTCGACGAACGCCTTGATCATCGAGCGCGGCATCGCCGATCCGCCGCAGACCACGCTTTTCAGATGCGGCAGCTTCAGCTTGTTGTTGGCCATGTGGGCGAGCAGCATCAGCCACACCGTTGGCACGCCAGCGGTATGCGTCACATTCTCGGTGTCCAGCAACTCGTACACCGAGGCGCCATCGAGCTTGGGGCCGGGCATGACCAGCTTGGTGCCCATCGACGGCGCCGAAAACGCAATCCCCCAGCTATTGGCATGGAACAAGGGCACCACCGGCAGCATTGTGTCGGCCGCGTTGGCGCCGAGCGAATCGCCGGTGTTGGCCATTAGCGCGTGCAGGACGTTGGAACGATGCGAATACAGCACGCCCTTGGGATCGCCGGTGGTTCCGGACGTGTAGCACATCGCAGCCGCGGTATTTTCGTCGAATGTTGTCCACTTGAAATCGCCATCCGCCTCAGTGATCCAGTCCTCGTAGGGAACGGCGTTCTTCAGCGACGTCTGCGGCATATGGGCCTTGTCGGTGAAGACGACATAGCGCTCCACGCTTGGCAATTTGTCGGCGACCTTTTCCAGGATCGGCACGAAAGTGATGTCGGTCATCACCACGCGGTCCTGGGCGTGGTTGACGATCCAGGCGATCTGGTCAGGGAAAAGCCGCGGATTGACGGTATGGCAGATCGCGCCGATCCCCATGATGCCGTACCAGGTTTCCAGGTGGCGCCAGGTGTTCCAGGCGATGGTGGCGACGCGGTCGCCGAGCTTGATGCCGTCGCGGTCGAGCCGCTGCGAGACTTTGAGCGCGCGGTCGCGGATTTGCCGATAGTTGGTGCGATGGATGGGGCCTTCGACCGAGCGTGTGACGATCTCCTGCGTGCCGTGGATCGTCGCGGCGTGCTCGATAATCCGGTGGCAAAGCAAAGGCCAATCTTGCATCAAACCAAGCATACCGACGTTCCTCCTCAGCTTGTTGTCCCCATGTGCATGATCCGCCGGCATGCATGGTGGGCCGGCGACAAGATCATGGAATTGATATGAACTTTAGCGCGGAGATAGCGCGCCGCAAATGGCCTATTGCCGCGCCCCGCCGCGGCCGCGCGCCCATGGTTACCGTTACCGTTGCGGTTCTGGCATGGCTTGCGCTGGGCGCAACGCCTGCGGCAGCGCGACGATCGCATCATCCGGACCTGTTTGGCGACCTGTTCAGCGACCGTCCGGTGCGGTTGCGCGGCGCGGTCCACGTGCATGAGGCGAAGGTACCGCTGCCGAGGCCGCGCCCGGCCGAGGCGCCAAGGGTCGAGCCGGAAAAGCCCGCCACCGCGAAAGCTGCTCCAGCCGAATCGAACAAGCCGGCCGGGCCCGCGGCCACGGCGATCCCGATACCAATCCCAAGACCTGGCCCAGGAACAAGCCCAAGCCCGACGCCGCAGCCTTCAGCCTGCCGGCTCGCGTTGACCGAAGAGATCGCGATTGCGCCTTCTGTTCCCGACATCCACGGGCCCGGCGACTGCGGCGGCGAGGACCTGGTGCGGCTGGAGGCAATCGTGCTGCCGGACAAGCACCGCGTGTTGCTCAAGCCCGCGGCGACGTTGCGTTGTGGCATGGCATCGGCCATCGCCGACTGGGTCCGCACCGCGGTCGAGCCGCTCGCCGAAGGTCTCGGCAGCGAGCTCAGCACGCTCGACAATTTCGATTCCTACGAATGCCGGGGCCGCAACGGCATCGCAGGCGCGCCGCTCTCCGAACATGGCCACGCCAATGCGATCGATGTGGGCGGATGGAATCTCGCCAACGGGCAGTCGATCGGTCTGACCGACCGCAACGTTCCTCGGGGCTTGCGCGAGAGTGTGCTGCATTCGGCGTGCGCGCGGTTCACGACGGTGCTGGGGCCGGGCTCGGATGGCTACCACGAGGAACACATCCACCTCGATCTGATGGAGCGGCACAACAATTACAAGATCTGCCAGTGGAATGTCTGGGATCCGCTGCCGCAGATCGCGCCGCTGATGCCGGCCGAGCGCCCGGCCGAAGCGCCGCCGCGCCAAGTCGCGGGCCAAGGGAATGAAGGCCAACGGAATGAAGGCCAAGCGAACGAACGCCGACGCAATGAAAGCCACGGCAATGAAGGTGACAAGGCGAAGCCCGACGCCGCGCCGACGGGATCGGTCGAATCCGAGGCGCATAAGGAAACCAAGCCGGACGGTGCGGGACAGGCCAATTCGCGGTCGAGCAAGGCCCAGCCGGACAAGCAGCAGTCGAACAAGCCCGTAACAAAAAAGCGCCGGCAGAGCCGGCGCTTTTGAAAGCCTGGATCAACTCGACCGCTACTGGAACAAGGGGACGCCGTTGCCGCCGCCCTGTAGCGCCATCTGCGAATTGAACGGCGAGTCGCCATGATGCGGCTCAAGCACCACCACGATGGTGCCGATCTTCGCCCGGTTGTAGAGGTCGATCACGTCCTCATTGGTCATCCGGATGCAGCCCGACGAAATCGAGGCGCCGATATATTCCGGCTGGTTGGTGCCGTGAATCCGGAACAGCGTATCCTTGCCGCCCGAATAGAGATACATCGCGCGCGAGCCCATCGGATTGTCCGGTCCAGGCGCCACAAAGGTCGGAACGCCCAGCCGTTCGATTTCGCTCTTGGTCGGATGCCACGGCGGCCACTCGGTCATGCTGCCGATCTTGGCAATGCCGGACCAAGCCATGGCTTCCTCGCCGACGGTGATGCCGTAGCGAATCGCCTTGCCGTCGTTGAGCACGTAATAGAGATAGTGGTTGTCGGAATCGACCACGACCGAGCCGGGCGCTTCCTTGCGGTGATAGTCCACGATGGCGCGGCGGAACGGCTCAGCGACCGGCGCGTTGGTGTAGCGGATCTTGGCCAGATACTCCTTGTCGCGCGGCTTGAAATTGGTGGTGTTGGTGGCCTCATAGTTGGTGGCCTGCATGCAGCCCGACAGCATCAGGCCTGCAGCCAGAATCCCGAGTTTCACCTTCAGCGACGACACCTTCAGCGACGACATGGTGCACTTCCAATCAAAACCTTTGCGTTCATAGACGAAGATTGTGCCTTAAACGCGATGATTCAGTTAATCCTATTATCGTTGAAATTGATCACAATTCCAGCGCTTCGACGGCTTTCCCGCGTTGCGGGGGCTGGATGTGGCTTTTTTGCCGCAAGGCCTGTGGCTTTCGGCTGATTTTTGGGCCAAATCCGCGCCAGGCCGCCGAATCCATGCCACGCTGCCGCCCGCTGGTGGCTTCCCGAATGGTTGCGGATGGGGTTATCAGCCCGTCATCAGCCACCTGCCAGAATCAAGCCAGAGCATGATCCGGGCAAAGCCTGCGCGAAGCGTTTTGTGCGGAGATCATCCTGAAGTCGCCGCGCTCTAAGTCAATCCGGCCGCCACGGAGCTTTTGATGCTTTCGATGTTTGTTCCTGCTGCGTCCTCGCTGAAGAAGGTCAAGGCCGAAGACCTTGCGACCCTGCCGGAGGGCGCGGTTTGGGTCGATCTGGTCAACCCAACCGGGGCCGAGGACAAGGCGGTGGAGCGGCTGGCCGGGATCGCGGTGCCGACGCGGGAGGACATGCAGGAGATCGAAATCTCCAGCCGGCTCTATATCGAGAACGGCGCCCGCTACATGACGGCAACCTTGATGTGCCATTCCGACACCGACATGCCCCGCACCACGGCGGTGACCTTCATCCTGGCCGGCCATCGGCTGGTGACGGTGCGCTACGACCAGCCAAAGCCCTTCGCGCTGGTGGAGAACAAGCTGGCGCGCTCATGCTCTTCCGGCATCACCGGCGAAATGGTGCTGATGGAATTGCTCGACGCCGTGATCGATCGCTGCGCCGACATTCTGGAGCGCATCGGCGCCGACGTCGACACGGTGTCCCACGACATCTTCGAGCCCGAGAGCGAGCGCCATGGCAGCGCCAAGCGCTATTCGCAGATCCTGATCGCGATCGGCCGCAAGGGCGACCTGACCTCGAAAGTGCGCGAGAGCCTGGTCTCGATCGGGCGGATCGTGACCTTCCTGTCGGCGGTGGTGGAGGGGGTGAAATGGAGCAAGGACATGCGCGAGCAGCTCAAGACCATGCAGCGCGACGTGGCCTCGCTGACCGACCACGCTTCCTATCTTTCCAACAAGATCACCTTCGTGCTCGACGCCATGCTCGGCGTCGTCAATCTCGAGCAGAACAACATCATCAAGCTGTTCTCGGTGATGGCGGTGGTGCTGATGCCGCCGACCCTGATCGCCTCGATCTACGGCATGAATTTCAAGGACATGCCGGAATTGGGATGGACCCACGGCTATCCATTCGCACTGGTGGCGATGCTGCTCGCGGCGATCGTGCCTTACTACATTTTCAAGTTGAAGAAGTGGTTGTAGGGCAAGCCCTTTCGCTGTGCGGGTAGGGAAAAGAACACCACATTCCGCATACACGAACGCGCCACAATTCCACCGGTAAAATTTGAGCGGTGCGCTGAACGTTTGGGCGAAACTTGTCTGCCATAACGTGCTCACAATTCGAGAGGGCCGCAATGGTTGAGAAACTTATAACGTCATCGCATAACGTCGTCGACCTTGCGGGCTATCGTGAACGCAACGGCGGCGCGGCTGAGATGGCGACGCGGACCTGCCGGCATTGCGGCGCGGCGCTGTTCGAAGGCGAGCGCGAGGAAGAGTGCTCCAGCGCGTTCAATGTCGATACCGCGCGCCTTCGCTGGCAGGCCGCGCAGATTTTGCGCGGGTTGATTTGAACTGGGGTCGCCTAGCTAGCTAGAGCGTTTTCCAGCGAAGTGGGCGCCGGTTCGCGTAAAGAAAACGCGTCAAAACAAGAACCTAGTCGGTAGCTTCAGCCAAATTGAACGGGGTGAAGGCTTGCTCGATGTCCGCCATGTCCCGATAGCGACCAGGTCTTGCATGGCAGAATAATTTCGCGATGGGCCACAATCGGACTCACCGAAGCACCAGCAGTGTCATCGCGCCTCTTCGTTCTGGAGCAAATTTGTCGTACGATTCTACCGGTCGGCGAGGGGGCACTCATGCAACACCAACGATTTGCTTTTTTGTGGAGTGCGCTGAGCACCTTCATTCTCGTTGCTTGTATCAGTTGCGCCACCGCTTTTGCCCAAGATACATCAGAGACGGTGTGGCCGACCAAAGAGTGGCAAACGTCCACGCCCGAAGAGCAGGGCATGAGTTCAGCGGCGCTTGCTAGGCTGCTCGACTTCGGAACAACCCTCAGCTTCGATAGCCTGCTGATCGCGCGGCACGGGAGGATTGTCCTGGATGCCTATTATGGCCGGCGTGCCGCTGACCTTCCTCACGTGATGAACTCCGCCACCAAAGCGGTGATCGGCACTTTGGCGGCCATCGCCTACAAGGATGGTCTGCTGGATAGCCTGAACCACCCGGCGCTGGATTTTTTTGGTGACCGCAGCGTCGCGCTCGATCTACTTGGTGGCCGCAGCATCGCAGACTTCGACGATAAAAGGAAAGCGAAAGCGATAACGGTTCAGAGCCTGTTAGACATGACCTCTGGAATTGATTGGAGGGAATCAGACGGGCGATCGGATACGTTTACCGAAATGGAGCGCAGCCCAGATTGGATCAGGTTCATTCTTGATCGTCCGATGTCGGCCACGCCGGGGGACACGTTCAACTACAATAGCGGTAATTCGCACCTGGTTTCTGCCATCATCACCAAGCTCACGAGGATGAGCGCCTGGGACTACGCGAAGGCCAGGCTTTTCGGCCCGCTCGGAATAACCGCATCATATTGGCGGCATGATCCCGAAGGCGTCACCACCGGCGGAAACGGGTTGTCCATGCTGCCCCGAGACATGGCAAAGATAGGTTATCTGTACCTGCGCAACGGCGAATGGGAAGGCAAGAGACTTCTTCCGCCCGACTGGATCAACAGGATAAGCCACGCCGCCGTGAACATGAATTTATCCAGGGAGCCGGACATGCGGTATTCCAATTTTTTCTGGGCTCTGCCCAACAAGCATGTCTATATGGCGGTTGGATATCATTGCCAACTCATCATGGTTTTTACTGAACTTGACATCGTCGCGGTGACGACGGCCAGAGACTTCTGTCCGTTTAGCAAACTGGCTGATTACATTTCCAGCGCGGTCAAATCAGAAGGTGCACTGCCTTCGGACGCGGCCGGTGCCGATCTGCTCGCCAATAAGATCCGCGAGATCTCCACTCACAGCCGCTACGAAGATCCTGTCCCGCAGCTAGAAATCGTCGGGCACAAGCAGACCTTCGAACCCCGCCTGCTGAACGAGTGCCTTGACAGTTCGGCATCGTAAGCGTTGCGTTGGGCGCGGACCAATGTCTCAGATGGGTCATTCGCTACCGGGTTGAGCCGACAGCAGGTCAAGCCGTGTGCGCGGTGCCCCCGAAAGCGGAAGTTTCCAGAGCACCACGGCTCCTCGGGGCCCCCAGCTAGACGCCCAACAGAATTTCGAACCCTTCAGATTAGCTGAAGCGTGCGACTAGAGCCTCCGTTCCGATTCAATCGGAACGGAAAAGGCTCTAGCGCCGCGCCACCTGCGCTATCGACACCACGGTCTCGGTGAGCAGGCCGGCGCGGCCATAGGGGGCAAGGCGCGCTTCGACGTCGCGCAGCATCGCGTCCGCATTGTCGCCGAGCACGTGCGGCGAGGACGACGAGAATGTCAGCACGCGGCGCGCCAGGTTGCTCACGCTGATCTCGCGGCAGGTCTCGACGTTGATCACGTCCGTGACGTGAAACCCGGTGTGACCGAGAAAGGCCGCAAGCTCTCGGTGGGCTCGCTCGCCTTTGCCTGCCTCCGACCACAAACCGTCATCCGACCAGGCGCGCCGTGCCTCGTTGTAGTCGTCGAGCCAGGGATTGCGGCCGTCCTTGGCCGAGCCTGACGAACAGACCACAATCGGGCCGTCGCGCGCGACCAGCCGTTCGAACAGCGCAGGCGTGGCGTCGCGGTCCATCCAGTGCAGCGCGCGTCCGATCGTCACGATGTCGAAGCGGCCGATGTCGGCGGGCAGTTCCTCGGCCTTGCCCTCGATCAACGTGAACGCGCATGAGGCGCGTTCCGCCGCTCGCCGCGCGGCGGCGAGCATCGCAGGTTCCGGATCGACGCCGACGATGCGCCCGACATAGGGGGCAAAGCCGAGCGCGATGAGCCCGGGCCCGGTCCCGAGGTCGATCAGCGAATGCTGCTTCGACAGACCAAGTTTCTGCGCCACGTCGCGGAAGAATGACGGCGGATAAGGCGGCCGCAAATCCTCATAGAGCGGAGCAATGCTGGCGAAACGCCCAACTTTACCTGCGGTATTGCTCATCGCTGACGTGCTCCATCCAGTCGACGACTTTGCCATCGAGCTTTTCCTGAACCGCGATGTGCGTCATCGCTGTCGTAGGCGTCGCGCCATGCCAATGCTTCTCGCCGGGCGAAAACCAGACCACGTCGCCCGGCCGGATCTCCTCGATCGGTCCGCCCTCGCGCTGGGTCCATCCTAAACCCGACGTCACGATCAGGGTCTGGCCGAGTGGATGGGTATGCCAGGCCGTGCGCGCGCCGGGCTCGAAGGTGACGCTGGCGCCGGCCACGCGCGCCGGATCGGGCGCCTGGAACAGCGGATCGATGCGGACCGTGCCGGTGAAATAGTCGGCCGGCCCTTTGCCGGGCGGCTGCGAACCGTTTCGTTTGATGTCCATGGCCGCTCTCCTGATTGGTCGGGCTTCTTAGCGCTGCGCGCTGCAGCCGGTCGCCCCGCCATTATCTAAGGCGTACATCGGCAACGACCAGCCTCCATCGTCGCATGGATTTATGAGCAGAGGCCGAAGCACGACGTTGCATAGGTGAACACACCATGTCGTCCCGGCGAACGCCTGATCCATGATCACGAATGTCCGTGTTGTGCGAAGATGGGGCCGCTATCTAGCCTACAACAATCGCCGGTGGTTATCGATCCCGGCGTTCGCCGGGAGGACGAAGGAGGGAGCGGCGTTTCTTCGTGGCTCGGCAATTACAAAGCCATTAAACATGCTGGCCGCCGTTGATGTGGATCTCGGCGCCGTTCACGTAGGAGCTGGTCTCCGTGCACAGCACGTAGATGATCTTCGCGACCTCGTCGGGCGTGCCGAGCCGGTGCATCGGGATCTGCTGCTCGACGATCTTTTCGGTGCCGGGTGAAAGGATCGAGGTGTCGATCTCGCCGGGGGCGATCGAATTGACGCGCACGCCGACTCGGCCGAAATCGGACGCCATCTCGCGCGTCAGCGCGGCGAGCGCCGCCTTCGAGGTCGCATAGGCCGCGCCCGCGAACGGATGCACCCGCGAGCCCGCGATCGAGGTGACGTTGACCACCGAGCCCTTCACGGCCTTCAATTCCTTGATCAGCCCGCGCGCCATCATGATCGGGGCGAAGAAATTGACGCGGAAGACGTGATTCCAGGTGTCGAGGTCGGTATCGACCGAGCCGAGCCGCGTGCCGTTCGGGCCCTTCGGCGAGATCGCAGCGTTGTTGACCAGCGCATGCAGTTCGCCGCCGTCCAGCCGCCTGCGGATTTCTTCGATCGCACGCGTGGTGTCGGCGGGGTCGGCGAGGTCGACCTGGACATGATCCTCCGGGCCCGCGCCCCACGGGCATTCTTCCGGGAAGGCATGCCGCGAGCAGGTGAGGACGCGCCAGCCGGCGCTGGAGAAGCGGATCACGGTCGCGTGCCCGATGCCGCGGCTGGCTCCGGTCAGGAGCAGCGTGCGCCGTGGCGCGTTGGTGGACGAACTGGGCATAAACGGTTCTTTCGTTCTCCGTCATGCCCGGCCTCGCGCCGGGCATCCACGTCTCGAAAACTCATCGCGCTTTAGCTTATTGTTTGAGCATGATCTTTTTCGGAAAACCGATATCCACTTTTCCGGATCATGCTCTAGGGATAGAGCCGCGTCTTGGACCATGGCTGACCCGTCGTGGCGCGGCGGAATTCGATGCGGTCGTGCAGGCGGAAGGGACGGTCGTGCCAGAACTCGAACTGCGCCGGCGCGACACGCCAGCCGCTCCAGCCGGGCGGGCGCGGCACCTCGCCGATCACGTATCTGGCGGCGATCTTGGCAATCGCCTGTTCGAAGGCAAAACGGCTTTCCAAGGGTTGCGATTGCTTGCTTGCCCAGGCGCCGATCTGCGCCTGCTTCGGCCGGGTCGCGAAGTAGGCGTCGGCCTCGGCCTCGGTGACGGAGGACACAGCCCCACGGATCCGGACCTGCCGGCGCAGCGACTTCCAGTGAAACAGTAAAGCCGCCTTAGGATTTGCGGCGAGCTCGCGGCCTTTCTGGCTCGCAATGTGGCTGTAGAACACGAAACCCTCGGCGTCATAGCCCTTCATCAGCACCATCCGCAGATCCGGCAGGCCGTCGGCATCGACGGTGGCCAGCGCCATGGCGTTGGGATCGTTGGGCTCGGCCTTGCAGGCCTCCGCAAACCACTCGGCGAACAGCGCAAACGGTTCCCCAGCCTCGGTAAAATCGGCCGGTGTACCGGATGTTAAGATTGTCGGGTGTTTGATGGTGGTCTGATCGGTCATGTCAGGAGTCCGAGTTGCGTCCGCCCGCGGCCCAGAGCGCGTTGCAGCGCCGCCGAGATGGTCTCGCCCTATATAGGGCATGGAGACGCGTTGGCCTATTGGCGATCGGGACCAAAGGAGCCGCGCTTATATTGATTCTCATAGGGCTGGTCACGAGCCTTGGCGGCTGCGGCGTGTCGCGGACCGACGGCCCGTTCGCCAAGATGACCGCCAAGGACGTGACCGGTGCGATCGGCGGGCTGAGCGATCCGACGCCGACCGAGGGCGATCTCGCCTTTGCCCGCAATGCGGCCTCCGACGTGCTGACCAAGGGAGACAAGGATTCCAGCCAGCCCTGGACCAATCCCGAGACCGGCGCGCGGGGCTCGGTGACGCCGCTGGCCGAGGCCTACGCCAGCGACGACGGTCGCACCTGCCGCGATTTCCTGGCGAGCTACGTCAACGGCAAGACGGAAAGCTGGCTGCAGGGCGCCGCCTGCAAGAACGGCCGTGGCCGTTGGGAAATCCACACGTTAAAGCCCTGGCGGCGAAGTTGAGGGAGGGCATGATCCGGAAAAGCATGCCCCAAAAGCACGGCCCAAAAACACCCTTGGGGGCTACGACCCGATGGGTGGAAACCGGTTGTTCCCCGCGATAAACGCAAGCGCGTTTGCGCGAAGATCATGCTCAAACCATAAGCCAGAGCGCGAAGACGGCTCGCGTTCTAGAAATCTCGTTGCAAAAATACAACGGGCACCCCAGATGAAATCCAGAGCGGGCAGGGAGCCCTTGGGTTATCATTTGTTTTTTCCTGAAGGAGACGTGACGGATGCGCGACCCCTATGAGGTCTTGGGGGTGCCGCGGAGCGCGAGCGCTGCGGCCATCAAGAGCGCTTATCGCAAGCTCGCCAAGAAACATCACCCCGACAGCAACAAGGACGATCCGAAGGCTGCCGCGCGCTTTTCCGAGATCAACTCCGCCAACGAGATCCTCGGCGACGAGGACAAGCGCAAGGCTTTCGATCGCGGCGAAATCGACGCCGAAGGCAAGCCGCGCTTCCAGGGTTTTCCGGGCGGGGGTGCGGGCGGCCGCGCCGGTCCGGGTGGCTTCGAGAGCTATACCTTCCGCAGTGGCGGCGCGGGTCCCGGCGGCGCGGGCGGATTCGAGGACATTCTCAACAGCATGTTCGGCGGGGCCGCGCAGCGTGGCGCACGGCAGGGCGGGGGCGCTCCATATGAATTCGACACCGGCGGGATCGGGCTTGATCTCGACCTTTCCGTCGCCATGGCGGTGTCGCTGGAGGAGGCAGTCAAGGGCGCGGAGAAACGCGTGCGGCTGCCGACCGGCAAGGAACTCAACGTCAAGGTTCCCGCCGGCGTCACCGCCGGTCAGCAGATTCGACTGAAAGGGCAGGGCGAAACCGCGCCAGGCCATCGTCCGGGCGATCTCCTCATTACCATCACCATTGCGCCGCACCCCTTTTTCAAGGTCGATGGCAGCGACTTGCGCCTGGATCTTCCGATCACGCTTTATGAGGCGGTGCTCGGCGGCAAGGTTCGGGTGCCGACGCTCGGGAGCGCGGTCGAACTCTCAATCCCCAAGAACACCTCGAGCGGGCGGATTTTTCGCCTGAAGGGCAAGGGTTTGCCGAAGGGTGCTGGCGCAACCGGTGATCTCTTCGTCGCCACCCGAATCATGCTGCCGGACGGCAACGACGCCGAACTCGAAGCCTTGATGCAGAAGTGGCGCGACGCCCATCCTTACAATCCGCGCGGCGATCTCGGCTGATCGTGGGCGCGTTTGTCGGTTCCGTTCGGGCAGCGGCTCCGCCGCCCAGCCAGATTCCGATGAAACCGCCAGGGAAGCCGCCGAGGAAACCGTCAGGGAAACCGCCAAACGCAAGATTTCGTTAAGCTTTCCGATTCGGAACGGCTGCCAACGCAGACGTGCCTAATTGACGCGTGCTCCAAATTTAGCGCACAACGTGTGTTCACGACATGAAAGTGCGGCCTCGACAGGGGGACCAGCGCGGTACCAAACCCCAATCGAGGCCGCTTGCGTCGATCGGCGGATCGAACGCTGCTCATTTTCTCGTGAGCATCCGGAGCGATATTGAGACGCGGCTATGACTTGATTCCAGATTTTCGATGTCGGAATTGGGACAACGGACGTAAACTCTCGTCACTCCCGTCTTTTGCCCCGTTTATCCACCGTTTTTCTCGGCCTGGTCGTAGACCAGACGCGCCACTTGCGTCAGTCGCTCGCGGTCGCTGCCGCCGCTCACGACGTAGCCGACGCCGCGGTCGGCCCAGAACAGCGCGCCTTCGTTATTCTGGGCGGTGTAGCGCATCTGTGTCGCCTCTGTGGCTGCTTTGGCGGTATAGACCGTGAAGCGTTCGCCGGACGCGCTCTCATACATCAGGAAGGACGCCGGTCCCGTGGGCCCCGGCAATAGCCGTCCGCCAACGAGCTTCAGTCCGGTCGCGTCCAATTCCGGCGCGCGCACGTCCCAGCCGCAACGCTTGGTCAGCCACTGCTGAAGATGCACGCGATCGTTGCCGGGCACCTCGACGGGATGGCGGACTTCGACGACATAGAGCCGATGCGCGTCCAGCGCGTCCACCGTAAAACTCTGGAAGATCGAGGGTGAGGCGGCTGCGCCATGCGCCAGCCACCCGGTGCCGCCGCCGGCGACAAACGCCGCGAAGCTCGCGGCGATCGCACCATAGATCCATTTGCGCGGTGCCCGATCCAGCCGCTCGATCTCAAGCCGCTTCGGCACCGGCTCATTGGCGACGGTATCGTAGCGCGCATGCAGCGCGTCCGCCATCGCTCGCCAGGATTGCACCCGCTCGGCATCGTCAGCATGCGTTGTGAGCCAGGCGTCGACATCGGCGCGACGCTCCGCCGGCAGTTCGCCGTCGACATAAGCGTGCAGCTCGTCTTCGGTGACGGGAATCCTCGGATCGGTCATGGTTGTCTCTGTCCAATTCGGGTCGAAAATCGGGAATGCATAACGCCTGCCACCACTCAACCTGGTTATTTGACGCGGCGCAGTGCGGGGCGTTCGCCTTCGAGCGCAGCCTTCACATGCGCGCGGGCTCGCGCAAGCCGTGACATTACGGTGCCGATCGGCACGCCCTGAATGTCGGCGACCTCGCGGTAGCTCAATCCCTCCAGCATCACCAGGAGCAGAACCGCGCGCTGCTCCTCCACCAGCGTCGCCAGTGCGCGCGCGATGTCGCGGCCTTCCGCTTCGGTGCCGCTGGCGTCGGGGTTGTTCTCCAAAAGCGGCATGAATTGTGGCCGGCGCGCCAGAGAGCGCCGCCGGTTCTTGTTGAGGTTGGTGAGGATGGTGTAGAGCCAGCTCCTCACATCGCCACCCAAAAACAGCCGTTCCGAGCGCAGCGCCCGCACCAGCGTGTCCTGCACCAGGTCGTCGGCGATATCGGCATCGCGCGCGAGCGCGCGGGCATAGCGGCGTAACGCTGGAATCATGGCCTCGACGCTCTGGCGAAACGCGCTCATGAATGCTCGATCATCAGTTTCCCTGCGCATGATCCGGAAAAAAGCCTGCCCCGCACTTGGATAGCCGGGTGGGCACCGGTTTTCCGAAAAAGATCATGCTCAAACAATATGAGTGTGGTGCGGACGCCTCGCTCAATATAACACCCGGATGATGCTACTATTCCGCCTGCCGGGGTTTGCGGTAAACAGCCCAAACGGTGGCCCGATTTGGGCTGTACCGGGACCGAGGGCTGGTGTACCCCAAAAAAACGTAACGAGTTTGGCGGAAGAGGCGGATGGCGCAAAATTCAGGTCTGATGCAGGGCAAGCGCGGGGTCATTCTCGGCGTCGCCAATAACCGCTCGATTGCGTGGGGTATCGCGAAAGCCTGCCGCGCGGCGGGCGCGGACATCGCGCTGACATGGCAGGGCGACGCGCTGAAGAAACGGGTCGAGCCGCTCGCGAACGAACTCGGTGGCCTCCTGCTCGGCCATTGCGACGTCGCCGAGCCCGCGACCATCGATGCCGCGTTCGATCTCCTCAAGGAAAAATGGGGCAAGATCGATTTCGTGGTGCACGCGATCGCCTTCTCCGACAAGGACCAGCTCGACGGGCGTTATCTCGAAACCACGGCGGAGAATTTCTCCAAGACCATGCTGATCAGCTGCTACTCGCTCACCGCGATCGCGCAGCGCGCCGAGAAGCTCCTCGTCGACGGCGGCTCGATCCTGACGCTGACCTATTACGGCGCGGAAAAATGGATGCCGCATTACAACGTGATGGGCGTTGCCAAAGCCGCGCTGGAAGCGAGCGTGCGCTATCTCGCCGCCGATCTCGGCGAAAAGAACGTCCGCGTCAACGCGATCTCGGCCGGGCCGATCAAGACGCTGGCATTCGCCGGTATCGCCGACTCCCGCTATCTCCTGAAATGGAACGAGATCAATTCGCCGATGCGCCGCAACGTGACCATCGAGGAGGTCGGCGACAGCGCGCTCTATCTGCTCTCGGATCTGTCGCGCGGCGTCACCGGCGAGGTGCATCACGTCGATTCCGGCTATCACGTCCTCGGTATGAAGCGGCCGGACGCGCCGGACATTTCGCTGGCAAAGGACTGACCGCAGGTTCAATGCCGCGCCCCACGATCTACTACATCCGCCATGGCGAGACGTCGTGGAACGCGGAAGGAAGGCTGCAGGGAACCCGCGACGTTCCGCTGAACGATCTCGGACGCCAGCAGGCGGCGCAGGCCGGCGGCATCTTGGCCGGCTTGCTGGCGCGCGACGGCCAGGACAAATCATCGATCCCGTTCGTCGCCAGCCCGCTGGGCCGGTCGCGTGCGACCATGGAACTGGTGCGGGACGCGCTGCGACTGCCGCCGCACGATTATGCCGTCGACGATCGCCTGCGCGAGATCGGCTACGGCCGCTGGGAGGGTTCGACATTGGCCGAGATGCAGCTCGCCGATCCCGCCTTCTTTGCCAAGCGCCAGACCGAGAAATGGACGCTGGCGCCGGAGGGCGGCGAGACCTACGCTTCGGTACAATCGCGGATGCGCGACTGGTATGATTCGCGTCTGGCCGATACCGTTGCAGTGGCGCATGGCGGCACGGCGCGGGCGCTGATGGTGACGCTCGGCTTCGAGACGCCGCAAACCGCCGCGGACCTCCCGATCGCGCAAGGCGCGGTTTATGTGTTCAGTGGCGATGGCTTGGCGAAGTATAGTTAATGGCGGCCGGTTTGACCGCCGGCAGCGCCCGCGTTACCACATGGCGCGATCTCCGGCCTGAGCTGCGATCATGTCCTTCAACACCTTCGGCCATATGTTCCGCGTCACGACCTTTGGCGAAAGCCATGGGGTCGCGATCGGCTGCGTGGTCGATGGCTGTCCGCCGCTGATCGCTCTGACCAACGAGGACATCCAGCGCGATCTCGATCGCCGCCGCCCCGGGCAGTCGCGCTTCACCACCCAGCGCCAGGAGCCGGACGCGGTGAAGATACTCTCCGGCGTGATGGCGCATCCCGAAACAGGCGTGCAGGTGACGACCGGCACGCCGATCGCGCTTCTGATCGAGAACACCGATCAGCGCTCGAAGGACTATTCCGACATCAAGGACAAGTTTCGCCCCGGCCACGCCGACTTCACCTATGAGGCCAAATACGGCCTGCGCGACTACCGCGGCGGCGGGCGGTCCTCGGCGCGCGAGACCGCGACCCGCGTCGCGGCCGGCGCGATCGCGCGCAAGATCGTGCCGGAGGTCAGCGTGCGCGGCGCACTGGTGCAGATGGGCCCGCACAAGATCGACCGCGCCAAATGGGATTGGGACGAGATCGCGCGCAACCCGTTCTTCTGTCCGGACAAGGACCAGGCCGCGTTCTTCGAAGGCTATCTCGACGGCATCCGCAAGAAAGGCTCTTCGATCGGCGCTGTCATAGAGATCGTCGCCGAGGGCGTGCCGGCGGGCCTGGGCGCGCCGATCTACGCCAAGCTCGATGCCGATCTGGCCGCGGCGATGATGAGCATCAACGCGGTGAAGGGCGTCGAGATCGGCGCGGGCTTTGGCGCCGCCGAACTGTCGGGCGAGGAAAACGCCGACGAGATGCGGATGGGGAATGAGGGCGCCAGATTCCTGTCCAACCATGCCGGCGGCATCCTGGGCGGCATCTCCACCGGGCAGCCGGTGGTGGCGCGCTTCGCGGTGAAACCGACCTCGTCCATTCTCGCGCCGCGCCAAACCGTCGACCGCCAAGGCACCGAGACCGAGATCGTCACCAAAGGCCGCCACGACCCCTGTGTCGGCATCCGCGCCGTCCCGGTTGGCGAGGCCATGATGGCCTGCGTGCTCGCCGATCACTGGCTGCGCCATCGGGGGCAGGTGGGGCGGTAGCCGCACCGGTAATGCGTCACTATAGTTGGTGCGCATCGCCAAATGAATCGCATCACATGCGCTAAGGTGGACGCCGCGCCAGATTCAAGTTCCAGGCCTTGTCCAGATTGCGGACCTCGGCAAGCGCGGCCTCGCTCGGCAAAAGGGTCGAGGTGAGGTCGGTCTCGGTGAAATCGGCGCCGGCGAGATTGGCGTTCGACAGGTCCGCTCCCGCGAGGTCGGCGCGGTTGAGGTTGCAATTCGCCAGATTGGCGTTCTGGAGCTTGGCAAATTCGAGACTGGCGCGCGCGAGATTGGCGCCGCTCAGATCCGCATTCCTGAGATCGGCGGATTTGAGCACGCCACGCATCAGGCCCATCGATTGGTTGCGCATGTCAGCGCTCAAATCGGCGCCCGCAAGCTTGGCCCCGATCAGGCTGGCACCGGAAAGATCGGCGGTTATGCGTGCGCCGTTCAAATCGGCGCCGCCAAGCTTGGCGCGTTGCATCTGCGTGCCGAGCAGCGATGCCTTGACAAGGGATGCCTCCGTCAAGTCCGCCTCGATGAGCCAGGCCTGGTTCAGGATGGTCCGATCGAAGCGCGCGCCTTTCAGATTCGTCCGGTTGAGGCTTGTCAGGCGAAGATTGCCGCCGGAAAAATCGAGGCCCGAGAGATCGAGGTGCGACAGCCGCTTTCCTTCCAGGTCTGCAGAGCGCTGGCCCGCGGGGTCTTGAGCCGCCGCCTTGAGAAGCGCATCGACCTCGGCGCGCGTCATCTCCGATGTCGACATTTCCGGACTGTCGAGGTCGACATAGCGCAGCATGTCCTGCGACACGGCATCACGGGGATGAACCAGCAGCGCCGCTGTCAACGCAAAGCCAAATGCGAGACGAAACAGCATCGCTGTCTCTCGACTAACATTATTTAACTTTAGCATGATGCATCCGCGCCGTCTCCGGTAGATTTCGGGTTGGCAGTGCTGTTAAGGGAACCCGTGAGACGCAAAGCGTTCGTTGCGACTTGACGGCTCGCGAACTTCGCCGGCAAATGCACGCGTCATGAATGCGCTCGAGCTGAAGGACATTACCGACTGGCTGATTGACGGTGCGCGCTCCGCAGCCACGCCGAGCCGGATGATGGCCGAATGCTGCGAGCGTCTGGTGCAGGCAGGCCTGCCGCTGTGGCGTGTCGGCGTCTTCATCCGCACCCTGCATCCCGAAATATTCGGCCGCAGCTTCATCTGGCGGCTGGGAGCCGAGGTCGAGGTCGGTACTGTCGATTTCGATTTCCAGCATTCGCCCGAGTTCAGGCACAGTCCGCTCGCCGTCGTGGTCCAAGAAGGTGTCGAGATCAGAGCCGACCCGAACGGTGCGGAGAGCGAGCGCTTCCCGATCCTGGCGGACCTGCGCAGCGAGGGCATCACCGATTATGTCGCGCTGCCGCTTCTGTTCTTGGACCGGGTAGCTCATGCGTCGAGCTGGACCACCAAACAGCCCGGCGGTTTCACGGACGAACATCTGAACGCAATCCGATCGCTGATGCCGCCGCTGGCGCGCTATATTGAGATCATCGGCTTGCGCCGCACCGCTTCGATGCTGCTCGACACCTATGTCGGAAATCGCGCCGGCGCTCGGATTCTCGGCGGGCAAATCCGCCGCGGTCACACCGATACGATGCATGCGGCGATCTGGCTGTCTGATCTGCGCGGGTTTACAGCGCTTTCGGACCGGCTGCCGGCCGAGATTGTGGTTGATATTCTCAACCATTATTTCGATTGCCAGGTGTCCGCGATCAAGTCTTATGGCGGCGAGGTGCTGAAGTTCATGGGCGACGGGCTGCTCGCGGTCTTCCCGATCGACGAATATGTCGGCGACGCAGAGCAGGTCTGTTCGCGGGTGCTGAACGCCGCGCGCGAATCCCGCGCGGGTGTCGAGGCGCTGCAATATTCCAACGGAGAGGCCGTCGAGCGATTTCGCTTCGGCGTCGCCCTGCATGTCGGGCGGGTGCTTTACGGCAATATCGGCGGCGGCGACCGGCTCGACTTCACCTGCATCGGGCCGGCGGTCAACCTTGCGGCGCGGCTGGAAAAAATCGCTGGCCAGCTCAACCGCGCCGTCGTGGCGTCGGCGGCGTTTGCCGATGTGTGCGCCTGCGACTGGGCCGATCTCGGCGAATTCCCGATCGCCGGCTTTTCCAGGGCGCAACGCGTGTTTGGTTTGCAGGATGAGGCTGCGAGCTAGCTTTGCGGGGCAGCTCTATTCCTCGGGCTCGGTCGTGAACAGCAACGGATAGCCCTTGGCGCGGCCGGCGTCGGTGGCACGCGTGGCCTTGGTCTCGGCGACGTCCTTGGTGAACACCGCAACCACGCAGACGCCGAGGCGATGCGCGGTGATCATGACCTTGTGGGCCTGGTCCTCGGTCATCCGAAATTCCGCCTTCAGCACCGTCACGACGAATTCGCGCGGCGTAAAGTCGTCGTTGATCAGGATGACCTTGTGCAGGCGCGGCCGCTCGGTCTTGGTACGAACTTTCGTTTTGGGCTTGGTGACGGCGTCAATCATCCGGCGGCACCTCATTTCAAGGGTCAGAGCAGGGAAGATACAATCTCCCGCCCGACCGGGGAACCGCATGTTTGCGATGGCATCATTGCATCGGCGACGACCGTCGTGACCGGCGGGCGATTGACCGCCCATTCCATAGCCCGGGGACGAGCCCACCATCGCTGTCGTCGAGCACAACGTCGGCATCGAAGCGATCATCTTCTTCACCATCAGCGCGCTCCTCCGGCTTGTCGTTCGCCAGCGGCGCACGTCACCGCGATCTGGAATGTCGTGCTCGCCAAACATGAAGGCGCACTGCGCTCGGCCGAATGTGTCCGGACGGTGGTTCTTGCATCAATTGAGGCGGGGTCCGAGGGCTGATCGGGCTAACTTAGATGTGAAGAACAATCCATGTTCCTGCTTTGCGCGGCGCAATTTGCATGTCACCATACCTTCATACGATTGCGGAGGGCAGCTGATGCGCTGGTTTGTCTCGATCGGGGTTGTACTGATCGCGGGCGCGATGGCCAGCGGTGATGTCGCGAGCGTCGCGGCACCGGGGCCGAAGCTGCAGCCCGGCCAGCATGTGACGGACAAGGACGCCGCGCCTACGGTCGACGTCGAACTGATCCTTGCCGTCGACGTCTCCTATTCAATGGACTTGGACGAACTGGCGATCCAGCGCGAAGGCTATGCGCAGGCGATCGTCTCAAAGGAGTTCTTGCAGGCATTGAAGACCGGGCCGAACGGCAAGGTCGCGGTGACCTATTTCGAATGGGCGGCCTCCAGCGACCAGAAGATCATCATTCCGTGGCGGGTGATCGACGGCCCCGAGACCGCGGATGCGGTGGCTGCTGAGATCTTGAAGACGCCGATCCGCCGCGCCTCGCGCACCTCGATCTCGGGCGCGATCTATTTTGCGATGCCGCTGTTCGACGAGAGCCCGTACAAGGGCCTCAGACGCGTGATCGATATTTCCGGCGACGGCCCCAACAACAACGGCGCGCCGGTCACCGGCGCACGCGATGAGGCGCTGTCGAAGGGCATCGTCATCAACGGCCTGCCGATCATGGTCAAGGAGCCGTCCTATTCGACCATGGATATCGACAATCTCGATTACTACTACGAGGACTGCGTGATCGGCGGCCCGGGCTCGTTCGTGGTGCCGATCAAGGATCGCGAGAAATTCAAGGAGGCGATCCGCACCAAATTGCTGCTCGAGGTCGCCGGACGGGAGCCCGAACGTCCGGTCATGCGGACCGCCGAGAAAGAGCCGCGGGTGTCCTGCATGATCGGCGAAAAGATCTGGCAGGACCGCTGGGGACGGTGAGCCGCCCCAGCGGCTGGTGTCATGTTCGCGCTTCCAGGATCAGGTTGAACGGTGTTTCCGCCGCGCGGCGGAAGCGGGTCAGCCCACCTTGGCGGGCAACTTCACGAAGCCGCGCCTCGCCAGCCTGCGCACCGAGCGCTAGCCCGATCTCCTGGTCCAGCGACGCTGGAGTGCAGATCATGGTGGATGCGGCATAGTAGACGCGCCCGACTGGATTGAGGTTGTCTTCGAGACGATCGTTGGCAAATGGCTCGACCAGCATGCAGGTGCCGTCCGCAGCCATCGTCTCGCGCACATGTTTTACCGCGCCGACGGGATCGCCCATGTCGTGCAGGCAATCGAAGAAACAGACGAGGTCGTAGTTCTGAGCAGGGTAGGTCTTGGCGGAGTGAACGTCGAAGGTGGCGCGATCTCCGAGGCCAGCTTCTTTCGCCGCCTTTCTCGCGGCCTCGATCGAGCCCTCGTGATAGTCGAACCCGAAGAAGCGTGAATTTGGAAATGCCGCCGCCATCAGCTGCGTCGACACGCCGTGCCCACAACCGACGTCGGCGACCTTGGCGCCACGCGTGAGCTTTTCGACCACGCCGTCAAGCGCGGGCAACCATTCCTGCACCAGATGGTGCTTGTAGCCGGTTCGGAAGAAACGCGCCGTGCCGCAGAACAGGCATTCGCTGCGCCGGTTCCAGCCAACACCCTTGCCGGTCTTGAAGGCTTCCGAAATCTTGGGCTCATCCAAGAACGTTGCTGCGACCACATTGCCGACGGCCGCCATGAAGACGGGACTGTCTTCATCGGCAAGCGCCATTGCCTGTTCAGGCTGCATCGAGAATTTGCCGGTGGTCGTATCATATTCGATGTAGCCGGACGCGGCCTGCGTCGCGAGCCATTCGCGGACATAGCGCTCCGTCGTGCCGGTCGCCTTCGCAAGCTCCGATGAATTCATGGGACCTTTTTCGGCGAGCGTCTTGTAAAGACCGAGCTTGTCGCCGACCAGCATGAGCGAGGCATTCATCGCCGCGCCTAGGTCGGTTACCATCTTTCCCATAAAGGCGTTCAGTTTGTCGGTATCGACGTCCATGATGGCCTCCTCTGAGTACCGCCTGTGAGCCCTCCACCTTAGTGTGGGTCATGGGTGACAAGAGGAAGTTCAATGCATCCGCGTCAACCGCGCGGCCAACTCTGCGTGAAGCCCATGCCCGAATGATCAAATGGCGTCAAACGATGGATCTGGTGACCACCATCGCCAGAAATCGGTATGTGGCGTGCGGAGGCTGCGACATTGCAACGCAGTCACGACAGACGCGCTTTGCTCGCCGGCGAGAATATCGGGCGGGACCGTCGGGGCCGTCGCGCTCCGCGCGAGCGTCTCAAGGCCGTTCGGCCAGCGCATTCGGCGCGGGGCGCATCAACCTCAAAAGCCGAGGTGCCGCAACAAGCCCGTGCATTCACGAATCATGAAGATGAGCGGAATTGCACAGATCAGACACCATCCGATACTGACGCGAAGAAAAAGGCGGTTTGCGTCCAAGAGAAGAATTTGTTCGAAGTTGAGATCGTTCTGACGGCTGGAGTCCTGCTTACCCAGCTGTCCAAACCACCGGAGTGTCGGTTTGCGTACGCGATGCTGTCGTAGAATTTCAGAGAGAACTTTTCGTTCCAACGCAACACGGTGTAGCAAAGCCAGATCGTCGGCGCGGCCGTGAATAGAGCTACCAGAATCCAGAATGAAGCGGTCGATCCATTTTTGGCCTGGAGCGTCCATCCTGGACAGCTTGCATTGGGCTCGACGAACAGCAGCATGAAAAGCTCTGTTGATAGCCACCCGACGCAAATGGCGGCCGCCCATATCGCTACTTTCAGGCAATAGCTGGGATCATAGTGCGGTAGCGGCGGGCGCTCGTCCGGTTGTCTCTCGAGGTGGCATACGGGCCGATGAGCACGGATGAGATTTAAAGCCTTGCCATGGTCGCGAAGGACAATAGGGCCGGAAAGGTTCAGAAAAAGAACGAAATCTTTGACAAAAATTGTCATCACGTCCGCAGGAAGTCGGTCGAGATTCCGATTAGAACAGATAAACCGCCTCCCGCCTCAACCACGGTCGGCGGTGCCGTTCGTCAGGGCCTTCAATTCCTGATCGATCGCGCGCAATATAGCGAGCGCCGGTTCGGCCTCGTTGTTTCCGACAAGCTCCCAGACATCGGCGCTCCTCAGAGCCAGGTCCGGGATCGTCAGCGGAAATTCCGCCGCTTCCCGCAGCGCGCCTTTCTCGTTGATCAGGTAGCGTTCATTGAGCGCGAACAGCACCTGCGCGATGCAGGCCAGCGCCCGATAGGTACAGCCTGCAATATGCGTCGGTTCCTCGTGCGAGACGGCAATTTCCGCGTTTCCAATGCTGAACGGGATCTCCCATTGGAAGCGGCGGATCAGCGCCTCGCGCAGCGGCTGCGGGTAGGGCGAGGTGATTGCCTTCAGCCTGGCGATGGTCGCCTGCGGATCGTGAAGCGGCTGACAGAGGGCAATCTCTCCCATCCATATCGCCGAGCAAAATCCGTGGGGATGTCCCGGCTGGTAGTCCATGCTGATACAGCCGGTGTTGCACGCGTCGATCACTTGCGCGACGTCTTCGAGGCATCTGTAAAGCAGATCCACCTTTCGCCCGTCGATGGAAAGCCATCCGCCGCCGATGATCCAAGGCCCCCATCCGCCGACCGGCGTCACCGCTGCCGCGTTGGGATCGTCGACCATGGTTTTCGCGACAACAACAAGGCGGTCGGTATCCAAGGGCTGACCCGCGGAAAAATAGAGGCCGATATCATGGTCGGAGGCGTCGCGCGCCGTTCCCCGTGCACGCGATCCTCCGAGCGCAATCGCCGCGACGCCGGGAACATCGGCGAGGGCGGGGATGATGCGCGCCAAAAGCGGATCGTGCTGCATGGCAACCTTCCTGCGATCTCGCTCAAGAAACAGGCTCGAGCATGATGGAATCGAACTATGGAGGCAGAAGCGCGCTCACTCTCCCGCCCAACTCGGGCTTATTCGAGTTGGACATCTTAGATTGTCAAAGTCGGATATGTCCAACTCCGATGGAGAGGGGTGGAATGAGGAAATACGGTCCCTCGTCAGGTTACTCGTCGCGTTGGCTCGCCGTCGCGCCATTGGCGCGGATCTTCTCGGCATATTTGTCGACTCAAAGCTTGAGGAACTCTCTGTCGGGGCGGCTGGTATCGAATTGCCGCACCGTCTCATGCCATCTTTCGAAGAAGGTGAAACGCCCGCGCGAGGCCAAGGTGAGCGCGATGAGCAGCATCGAGGTTTGCCGGTCTCCGATGAATCTGCGATCGAAGGTCTCCACCAGCAGGACGTAAAATCGTCGCTTGTCATTCTTGTAGAGCTTGTGCCGGGTCAGGATCGCACGATAGATGCGGCCGTCCGAGCTGCTCTTGAACGTGACGTCGTCCGGTTCCGGCGCCTTGAGGTCTGCTGCCAGGCCGACGTTGATTTTCGAGCTTGTCCATCCAGGGAATGTTCGCGCGTTCCGGCCGCGACCGGGCCTGCCTCAACTGTCCCCAGGTGATCTGGGGCGCCTGATTTCCGTCGAGCGAAAGCGGCAGATTGAGGCCGAGAACGCCGAACGCCCGGCTTGACCCGACCAGAACAGAGTTTTCGGGAATACGCTTCGGCTCGCCTTCAAACGGAGGGTAGATGGTGATCTCGAAACCGGCCTGAACCGGTGTCTCCTCCTTTTCGTCCTCCCAGCGGGCAACTTCGAAAGCATGGGAGATAGTCTTGGCGGCCTTGGCGATGTCGATGTCGTATTCGCTCCCCGTTTGGCCTGTCCTGGGGAAGGTACAGTTTTTTGGTCGTGAACTGCGGCGGGCGTTTTTGCGCCAGAGCATAGCGCGCTCTTGCCGGCTCAGCGTGTGAACCGCGCCACTAGTTCGACGTGCGGCGTGTGGCGGAATTGGTCGACCGGCGTGACGCTCTCGAGGTGGTAGCCGCCATCGACCAGGATGCGCGCGTCACGGGCGAAGGTCGCGACGTTGCAGGACACCGCGACCACCCGGCCGACCCTGCTCGCCGCGAGTTGAAGGGCCTGCGCCTGCGCGCCCTGCCGCGGCGGATCGAACACGATCGCATCGAAGTCGCGCAGCTCCTGCGGCACCAGCGGGCGGCGAAAGAGATCGCGCGGCTCGGCCTTGACCGGCTTCAGTCCGGATGTCGCGGTCACAGCCTTCTGCAAGGCGCCGACCGCGCCCGCGTCGCTGTCGAAGGCCGAAATCTTCGCTGCCGTGGCGAGCCGCAGCGCGAACGGGCCGACCCCGCAGAACAGGTCGGCGATATGCTTTGCTCGCCCGCAGTGGCCCGATACCAGCGCGGCCAGGGTTTCCTCGCCCGCGACGGTTGCTTGCAGGAACGAGCCGGGCGGCAAGGTCACCTGCGCACCACCGATGGAAATCACCGGCGGCGCCCGCATCAGCACCAATTCGCCATGCCGCGTCAGCCGCGCCAACCGGTGTTGCTCGGCGAGGCGCGACAGCGCCGCGATCACGTTCGCCGGCAACGCCCCGGAGCCGCGCACATCGACATCGAGGCCGCCTTGGGTCGCCGTGATCTGGATGTCGAGCGGCTTGCCGATCCTGATCAGGGTCTCGGCCAGCGCCCAGGCGGCATCGAGTGCGCCGCTCAGGCCGGGATCGAGGATCGGGCAGCGATCGACCGGAACGATGTCGTGCGAATAAGCGGCGGCGAAGCCGACCTTGAGCACGTCATGCGTTCCCATCCTCGCGTGAAGGGTCATCCGGCGGCGGCCAAGGCCATGGGCGTCGATCAGTTCCGCCACGTCGCAGTCGAGTTTGGCCTGCTTCAGCGTCTCGACGACAAGATTTCGTTTCCACGCGCGGTAGCGATCCGGCTGCCAGTGCTGGATCGCGCATCCGCCGCACACGGTAAAATGCGGGCAGAACGGCGCGACTCGCTCCGGGCTTGCGGCCTCAATGGCCAACAGCCGCCGGCGGTCGGGATGGCCGGCGAGCGCTGCCACCTCGACCGTCTCGCCGCCGAGCGAATAGGGCACATAGACGGCCATGCCGCCGGTCATGGCGGCGCCGTCGCCGCGCTGGCCGACGTGATCGATGAGGAGCCGTTCAACCACGGCGCGCGCCGAGGAAGAATTCAGCATTGCCGTCGCCGCCGGTGATCGGCGAGGCGAACACCTCGATGTCCTCGCATCCGAGCGAGGCCGCGAAGGCTTTGATGTCGTCACAGACCTGGGCGTGGACGGCGGTGTCGCGAATGATGCCGCCCTTGGAATGCTTTCCCTGCGCCTCGAATTGCGGCTTGATCAGCGCCAACAGATGCATCGGCGCCGCCGCGAGCGACAGCGCCACCGGCAACACGGCTTTCAGCGAAATGAAGCTGACGTCGATGACGACGATATCGGGCCGCGCGGGCAGCCGCTTGCCCTCGAGCTTGCGGATGTCGGTCTCTTCCATCGACACGATTTTCGGATTGTCCTGCAGCGAGGAATGCAACTGTCTGCGTCCGACATCGATCGCGAACACGATCGCAGCACCGTTGGCGAGCAGGACTTCCGTGAAGCCGCCGGTCGAGGCGCCGACATCGAGGCAGACATGGCCCTCGATGTCGATCGGGTATCGTTCCAGTGCGCCCGCGAGCTTGACGCCGCCCCTGGAGACATAGGGGTGGGCGGGCTGCGCGCGCAGCACGGCATCGGCGGGAAAGATTTCCGACGGCTTTTGGACGGTCTTGTCGTTGGCGATGACGAGGCCCGCTTCGATCGCGGCGCGGGCCCGCGCGCGGCTCTCGAACAGGCCCCGCTCGACCAGGAGCAGATCGATACGCTTATGGGAGGGGGAGGGCGACATGCTGCGCCTTAGCCCGACTTCGGTGTGATTTTGGGTGTGATCTTGGGCGTGATCTTGGGCGTCGCGGCGAGCCGCTCACTCGCGGCGCGAACGCACGCCTCGAATGCGGTCAGATCATGCCAGATGTCGGTGGGCTTCTCGCGCGGCGTCACCAGCGCGCAACCGTGGAGATCGAGCGCGTGGATCATCATCAGATTGTCGCTCAAGCCGAAATCCTCGACCGTCAGGCCTTCCGTGTCGACCAGGCGGCCGTCGCGGGAAACGACGCGCGTGAATTGACGCGCCCGGTCGGTGTAAAGCGAGGGATCGTTGGAATAGCCGAGACAGAGTTTTCCGCGGCCCGCCATGTAGCCGAGTTCGTAAACGGTCCCGGCGTCGGCGCCCGGGCCGCGAAACGGCGTCAGATTGGCGATGATCGCGTCGGCCGCATCCATCATCGCTTCATTGCCTTTGAAGATGTTCAGCGATGCGTCAGCGGCCTTCAGGTCGATGACGTTATCGAGCGGATAAAGTCCGCTCACGCCATGGAGGGCGCAAATGTCCACCTTGCGCCTTCCGATCGTGGCGGCGTTCGGCAGGAACACATCGGGGCCTGCCAGGTAGATTTTCATCGGTCCCCGGCCTCCAAGCGTGATCCGGAAGCGTCTGCGCGGAGATCATGCTCAAGCAAGCTGGAGCGCGATGAATCGATCGCGTTCCAGGCCCCGCGAACCTCAGGCGAGTTTCGCGGTTTCCGTCTTGACGTCCTTGCCCAGCGTCTCGAACACCTTGGCGACGATGCCCTTGGCGTCGAGACCGGCGCGGCCATACATCGCGGCCGGCGAGTCGTGATCCAGGAACACGTCGGGCAGCACCATCGAGCGCATCCGCAAACCGCCATCCAGCATGCCGTGCTCGGCGACCAGCTGCATGACGTGTGAGCCGAAGCCGCCGATCGAGCCTTCCTCGATGGTGATGAGGATCTCGTGGTCGCGCGCGAGCTTCAGGATCAACTCCTCGTCGAGCGGCTTCATGAAGCGTGCGTCGGCGATGGTCGCGGACAGCCCATGGGCTGCGAGTTCGTCGGCGGCCTTCTCGCACTCGGCGAGGCGGGTGCCGAACGACAACAGCGCGACCTGCTTGCCCTGGCGGACGATGCGGCCCTTGCCGATCTCGAGCGGAACGCCGAATTCCGGCATCTCGACGCCGCGGCCCTCGCCGCGCGGATAGCGCAGCGCGCTCGGGCGGTCGTTGATCGCGACCTGGGTTGCGACCATGTGAACGAGCTCGGCCTCGTCGGACGCCGCCATGATGACGAAATTCGGCAGGCAGCCGAGATAGGCGTTGTCGAAGGAGCCTGCATGGGTCGCGCCGTCGGAGCCGACCAGACCGGCGCGGTCGATCGCAAACCGCACGGGCAGGCTCTGGATCGCCACGTCGTGCACGACTTGGTCATAGCCGCGTTGCAGGAAGGTCGAATAGATCGCGCAGAACGGCTTGTAGCCCTCGGTCGCAAGCCCCGCTGCGAAGGTCACCGCGTGCTGTTCGGCGATCCCGACGTCGAAGGTGCGATCGGGGAAAGCCTTGTTGAAAATGTCGATGCCGGTGCCCGATGGCATCGCCGCCGTGATACCGACGATCTTCTCGTCCTTTTCGGCTTCCTTGACGAGGCTCTGGCCGAACACGTTCTGATAGGCGGGTGCATTCGGCTTGGCCTTGGCCTGGGCACCGGTGGCGACGTCGAACTTGACCACGGCGTGGTACTTGTCGGCGGAGGCTTCGGCGGGGCCGTAACCCTTGCCCTTCTGCGTCACGACGTGGACGAGGATCGGGCCTTCCTCCATGTCGCGCACGTTCTTCAGAACCGGCAGCAGATGGTCGAGATTGTGGCCGTCGATCGGACCGACATAGTAGAAGCCGAGTTCCTCGAACAGCGTGCCGCCGTCCATCATGAAGCCGCGGGAATATTCCTCAACACGGTTCGCGCGGTTGGCGAGGATTTTCGGCAGACGCTTGTTGATCTGCTTCGCCGCCTCGCGCAGCGAGCGATAGGTTTTGCCTGAATAGAGCCGCGACAGGTAGGCCGACATGGCGCCGACCGGAGGCGCGATCGACATGTCGTTGTCGTTGAGGATGACGATCAGGCGCGAGCTCATCGCGCCGGCATTGTTCATGGCCTCATAGGCCATGCCCGCCGACATCGCGCCGTCGCCGATCACGGCGATGACGTTGTTCTTGCCGCCGGAGAGGTCGCGCGCCACGGCCATGCCGAGTGCCGCGGAAATCGAGGTCGAGGAATGCGCTGCGCCGAACGGATCGTAGTCGCTCTCGGTGCGCTTGGTGAAGCCGCTCAATCCGCCGCCGGTGCGAAGGGTGCGGATGCGGTCGCGGCGGCCGGTCAGGATCTTGTGCGGGTAGGCCTGATGGCCGACGTCCCAGATCAGCCGGTCGCGCGGCGTATCGAAGATGTAGTGGATCGCGGTGGTCAGTTCCACGACGCCAAGGCCGGCGCCGAAATGGCCACCTGTGACCGAGACAGCGTCGATGGTTTCCTGGCGAAGCTCGTCGGCAACTTGCCGGACTTGCTCTACTTTGAGCCGGCGCAGATCGTCCGGCGTGCGGATGGTGTCGAGAAGGGGGGTTTTACTATATGCGGTCACAGCGATGTTCCAATTTTTATGTCGGCGCCAGGACCCGACGTGAATGGGTTGCATAGTAGCAGCGCAACGAGACCCCGGACGATTTGAGTGTCACCGACGCTGGCGAAAGTCCCATTTCAAAGTCTAGACGCACTCCGAATGGTTAAATGTGATGCACGTCACCTTCGGTTATTTGTCCCGTCCAAGTCAGTTTATTAAGCTTTTTCAAGCGTTTATCGCCGTCGGCGAACCGGGCCAGGGCGCTTTCAAAAGCCAATAGTTCCCAAATCCTTATACTAGAGCGACCGCCAAAGCCAACCCGCAGATGCCTTCATGGCGCCTTGAGAGGGGCGAAAGTTGGCGGGAGTGTCCTAACCGCTACGCCGTGCGGATGGTTCCACGGTGTTTAATTTGGCGTCATTCGCGCGAGGGGCGGGCGCGGTTTCAAGTCCGTTCCAGCCCCACTCCCGGACGGCGGCGTCGCCTGTGACGATCGCCAGCGCCGCTTCGGGGCGCGAGATGCGTTCGCGTAGGGGAACCGGGCCGCAGACGATCATGAAGAAGTCGTAGGCGTGCGGCCGTTCGTTGGCCATCACGAACTGGAAATGCACCCGGAAGAACTGCCAACGGAACAGGTTGTAGTGCTTGGGATCGATGATCTCGCGGAACCTGACCGGTATGATGGTCGGGTTGCACCGCTGCGGGCCGACCTCGATGCCGTGGCTTGCGATCGGATCGAGCTGGAAGAAATTCATGACATCCTTGCGCGCCTGGCAGTCGATCCAGTCGATCGATGGCTCGATCGCGAGCTCGCGCAAATGATTGCGGAAATCCTGTGCCGCCTTGTGGAATCCGACGATCGGATAATTGCCGCCGAGCGTCAGCAGGACGACGCGGGGACCGTGCCGGCCAAGCGCCGGGTCGCGTTTGAGCGCGCGCGCCAGAATCTCGGTTCCCAAAAATGATCCCGAGCTGTGGCCGACGAGGACGATTTCCTCGGCGTCGCTGCCGCGGACGACCTTGCAGAGATAGTCGGCGAAGCGATCGATGCGCTGGTCCCACTCCGGCCGCTGCCGGTGCGAGAACTGCCAGGTCCAGATCGTGTCGCACAACAGATAAAGCAGATAGGTGCGGTCTTCGCTGTATTTCAGGAGGCTGCCGAGCAGCGCCACGAACAACGCGGCTGCCGCGAAAAACCCGAACAGATGCGGAATGCCGATCGCATCGAGGCCTAATTTCAGCAGAAACGCGATGGCGCCGGTGGCCACGGCCTCGGCCAGCAGCGTCAGATGCGGATAGGTGATGAAGGTCGCAAAGCGCCAATTGGCCTTCGCGAAGCGCGCGATCGTGCCGCGGAACACCAGCCGCCAGTAGATCCACACCGCCTGGAACACGGTGCGCCAGATCGGCGCGGCCAGGTCGCGCTGGATGAAATCCTCAAAGCGCAGGAAATCGTAGTTGGTGCGGGTCTGCCAGTCGTCGGCCTTGGTGTCGATGGTCCAGGAGGCGATCTCGCCATCGGAGATGCTCTGCGGGCGGCTGATCGTGGCGGTCAGATGGTACAGCCGGCCGAACTTGCGCAGCTCGGTGCGGAACATACGATAATATTGCGCGAGACCGCGCGGATCATATCCCTGCACATAGATGATGTGGCGGTTTCGAACGCGCACTGAGCGGTGATCCCCCGGACCGGCGCGGTGAATTTGACATTCGCTGTCCGTCGTTTCACCGGCCGGCAAATGTCAGATCAAAACCGCAACGACTCTCAATATCTTGCCGGCGTCAGTTTCCAGCATCCGAGCGGGATCCCGCGGCCAAGGCAATCGTGCAAGGCGCGAAGACAAGGCGCGAACGTTGGAACCGGACCCCGGTGCCGCCGATTTCGACGTTTCTGCAGCGTCGGGACTATAGCAGGCCGGGTGAAGCGCCAAGAGCTATTTCGCGCTATTTCGCGCCCTGTTGCCGCACCACGGACGGGTGGCGCCCGTGAAATTCCATGAATGTTCTCAATGCTTCAGCGCCCGGTTCGCAAGGACAACGGGAGGCTACTGGACATCCAGCGGCTCGGCGCCAGAGGCTTGGCCGCCCGCGCCGGTGGTGATCTTCTCGACCCGCGCCTCCGCCTGCCGCAAAAGTTCCTCGCAGCGCCGCTTCAGGGCCTCGCCGCGCTCATAGATGGCAACCGACTCCTCCAGCGGGACCTTGCCGTCCTCGAGCCGCCTGACGATCAATTCGAGCTCTTCGATCGCGCGTTCGAAACTGAGTTTCGTGACGTCGACCAAGGTGTTTTCGGCCATACTCTCTTCCTGCGTGCGCTCTCTCGCCGACGCCACTTAAAGACATCGCTGCGGGCGGATTGTGGCGGGTTCCAGCGCCCTGAAATCAGGCGCCGATCAGCGCGGTGACATGCGCCGCGACCGATTCTTTCAGGCCCTGCAGATCATAGCCGCCTTCGAGCACCGAAACAATTCGCCCCCCGGCGCTGGTATCGGCGACATCCATCAGCTTGCGCGTCACCCAGCCGAAATCCTCCGCCCGCAGATTGAGCGAGGCGAGCGGGTCGCGGTAATGGGCGTCGAAGCCCGCCGAGATCACGATCAGCTCGGGGGCGAATGTCTTCAGTTGCGGCAGGATCACGTTCTCGAATGCCGCGCGGAACTGCGCGCTGCCGTCTTCGGAGGCGAGCGGCGCATTGACGATGGTGTCGTGGTCGCCGCGTTCGCCGGGCGCGCCGGTGCCGGGGAACAGCGGCATCTGGTGGGTCGAGCAATACATCACGGTCGGATCGGCCCAGAAGATGTCCTGCGTGCCGTTGCCGTGATGCACGTCGAAATCCACCACCGCGGCGCGGCCGATGCCGTATTTGCGCTGCGCGTGACGCGCGGCGATCGCGACATTGTCGAAGAAGCAGAAGCCCATCGGCCTGCTGATCTCGGCATGGTGGCCCGGCGGGCGCACCGCGACGAAGGCGTTGTGGTGGGTGCCCGACATGACCGCGTCCGTTGCCGACACCGCGCCGCCGACGCCGCGCATCACCGCTTCCCAGGTGCCCGGCGACATCGAGGTGTCGCCGTCGACATAGACCATGCCGCTCGACGGCGCGATATGGCGCAGCTCCGTGACGTAATGCTCGTTGTGGCAGAGCGTGACGAGATCGAGATTGCCTTCCGGCGCCTCGCCGCGCTTAAGACCGTTGAAGCGTTCGTGCGACAGCACCTCGTGGACCGCGCGCAACCGGTCGGCGCATTCCGGATGTCCCGGCGGCGTGACATGATCGAGGCATGCCGAATGGGTCAGAAGCAGCGTGGTCATGGACTACCCGGGCGCGCAATGACTGAAGCGTCATCGCGCTCTCATGATGGTTCGAGCCTGACCTTTCGGAAAACCGGGACCCACTTTTCCGGATCATGCCCGCGCGACAAGCCGCTAATCTAGGTGGTCGCCGGCCGCACGGAAAGGGCCGCTCCGCCGCTGCCGAACCGCGATTTCAGTCCGTTCGCGCGATCCGGTCGGGCGGGGCGGGGGCGATCGGGCCGTGGGCGATGAAATAGGCGAACAGGGCGTCGACGTCGTAGACGCCGAATTGTTGCGCGGTTCCATCCTTCAGCGCGGTAAAACCGTCGCCGCCGAGCGCGAGATAATTGTTCACGGTGACGCGGTAGGCCTTCGCTGGATCGATGCGCTCACCGTTCAGCGCCATCGATGCGGCCACGACATGCTCGCCATAGGGCTTGGTGGCGTCCCAGGCGTAGGAAAATCCCTTCGAGACCTGCAGGATGCGCGGCCGGTTCGGATCGAGCCATTGCTGCTCGAGCGTCGCCTTGATCTGCGCGCCGGTCAGCGTCAGCGTCACCAGTTGATTGCGGAATGGCTGGCTCGCGAACACATCCGCATAGCTCACCGCGCCGTCGTCCTTCTTGGTGATGTCGGTGCGGATGCCGCCGGGATTGGTGAAGGCGACCACCGCGCCGCCGCTGGCCTCGGTGCGGGTCGCGGCGAGCTGCGCGTCCGCGACGACATCGCCGAGCACGCTCTCGCCGGTCGTCATGTTCGGCACGCGCGACAGTGTGTCCGTGACGGTGCCGGCGCGGCGGTTGGCGATCGGGCTTGCGACCTTGTCGTACGCCTCCAAGAGCGCGGTCTGCTCGGGATCCTTGGCGTCGGCGCCGATGCGCACGATGGTGTTGTCGGCCGTGGCGCTGACGACGTCGCGCGTCGCAGGATCGAGCTTGAGATCGATCGCGGTGACGAGCGTGCCGAACTTGTCTCCGCTCGTGACCAGCCTGCCGTCGATCTGGCAGACATAGGCCTGATGGGTGTGGCCGCTGATGACCACGTCGACCGCGCGGTCGAACCTCCTGGCGATGTCGACGATCGGCCCGGAGATGCCGGGGCACTCATTATAATCGCCGCTCGGCAAGCCGCCCTCGTGGATCAGCACAACGATGGCCTCGACGCCACGCGCCTTCAGTTCCGCGACCTGCGCATTCACGGTCTCCGCCTCGTCGCGGAATTCGAGGCCGGCCGCGCTCGCGGGCGAGATGATCTCGGGCGTGCCTTTCAGCGTCAACCCGATGAAGGCCACGGGAATGCCGTCGAACGTCTTGATCTCGTAAGGCGGGAACAGCGTCTTGCCGCTGTCCTTCAAGACGGTCGACGCCGCGAGATAGTGAAACCTGGCGCCCGCGAAAGGATGCGGCCCCTGGCACTTGTCGACCGGATGGCAGCCGCCATTCTGCATCCTGAGCAGTTCGTCCTTGCCCTCGTCGAATTCGTGGTTGCCGACGGATGCAATCTCGAGCCCCATCATCGACAAGGACTCGATGGTCGGCTCATCATGAAACATCGCCGACAGGAACGGGCTCGCGCCGATCAGATCGCCCGCCGCGACGAAGGCCGTGTTCTTGTGGCCCTCGCGCAAGCGCTTGACCACGCTCGCCATGGTCTCGGACCCGCCGGCCGGCACCATGATCTTTTTCGCCTTGTCGCTGGGATCGGCGATCCTGATCCCGCCATTCGGCGGCCGCAGATTGCCGTGGAAATCGTTGATGGCGAGAATGCGGACCTCGACCAGCGTACCGGTCTCGGCGAAAGCGCGCGGTGCCGCGCCGACCGCAATCGCCAGCCCGGCTGCCGTCAGCACCTGATGGAATCGATGTGTCATGCTCCGACGATAAAACGCCGTCGCGACGATTTCACGAAGCATCGCGGCTGGTGACATCAAGGTGATCGGCTGTCGGTGTATTCTCCTTCGAAAGTGCTACGCTCACTCCCCCCTCGTCCAGAGGAGGCGCGAAGCGCCGTCTCGAAGGATGAGGCCCGTGACGTGGCCTCATGGTTCGAGACGGCGCGGGCGCGCCTCCTCACCATGAGGAACGAACGTTTGCTGCGCCGAAGCCGTCTCCTGAGAAGCCCTCCTTGATTTGCACAGCCGGTGCAACGTAAAGTAGCGCCATTCAACTCGCATCTCGATGGAGGTTCGCTGTGCGCCTCGCATTCGCCCTGGCCGGTCTCGGCGGCTTCAACGCCCACGGCGCGGGATTTCTGGCGGCCGCCGGCAAGTGGCACGTCACACCGGAACTCGTGACCGCGACCAGCGGACAGATCCTGGTTCTTGCCGACTGGCTGCGCGGCGAAAAGGACCTGCGTGCGAGCCTGGTCTCGCCGCGCCGCGAGGGCAATCCGCTGGCTCAGCTTCAGACCGCGATGTTCGGCTATCCCGGCGTTTTCCGCCCCGCCTATCAGGAAGCGCTGGCGCGGCTGGCCGCGTTCCCCGATTTCAGGGAAGGCCTGCTCAACGTGTTCGCCGACCGCGTGCTGCCGGCGCAGCAATATGTGCCGGCCCGCTCGGACGCGAGCTTTCGGGCCACGGCCGATACGCTCAACGCCAGCACGATCGGCGTCGTCTTCAACAGCTACGATCCCAAACATGGGACGGGCTTCCTCTACGGCAACGACGCCGCGAGGGCCGCGCTGCCGGCGGAGAAGAAGATCCGCAACACCCACGCGGCAGGCTTGGCGCGGGCTCAAGCCCGGCGCGACCTGCGCTACGTCTCCGACGTTTCGGCCGAGCGCTTGATCCACCCGATCACGGCGGACGCGATCAAGTCCGCGCTGTGGCTGTCGCTCTATGGCTTTGCGGCCATTCCCGGCGGGCAGATGGACGGCGCCTATCACCGCTCCTGCATCATCTCCGAGCTGCATGATTTCGACCGCATCTTCGTCGCGCGCCCGCTCGCCAATGGCTGGTATGGCAAGCAGCCGGCCAACTGGTTCGAGGTGCAGGACTGGAGTTGCGAGATGTGGTTCTCGGTCGGCTACAAGGCCGAGGTCGATGCCTTGAAGCGGATCAACGATCTCATCGACGCGGGCGTGATCGCGGACGACAAGTTCAGGAAGGTCGAGCTGGTCGAGATCGAGCCGGAAACGCCCGCCGGCTATTTCAACTATTTCGTCGAGCGCACTGACGTCTACGACACGGCCTTCGCGCTCTCCGAAAAGATCTTTGCAAGCCTCGGCCTCCCGCGGCCTGGCTAGCCTGGGTCCCACCCTGCGCACTGCGCGAGATTCGCCGCGCTGAAGCCGGGGCAGGCGGCGCAGATTTGATCGTCATTGCGAGCGCGAGCGATGCAATCCAGAGCCACGAAGGAAGGCCGGATTGCTCGCCTCTCATGCGATCCGGAATGTCATATCAGTCGCAATTGAATCGCAATCATGAGCGCGCTCGCGCGAACCCCGCCGCCGTCCGTGCGCGCCAAATTAACCATGCCGCCATTTGGCGCGGCCGGCGCCTAAAGTTTAGCGCGCATTTAACGCTTTCGCCGAAGAGATAGACGACCAGCGCGAATATTTTGACGCGAGCAAGAATTGCGGGCGGAAATTTCAGCTTTCAAGGAGCGATGGCGTGAGAGCGCTTTTCATCGGCGCGCTGGGTTTGACCTTGATCGGCTGCAGCCATCCGCTGCCGCCGCAGCCGGATGTTGTCTTGTGCGCCGGCCCGAACGGAGCCGCCTGTGTCGAGCAGCGCGCCGCCGGTCAACCGGCGCAGCCTATTTGGGTTAAGGCTCCTTCCGCGATCACGAGTTCGAAGGCCGCGCCGGCTGCGAAGCGCGCGAAGCCGTTGCAGCTTCTCGCGAGCGTCAAGGCGCGTCTCGCGTCCCGGCTCGCCGCGACGACGGCGAAGCCCGCCATGACCGCGGCGAAAGTCACATCGGCCTCCCGCGTGCCGCTTCCGCGGAGTGTGCCGCGGCCGGCAGTCGGCGCGGTCTTGGCGCAAGCCGGCGCGACGGAGGCGCCTCCCGCTGAAGCGAAGGCTGCGGCGCCTGAGACCCGGCCGATCCAGGAGCAGGTGGTGGTCGCGGCCGCGGCCGCCGAGCGGATGACGGTCGCGCCCATGCCGCAGCCGAAAGCAAATGGCAAGGAACGGCCCGATCGCGCGGACACCGCGCGGCATGGCGACACCGAGAGGAGCATGCCGGCTGCGCCGGACAACACGGACCTGCTGGTTGCCGTTCTGCTGGCGCGTCCGGACGTGAAGTCGGTCTCCGACCTGACCGGCAAGACCATCGCAATCGATGACCGCTATGCCAAATCCGGCGCCACTGTCCGGACCGCGATCGTCGCGGCGGGCGCGCCCGAGGTGCAGTTGAGCGAGGGATCGACGACGGCGATCAACCGTCTGACCAACGGCGAGGTGCCGGCCGCGGTCGTGGCGCTCGTCTCCCCGGATGCGGCCGAGACGTTTCCCGACATCGCGGGCTACAAGATTTTTCACGTGCCGCTGTCACCGCGCGCGGCAAGGGCGAGGTAGTCGCTCGCAGAGCCGATGAGCGAAGCACAATCCGGCGTTGCCGACGATGAGCCGCGGTTTACGCCTTCGGCTAGCGCGCGCTGCAGGCGGAATTTCAAGCACCGATCACAGGTCTCGTTTGGTTCATCGATGCGGCTGTGGCTAGCTATGCGCAAGCGTCATCGTGGCTTATGTTTTCGAAAAATAGTGTAATCGAGACCGCCGCCGGCTTTCGGTGCCTCGCGAAGATGATGGGAGATTTTCGGATGGAGTGGGTTCTTTTGGTGTCGTTGCAGTGGATTGTTTCCGGAAGCCCGACGGCGCCGACGACCGAGCAGATCCGGTCGTTTGCCTCGGAAGAGCTTTGCAACAAGGCGGCCGAGGCGGTCAGGAACGAAATCAATGCGCCGCTGGCGGCGAATCCGCGCACGCAGACGCTTGGACGTGTGGTCTGCGTGAAGCGCAAGGACAACTAGAGCGCGCCACGCGAGAGCACCGGACCGATACCCTCGTCATTCAAATCCACCGTCCCGGAATCGTCACGAGAAAGTCCCATTTCAGGGCGTCCATGCGGCAAGGCCGATATTCGTGAGTGGTTGCATTGTACCGGATTGCTTTGGTCGCCTCCGTCTTGCTTGCCGCCGATGCCAGCGCGCATGCGGAGACGGGCCTTGCCTCCTACTATGGCGGGCGCGGTCATCGTGGCGAGATGACATGTGCCCATCGCACAAGGCCTTTCGGAACTATGGTCACCGTCACGCACGCCGGCCATTCCATCCAGTGTCGCGTCAACGATCGCGGCCCGTTCGTGCGCGGCCGGATCATTGACGTGTCGCTGGGCGCGGCGCGAGCGCTTGGCATGATGCGATCGGGCATTGTGCGTGTCTCGGTTCAATGATTTTGGCACAAATCATGGCGCGAACTGACTTCGCCCGACGGACGACGCTGGATGGTCTCTTTTTTACCCTAACGCCGACAAACGTTTTGACAAACTGCGGACGACAAGGCGATGGCAAGCAGGGGAGCGGCGTCGATGTTGGGCGAGCAAAGCGTTGTTTTTGATCCGGAAGATCTCTTACTTTTGGGAGGCATCTTCGATCAGGCTTTGGCGTCACTGCCGCCCGCCATGCGGACGCGCTCCAATCGGTCGGAAATCGCCAAGAACATTCTAGCGTCCGCGGCCAGCGGTGAGCGTGATCCGATCGAGCTTGAGCTGGCGGCGACGATGACCGTTGCCACCCGAGCCGCCGCGCATTGCAGCGCTCATCCGGGGCCAACGAAGAAGCAAGCGTACCCAAAATAAGCGAAGCGATATCGGGGGCCGGCACGTCCGTGGTGCCGATAAGGCCTGAGAGGCGCGCCAGACCAACCTGATCCGCATGGCCGCCATCGCTCATGCAGGCGACGCGCGCTATCACTGTCGCCTTGACAAGGATATTTGATTCGCCCGTCGTGCCAATCTGTCGCGGACGGAATTGTTGATCTCGACCCCAAATCAACAGCAACATCCGCGCTATCCCGCACCCTCAAGAGGGGCGGCTCGCGATCGTCACGGACGTTGGGAGCGGGATGCGATGGACGCGGCAGCGTCAGGCGCGTGAATAGCGCGCGGACGAATGCGCTTGCTGCGGACGGCGAAGTCGTGTGGTCCTGGCGCCCCGACGCTGGCGCTAAGGTTCGCGGGATTATTCCGCGAAGTGACGGTGGCAAAAGAGCCCGGTCACCGGGGAGATCACGAAGGAAACCGTTAAAACCATCGCGCAGGGAATGCCGGTTGATGCGGTGTACCTGTGGTTGCTAACGCGTGTGTTTTTTTGTTGCACACGCGGCCTCGGGTGCAACGCGCATCCGGCATTCCCTGCGCCCTCTTCATTATCGAGGGTGATTTGCTTGAACAACTCGGGCGCGATTCGCGGCGCGAGACCGCGGACGCACGGCTTGCAGTCTTGTCGCGGCCCATCCTTCGAGGCGCCGCGCAATCGCGCGGCTCCTCTGGATGAGGTCCTCGCATGTGGCGCGCAGTTAGACCCTCATGGTGAGGAGGCGCGTAAGCGCCGTCTCGAACCATGAGGCCCGGTGGCGCAGTGACCATATGCCCAGTTCATCGACATCGAAACGTGACGGCGGCCGCTCTGGCCGGCATGATGGCGATGGCCTACATCGTCGTGATGAAGCCTCTCACCGCGAGCTCCGGCTTCAGACGCCAACCCACACCATGCGCGGGGGACCACGATATGCAACTGACCGGGATCCATCATCTCACCGCGATTTCGGCGCGGCCGCGCGACAATCTGAAATTCTATACCGGCCTGCTCGGCATGCGGCTGGTGAAGAAGACGGTCAATCAGGACGACGTCAGCGCCTATCATCTGTTCTATGCCGACGGTAAAGCCAATCCCGGCACCGACCTGACCTTCTTCGATTTCCCGGCTGCACCCGAGCGGCGCGGCACCAACAGCATCTCGCGCACCGGCTTGCGCGTCGCAGGCGAAGCGAGCCTCAGGTTTTGGCATGCGCGCTTGAAAGAAGGCGGCGGTCATGTCGGCGATATCACCGAAGTCGATGGCCGGCTGACCTTGCCGTTCGAGGATGGCGAAGGCCAGCGTCTGGTGCTGGTCGATGACGGCGGCGCGGGTCCGTCATCGCCGTGGGAGCGCAGTCCCGTGCCCGCCGAGCATCAGATCCGCGGGCTCGGTCCGATCGTGCTCAATGTGGCTGATGTTTCGCGCACCGCGGCGGTCTTGACGGACGTCATGAACATGCGCCGGGTGCGCGACTATGCGGCGCCCGATGCGAAAGCCCAGATGAAAGCTCAGGTGAAAGCTCAAGTGAAAGTTCAAGTGCATGTGTTCGCGATGGGCGAGGGCGGTCCGGCGGCCGAATTGCATGTGATCGACGGCAAGGATCTGCCGCTTGCCCGGCAAGGCGCCGGCGGCGTGCATCACGTCGCCTTCCGCACGCCGGACGAGACGCAATATCATGCGTGGACGGCGCGGCTGAACGAATTGCGGATTCCCAACAGCGGCGAGGTCGACCGGTTCTATTTCCGCAGTCTTTATTTCCGCGAGCCGAACGGCATCCTATTCGAAATCGCCACCGACGGTCCCGGCTTCGCGAGCGACGAGCCGATCGACAAGCTCGGCGAAAGCTTGGCGCTGCCGCCGTTTTTGGAGCCGCGCCGCGCGGCGATCGAAGCCGGATTGAAGCCGCTGGAATGAGACCTTCACCACGTCGTCCCGGGCAAGCCAACGGGTCGCGCGAACGCGCGCCCGATGACAGGCTCAGCCGCCACCCGGGACCCATAACCACCAAAGGCAGTTGTGAACAAAACTGGGGCTCCAGCTTCGCGAGATATGGATACTTGTGGTTATGGGTCCCAGCTTTCGCAGAGACGACGAGTGGAGAGTGTACGGCGGATGTTTTACGTCAACAGCACCGCGTCCGCGCCGATCACCGCCTCGGCGCC
>WNGJ01000023.1_pt1 | contig 101154 bp, 78 predicted proteins | sample 5400611 | NCBI WGS metagenome assembly WNGJ01 (sample SAMN13153375, study PRJNA577476) | soil metagenome | isolation source: 40 cm soil or saprolite under Garry oak tree replicate 1 | place: USA:California | collected 2016-06-15 | reverse complement strand
CGTGGCTGACCGCCAGCTCACCCGCGGCCATGGCGGCCAGCAGCTTGGCCCCGGCGCTGGCACGCAGCCAGTTCAGCGCCGAGCGTGGCTCGTCGACCTCGACCAGGGCGCGGCGCAGGGGACGCAGGGCGGGGGTGATGGTGCCGTCGGGGCCGGTCAGCAGGGCAGCGGCCTGCTCGGCGAGAAGGCATCGGGCGCACAGGCCGTCGCGGTAGCGCAGGCCGTCCTTGCCGCAGCGGTCGCAGGCAAACCGGGACGCGACCCCGACGCAGGGTCCGCAGACGCGCCGGCCGTCACGGTCGCGGTGCTCGAGGACCCGCGGCTGGCCGCAGCCAGGGCACGGCTGCGGGGAGGATCGCACTCGGTCGTAGCAGGCAGCGCAGGCGGGACCGTCGAGCAGGTGCGCGTGGACGACGCGCTGCTGGCCGCAGAACGCGCACAGCGACCGCCGGCGCGGCGCGCACTGCCAGCACAGCGGCCGTCGCTCGGCCGACCGCGCGGTGACGGTGCACAGCCGGCCGCACTGGCTGCACGGCTTCCAGGTCCCGCTGTCCTGGCGGCGGCAGCGAAAGCAGATCGGGCCGTCATCGGTGCGGGCCAGCACCGGGCGCCGCTGCCCGCAACGAGCGCAGGGCTTGGCGTGGAGCACCCGGCGGCACCAGTCGCAGACGCGCTGCTCGCCGTGCTTGTGGCGCAACGGCCGGGCGTGGCCGCAGACCGCGCAGCGCGGTGCCACGAGCTTGGTGGAGCCGGCGTCGCGGAGCTCGCGGATCAGCTGCGCTGCCCCGAGCGGGACCGACGATGCGCCCGAGGTGAGGCAGCCGGGATCCTCGGCGAGAGCGCGTTGGAGCCAGCGCTGCTGCCTGCGGGATGGCGCGACGGTCGCCACGGCGTCGGCAACGATCTGCTGGTCAAGGTCGGGGTCGGCCACGAGGACCGCGGTGATGATCGTCCCGAGGTCGGGCTCGGCGCTCACGGCGCTCACGTGGGATCAGCGGGTCCGGGCCGTCGCACGCGAGCGCGGACCGGCCGCAGCTCCCCGACACCGCCGGTCTCACCGCCGCCGGCCGCGGTCTTGCGGGCCTGCCGCTGCTCGGCGGCGACCTCGATCAGGTCCTGCGGGCCACACCCAAGGATGTCGCACAGCGCGGCGAGCACGTCGATGTTGAGCCGTTGTGGTGTGCTGGTGACCAGCCGGTAGACCTGCTCGCGGGACAGGTGCACCCCCCGTTCGGCCAGCAGCGGGACCAGGTCGGTGGTGGCAAACATCCCGCGGGCGGCCATGACTTGGCGCAGGTGCCAGCGGATCGTCATCTTCTTGGTCATCGCGGATCCCCTCTGGGACCGTAGACGCGGCGCAGCGCCCGGGCCACCATCCGGTTCTTGAAGTCGTTGCTGACCGAGGTGTAGATCGCGGTCGTGGAGGCGTAGGCGTGCCCGACCTGCTCCTGGATGAACCGCTCGGGGTAGCCGAACTCGGCCAGGTGGGTCACGTAGGAGTGGCGCAGGCAGTGCAGGTTCAGCTCTCCCGGCAGCCCGAGCTCGTCGCGGAGTTGGGCGAACCGGTCGTCGGCGTAGCGGACGTCGACCCGGCTGGCCCGCTCAGTCACCCACAACGCCGGGTGCTGGCCAGCGCCGAACCGTTCGCGGGCCTGCTCCACCCACTGGCGCAGCCCCTCGATGGCCCAGTCGAACTCCGGCAGCGCCAGCACGGTGCGCCGCTTGGGTGGGCTGCCCTTGGTCGCCTTGCCCCAGCGCACGTGCAGCGACCCGTAGCGGCCCCACTGCGGCACGTGCGGGTTGGCGCGCAGATCGGCCACGTCCAAGCGGACCAGCTCACGACGGCGCAGCCCGAACGCGTAGGCGGTCTTGAACAGCTGGGCGTCCCGCAGCGCGGCCAGCGCGCCCTTGCGGCCACGCCGAGCAATCGTCTCCACCCGCGCATCGGCATGGTCAAAGAACGCTTGTAGCTCCTCGAAGGTAAGCGGCCGGTTGCCAGGTCGGCCCTCGTAGTCGACCAGATGCTGGGCGGTGTTGCCCTCGTGGCAGATCTGGACCGGGTGCTCGCCGAAGCGCGCCGAGCATTCCGCGATCCAGGCGTAACGCGGGTCGGTGACGTACTCGCAAAACAGCCGCAGCGTGTTGTGATAGCCACGGATCGTGGAGTGCCCCCGCTGTCGGGAGCGCAGCGCAGTGGTGTAGTCCTCAACGTCGCCCGGCACCCACCGCCACGGATACTCACCAGTGAACGCCTGGAAGCGCCGGACCTGCTCCACTCGCGCACGGACCGTCCCATCGGTCAGCAGCCGGCTGCCCTGCTGCCGTGCCCAGCCGTCCAGCATCGCCTGGAACACCGCAGCAGCCTCGTCGAGGTAAGCGACGCCATCGATCAAGACCAGACACGCCGCGCCCGGTAGCTCAGACCGCTCCTGCTTCATCTCCTTGTGATGCATTAGACGCATCATTGTTGTGTTGAGCGTCGGCTGAGTCAAATCGCGAGGTAGGAGCGATTCGTGCTCGCCACCCGCCCGGTGGCCGACCAACGCGGCGGGCGAGTCGCCGCAGCCACGGGGGGCCGAACCTCAGATGGTCGGCAGCGGCGGTGAGATAGGCGTCCTCGTACGGCGCCAGCGCACTCAGATCGATGTCGCGAATATGCATGTCAGCGTCCGAGTCCGAGGGATCAAGATCCCATGCCCGTGAGATCTCGATGCCCGCGATCATGCGGGTTGCGGCGACCAGCTCCCCGTAGTGCTGAGCGACCCGTGGCGCCTCCACTCGAAGCACTGCCTGATGGTGGTTGAGACGCCGCTGGGTCTCGCTGATGACGGTGGAGAGCCGGATGCGCTCCTCGGCGGGCTGATCCGCTCGTCGCCGACGCACCATATAGGGGAGTTCCCGGTATGCCATGCAAACCTCGAAGGCAGCATCGAACAACTTGCGTTGGCGGTCACGCGCTTCACGCCTGGCGTTCAGCCAGATCTGTGCCAAGGCGACCACGCCAGAGACGATCGCGGCGACGATGACAGGCCCGATCCAGGGATTACCCTGCTGCTGTCCCACGCTTAGCCCTCATGATCATGCCGACTTATCATGTGCGACCTCATCACCCGGCCACTCACCGGTCTCCCGCCACCAAGCCTCACGGAACAGGTGCGCGGTGATGTAGCCAACGAGCGTGACCAACCCGTCGTCGAACGTCCAGCGGCGATCAGCGGGATCGTGGGGATACCACATGCACAGCGACCCATCTTCGTAGCGGTGTGGCGAGTCGGTGGGGCCATCCACATATACGTGGGGCGTACTCGGCGCCCTCTTCGAAAAGCGGATCTCGACCCGGCGAGGCTCATCCCAAATGTCGATCATGAGGTGATAGGTATAGCCAAGGCGGCCAGGTCGCCGGTCATATCGGCTGATGAGATTCGGGTAGAGGGCTGCCCCTTGCTCGAATTTGCGCCGTTCGCCGAACTGCCCATACCACGGTCCTCCCCACCGCTTGCCTGTGCTACTGGCCCGTGCCATCGTGGCGGAGGCCGCCGTAGGCTCGCGTTGGCTTTAGCGGGCGAGCGGCCGAGACGCCAGGGCGGGCAAAGCTGAGTCCCGGAACAGCACCTGCAACGAGCCCGTAATTGTTGTGGCGCAACGCATTGACCAACTCGGAGCGGCTGCCCGCCGGCGGCTTCACGTAGTTGAAGAACACCTCCGATAGCGCCTCGTCGACGGCCTCGTCGTCATCGTCGTGGTCGAGCGCGTCGGCAAGCCCGTCCGCCGCCTTGCGCAGTCGAGCGACGACTACCGTCTGGCGGAGGAGAAGCTTGATCGGCGGCGACACGTCGGCCGGATCATGGGTTCGCCCTTTCCCGACAGCCGTAGCAGCGTAATCGAAGAACAATGTGACCGCCTCATCGAGCGGCATCGGCTCAGTGATCTCCTCAAGGGCTAGCGCCACAACATTGAACGAGCACAAACCAGGCTCGCTGTACTGGTAATTCCAAGCCTTGCCGAGGCGGATCACCCGCGCTCTTACTCGCCGAAGGGCCCTCGTACCTGCCCGTAGCATCAGATGATGCTTCTCAGGATGAGACGGATCCCAACGGGATCGGTCACGGTTCGGAATCCACAATGCGTCATCGACCTTGCGGTTCAGCGCGATCACCAAGTCAACCGTAGGATCCTGCTCCTCGTCGATTGGGTCGTGGAAATAGACCTTAAGGCCGCGCTTCATTCGATGGACCGTCGCATCCTCGTAGGACTCCCGCACACGAGGAGCGAGGAAATCATGCATGTCCTCGATAATCTCATAGGGTCCGTCGCCATCTCCATCGGGACCCAGCTCCGGATAGATGCGACGGTCCAACACGACGCCACCGTCGCCATCAGTGACCGGCTGGTTCATCAATCCGGCCGCCAAAGATCCAGAGCGATAGGTCCGCAGAGCTCCAGGGAACTGGTCCGCGATGTTGAGCACACAGTCACGGCGCTCACGCGCCTCGTCCAAAGCAACGTCGTCTGCGGCGATATCCCCACGAACTTGATTTAGTCTCTCTAGCGTATTCCCCATCGTGAACCTCGAGTGCCAAGGGGACGAAGATCAGATCAACGGCCCGAGATACCAATGATGCAGTAGATGCAATAATTCCTACTTTCAGCTACATCCACTCGTGGTTCCGCAGGACTCGCAGACGAAGCAAGAGCCAGCCGGACGCATGCGGACGCCGCAGGTCGAGCAGAAGGGCGCGTCGACCGCAGCCATTCCCGGTGTGAACGCGAGCTCGCTGCGCGGCGAGGCCGGTGCAACGGTCGGCGTGTCGTCGCCCTCCGCGACGGGCCGGCCTTCACCGCCCTGACCCAGCCGCTGGCTCTCGGCGGACTGGCTTTCCGTGGCCGCGGTCATGTTGGCGTCCGCGGGTGTCGACGCGCCGGTCGACGACTCCGGACCCGGCTGTGACGCCGCGGCCGACGGGCCAGTGCCGTTCACCTCTTCGATCCGCTCGGCGGTTGTCTTGATGCCGAGCGCCTGCCGGCTCTCGACGTCCAGGTAGTCGATGGCCAGCCGGCGGGCGATGTAGTCCACCAGGCTCTGGGTGATACGGATGTCAGGATCGTCGGTGATGCCGTTGGGCTCGAAGATCATGTTGGAGAACTTGGCCACGTAAACCTCGAGCGGCACGCCGTACTGCAGGCCCATGCTGACGGCGATCGCGAAGGCGTCCATCACACCCGACAGCGTCGAGCCCTGCTTGGACACCTTGACGAAGATCTCACCGAGACCGTCGTCGGGGTACGACCCGGCGGTCAGGTAGCCCTCGATGTCGCCGACGCGGAACGACGTCGTCTTGGACGGACGGGTTCGCGGCAGTCGCCGGCGGACGGGAGCGTTGTCGACCTCGAGCACCGCCCCCGTGTCGGCGACCACCCTGCGGTCACCCTCGCTGTCCATCGAAGCGGAGGCTGAGGCCTTGCTGGACTTGGTCGCCGGAGTCGAGTCCTTACTGGACTTGGTCGCCGACAGCGGCTGCCCGACCTTGCAGTTGTCCCGGTAGATCGCCAGGGCCTTCAGCCCGAGCTTCCAGCCCTCGTGATACGCCTTCTCGACCTCCTCGACGGACACCGCCTCGGGCATGTTGACGGTCTTGGAGATCGCACCGGAGATGAACGGCTGGACCGCCGCCATCATCCGGATGTGGCCCATGTAGTGGATGGGCAGGTCACCCATCGCGCAGTCGAAGACCGGGTAGTGCTCCTCTCGGAGCGCCGGCGCGCCCTTCACCGAGTTGTGCTCGGCGATGTACTCGAGAATCGCCTGGACGTGCTCATCCGCGTACCCGAGCTGGCGCAGCGCCCGCGGCACGGTCTGGTTGACGATCGACATGGAGCCGCCACCGACCAGCTTCTTGGTCTTCACGAGCGCGAGGTCCGGCTCGATCCCGGTGGTGTCGCAGTCCATCATCAGGCCGATGGTGTTATGGCTGACGAACCCGGATGCGACGTACGTCACGTTGTCAGGCACGGACAGGTCATAGGTCGGCTGAATACCGCCGTCCTGATTGGCAGCGACCCGCTCGAACACGTAGCCAAGCGCTTCGAGGAGCCTGGGGTCACCAGTCTCATCGCCGACCGCAGCCGCCAGCTTGCGGGTCACACCGCCATGGCGCCGCACGGCAAGCTGGACAGCGTTGTGACGTGGATGTCCGGCTGGGACCAATTCGTTCCACACTTCGCGAGGCAACTGGATGTAGTCACGGTTGCCAGACTGCACAGCGAGGACTTCTCCGCAGGCCCGTGCCTTACGCGCTGAGATGAACCCAATGGCGGCGGTGAAGCCCGGCACGAACTCCAAATTGCGGATACGAATCTGACTGATTGGCTTCGCTCCCCATCCGGACCTCGTAACGCGGGTGGTGGTCGGGATGCCGAGCACCAGCAGGAGGCTACGCACTTCACCCGCGAACGACTCGGACGCAGTACTGAGGCTCGGTACACCGCTGGTGATGGATCCATCAGCCTCGAAGAGGCCCCGCAAGAAGGCGCCATATATTTCAGGATCATTGGCCTCGAGGATCGCCGACGGGATGTATGGCTCCCATCCCTTGCCAGCGTACGCCTCACCCGGTAGGCGCTTGGCGAACCCGCTCGCCTGCCACCACCTGGCGAGCCGGACCGAATGCAGGGCAACCTCTTGATATCCGGTCCGCTGGCTTACCGCCGCGTCGATGCCGAACAGCTCCTTGCCGAGCATCCGAAGGCGCTCGACCACATCCAGGTCCGTGTCCGCGACGCAGAACCGCAGTCCCTTGGCGTGAAGGCTGCCGTCCCCCATGAAATACCCAACAAGCTCCGCCAAGTCAGCGCAGACATGCTCGGGGACGTGAATCCCCCGCTCCCCTGTCCAGTACGCCTCGTCGAGGACGGGCAGGGGAACTCGCCTCGGCTCGCCAATCACGGTCCCGAGCTGCAGCGGCACGACGTCGTCTGACTGGATGTCGGCGAGTCGGCGCCATTTCCATGCTCCGGTGTCAGGATCGACCACCTTGATGCGATGGCGGAGCGTGCCCTGGATGGTGTAACCGGACTTGGTGACGATCCGCCGAGTTGGCTCCTCGCCGTTGATGAAGAACTTGGTCGCTCGCCGTGGCCCCTCGTCGGTCGAGACGGCGACCGCCAAGTCCTGCCATTGAGCACCCCGCGGATCACCGAGTTCACCAAGCCGCACGAGCCCGCGGTCCGTCGTTACGAGCGTATCGGGCGTCAAGCAGCCGGTCGGTGCCAACACCGAGGCCTGCGCGTTGCGGAAGCCGTGCTCCGCACCGAACTGGAGCGTCTCGTCCCATGCCTTCCTGGCGGCCTCGAGCAGGCTCGGCTGCACCAGGCTCGCGTCGATCTCGTCGACCGCCTCACGGTGCTTGCCCATGACCCGCAGCATCGGCTCCCGGTTCTTGGCATAGCCGGCGAACGGGCCGAGGACCTGGGCGACTCGAGCGCTGGTGCGGTAGGCGTGACCAGTCATGAGCGCGGTGATGGCACCCGCCCACGCGCGGCCGCCGTCGGAGTCGTACGGCTGGCCCTGCGCCATCAGCAGCGCGCCGAGGTTGGCGTAGCCCAGGCCGAGCTGCCGGTAGTCCTTGGCGTTCTTGGTAATCTTGTCGGTCGGGTAGGACGAGTTGCCGACGATGATCTCCTGCGCGAGGAACACCACCTCCACCGCGTGCTTGAACGCCTCGACGTCGAACACGCCATCCGCACCCAGGAATTTCAGCAAATTCAGGCTCGCCAAATTGCAAGCTGAATTATCCAGATGCATATATTCCGAACAATTAGCAACAATTGCGCCCTGGACAATATAGGAGTGGTTTTTCGGCTCACTCAAATTGTAGGTAAGCGCGAATCCGTCGTCTTCACGCTTCACGAGCTTGGTCGCATGCCTTTGGCTGTGCTTGTGGACCGAGGTTAGCTCATGGAGCCGAGCAGCTTTGCTCGGAAGACCGAAGCCCACCAGAGCGGCGAATCGATCGATGCCGTCGCCGCCAATACGCAGATCAGAGCAGGCGCGGGAGTCGTAAGTACGTTCTCGTCCGTCCTTGCCCATGTATACGAACTGGGCCCGCCGGAGCTTTTGATTCTCATAGATTTGACTAGATATTCCGAGAGCCGCAAGCAGAGCTTGCACCGACCGAAGTAGCGTCGGTGAAACACTCCCCATACCAACATAGCGAGTCGTTGCACCGTTCACGACCGTGCCGTCAGCGTCGAACAGACCGCGGAGAAAGGCGCCGACAATGTCGGTCGGAGCCTGGAGAATCGACCACGGCACGTCCTTCTCGGCAGCCTTGACCCGCTTGAGGCCCAGTGCCTCGAAGAACGAGGCCAGTGCGCGGCGTGACAGCCGGAGCTGGACGGTTCCGTTCGCCTGAACGCTGATCTTGGGCCCACGGCCACCGTTGAGCTGGGTGAACAGCCCCTGGTGACCCGGAAGGATGGCCTCGCGGTCTTCGGCGGAGCCGTAGATCGCAGAGATCACGTTGCCGCTGAACGAACCGTCACCCACGAGCCATCCGAGCAGGTGGGCGAACTCCGGATCCCACTTCTCCGGCAGGATCATCGGCGCCGAGTGATCGCCCTTGCCAGCATATGCAGCGACGTCAGTCGGGACCGGTAGCCGGCGGTCGGCCGCCGTGGCCGGCGTCTCCTGGTCGAGGAGCCGGATCTCATCGGTTGGTTCGAGGTCCTCTGCGGCGACCCATCCCCGATTCGCGGTCCAGAAGCGGTGGTTGGGCGTGCAGCGGATCTGTGATCCGTTGGAGAAGGTCAGGCGCACGATCGGGTTGGTCCTTGTCACCATCACCGCGTCGTGACGGCTGAGGGTGACCGTCTCAGTGGGAGCGTCGGGATTGGTGGCGTCGTGCGTGTAGATCCCGAAGGTCTCACCCGCCACCGCTCTGCGGGCAAGCTCGTCGAAGCGGATGAGTCCCTTGTCAGTGTGGACGAGGGTCTCACCCGTGAAGCACGGATTCGAGGCGTTGATTCGACCCGATTCCGGCGTGGTGTGCCAGTCGTTGATGATGGTGTCGTACTGCATGCCGGGGTCGGCGCATTCCCAGGCGGCCTGGGCGATCTCGCGCATGAGCTCACGGGCGCCGGCGCGCTCGACGATGTGCCCGTCGAGCACGGCCTTGAGGTCGAACTCGCCGTCGTTCTCGTAGGCGTGCATGAACTCATCCGTCACCCTGACGGAGTTGTTGGCGTTCTGGTACTGGATGCTGATCGAGTCGCGGCCATCGAGATCCATGTCGAACCCGGAGTCCCTGAGCACGCGAGCCTTGTGCTCCTCACGGGCCTTGCACCAGATGAAGTCGCGGACGTCCGGGTGATCCACGTTCAGTACGACCATTTTGGCCGCTCTGCGGGTCTTGCCGCCGCTTTTGATGGTCCCGGCCGAGGAATCGGCGCCACGCATGAACGACACCGGGCCCGACGCCTCGCCGCCGTTGCCGAGCGGCTCCTTCGAGGAACGGATGGTGGACAGGTTGATGCCCGCTCCCGAGCCGCCCTTGAAGATCAGCCCCTCCTCCACGTACCAGTTGAGGATGGAGGGCATGGTGTCCTCGACCGACAGGATGAAGCAGTTGTGCACCCGCACGTTGTTCGAGAGGTATTCGCCGCTGTCGGTCTGGATATCGTAGACCGGCTGGACGCCCCGGTCCTCGATCGCGAGGATCTCCTCTTCGCGCAGGTCCGGGCAGGACTTGCCGTCGAGGTCGAGCGAAGCCGCGAGCCGCGCTGCCTTGTCCTCGGAGATGAAACCGATCCGCTCGGCGAACGCGGAGCGCTCGGAGCGCATGTTGATCTGGACCTCATGGAGATCGGAGCGGTCGGCGCGAGCCTCGCCCTTCCGCAGCCGCCGCGAGTAGATCCCGAGGCGCAGCAGCAGCACTTGGAGGTCCTCGGTCCAACCCTCGCTGATCGCGCCAACCGCGACACGGCTCGATCCGCCCTGCACCGTGACGTAGCCATCGGCCTGGAAGACGCTGCGCAGGTAGGCGGCGACGACCTCGTTCGAAGCCGTCCACAGCCGGGCAGGCACGCGCAGATCGTGCCGGCGCGCCATCAGGCCCCATGCCTCGACGAACGGCCGCAGGACCTCGCCGTAGAGGCGGATACGACGACCGACCATGCCCTGGTCGGCGGTGTCGAAGGTGCGGACATGCTGGTGCACGTCTGGGAACACGACCTGGAGCTGGCGTTGCACCCAGTCGTGCTCCTCGTCGTTCACCGTCATGAACTCGATGGTGAGCGAGGTGTTGGTCCCCATCTGGTACTGGCCAACGAAGCCATCCGCCTGCAGCCATCCGGCGAGCGCGGCCTCAGCGGCCTCCCTGGTTTCGGCCTCGGTCCGGGTGAGGGTTGCGACGCCACCGCCGACCTCGCGCTGCAGCTCGCGAGAACCGAGCTTCTGGGCGAGGCGACCCACCACATCGTCGCTGGAGGCGCGGTGCGGGTAGAGGTGCAGACGCATACCGGGCTCGAGCTGATCGATCCGGAGCCAGGCGCCCCCCGAGCGGCGCTTCGACGTGGCGAAGACCACGTGGTCACCTGTGGCCTCGATGAACGAGCCGTTGCGGAGCCGAACGCGGTAGACCCGCTTGGAACCATTGAACTTCACCGCCCGCACTCTGGTCTCGCCGTGGGCGTCGTACACGACGGTGCCAACAGCCCGCCGCTCGACCAACTCACCGATCGGCACCATGCCGGTCGGAGTGCTGATGAGCGCGCCATAGGGCTGGCAGGCCGAGCATTGTGGGTGCGGCTCGACGCCGACGTTGAACCAGACCGGCGAGTTGAAGGCGGCCCGCTGGTTGACCAGGAGGTGGGTCAGCTCGGACCGGAACGCCTCGGCGTCGGCCTGGCCGGCGAAGTACCCGTCCTTGACCCCCCAGTTGGTGATGGTGCCCGCCACCCGGTCGACCATCTGGCGGACCGAGTGCTCCCGCTGCGGCGTCCCGAGCGGGCCGCGGAAATACTTCTGGGCGACGATGTTGGTGGCGTTCTGCGACCAGGTCGTCGGGAACTCCAGGTCGCGCTGCTCGAAGGCGGTCGAGCCATCGCGCCAGTTGGTGATGACGGCGTCCCGGCGCTGCCAGGTCAGCTCGTCGTACGGGTGCGCGTCATCGGTCGTGAACAGGCGGCGGACCTGCAGACCCTTACGCGACTGACCCTGTTGGACCGACAGAGCATCCCTGGTCTTCGCCACGATGATGACCTCCTAGCGGCCCCCCACAGGGCCAAACTCACGTCCCCGGAGAGAGATGGCACCCAAGTGTCGGAGACGGGCTCCGCTGATGCCGGCGGGACGACGGACGAAACTTACAGCGGTGTGATTTAGCAACGAACCGGGGCTGAGGTCAAGCCCCCGACACAAGATGTTGTGGATAACTGGCTCCTGATTCGCTATTGTACCACTATATGTTGTGGTGGCCCGATGGAGGGCCGGTTTGGAGAGGAAGCCGTGCGTTGCCCCTTCTGTGGTTCGATGGACGACGATCGGGTCGTCGACTCGCGAGAGTCCCAAGACGGAACGACGATCCGCCGCCGTCGTGCCTGCGGAGCATGCGGCCGGCGCTTCACGACCTTCGAGCGGGTGGAGGAAGCGCCGCTGCTGGTCCTCAAGCGTGATGCCTCCAAGGAGCAGTTCGATCTCGCCAAGCTCGTGTCCGGGCTGGAGAAGGCCTCGAAGAACCGGCCCATCGAGCGGGACGACATCCTACGCATCGCCAGTGACATCGAGGAGTCGCTCCGGGCTCGCGGGCAACGCGAGGTCGAGAGTCAGGAGATCGGCATCGAGGTGCTCAACGCCCTGCGTGACCTGGACGCCGTCGCCTACATGCGGTTCGCCAGCGTCTACAAGGACTTCCAGAACTCCGACGACTTCGAGCGCGAGCTCGACAGTCTCGAATCGCTCCGGAAGACGACCCCGCCCAAGCCGAGGTCCCGCGCGACACGTTCCTGACGGAACTCCCGCGGCACGCACCGCCAGCCAGCGGGTGGTCGCCGACCCATCGGCCCAGACCGGTCAGCGGATCGGAGCCGGCAGGTCGATGGCCTGTCCCGCCTGCAGGCTCCCCTGCAGATGGTTGGCGGCGATCAACTCGTCGACCACCGGTCGAGGATCCTGCCCCGGCGCGATCCGGTGGGCGATGCTCCAGAGGGTGTCGCCCGGCTTGACCGTGTAGCTGACCCTCCCGCGCTCGGCGTAGGCAACGCGGGTCTCGGCGTGCCAGGGGCCACGCCCGCTGACGAGACTTGGCGCCACCAGTAGCAGCAGCGCGACCGAGAGCAGGATGACGAGGGTTCGGGGACGCGCCAACCGCCGAGCCTCCTCCCATCGCCTATCCATCACCCGGATCCCGGACCCGGGAGCCAGGCGATCCGGATCCGGTGGGTGAACATGCGTTCGACTCATGCTATGGTCGACCAAACAGGTGTTCGATGTCAACCACCATCCACAAGATTCGAACAGGTGTTTGCCTTCTCATTCTCGGACTGTTAAAGTCGACCAAGCAGGAGGAAGCGGTCGCCGGTCGGCGAGTCCGGAACGAGTGTTCAGGGGGTACACGGTGATGGGCGAGGAGCTGACCACCAGGCAGCGCCGCATCCTCGAATTCATCCGCGACGCGGTGAACGAGCGCGGGTATCCGCCGTCGATTCGGGAGATCTGTGACGAGGTCGGCCTCACCTCGACCTCGAGCGTGCACTCACAGCTCCAGACGCTGGAGAAAAAGGGGTTCATCCGGCGTGACCCGACCAAGCCCCGGGCGATCGAGGTCTATGTCGAGGGGCCCGCTCCGGTGGTGCCGCGGCCGCTGCCCGCATATGCCCCGCTGCTCAGCGGCCCGATCGCCGCTGGTACCGGCGTGCTGCCCGACGACCAGATCGAAGAGATGCTGCCGCTGCCCCGGGATCTGGTCGGACAGGGTGAGGTGTTCGTCCTGAGGGTGCGAGGGAACTCGATGATCGATGCGGGCATCTTTGGCGACGACTACGTGGTCGTCCGGCGCCAGCCCACGGCGGAGAACGGCGACATCGTCGCCGCCCTGGTGCCGAACCTGGAGGACGAGGCGACCGTCAAGCGCTGGTCGGTGAAGAACGGGCACGTCCTCCTGATGCCCGCAAATCCGGCCTTCGATCCGATCGACGGCGACGAGGCGTCCGTCCTCGGGAAGGTGGTCGCCGTGTTACGGCGACTCTAGCCGCACGCGACCACGAGCCCGGCGGCGGCGCCTGGTCACCATCTCTGGCCGGGCTGGGCCGCCGCAATCCTGATCAGCGTGAGCCCGGCGTTGGAGCCACTGGTACCTCGGCCGCGGTGACCTCCGCCGCGACGCGCGATGCCGACTCGATATCTGGCAGGGACGCGCCGGCCGCGTTGCTCCCCGGCTCGGACGGTACCGGCGTCACCGTCGGAGCGGTGGACCGCGCAAACGGTTCCAGCGCGTGGGCAAGCGCGGCCGGGGCGCGGACGATGAGCCGGGTGCCCTCTGGCAGGTGCTCGACCTCGAGGACCTCGCCTTCGCGATAGGCTCGGTCCAGCAGGTCCCCGCGCTGGAACGGGAGCACCGCCGTCAGGTAGACGTCCGGGTGCGGCAGACGGGCAGCAACCTCGACGAGCAGTTCGTCGATTCCCTCGCCGGTCGCGGCGGAGACCAGCGGGACTCCGGGGAACTGGCGCACGAGCCGAGCGCGGGACAGGTCGTCCACCAGGTCGGCCTTGTTGAGCACCAGCAGCTCGGGCACGCCGCCGGCGCCGACCTCGGTGAGGACCTTGTGGACCGCCTCGACCTGCGCCATGGGGTCCTGCTGGGCGGCATCGACCAGATGGACGACGAGATCGGCCAGCGCGACTTCCTCGAGCGTCGACTTGAACGCCTCGACCAGGTCGTGCGGCAGTTTGGCGATGAAGCCCACGGTGTCGGTGAGGGTTACCGAGCGCCCCGACGGAAGGTCCAGTCGCCTGGTGGTGGGGTCCAGCGTCGAGAACAGCTTGTCCTCTACCAGCACGCCGGCACCCGAGAGGCGGTTCAGCAGGGTCGACTTGCCGGCGTTGGTATAGCCGGCGAGGGCGACGCCGGGCAGGCCGGCCTGCTCGCGGCCGCGCCGTTTCACGTCGCGGGTCTTGGCCAGCTCCTCGAGATCGCGGCGCAGCCTGGTGATGCGCCGGCGGATGCGACGGCGGTCGACCTCCATCTTGGTCTCGCCTGGACCACGGCGGGTGCCGATGCCGCCGCCCATGCGGTTCAGGCTCTCGCCCCAGCCCCGCAGCCGGGGCAGCAGGTAGTTGAGCTGCGCCAGCTCGACCTGCGCCTTGCCCTCGCGGCTGGTCGCGTGCTGGGCGAAGATGTCGAGGATCAGGGCGGTGCGGTCGATGACCTTGGCGTCGACCATTTCCTCGAGGCGGCGGAGCTGGCCCGGGGACAGCTCGTCGTCCATGATCACGGTGTCCGCGCCCTGCGCCTTCACCATCTCGGCGACTTCGTGCACCTTGCCCTTCCCGACGAAGGTGCCGGCGTCCGGGCGGGTGCGGCGCTGCAAGGTCGCGTCGACGACCTCAGCACCCGCGGTTTCGGTGAGGCGGCGAAGCTCCTCCAGCGACCGCTCGGTGGCCTCGATCGATCCGCCGACCGCAACGCCTACGAGGATGACTCGTTCGAGCCGCAGCTTCCGCAGCTCGACGAGCTTGATCTCCGAGTCGTCCCGGCGGGTGCCGGTCGGACTCGTCTGCTCTGTAATGTCAGCCATGCCTCCACGGTAGCGAGCCGCGGCCGATCCGTCGCGTGAAATTCTCGACGGGCGCCGCGCAGGTGGCACCAGGGCGGCACCGTCGCGACCAGGCCTTCAACTGGCATGGCCGGTGGCCCGCGACCAGGATGGGTAGGCTCGAATCGTGCTCCGAACCCGGAGGGAACAGGTCGACACCGTGAGAGGGACCGGTATGGCGGTGACTGGGGTGTTCGGCTCGGTGGCCGGCGTGTACGCGGCCGCGCGGCCAGGGTATCCAGACGGTCTGTACGAGCGATTGGCTGAGCTGGCCGGGCGGCGGCTGGACGGGGCGCTGGTGGCTGACGTGGGGGCCGGCACTGGGATCGCGGCGCGGCAGCTCCGCGACCGGGGCGCTCGCGTGGTGGCCATCGAGCCCTCGCGGGGCATGATCGCCGAGCTGGCGGCCTCCTCAGCGGGCGTGGAGGTGATCCGCGGCGACGGGAACGCGCTGCCGCTGCGCGACGGCAGCGTCGACTTCGTCACCTACGCGCAGGCCTGGCACTGGGCAGACCCGGACCGCGCCGTGCCGGAGTTCCGGCGGGTCCTGCGACCTGGCGGGACCTTCGCGGCCTGGTGGAACCTCACGGACCGCCAGCAGCCGTGGGCGGCCGCGCAGGAGGAGCGGCTGGTCGCGGGGTGCCCGACCCATCACCAGGCCAGGGCCCGCTACCCGAACGCCCGGGCCCGCGATGTGGGCGCCCTGCCCTACGGGCTCCCGATGCGGACGGCCGAGTTCCGCTGGGCACGGGAGGTGCCGGTGGATGCGCATCTGGCCAATTTGAACTCGAAGTCGTATGTCGCGGCGCTCGGTCCCGAGGCCGCGGCGGCGTTCCTGGAGGCCGAGCGGGCGGCACTGCTCGCGGAGTTCCCCGACGGGCGGGTCACCGAGACCTACCGAACGATGCTGGAGGTCGTCCGGACCTGACCGTCGCGGGGCCGGCGCCGCCCGGCGCGCGCCCCGGCCGAAGCAGCGCGGCCCGGACGCCGGGGCCAGGAGCCGGCCCGCCCGAGGGCGGCTAGCCGCCGAGGAGGGTCTTGCGGACGCGTTCGCAACCCTCTTCGAGGCGGGCGTCGGGGATGGTGAGCGAGAGGCGGATGAAGCCCTCTCCGCTCGGACCGTAGCCGGTGCCTGGGGCGACGACGACCCCGGCCTCCTCGAGCAACCGGGCGGTGAACGCGACGCTGGACTCCCCCTGCGGCGTGGGAAGCCAGACGTACAGGGCGCCCTTGGGGGCCTCGACCTTCCATCCGGCGTCCCAGAAGACCTCCATGATCCGGTCCCGCCGGCGCTGGTAGGTGGCGATCAGCTCGGGCAGGTGCGGCATCCCGCTCTGCAGGGCGATGACGGCCGCGCGCTGGACGGCGTTGAAGATCCCCGAGTCGATGTTCGTCTTCACCCGACCGAGCGCCTCGATGGCCACGTCGCTGCCGACGACCCAGCCGATCCGCCAGCCGGTCATGTTGAAGATCTTGGAGAGCGAGCCGAACTCGACCGCGACTTCGAGCGCTCCCGGCACCTGGAGGATCGAGGGGGCCATGTAGCCGTCGTAGGTGATCTCGGAGTAGGCGTTGTCGTGGGCGAGCAACAGGTCGTGGTCGGCGGAGAACCGTACCGCCCGCTCGAACTGCTCCAGCGTGGCCACAGCCGCCGTCGGGTTGGACGGGTAGTTGAGCCAGAGGATCTTGGCGCGGTCGGCGACGGCGCCGTCGACCCGGGAGAAGTCGGGGTACCAGCCCTCGGCGGCCGACATCGGAATGTGCACCGGTTCGCCGCCGGCCAGGATCGTGCCGATCTCGTAGACCGGGTAGCCGGGCTCGGGAACCAGCACCGGGTCACCGGGGTCGACGAAGGCCGTCGGCAGGTGCGCGATGCCCTCCTTGGACCCGATCAGCGGGAGGATCTGGGTGGCGGGGTCCAGCATCACGCCGAAGCGGCGCTCATAGAAGTTGGCGATGGCCTCGCGCAGCTCGGGGAGGCCGAAGTAGCTGGGGTACTGGTGGTTCGAGGGGTCGCGAGCGGCGCGCGCCAGCTCCTCCACGATGAAGCCGGGAGTCGGCATGTCCGGGTCGCCGATCCCGAACGAGATGACGTCGACGCCGGCGGCCTTGGCGGCCGCGACGCGCTTGTCGATCTCGGCGAACAGGTACGGGGGAAGCGCTGCGATCCGACGCGCCGTCTGCATGTCGAGCGATCACTCCTTGCGTGAGGAAACGGGGTCGCCGAGGGCGGCGAGGAAGTCAGGGTCGATGGTCCCGTGGGCCACCTCGCGGGCCGGGCCGGTCATGCGCACCGTGCCGCCCGGCGCCCATTCGAGCTGCAGCGCTCCCCCCCGCAGCTCGATCGTGACCCGCTGACCGGTGAACCCGCGGACCTGACTGGCGACGGCCACCGCGCAGGCCCCGGTTCCGCAGGCGAGCGTCTCGCCGACGCCGCGCTCCCAGGTCCGCTGCCGTAGCTCCCGTGGGCTCACGACCTGCGCGAATTCGACATTGGTGTGGTTGGGGAAGGCGGGATGCCGCTCCAGCAGCGGGCCGGCGGTGGTCACCGGCGCGGCATCGATATCATCGACGAACACGATCGCGTGCGGGTTGCCCATCGAAAGGCAGGTGGCCTCGAAGACCTGGCCGCCCGCCTTCAACGGCTCCTTGAGCGCCTCGCCGTCGCCGGTCATGGGCAGGTCGGCGCGATCGAAGCTGGGCCTGCCCATATCGACCGACACCTCGCCGACCTTGCCATAGCGGTCGACGGTCAGCTCGAGGTGCTTGACCCCGGCGCGCGTCTCGAGGTCGAAGGCGCTCCCCACGTAATCACGGTCGGCGAGGTACTTGCCGACCACGCGGACACCGTTTCCACACATCTCGGCGATAGATCCGTCGGCATTGCGGTAGTCCATGAAGAACGTGGCCGAAGAGCCTGGGGAGATGCGGATCACCCCGTCCGCGCCGATGCCGAAATGCCGGTCGCAGACCTGGCGCACGAACTCGGGACCGATCTCGTAACGGTCCTCGAGATCCTCGATGACCACGAAGTCGTTGCCGGTCCCATGTGCCTTGACGAACTCCACGGCTACCCCTCGTGTCCAGCCCGCTCGGTGAACGCTCGCATCGCCCATGCTGCCAGGTCGGGCCCGGGTGGAAGGGTACCCCATCGCACCCGCGGGTCCCTGCGGAACCAGGCGAGCTGGCGGCGCGCGTAGTGACGGGTGCGGGCGATCACCTCGTCGAGTGCGGCGTCCGGTGGGCTGCCGGCCTGCAGGGCGTCCAGCAACTCCTTGTAGCCCAGCGCCTGGCGGGCCGTGCGCGACAGGGGGCGGCTGGCGAGCCCGCGAACCTCGTCGACCAGGCCGGCCTCAGCCATGGCGGCGACCCGCTCGGCCACGCGCGCCCGCAGCAGCTCCTGGCCAGGATCCAGTCCGAGCACGAGCAGGCGGTATCGGGAGACCGGTGCGTCCATCGCGCCCCTGAACGAGGAGAAGCGCCGACCGGTCAGCTCCATGACCTCCAGCGCGCGCACGATCCTGCGCAGATTGGCCGGCTGGACGCGAGCGGCCGCCTGCGGGTCCCGGTCGACGAGGCGCTGGTAGAGCACGGGCAGGCCCACCTCCTCGGCCTCGGCCTCCAGCCGCCGGCGGACCTGTTCGGTGGTCGGCGGGAAGACGAACTCGTCCACCACCGCGTGGAAGTACAGGCCGGAGCCTCCGACCAGCAGCGGCGTGCGGCCGCGAGCCAGCACGTCGGCGATGGCGGCGCGGGCCATCGGCTGGAACCGCGCGACCGAGAACTCCTCGCCGGGATCGACCACGTCCACCAGGTGATGGCGGACGCGGGCCCTCTCCTGGAGGGTCGGCTTGGCGGTGCCGACGTCCATACCGCGGTAGACCAGCATGGCGTCCGCGCTCACAATCTCGGCATCGAGGGCCGGCGCGAGCTCGAGCGCCAGCGCGGTCTTGCCCGCCGCGGTCGGGCCGACCAGGGCGAGCACCGGGCCGGGGCGCTCGGCGTTCACCGTGCCTCGATGACCCCCACCAGGTAGCCGACCCCGAACGGCGCGGCCTCGTAGAGCACCTCGGTCCGCAACCCGCCGGCGTCCTCGAGCGCGCCGGCCAGCAGCCACAGCGCCGCCATCCCCCCGACCCGGAGCTCCGCGGCAAGTCCGGCGTCGGCGTCGAGGAGCCGGCCGAGCTCGGCCCTGCTGATGGCGTCGGCGATCTGGCGGTCGAATTCCTCGGCCGCCGGGTGGAATGTCTCGGGGGCCTTGGGAGTCCGGCGCGCGGACAGGTCGCCCATGACCAGCAGGCCCACGTGCCGACCGGCCGGCGCCGCGCCTACCAGGGTGCGGCCCGTCGCCGCCGCCTGCTCGACGCGCATCGAGGCCGGCACGCCGAACGCCGCCAGCGGTGGAATCGGGCGCTCCCCCGCCTGCAAGCTGAGCAGCCACCCGGCGACCGCCAGGGAAAGTGGAAGCTCCGTGAGCCGCCCGGGTGGCAGGTCGCGGCGGTCCAGCCAGTCGCCCTCGGCTGGAGCGGGCCCCCGGGCGCCTCGGACCGCGCCGGGCCACCCCGGGCCGGCACTTGACGTCCCCGGGCCGGCGCCTGAGGTCGCTGGGGCGCCGTCCGTCGGCGCGCGGCCCCGGGCGCCCACGGCCGGGGCGAGGATGGGGAAGCGGGTGGTCACCGCGACGCCGTACGGGGCCAACGAGCCGATGGCGCCGGGCTCGGCCTCGCCCCACGAGGCCGCGGGGCCGACGACCAGCAGCGCGTCCACGTTGTCCAGGATCATGGAGACGGCAAGCCGGCAGGCCGAGCGGAGCTGGTCCAGGTCGGGTGAGGCACCTCGGCCCAGCTCGGGAACGAGCAGCGGCGGGTGCGGGACAAGCGCCGCGGCCGTGATGGCCATCAGCCGACCAGCGGCAGTGGCACCGCTCCGGCCGGCAGCGGGCGCGGTGGCGGAGCGGCCGCGCACGACGAGGCCGCGGAGGACCGCGGCCGGTGAGTGAGCACCGGCCCGGCCAGGAGGTGGTGCGGGGCGGCGTGCTCGACCCGCACGGTCACGAGGTCGCCGGGGGCGATGCCCGCCGGCGCCGCGGTGAGCCCCGACGACGCGTCGATCCGGCGGTCGCCGACCTCCCCCAGCGCGGGCACCGGGAAGTGGCAGAGCTTGTTGGTGCGCGTGCGGCCAGACATCCGGGTCGCGTCGGTCTTCGAGCTGGCCCGCTCGACCAGCAGCTCGACCTCGGTGCCGACGAGCGCCCGGTTGCACTCCAGGGCGATGCGCTCCTGCAGGGCGACCAGGCGCTGGAACCGTTCGCCGACGACCTCGGCCGGGACCTGGTCGGGCATGCCGGCCGCGTCAGTCCCCGGCCGCGGGGAGTACTGGAAGGTGAAGGCAGAGTCGAACCTCGCCTCCTCGACCAGCTCAAGGGTCTGGCGGAAATCGTCCTCGGTCTCGCCCGGGAAGCCGACGATGACGTCGGTCGAGAAAGCCACCCCGGGGATGGCAGCCCGCAGCTTGCCGAGGATTTCCAGGTAGCGGCGGCGGCGGTAGCCGCGGCGCATGAGCCGCAGCACGCGGTCCGATCCGGATTGGAGCGGGAAATGGACGTGCTCGCACAGCGGCCGGCAGCCCGCCATGGCATCCACGACGTCGTCGCGGAAGTCCTTGGGGTTGGGGCTGGTAAACCGCAGCCGCTCGAGGCCGTCGATGCCGTCGAGGCCCCGCAGCAGGTCGCCGAACAGCTGGCGGTGGCCGGGCAGGTCGGTGCCGTAGGAGTTGACGTTCTGGCCGAGCAAGGTGACCTCGGCTACGCCGCTGGAGACGAGTGCCTCGACCTCGGCGACGACGTCCCCCACCCGCCGGCTGCGCTCCTTGCCGCGCAGCTTGGGCACGATGCAGAAGGTGCAGGTGTTGTTGCAGCCGACGCTGATGGCGACCCAGGCGGACCAGTCCGCCTCGCGCCGAGCGGGCAGCGCCGACGGGAACGCCTGCATCTCATCGAAGAACTCGGCCTGCGCCACGCCCTGCTCCCTGGCGCGCCGAAGCAGGACCGGCAGGCTGCCGACGTTGTGGGTGCCGAACACCACATCCACCCATGGCGCCCGTTCCAGCACCCTGCCCTGGTCCTTCTGGGCGAGGCAGCCGCCGACCGCGATCGTCAGCCCGCGGCGAGCCTTGGTGGTCGCGAGATGACCGAGCGCGCCGTAGAGCTTGTTGTCGGCGTTCTCCCGGACGGCACAGGTGTTGAGCACGACCAGGTCGGCGTCGTCCGGCCCGCTGGCTGGCTCCATGCCCTGGGCCTCCAGCAACCCGGCGATCCGCTCGGAGTCGTGCTCGTTCATCTGGCACCCGAAGGTGCGAATGTAGTAGCGCTCGTTCATCAGCCCGTCATGGTAACGCCCGCGAGGCGCCGGTGGCCGTGGCCCCCCTGCCTGCAGGCGGTTCCGCCTGGCGCGACCTCGGTCTGGGCCGGCGTGCGTCGGGCCCGGCAAGGTCGCCGGGCCCGACCCCGATCGTGCCTCCCTACTTCGCGTACTCCACGCTGCGCAGCTCGCGCACCACCGTGATCTTGATCTGCCCTGGGTACTGCAGCTCCTGCTCCACCCGCTTGGCCACGTCGCGTGCCAGCACCTGCGCCGCCACGTCGTCGACGTCGTCGGGCTTCACCATGATGCGGACCTCACGGCCGGCCTGCATGGCGAAGACCTTGTCGACCCCCGGGTAGCTGACCGCGATCTCCTCGAGGCGTTCGAGCCGCTTGACGTAGGACTCCAGTGTCTCGCGCCTGGCCCCCGGGCGACCGCCCGAGATCGCGTCCGCCGCCTGGCAGAGGACCGCCTCGACCGTGCGCTGCTCGACCTCGCCGTGGTGCGCCTCGATCGCGTGCACGACCTCGGGCGACTCCTTCAATCGCCGTGCAAGCTCTGCGCCGATGATCGCGTGCGAGCCCTCGACCTCGTGGGTGAGCGCCTTGCCAATGTCGTGCAGGAAACCGCAGCGCTTGGCGAGCTGCACGTCGATCCCGAGCTCCGACGCCATGATCCCGGCGAGATGCGCGGTCTCGATGAGATGGCGCAGCACGTTCTGGCCGTACGAGGTGCGGTACTTGAGCCGACCGAGCACGCGGACCAGCTCCGGGTGCAGGTCGGTGATGCCCACCTCGATGCAGGCGTCCTCACCCGCGCGGCGCACCTCGCTCTCGACCTCGATTTTGGCGCGATCGTAGGTCTCCTCGATACGCGCCGGATGGATCCGGCCGTCGGAGACGAGCTTATCCAGCGTGAGCCGGCCCACCTCGCGGCGCACCGGGTCGAAGCACGACAGCAGCACCGCCTCCGGCGTGTCGTCGATGATCAGGTTGACGCCGGTGACAGCCTCGAAAGCGCGGATGTTGCGACCCTCGCGGCCGATGATCCGGCCCTTCATGTCATCCGACGGCAACGGCAGGACCGCCACGGTCGACTCCGACGTCTGCTCGGATGCCACTCGCTGGATCGCCAGGGTGACGATCTTGCGCGCCCGCCGCTCGGCCTCCTCGCGCGCCTGCTGCTCCAGGTCGCGGACAAGGCCCATCGCGTCGCGCTTGGCCTCCTCCTCGATCTGCTTCATCAGCAGACCCTTGGCCTCGACCGCGGTCATCGTCGCGATCTGCTCCAGGCGGCGCCGCTGCTCGTCCATCGATTGATCGAGCTCACGCCGCGTCGCCTCGGCGGCCGCGTCACGCTCTTCCAGACCGCTCTCGCGCCTGTCCAGCGCGATCAGCTTCCCCTCGATCGCTTCCTCGCGAACGAGCAGGCGCTCCTCCCTGCGCTGGACCTCGAGCAACCGGTTGCGCGCCTCACCTTCAGCCTGAGATCGAAGCCTGACAGACTCCGCCTCGGCGGCCTGCCGGCTCTGCAGCGCCGCGTCTCGCGCTTCGACCGCGGCCTCTCGCTGGGTTGTCTCGGCCTGCCGGCGCGAGTCCTCCAGGATCGCCCGTGCCTGCTCGTGCGCCGAACCGAGCAGGCCGGCCGCCTGTTTCCTCTGGTAGACCGCGCCCACGGCGAAGCCCACGATGATGCCAACAAGGATTCCCACGATGATGCCGGCCAGCACAACGGCCTCCTTTGCGCTCCACCCGGCCGGAATGTCCAGCCGGTTCAAGGCCGCAGGGCATGACCGCCGACCATAGGCCCCCTGGAGCGGCAGCAGCGCCGAGCGGCCGCCCGGCGCTGCGAGGCATCTCTCGATTACGACCCGAAGGCCGCGTCCATGTAGACGGCTACAGGTGAGGAACGGGTGACCAAGAGGGCAGTCCCCTGCCTCCTGAAGTAGGTTGTCCGCTGGACGATCGAGGCACCAAGGTTACGTAATCTAGAGTTGGGCTCGGCAAGACCGGGCAGCCTCAGCGTAGGCCGTGATAGTTGCTCGGTCAAGGAACGGCAGGTCAAGGTCATTTATCATAGGGTTAGATCTGGCCGTACTCCTTTTCCTCCCCACTCTCCTCATATTGATTCGCATTGACAAGTTCGCTGACGACGCTTTCGACGACATCGCCTGGATATCCGCGCCTGACGAGGTACGCGGCGAGCCGTCGGAACTGCACCTCGGGACGTAGGCCCTGGAGCTTCGCAAGCCGGGCCTCGGCGAGCTCGCGGCACCGCTCGGCCCGACCGCCCTGCGGCGCCGACTCCGCCGCGATTCGGGCCGCCAGCTCTGGAGCGATTCCCCGGTCCTTCAGCTCGACGGCGATCCTCGGGGCGTCCACCCCCTGCTCGACCCGGCTGGAGGCGAGGTCTCTGGCGAACACCTCATCATCGACCAACCCGACCGCGCTGAGACGGTCGATTGCCCGCTCGATCGCCCCGGACTCGAAGCCTCGCCGCTCCAGGCGCTGCTGGAGCTCGAGTCTCGTCCGTGCCCGCGACTCGAGCAGCCAGAGGGCGGCGGCGTGTGCCGCGTCCTCGGACGCGGCCGTGCTGTCCTCGAGGTCGCCACCGGGTCGCCGGACCGGACGCGAGCCGGGGGCTCTCCGCCCGATCATTCGTCCTCGTCAAGGTCCCCTGGGGCGCCGCCAACCCCCCCGGGGTCGCTGGGCACACCGACCCCGAGCTGCGCCTTGACCTTCTCCTCGATCTCACGCGCCAGCTCCGGATTGTCCCGCAGGAAGTTGCGCGCGTTCTCGCGGCCCTGCCCGAGCTGATCGCCTTCGTAGGTGAACCAGGCACCGGACTTCTTGATCAGGCCGACGTCCACACCCACGTCGAGGAGACTGCCCTCCTTGGAGATTCCCTGACCGTAGATGATGTCGAACTCGGCTTGCTTGAAGGGGGGCGCGCACTTGTTCTTGACGACCTTGACCCTGGTCCTGTTCCCCACGAACTCTGTGCCGTCCTTCAGCGACTCGATCCGCCGGATGTCGAGCCGGACCGAGGAGTAGAACTTGAGCGCCCGGCCACCGGAGGTTGTCTCGGGGCTTCCGAACAGCACCCCCACCTTCTCACGAAGCTGGTTGATGAAGATCGCGGTGGTCTTGGACTTGGAGATCGTGCCAGCCAGCTTGCGCAGCGCCTGGCTCATCAGGCGGGCCTGGAGTCCGACGTGGGAGTCGCCCATCTCGCCTTCGATCTCAGCCCGAGGCACCAGGGCGGCGACCGAGTCGATCACGACCACGTCGATCGCACCTGAGCGGATCAGCATGTCCGCGATCTCGAGCGCCTGCTCGCCAGTGTCGGGCTGGGAGATCAGCAGCTCGTCGGTGTTGACTCCGAGATTGCGGGCGTAGGCGACATCGAGGGCGTGCTCGGCGTCGATGAACGCGGCGATGCCGCCCGCTCGCTGTGCCTCGGCGATGATGTGCAGCGAGACGGAGGTCTTCCCGCTCGCCTCGGGGCCAAAGATCTCGACGACACGGCCACGCGGGACCCCACCGATACCGAGCGCGAGGTCGAGGGCGAGGCTCCCGGTCGGGATTGCCTCGATGGGCGCGATCGACGCCTCGCCCATGCGCATCACCGCGCCCTTGCCGAACTGCTTCTCGATCTGGAGCAGGGCGACTTCCAGCGCCTTCTCGCGTTCCACGGTCCCTCCCCGAACGCTGCCGTTCTGGGCAGTATAGGTCGTGGCCATGACAGTTCCTTTCGCCACCAGCTTCTTCGTCATCGGGTGCTCATCGACTTTCTGATGGGATAGCGGTGTGGTCTCGAGGGCGGCGGGCGGTGAGCCGGGAAGGGATCCCGCCCGATGCGGCGGAAGCAACGTACTACGAACGTGTGTTCGGGACAACAAGCTTCGGAAATCTGTGGATAACCTGCTCGACCGGCCTGGCCGGGCCAGGCGCCCGCCCGGCCCGGCGGGGCCAGACGCCGAGCCCGGCGGGGCGGGCCGCGACCGAGGGGGCCTACCAGCCCAGGCCGGCGGCGCCCGTCACCAACAGGGGGTTGACGGTCCGGATGCCCGCGAGCCCCGCCTCGGTGCCCTCCGCGCGCAGCCGGGCCAGCAGGTCGAGGCCGACGCCGACCGTGGCCACGAACTCCAGGTTGCCGTTCGGCGTGTTGATCTCGCCCAGCTCGGGGTCGGGCGTCCAGCACACCGCGGGCGGCATCTCGTCGCCACCGTCACCCAACTCGATGCGCCCGCCGGGCCAGAACGGTCTCGCCCGCTCGAAGACCAGCTCGCCGAGGCGGGCGAGAAGGCGCGCGGGCCAGCCTGGGGCGTCGCCGGCGGGCTCCCGGCGGACCCGCATCGTCAGCTCCTCGCCCCAGCCGCTCACCTCCGCGTCACGGCTGATCTTCGTGAACAGCTCCGACAGGCCGTAGGTGACGTAGAACCAGTGGCCCGGCCGGAGGTAGGCGCTCACGCCCCAGAGCCCGTCCTGGTCCGGGATCATCGTGCTGACGCCCCAGTGGACGGGCGCGACCCCCTCGACGAGCGGGGCAATCGCCTCGTCGATCGCTTCCCAACCGGGAGCAGCGTCGACGGCGGCCTCGTGGTCTCGCATCAGGCGATTATCCCCGCGGGCGCAAGGAAGGGCCCCGGCGGCGCCCGGAGGCCCACGGGACCGCCGCCGGCGGGGCCCGAGCTGGCGGCGCCGGCGCCGGACTGGCCGGCCTCCCCGAGGGGTGTGGAAAACCCGGCGACGTCGTCGGGGTGATGGTCGACAATACGGAATTGCTGGAAGGATGCTCACTGAGCGGTTCGCTCGCAGCGTGCGGCGGTGTCCGATGGGGGAGGTTGTGGCAACGGACGGCGATGGGCCGTCCGCGACCATCTACGACCTGCAGCCCGATCTCGAGGCGAGGGTCAACGTGCGCAGGCTGCCACGCCTGGCCCGCCGCGCGGTGCGCATCGTCTGGGAGGCGGCCAGGCGTGACTTCCTTCTCTCCACGGGGATGCAGGCGATCGGCGGGCTTGGCCTGACCGTCCAGCTCCTGCTCGGGCAGCGAGCGCTGCAGGCGCTGCTCGGGGCCACCCGCGGTGGCGGGTCGATCGCGGACGTCCTGCCCTGGGCGATCGCGGTGGCGCTGATCGCCGCCCTGCTCTTCTTCGCGTCCGCGGTGCAGCGCGAGCGGCAGCAGATCCTCGGTGAGCTGGTCAGCCGTCATATCGAGGAGCGCGTGCTGGACGTCGCCGCCGCGGTCGGGCTGGAGGCGTTCGAGTCGCCGACCTTCCACAACCGGCTCCAGCGGGTGCGAACAGCCAGCCACCAGCCGATGAACCTGGTCTATGGCCTGTCGGGACTGGCCGGGGCGACGGTCGGCGTGGCGGGCGTGGTGATCGCCCTGGTCGCGCTGCAGCCGATCCTGATCCCGCTGCTGCTCCTGGTCTTCCTGCCGGCCTGGCTGGTGGCGTCCAGGCGAAGCGAGGCCTTCTACCGCTTCTTCTGGCGGATGACACCTCGCGACCGTGAGCGCATGTACGTCGCGGGGCTCCTCGGTGACCGCGACGCCGCCAAGGAAGTGCGCGGGTTCGGGCTCGCGGCCTACCTACGGGCACGCTACCAGCGGCTCTACGACGAGCGACTGCACGAGCTTCGAGGCATCGCGCGCCGCCAGCTCTGGTACTCGCTGGCGGCCAACCTCGCCACCGGTCTGGTGCTGGGCGCGACGCTGCTGCTGGTCGCCTGGCTGACGCTGAGCGGTCGGGTGCCGCTCGCGCAGGCGGGCGTCGCCGTCGCCGGGGTCGCGCTGGCCGGCTCGCGTCTGGCCCAGGCCGGCTATGCGTCCGGCGCCCTCTCCGAGGCCGCCCTCTATCTGGACGACTTCGTCGCCTTCCTGGACCTGCTGCCGCAGGCCGTGGCCGCACGCCCGACAGCCCCTGCGCCACACGGATTCAAGCGGCTGGCGGTGGACGGCGTGAGCTTCACCTACCCGAGCGGCGCGGAGCCCGCGCTGCGCGAGGTGTCGCTCGAGATCACCTATGGCGAGGTCGTCGCGCTCGTGGGCGAGAACGGCTCCGGCAAGACCACGCTCGCCAAGCTGCTGGCCGGGCTCTACACGCCCGACGCCGGACGAATCCTCTGGGACGGGGTCGACATCAACGCCGTGAACCCTGACGAGCTGCGGCGCTCGGTCGCGGTGATCTTCCAGGACTTCCTCCGCTATCACCTGCCCGCTCGCGACAACATCGGGCTCGGCCGGTACGAGGCCATCGACGATCTCCCGGCCATCCGGCGCGCGGCCTACCACTCCGACGCCGACGGGTTCATCCAGGAACTGCGTACCGGCTACGACACCATGCTCGGTCCGGAGTTCGTTGGCGGCACCGATCTGTCGATCGGGCAGTGGCAGCGGATGGCCCTGGCGCGCGCGTTCTTCCGCGACGCGCCCTTCGTCATCCTCGACGAGCCCACCGCCGCGCTGGACCCGAGGGCGGAACACGACCTGTTCGAGCGCATCCGAGCACTGCTCCAGGCCCGTACCGTGCTGCTGATCTCCCATCGCTTCTCGAGCGTGCGCTCGGCCGACCGCATCTACGTTCTCGACCAGGGCAAGGTCGTCGAGGGCGGGAGCCACGACGAGCTGATGGCCCTCGGAGGCCTCTACGCGGAGCTGTTCACCCTCCAGGCCAGGGCCTACCTGGAGCCCGCCGAACCGGACGAGCGCTGATCCGGGCACAGACCGGAGCCCTCGCCTCGTGGGCTGCCCTGAGCCGGTGCGGCGAACTCGACGCCGCCGGGCACTGGCGGACTCGACGCGGGCCCGCACTGGCGGGACCGAGCGGACGGAGCCTCAGCCCGCCAGCGGGAAGGCGCGGACGACCTGGTAGCGGGCTCCACCACGCGAGAGGGTGCTCCGGTAGCAGCACAGCTCTCGAGCCTGCCAGGGAGGGCTGGTCGCGGCGGCCTCGGCGATCCGCTGGACGATGGGCTCGGGCAGGGGCGCCGGCCGATTGAGGCGGGCCAGGGTCAGATGGGGATGCAGCTCTCGCTCTTCGAACCGCAGCCCGACGCGGCGGCTCTCGGCGGCCAGCGTTGCCGCCAGGCTGGCGAGCACGTCGACGTCGCCGGCGACGCCAGTCCAGAGCACCCTCGCTCGGCGCATGTTGGGGAAGCCTCCGGCGCCCTCGAGACGCAGCCGGGCCGGTGACAGCCCGGCGACCGCCGTCTCGCCGACCTTGACGACGTCGGCGGCGGATTCGGGACGGACCTGGCCGAGGAACGCCAGCGTGAGATGCCAGCCCGCCGCCGCCGCGATGCGGGCGTCCGGGACGGCGCGCGATATCTCGGGCAGCAGCGCCTCGATCGGTGCCTTGGTGGGGTTCGGCAGCGGCACCGCGAAGAAGAGCCGGCCGCTGAGCAGGTCCGGATCGGCGACCACAGCGTCGCGAGCGGCGCCGGACTCGTCCCGATCAACGCCCGAACCGCCTCCAGTCGCATCCGGTTTATCACGCCTGGTGTCCGGTTTATCACGCCTGGTGTCCGGTTCGCCGTCGCGAGGGCCCGTGGGTGTCATGCCTTGCCCTCCAAGCGGCGGCGGAGCAGGTCGAGCGCGGTGGTCGCGGCCCAAGCCCGGATCTGCGCGCGGTCCCCGGGAGCGCGGAGCTTGCGGGTCGCCGTGCCGTCGCTGTCGGCGACCCCCAGGCAAAGCGTGCCCACCGGCTGGCCGCCCTGGTCGGCCGGGCCGGCGACTCCGGTGGTGGCCAGCCCCACCGACGCGCCGAGGACGCGCCGCACGCCCTCCGCCATGGCACCCGCGACCGCCTCGCTGACGGGGCCCTGCTCGGTCAACAGGTCCCGGTCGACGCCGAGCACGGCGGCCTTGGCCTCTGTGGCGTAGGTGATCACGCCGCCGAGGTAGTACTCGCTGGAGCCGACCACGGTCGTGATCCGCCCGCCGACGAGCCCGCCGGTCAGCGACTCGGCGCAGCCGAGTGTTCGCTTGGCGCCCGTCAGCAGGCGGCCGATCTTCGCTTCGAGGGTCTCGTCGTCCACACCGTAGATGTCGTCGCCCAGCTCCTTTCGGATGGCGGCCTCCAGCGGGGCGATCGCGTCGAGCGCCTCGTCGCGGGTGCCGCCGACGGCGGTGAGGCGAATCCTGACCTCTCCCGCGCTGGCGAGGTAGGCCATGGTGACTCCGCCGGCCGCGAACGAATCCCACAGGGGCGTCAGGCGCTCGGCGAGCAGCGACTCCCCGATCCCGGCGGTCCGCAGCGTGCGCGAGACGATCGCCCGGCCCTCGCCCGCCCGCGCGGCGAGGTCGGGCAGGACCGCCTGCTCCAGCATGCGTTCCATCTCTCGCGGCACACCGGGCACGGCATAGATCGGCTTGCCGTCGACCTCGACCAGCAGCCCGGGTGCGGTGCCGACGGGATTGTCGATGATGCGGCCGCCCTCGGGCACGTCGGCCTGTTTGAGGTTCATCTCAGCCATTCGGGAACCGCCGAGCCGGGAGAAGCGCTCCCGGAGCCACTGCTCGATCTCGGGATGTCGCACCAGGCGCACCCCGGCAACCGAGGCGATCGCCTCGCGCGTGACGTCGTCCTGTGTCGGGCCAAGACCACCGGTGACGATCACCGCGTCGGCCCGCCCGAGCGCCTCACGGATCGCGGCGGCGATCCGCTCCTCGTTGTCACCCACCACGGTGTGCCGCAGGCAGTCCCAACCGACGTCGGCGAGCCGCTGGCCGATCCACGCGGCGTTGGTGTTGACGATCTGTCCGAGCAGCAGCTCGGTGCCGACCCCGATGATCTCGCAGCGCACGCTCTCCTGCCTTTCTCGTCAGACGGTGATCCGCCGGGCCAGCAGCTCAGGCCCCTCGGCGGCGATGACCTCGACCTCAAGGTAGTCGCCAGGTCTGGCCGCGACCTGCTCGATCCGGACGACCCCATCCGAGTCGGCACCCTCCCGGAAGCTGCGCCCCTCGGCGGTGCCGGCGTCGTCGACGCGCTCGACCAGCACCTCGAGCCGCCGGCCGATCCAGGCGGCCTGCACCTCGGCCAAGACGCGGTCCTGGAGCTCCTGGACCCACTCCACGCGCGCCCGGGCGGTGCGGGAGGCCACGCGCCGATCGAGGTCGAGCGCGGCGGTACCGTCTTCCGCCGAATACGGGAAAAAGGCGACCCAGTCCAGGCGCGCCGCTTCGAGGAACTCCTCGAGCTGGCGGACGTCCGCCTGGCGCTCGCCGGGGAAGCCCAGGATGAAGTTGGAGCGGAAGGCCGCGTCGGGGTCCAGCGATCGGACGCGCTCGATCAGCCGGAGGAAGGCCGCGCTGGAGCCACCACGGCGCATGCGGCGCAGAACCGGCTCGCTGACGTGCTGAAGCGAGAGGTCGAAGTAGGAGCAGACCACCGGGTTGGCGGCCATCTCCTCGAGCAGGCCGGGGGTGATCTCGTCCGGCTGGAGATAGTTGAGGCGCACGCGGCGCAGGCCGTCGATGCCCCCCAGGTCACGCAGCAGGTGGATCAGCGCCTCCCGCCCGCCGAGGTCCTTGCCGTAACTGGTGGAATTCTCCGCGACCAGGCCGATCTCGGAAACGCCGTGGCCGGCAAGCCATGCCACCTCGTCGAGCACTTCGGTCGGCCGCCGCGAGCGGAAGCCGCCGCGAAACGAGGGGATGGCGCAGAACGAGCAGTCACGGTCACAGCCCTCCGCCAGCTTGACCAGCGCGACGGGTGCCCTGGGCAGGGGCCGCGCCGGGAAGCGCTCCCCGGCGGGGGCGGGGAAGACGAGCGGAAGCGACCTCCGCCCAGCCGGGACGAGCGGAGGCGGGATGCCGCCCGGCGAGGCCAGCGGCGAAGCGTCCGGCGGCACCACCCGCGGCTCGGCACCGGCCCGCTTGAGCGAGGGCGACGGGCGCTCGGCGGGGAGGAAGGAAGGCGGAAGGCTGTCCGCCGGCGCGAGCGGCGGCGAGGAGCCGTTGGCGAGCCGGGACCGCAGCAGCTCGGGGAGGCGGCTGTAGTCGGCGAAGGGCACGATGGCGTCGGCCTCTGGCAGCTCCTCGCGCAGCTCACGGGTGTACCGCTCGGCCAGGCAACCGGTCACGAACACCGCGCTCGCCCCACCCCGCTCCTTCAGGTCGGCGGCTGCGAGGATCGCGTCGATCGATTCCCGCTTGGCCGCCTCGACGAAGGCGCAGGTGTTGACGACCACCGCGTCGGCCCGCTCCGGATCGGCGACCATCCGGAACCCGGATGCGGACAGGAGCCCGACGACGTTCTCTGAGTCGACCTCGTTACGGCCACACCCCAGCGTCACCACGGCAACCGTCGGCGGCCGGTCGTGGTCGGGCATCTCGCGTCTCCTCGGTCGGGTCATGGAACGGGCGAAGCCCCATGACGCTACCAGGCTTGCCGCCGACGGTGATTTCGTTGTCCACAGGGGCGCCGCCGGGAATGCGATGCGGCGCAAGGCACAGCGAGCCAGGGTATTTGCGCGATCGACCGGGAACGGCCCAGCCGGGGCCGGGCGTACGGTCAGCCGACGCTGGACCGCGTGGAGGTCGTGACGGTGCTGGAGCCGTTCGAGGAGGTGCCCGAGGTTCCGCCGGACCCGCCTGACGCCCCCTGCGCGGAGTTGGTCACGTTGCCGGAGTCCACGGTGAACGTGCGGTGCCAGATGCTGCCGTTGTTCTCCGGCACGATCGATTGACCGTTCACGTTCACCTGGACCTGCCCGGGCGCTCCCAGCGTCAGGTCGATCGTGCGCTTGGCCTTGAAGGTGCGCTGGTCGGACGCGACAGCGATGCCTCGGAACGAGACCTTGCCATCGATGACCACCCTCGTCCAGGAGGCGCCAACGTAGCGCAGCACCAGGGTGACCCCCCGGGGCTTCGGCGTGGTGGTGGTGGTCGGTGCACCGAGGGTGGTGGGGGGCGCGGTGGCCGGCGGGGTCGCGGTCAGGGAGGTCTGGGCGGTCCGTGGTGGCTTCAGCAGGGACCACAGCGAGGCCACCAGGACGATCGACACGCCGACGATCCCGACCAGCAGCCAGCTCGAGCGGCCACGCCGGCGCCGTTCGACGCCGAGCCCCCCGGTGAGCGCCCGCGGCGCGCGCTCGAACACCGGCGCCTCGGGTTGCTGCTGGGAGCGGTAGGCGCCCACCAGCGGCTCCGGGTCGAGCCCGAGATAGCTGGCGTACGAGCGGATGAAGCCCTTGGCGTAGACGTTGCCGCCCAGCTCATCGAAGCGCTCGCCTTCGAGCGCCTCGAGATAGCTCGGCCTGATTCGAGTTGCGGCAGAGGCTTCCTGGATGGTTCGCCCCTGCGCTTCCCGCGCCGAGCGGAGCTCCTCGCCGATGTTGCTCAGGCCGGCACACCCCTTCAGTAGGGCGGCTGCGAGCGCCGCTGAGAACCGGGCAAGCGACCCGATCGGTCACCTTGCGACACCTTGAGAGGGCGGATTGTAGTCAGCTCAGAAGCCAGCTTCAACGACCTCGAGGACTTTGTTTCCCTTTATTCTCCAACGATCTCGCCGTATGTGGATTCCCGGCCGCGCAGCTCCTCGAGCTCCTCGACGGTCATCATGACGTCTCTCGGTTTGGAGCCCTCCGAGGGCCCTACCACGCCCTTGTCCTCAAGCTGGTCCATGATCCGGCGGGCGCGCGAGAAGCCGATCTTGAGCTTGGACTGCAGCATCGATGTGGAACCCAGCCCCGACCGCACGATGTACTCCATCGCCTGGTTGAGCAGCTCGTCGTCGTCGGAGTCGCCGTCGTCGCTGGCGGCGCGGCCCTCGACCACCACGCCGGGCCGGTAGGCGGCCTGCTGCTGCGCCTTGCAGTAGGCGACCACTGCCTCGCATTCCTTCTCGGTGATGAACGCGCCCTGGACGCGCCGCGCCTTGGAGGTCCCTCCTGGCAGGTAGAGCATGTCGCCGTGGCCGACCAGCTTGTCGGCGCCACCGGCGTCCAGGATGACCCGGGAGTCCTGGGAGCTGGCGACCATGAACGCGATGCGGCTGGGGATGTTGGCCTTGATCAGGCCGGTGACCACGTCGACCGAAGGGCGCTGGGTGGCGACCACCAGGTGGATCCCGACGGCTCTGGCCATCTGGGCGATCCGGCAGATGGCGTCCTCCACGTCCCTGGGGGCGACCATCATGAGGTCGGAGAGCTCGTCGATCACGACCACGATGTAGGGCAGGGTCGATCGGTCCTGCTCCCCGTCGGGGCGGCCGTCGTCGTCGAGGCTGGCTGACGGCAGCTTCGGCAGCTTGCCTTCCCGCGCCGCCTTGTTGTAGGCGGCGATGTTCCGCACGCCCGCCAGCGCGAGCGTCTCCAGCCGCAGCTCCATCTCTCGGACCGCCCAAGCGAGCGACTCGCTGGCCCGCTTGGGGTGGGTGACGACGGGGGTGATGAGATGCGGGACGCCCTCGTAGTTGGTCATCTCGACGCGCTTGGGGTCGATCAGGATGAGCCGCACCTGTTCGGGCGCGTTGCGCATCAGCAGGCTGGTGACCAGCACGTTCAGGCAGACCGACTTGCCCGCCCCGGTTGCTCCCGCGATCAGCACGTGCGGCATGTCGGCGAGGTTGGCCAGCACGGGCTCGCCACCGATGTCCTTGCCCAGGGCGACGGTGAGCGGGTGCAGGTCGTCCTTGGTGCCGAGCGGGCCGAGGATGTCGCCGAGTGTGACCAACTCGCGGTCGCGGTTGGGAATCTCCACGCCGATAGCCGATTTGCCGGGGATCGGCGCGATGATGCGGACGTCGGGTGAGGCGACCGCGTAGGCGATGTCGTTCGAGAGGCTGACGACCCTGGCGACCTTGGTGGCGGGGCCGAGCTCGACCTCGTAGCGGGTGACCGTTGGACCGCGCGTGTACCGGGCCACGCGCGCGTCGACCTCGAACTGCTCGAGGGTGTTCTGCAGCACCCGCGCGGTCTCGTCGAGGCGGCGGGCGTCGACCGGCCGGGCGTGGCTGCGTCGCAGCAGCGAGTCCGGCGGCAGCGTGTACGCCCCGCCCGCCTCGGCCTTCAGCGTCATGGCGAGCTGGACCGCCTCACCCGCGTTGGGCGGTGACGACGGCGTCGTCGGCGACGCCTTGGAGGGCAGCGATACCTCGACCGTCTCGCCCTCCAGCGCGTCGGCGCCGGCGGCCCGCCGTCGCGAGCGTCGCTTCCCGGAGCCGTCCTCGACGTCCCCCCCGAGGTCCTGGAGTGCGGCAGCCGAGTCGACCGTATCGGGTATGCCCGGCTTGCGCCCCGACGGCGCGGGCAGGGCCGGCCGCCCGCCGGTGCCCTTACCCGGTTCGGCGGCCTGCTGATCGTCGGCCGCGGTCGGCGGCGGAGGTGTGAGCGCCGTTCGCAGCATCAGCAGGAGCCGGGCCGCTCCCCGCCCCACCGAGGCCACCGAGGTCCTCGTGCTGATCAGCAGGCCGAGGAAGAGCAGGCAGGCGAACGCGGCCCGGCCTCCCCAGACCGACAGGAGCCGAGCGGCCGGGTGGGCGATGGCCGCGCCGACCCAGCCGCCTGAGCCCTGCAGCACGGCCGCCCTTGCCGAGACCGGCGGGTTGCCCCTCGACAGGTGGATCAGGCCGAGCCCGCCCAGCAGGACCGCCAGCAGCCCGATCATGACCCGGGCGGCGATCGGGTCCCCCGCCGGCGCCACCGAGCGCCGGAACATGGCGATCCCGAGGCCAGCGACCAGCACCGGCACGGCGTAGGCGCCGTAGCCGAACAGGCCGCGCAGGAACAGCTCGAGGAACACGCCGACGTTGCCGCCGTTGTGGAACCAGACCCCGAGCGCCAGCAGCGTGGCGATGAGCAGCAGCGCCACGCCCTGGATGTCGCCCTTGTGCGGCGACAGCGCCTTGGCGGTCTGGCTCGGGCGCGCTGCCCGCGAGGCTGTGGTGGTCCGCCGCTTCTTGGCCGGCGGCCGCCGGCTGGAGGGTCGGGTTCGCGTCTTGGCCATCCCCTACACCTCCATCACGGTCGGAATGATCACCGGTCGCCGCTGGGTACGCTCGCGGAACAGCGCCGAGGCGACCTCGCGCATCCGCTGCTTCAGGATAGTCGGGTCGGTCACGCCCTCGGCCGCGGCGCGATCCAGGCTGGCCAGTACCTGGGCCCGCGCCTCCTCGATGAGGTCGACGGACTCGGGCTCGTAGACGAACCCCCGGGTGACGATGTCCGGACCGGCGAGGACCTTGCCGGTCTGCGCCTCGATCGTCGCCAGCACGTGCACGAAGCCCTCGCCGCCCAGGCGCCGCCGGTCGCGCAGCACCGCGTCGCCGACGTCGCCGACGCCGAGACCGTCGACGAACACCATGCCCGAGCGGATCTCGCCAGCCCGCCGGACCCGGCCCGCGTCGAGCTCGAGAACGTCACCGTCCCCGCATACGAACACGTGGTCGCGCGGGATGCCGGTCTGCTCGGCGAGGCGGGCGTGCTGGGCGAGATGGCGGTACTCGCCGTGGACCGGCACGAAGTGGCGGGGTCGCAGCGTGGCCAGCAGCAGCGTCAGCTCGCCCTGCGCGGCATGCCCGGATACGTGGACCTTGGCGTTGCCGCGGTGGAATACCTCGGCGCCCTGCCTGGCGAGGTCGTTCATGGTCCGGTAGACGGCCGCCTCGTTGCCAGGGATCAGCGAGGAGGACAGCACCACCGTGTCGCCCGGCTCGATGTGCACCCATTTGTGCTCCCGGCCGGCCATGAGCGTCAGCGCGGAGAATGGCTCGCCCTGTGAACCGGTGCACAGCACCAGCGTCTGCTTCGAGGGCAGCGACCCCAGGTCCTCGATCGGGATCAGCAGGTCGGGCGGCACCCGCAGGTAGCCGAGGTCGCTGGCCACCCGGACGTTGCGCAGCATGCTGCGCCCCACCAGGGCGACCTTGCGGCCGAGCTGTTGGGCGTTGTCGAGGATCTGCTGCATGCGGTGCACGTGGCTGGCGAAGCACGCCACCACTACGCGACGCTCCGCCTTCCCGAAGATCTCGCCGAGGGCCCGCCCGACTTCGACCTCGGAGGGGATGTAACCGGGCTGGTCGGCGTTGGTGGAATCCGACAGCAGCAGGTCGATCCCCTCACCGGCCAGCCTGGCGAGCCCGCCGAGATCGGTCGGCCGCGAGTCGATCGGAGTCAGGTCGACCTTGAAGTCACCGGTGTGGACCATGGTTCCCGCCGGCATGCGCAGGGCAACCGCCATCCCGTCGGGAATCGAGTGCGACACCGCGAAGAACTCGAGGTCGAAGGGGCCGAGCCTGGTTCGCTCCCCTGCCCGCACCTCCACCAGGGAGGGCCTGAGGTTGTACTCCTCCAGCTTGGCCGACAGCATGCCCAGCGACAGTCGCGTCCCATACACCGGCACGTCGAAGTCGCGCAGGAAGTATGGCAGGGCCCCCATGTGGTCCTCGTGGGCGTGGGTGAGCACCACGCCGATCACACGCTCGGGCTCGTCCTGGAGGTAGGCGAAGTCGGGAAGGATGATGTCGACGCCTGGCTGGTCCGCATCGGGGAAGGCCAGCCCGCAGTCGATCAGCAGCCGGGAGCCGGCCAGCTCGACCACGGCGCAGTTGCGCCCGATCTCGCCAAGGCCACCCAGGAAGGCAATCCTGGCTGGCCCGCCGGCGGCGTCGACCGCCCGATCAGCCACTGGCGCCTTCGCCGGGGTGCAGGCCGACGCCCATCAGCAGGCCGCGCATGAACTCGACCTGCGGCGGCGTGGCGTCGAGCAGCGGCGGGCGCAGCGGGCCGCCTGGCAGCCCCATCAGCTTCAGCCCGGCCTTCAGCAGGATCGGGCTGGAGGTCGCGAACAGGCCCTCGAACAGGTCCAGGTGGCTGGTGTGCAGTTCGAGCGCCCTGCGCATGTCGCCGCGCTCGAACGCCTGCACCAACTCCTGGAGCGCCGGGCCGACCAGGTGCGCCGCGACGCTGATCACGCCGACCCCGCCGACCGCCAGCAACGGCAGGAGGTTCTTGTCGTCGCCCGAGTACTGCTCGAACGCGCCGCCGGTGTCGCGGTACAGGCGGCTGGACTCGGCCATGTCCCCGACCGCGTCCTTGACCCCGACGACGTTATCGATCTCGGCGAGCCGGAGCATCGTCCGCAGCTCGATCTTGCAGCTCGTCCGAGCGGGGATGTTGTAGAGCAGGCAAGGCAGCCCGGTGCTGCCGGCGATCGAGCTGAAGTGGAGGAAGAGGCCCTCCTGCGGCGGCTTGTTGTAGTAGGGCGTAACCAGCAGCAGCGAGCCGACCCCGGACTTCTCGGCAAGCTGTGTCAGCTCGATCGACTCGGCGGTCGAATAGGTCGAGGTGCCGGCCATCACCCGGCGGGAGTCGCCCGCCGCCTCGACCACGGCGGCCCACAGACGGCCCTTCTCGTCGTGGGTCAGCGTGGGCGACTCGCCGGTGGTGCCCGCGATCACCAGCGTGTCGGTGCCATGGTCCAGCAGGTGCCGTGCCAGGCCCTGGGCACCGTCCAGATCCAGGGCGCCATCGGCGGTGAACGGCGTCGCCATCGCGGTGAGCACGCGACCGAAGCGTCCAGGCATGTTGGTCCTCCCAACGCTCGAACGAACCGCACGGCGGTGCAAGGCATCGCCGTACCCGCCACCCGCTTTGGATAGCGGGGTCCCGCGAATTCTACCCGGAGCATCCACTCCACCCGTCGATTTCCACAGGACATATTGCCGATGGATCGGCTCTGTCGCTCCGGACGGCTAGGATCGCGTCCATGCGTTCCACTCACCGCTACCTCCAGACGACGCTGCGCCCAAAGCTTCAGGTCGATCTCGGGCTGACCTTGTGGCCCCTGCGCCGGGGCACCGGCGACCCCTCCATGCGGGCGGAGCGGGCCGGCGTGTGGTGGCGCGCCACGCGCACACCGGCCGGTCCGGCAACCGCCCGGTACGCCGCGCGAGCCGGCGAGATCGACGTCCTCGCCTGGGGGCCTGGCGCGGAATGGTGCCTGGCCAATGCCCCGGAGCTGCTCGGCGCTGGCGATCTCGTCGACGGCTTCGCGCCCGACGGGCTGGTCGCGCGGCTGCACCATGCCATGCCGGGGCTGCGCATCAGCAGATCGCGGGCAGTGTTCGAGGCGTTGGTGCCCTCGATCCTGGAGCAGAAGGTGGCCGGGATCGAGGCACGGCGTTCGTATCGCGGCATGCTGCTCGCCTGGGGAACCCCGGCCCCCGGCCCGCCGTTGCCGCGACCCGGCGGGCCGCGGCCGCTGTTGCTGCCGCCGGAACCGGGGATCCTGGCCGCGAAGGCGTACTGGCAGTTCCACCGCTTCGGGATCGAGATGCGGCGCGCCAACGTGATCCGGCGGGCGGCCGCCGAGGCCCGCAGAGTCGACCGGACGGTCGAGATGCCAGCCGCGGAGGCCCACCGTCACCTGCAGGCGCTGCCGGGCGTCGGCCCCTGGACCTCGGCGGAGGTCGCGCTGGTCGCGCTCGGCGACGCCGACGCCGTTCCCGTCGGCGATTACCACCTCCCGCACATGGTGAGCTGGGCGCTCGCCGGCGAGCCCCGCGGCACCGACGAGCGCATGCTCGAGCTGCTGGCGCCCTACACCGGCCAGCGGGGCCGCGTCCTGCGCCTGCTCGCCAGATCCGGCCACTGGGCACCCCGGTTCGGCCCCCGCATGCCCACGCGCTCGTTCAACCGGATCTGATCGCCCGCGCTCCCCGGGGCCGACCGCGCGGCGCGTGAGCCGACCGCGGGCGGCGTGTCGGGCCGACCCGCCAGCGGCCCCGGGCCGGTCGGCTGCCCCGTTGGGCCTGGCTAGGGCCCGGCTAGGGCGGTTCCGTCGCTGCGGCCGCTCGGCGGCGTGTCCCGCCTCGGGCGGAGGGTTCCGCCTCACCGCCTGGCGCTGGTCGGGCCGACGTAGCTGTCTGGCCTGCGGGGGTGGGGCCGGGCTGGCAGGTTGGGCACCAGTAGGTCACCCGCGCGGAGGCGCCGGCGGCCTGGAACGCACGCTGGACCGGGGTCGCGCAACGCCGGCAGGGCTCGCCGGCTCGCTCGGCCACCCAGTGGGTGCGGCCGCGGCGGGTGTCCCCGGTCGTCACCTGGTGTCCAATCGGACGGTTGACCTCCATCATGCGCTTCAGGAGCCCCAGCATGGCTTCGAGGTCCCCGACCTCGCCCACCGGCGTCCACGGACTGACGCCGCGCAGGAAGCAGATCTCGTTCTTCCAGATGTTGCCCGGGCCGGCGATCGCCCGCTGGTCGAGCAGGGCCGAGCCGATCGACCGCTCCGGATCGGCTCGCAGGCGACGGGCCGCCTCCTCCAGGTCCCAGTCGGGTCCGAGCACGTCTGGTCCGAGATGGCCGATGACCTCGTGCTCCCGATCGGTGGCGAGCAGCTCGCAGATACCGAGCCGGAACCCCACCGCCGTCCATGGCTCGGTGACCAGCACGACGCGGGCCTGGAAGGCCGGTCCCCGCCAGCGCTGCCCCGGGCGGTACAGGTGCCAGGCACCCTCCATCTTGAGGTGGCTGTGCAGCGTCACGCCCGCGTCGGTGCGCAGCAGCAGGTGCTTGCCCCGCGCGATCACCTCACGGACGCGCTGGCCGGCCAGGTCGACGGTGGCGAACCGCGGCACCCGGAAATCTGTCGAGAGCAGGGTCCGGCGCGCCAGGGCGCCATGCAGCCTGGCGGCGGTCAGATGGACGGTGTCCCCCTCCGGCACCGCATCACCTCCCGCCGATGACACGGCCCGGGCCGTAGACCGTCGCGCCGCGCATGGAGGTCACGCCCCCCAGCGGCCGGCGCCGGGGCCGCCGGCCAGGCGCAGGCCTCGCGCGGTCGGGCGGAACCCGGCCTCGGTCAGCGCCCGCGCCATCGGGCTCGAGTAGACCTCGCCACCGTCGGCCCGCTCCACGGCGAGCCGTCCCAGCGCGCCGTCCCGGACCGCCAAGGCGAGCGCGTCGGCGGCCCGGCGGAGCCGGTCGGGCTCGTCGCTGAAGGTGAGCAGCGTCCGCCCGCCCCGCTCCACGTACAGGATCAGCCCGCCGTCCACCAGGATGACCACCGCACCGGCCTTGCGCCCGGGGCGGTGACCGGGGCGCTCCGCGGCCGGAGCGCCGTCCGCGGCAGTGGCCGACCGCTCCGGCCAGGACAGGGCGGCACCGTAGGGGTTGGCGGGATCGGCGGCGGCCAGGACCACCGTCTGGGGCTCGCCGCGGCTCTGGACCGACCCCCTGTCGACCAGCGATCGCATCCGGTCCACGGCGCCGGGCACCGCGAACTGCGCAGCGCCGAGCGCGTCCACGAAGTAGCCCCGTCGGCACCGCCCAGCCTCTTCCATCGCCTTCAGCACCGGGTAGACCCCGGCGAAGCCGCCGGACGCCCGCTCGGCGATGACGGCGCCGCGGGTGACCACTCCGTGGCGTTCGAGCAACTGCTCGGCCGAGGCGTGCAACCGGCGAGTGCTGTCCCCCGAGCGCCTCGGGGCCAGGCTCCACCGCCCCGCTCCGGCCGGCGGACCCAGCCGGCTCGGCAGCGCCGGACGACGCGGCCGCCCCGTCCGACGGCTACGCGCTGTCCGGTTTGCCGAGCGCACACCGCCGGCCAGAAGACCTCGCAGCGGCGCCATGGTGTCGTTGGTGACCAGGCCCGCCCACACCAGCTCCCAGATCGCCAGCAGCAGCTCGGTGTCGTTGGGCGAGCCGACCGCGTCGGAGAGCTGGCGGAAGAACATGGCGCCCTGACCGGTGAGCGCCTCGCGGACGGCGACCGCCAGCGACGATAGCTCGACCCCGAGCGGCTCGGGCAGGAGGAGCGGCGCCTGATCCGCGAGATAGAGACTGACCCAGCCGTCGTCGGACCCCAGCGGGCCTGCGCCGGCCCAGACCACCTCGCCCGCGGCGCAGAGCTGATCGAGCAACCCAGGGCTGTACTCGGGCAGGCGAGTGGGCAAGACCTGCCGCTCCAGCGCGGATGCCGGCACGGCGGCACCCTGGAGCTGCTCGATCACCTGATAGAGCGCGTCGAGGTCGGCGCGGCGCGGCCCCGCCGTCCCGACCCCCTGCCAGGCCAGCAGGAAACGGGCCAACGCGTCCTGGGGGACCGGCTCGACCTCCTTGCGAAGCGCGGCCAGCGAACGGCGCCGCAGCCGTCGCAGCACCTCGGCGTCGAGCCACTCCCGCCCGGACCCGCCGGGGCGGAACTCCCCCTGGACCACCCGTCCGGCCACGTCCAAGCGGGCGAGGGTGTCAGCCACCACCGCCACACCCAGGCCGAGGCGGCGGGCGGGCTCGTCGGGCAGGAACGGACCGTGTGTTCGGGCCCAGCGGCCCACGAGATCGCCGACGGGATCCTCCACCGGTTCCAGGAACGCCCTGGGCACGCCGGTCGGCATGGCCGTGCCCAGTGCGTCGCGGAACCGGGCTGCGTCCTCGATCGCGACCCAGCGGTCCTGCGCGGCGATGCGGAGCCGCAGCGCTCGCCGCGACGCCTCCAGCTCTGCCAGCCAGCTACCGACCGCATCAGGGTCGGCCGCACGCGCGGCCGCCTCGTCGACCGTCAGGTCCCCCAACAGCCGCAGGGCGTCGTGCATCGTATCCGGGCCCGAGACCTTGCGGTCGGCGGTCAGCAACTGCAGCTCCAGCTCGAGGTCGGCGAGCGCGGCCGGGTCGATGAGGTCGCGCAGCTCCTCTCTTCCCAGCAACTCCGCGAGGATGGAGCGATCCAGCGAAAGGGCCTGCGCACGCCGCTCGGCCAGAGGCGCGTCGCCCTCGTACATGAAAGCGGCCACGTAGCCGAACTGCAGCGAGCTGGCGAATGGCGAGGGGAAGGGCGTGTCGACCTCGACGACCCGAACCTCGCGGCGGGCGACGGAGGCCATCAGCTCGGCCAGCCCGGGCACGTCGAAGACGTCCTGAAGGCATTCGCGCACCGTCTCGAGCACGATCGGGAAGGAGCCGAACCGGGAGGCCACCTGCAGCAGGCCGGCGCTGCGCTGGCGCTGCTGCCACAGCGGGGTGCGCTGACCAGGCCGGCGCCTCGGCAGCAGCAAGGCGCGAGCGGCGCACTCGCGGAACCTGCTGGCGAACAGGGCAGATGCGCTCACCTGGCTGACGACCAGGTCCTCGATCTCCTCGGGATCGAACAGCACCGAATCAGAAGGAGGCGCCTCGTCAGCCTCGGGCAGGCGCACCACGATGCCATCGTCGGTGTACATGGTCTGCACGTCGAGGCCGAGCCGCTCGTGCACGCGCGCCTCGATCGCCTGGGCCCACGGGGCGTGGACCTGGGCGCCGAACGGGGAATGTAGGCACAACCGCCAGTCCCCCAGCTCGTCGCGGAACCGCTCCACCACGATGGTTCGGTCGTCCGGCAGGGCACCGGTGGCGTCGAGCTGCTCGCCCAGGTACTGGACCAGGTTGGTGGCGGCGCTGGTGTCCAGCCCGGCGTCGGCCAGGCGCCGCATGCGGGCCTCGGGCTCCAGCGCTACCAGCTCGCGCAGGAACGCGCCGAGCGCGCGCCCGAGCTCGACGGGGCGGCCGAGGGCGTCCCCGTGCCAGAACGGCAGCTTGCCGGGCTGGCCAGGAGCCGGGCTGACCAGTACCCGATCATGGGTGATGCTCTCGATGCGCCAGCTCGATGCACCGAGCGTGAACACCTCGCCGACGCGTGACTCGTAGACCATCTCCTCGTCCAGCTCGCCGACGCGGGTCTCCCGCTCGCCGACCAGGAAAACGCCGAAGAGGCCTCTGTCGGGGATGGTCCCGCCAGAGGTCACCGCCAGCCGCTGCGCTCCGGGCCGCCCGACCAGGCGGCCCTCCACACGGTCCCAGTTGAGCCGCGGGCGAAGCTCGGCGAACTCGTCGGACGGATAGCGCCCGGACAGCATGTCGAGCACGCTCTCGAGCGCGCTGCGGGGCAGGTCGGCGAAGGGAGCCGAGCGGCGCACCAGCGATTCGAGCCCCTCCAGGGTCCACTCGTCCATCGCGACCATGGCGACGATCTGCTGTGCGAGCACGTCGAGAGGGTTGCGCGGGTAGTGCATGGCCTCGATCGCGCCGGCGCGCATGCGCTCGACCACCACGGCGGCTTCCACCAGGTCGCCCCGGAACTTCGGAAAGACGACACCGCGGCTGACCGCCCCGACCTGGTGGCCCGCCCGGCCGATGCGCTGGAGGCCCTGCGCCACCGAGCTGGGGGCCTCGACCTGGACGACCAGCTCGACGGCGCCCATGTCGATGCCCAGCTCGAGCGAGCTGGTGGCCACCACGGCGCGCAGCCTGCCCGCCTTGAGGTCCTCCTCGATCTGGACGCGCTGCTCACGGCTGACGGAGCCGTGGTGGGCGCGCGCGATGTCCTCGCCAGCCAGCTCGTTCAGCCTGGCGCAGAGCCGCTCGGCCAGGCGCCGCGAGTTGGTGAACACGATCGTGGAATGGTGTGCCCTGATCAGCTCCAGCAGCCGTTCGTCGATGTGTGGCCAGATACTGCGCCGCTCGGGGTCGTCGTCGGCAGGCACGACGTCGCCGAGGGCGCCGAGCCCCTCCAGGCCGTCCGCGCCGGCGGGTGGCGGGGGCGTCCCGATCGGTGGTGCCGGCGTCAGGGACGGTGACGGCACCGCCGACGGCGTCAGGGAGGGTGACGGCACCGCGGGCACCTCGCCGATTGCGGCCATGTCCTCGACCGGCACGACCACCTGGAGGTCGAACGACTTCTGGCTGGGCGGAGCGACCACCGTCACCGGTTGCCGGCCGCCGAGGAAGCGGGCGACCTCATCGAGGGGCCGGACGGTGGCCGACAGGCCGATCCGCTGGGCAGGCCGCGGCAGCAGCTCGTCGAGGCGCTCGAGGCTGAGGGCGAGGTGCGCGCCGCGCTTGGTGCCGACCACGGAGTGCACCTCGTCCACGATCACCGTCTCGACCTGGCGCAGTGCCTCGCGCGCCTGAGAGGTGAGCAGGAGAAAGAGCGACTCCGGGGTGGTGATGAGGATGTCGGGTGGCTTGGCCGGGAAGCGGCGGCGAGCCTCGGCGGGCGTGTCGCCGGTCCGCATGTCCACCGTCAGCTGCGGCAACGGCTGTCCGAGCCGGGCGGCCACAGCCCGCAGGCCCGCCAATGGCGCCCGCAGGTTCCGCTCGATGTCGGCGGCCAGCGCCTTCAGCGGGGATACATAGAGGACCCGCAGCCGCTGTTTCGGGTCGACCGGCGGCGCCGCGGCGAGGTGGTCGATCGCCTGGAGGAAAGCCGCCAAGGTCTTGCCCGAGCCGGTGGGCGCCACCACCAGGGCGTTGCCACCGCCCGCGATCGCCTCCCACGCGCCGACCTGGGCCGGGGTGGGAGCGGCGAAGGCGTTCTCGAACCACGCTCGCGTGAGCGTGGAGAAGCGTCCGAGCGCCTGCTCGGCCGGCTGGGAGTCTGCTGAACCTGCCATGCACCCCATGCTAGACCGAGCCCCTGACAGATGCGTCTGGTCATCCACAGCCCTCCGACCAGCGACGATCTAGCTCGGGTCCCGGGGGCCTGCGAAGCCGCGCCGGGTGGCGCCGCAGCTCGGGTCCCGCGGGGCCCGGAGCCGCGCCGGGAGGCGACGGGGCTGGACGCTACCGGCCAGATTGCCTGGAGAGGTGCGCGGGAACGCCACGGGCACCGATGACCAACATGGGCCCAGCCGACCGGGGGCCGGCTGGTCCCGATTGGTTGTCCACAGATTTGCCGAACCCTCTCGGAGAGGTTGGAACAAGGTGGCACACTGGTCATGGGACGCCATTCGTGCTGGTAGGTCGGGATATGCACTGGCCGGCGGCCGGCGTTCAAGTGTTCGACCGAGGGATGTGGCAACGACATGGGATGGTTCGATCGGCCGGAGTTCGGTCCCAACGTGGGGCTGATCGACGACGTCTACCGGCAGTACCTGGACGATCCCACGTCGGTGAGCGAGGCCTGGCGCGAGTTCTTCGCCGAGCACGAACCCGAGGAGCCCGACGAGGCATCGCCTGAGAAGGCGCAGGCAACCCCGGCTGCCCCGGCCCGGACCCAGGAGGTGCCGCCCGGGCGAGCGGCGACCGAGGGAGCCGGACCGACCGCCGACCGAGTGGCCGAGCCGCGCCCGGGGCCAGCCGCTGACGGCTCTGTCCAGGCGCCGGCCAAGGGGCGCGGGGAGCCAGCCGCTGACGGGCCGGCCGAGGCTCCGACGCGGGAAACCAAGGGGACCACGACCTCCGGCGACGGGCGGGGCGCGCGTGGTGAGGCGACGGATGGCGCGGAGCCGCTGCGTGGTGCGGCGGCCAGGATCGTTCAGGCGATGGAGGCGAGCCTCCAGGTCCCGACCGCGACCTCGTTCCGCGTGATTCCCGCGCGGTTGCTCGAGGTCAACCGCGACGTCCTCAACAGCCACCTGCGCCGGCGGCGGGGCGGCAAGGTGAGCTTCACCCACCTCATCGCCTACGCCGTGGTCAAGGCGATCGAGGCCATGCCGGTGATGAACTCGATCTACGTCGAACGTGACTCCAGGCCGCATGTTCGGCACCCCGAGCACGTGAACCTCGGCCTGGCGGTCGACACCAGGCGACCGGACGGCAGCCGCACGCTGCTGGTGCCGAACATCAAGGCGGCCGAGACGCTCGACTTCGCGGCGTTCGTGAGCGCCTACGAGCAGCTCATCGGCAGGGTCAGGGCCAACAAGCTCACCGTCGCGGATTTCGCGGATACGACCGTCACCATCACCAATCCCGGCACGGTTGGCACGGTGATGTCGGTTCCGAGGCTGATGGCCGGCCAGGCCGCGATCATCGGCGTCGGCGCGATCGACTTCCCGGCCGAGTACCGGGGCGCCGACCCGGCGACGCTGGCAGAGCTCGCGGTCGGCAAGACCGTGACCCTGACCTCCACCTACGACCATCGCGTGATCCAGGGCGCGGAGAGCGGCGAGTTCCTGGCCAAGGTCCAGGCGCTGCTGTTGGGCTCCGACGGCTTCTACGACGAGCTCTTCCGCAGTGTCGGCGTGCCGTACGTGGCGGTCGCGTGGCACGCAGACCGGCGGGCGGCCCCGGACTCGCTCGAGCTGGCGGAGAAGCAGGCACGGGTCTACCAGCTCATCAACATCTACCGGGTGCGCGGCCACCTGATCGCCAACCTCGACCCGCTCGAGACCAAGTCGCCGACGATGCACACCGAGCTGGACCCGACCAGCTACGGGCTGACCATCTGGGACCTTGAGCGCTCGTTCCTCACCGGCGGCCTCTCCGAGCAGCGCGAGCTGCCGCTGCGCGAGATCCTGCGGATCCTGCGCGACGCGTACTGCCGGACCGCCGGCATCGAGTACATGCACATCTCGCAGCCCGAGGAGAAGGCGTGGATCCAGGATCGGGTCGAGGTGCCGCCGGCCCCTCTGCCCGAGGAGGACCGGCTCCAGATCCTGCACAAGCTGATCGAAGCCGAGGTGTTCGAGCGCTTCCTGCACAACAAGTACGTGGGACAGAAGCGCTTCAGCCTGGAGGGGGCCGAGAGCCTGATCCCGATGCTCGACGGGGTGCTGGACAGGGCGGCCGACGCTGGCATGGACGGCGTGGTCATCGGCATGGCGCACCGTGGACGGCTCAACGTGCTGGCCAACACCGTTGGCAAGAGCTACAGCGAAATCTTCCACGAGTTCGAGGGGCACCTGGACCCTGCCCTCTCGCAGGGGTCTGGCGACGTGAAGTACCACCTCGGAGCCAGCGGCAAGCACACCGCCCGCTCGGGCAACGAGGTCCGCGTGGAGGTGGCCTCCAACCCCAGCCACCTCGAAGCCGTCAACCCGGTGGTCGAGGGCCTGGCCCGCGCCAAGCAGGACCTGCTCGACCGGGGCGAGGAGGCGCCGGTGCTGCCGCTGCTGATCCACGGCGACGCCGCCTTCGCGGGCCAGGGGGTGGTGGCCGAGACACTCAGCCTGTCGCAGCTACGCGGCTACCGCACCGGTGGGACCGTGCACGTGATCGTCAACAACCAGCTCGGCTTCACCACCAGCCCGGATTACGGCCGCTCGTCGACCTACGCCAGCGACGTGGCCAAGATGATCCAGGCGCCGATCCTGCATGTGAACGGCGACGACCCCGAGGCCTGCGTGCGCATGGCCCGCCTGGCCTTCGATTACCGGCAGGCGTTCAAGAAGGACGTCGTCATCGACATGTGGTGCTACCGGCGCTTCGGGCACAACGAGGGCGACGAGCCCGCCTTCACCCAGCCACTGATGTACGCCAGGATCAAGTCACGCCCCAGCGTCCGCAAGCTCTACACCGAGGCGCTGGTCAACCGGGGGGACTTCTCGCTGGAGGACGCCGAGCGGTCGCTGGAGGCGTTCCGGCAGCGCCTGCAGCAGGCCTTCGACGATTTCCGCGAAGACGGCGAGACGCCGGAGATCGAGCTGGAGCGGCCAGCGTCGATGGCCGCCGATCCGCAGGTGACCACGGCGGTCGAGCGTGGGCGGCTGGACCGCATCGTGGACCGGCTCACCACCGTCCCCGACGGCTTCGCCGTCCATCCCAAGCTGACAAAATGGCTCCAGGACCGCCGTCAAGCGCTGGACCGCAACGCGGTCGACTGGTCGCTGGGGGAGGCGCTGGCGCTCGGCTCGCTGCTGCAGGAGGGTCGCGTCGTCCGGCTCACCGGCCAGGACACGCGGCGAGGCACCTTCAGCCAGCGGCACTCCGTGCTGGTGGATCAGCGGACCGGGGAGCAGTACACGCCGCTCAGCCACCTCGGCCCCGACCAGGGACGCTTCTTCGTCTACGACAGCCTGCTGAGCGAGTTCGCGGCGCTCGGGTTCGAGTATGGCTACTCGGTGGCCAACCCGGAGGCGCTGGTGCTGTGGGAGGCGCAGTACGGCGACTTCATCAACGGCGCGCAGGTGATCGTCGACCAGTTCATCGTGGCCGCGGAGGAGAAGTGGGGCCAGCGCTCCAGGCTGGTGCTGCTGCTCCCCCACGGCTTCGAGGGGCAGGGAGCAGAGCACTCCAGCGCGAGGGTCGAGCGGTTCCTGCAGCTGGCGGCCGAGGACAACCTCCAGGTCGCCTGGCCGTCGACGGCTTCCCAGTACTTCCATCTGCTGCGACGGCAAGCGCTCCGGGCGAGCCGCAAGCCGCTGGTGGTGCTGACGCCGAAGTCGCTGCTGCGGCTGCCGGCGACACGCTCGACCGTCGAGGAGCTGACCTCGGGTCGCTTCCAGGAGGTGCTCCCGGACCCGTCCCAGCCGGATCCCGAGAAGGTCCGGCGAGTGGTGCTGGTCAGCGGCAAGGTGTTCTACGACCTCGCCAAGCGGCGGGCGGACGCCGGTCTGGAGAACTTGGCGCTGGTGCGGGTGGAGCAGCTCTACCCGTTCCCGGCCGAGCGCATCCGCCAGCAGCTCGACACGTACCCGAACGCCGAGCGCCTGCTGTGGGTCCAGGAGGAGCCGGAGAACATGGGCGCGTGGGGCTATCTGGCGTCGCGCTTCGAGCGCGTCCTGGGCGCGCGGGTCGAGGTGGTGAGCCGCGACGAGGCGGCGGCTCCCGCGACCGGCAGCCCCTCGATCCATGTACGGCAGCAGCAACGGCTACTCGACCAGGCCTTGGCGGAGCTTTAAGGTAGGCGCCTGGAACGCCGCGGCCGCTACCCGAGGGAGGGATGTGCCATGAAGGTCCGGGAGGTGGCGAGCAGCGCGGTGGTAACGGTGGGCCCGATGCAGACGCTGCGCGAGGCGGCGCGGCTGATGGCGACGCACCGGGTCGGCTCGGCGGTGGTGCAGGACGCCGAGCACCTGGCCGGGATCCTCACCGAGCGGGACGTGCTGAAGGCGGTCGCGGCGGGGGCCGAGCCGGAGGACGTGACGGTCCAGGAGCTGATGACCCCGGACGTGGTGACGGTCGGTCCGGACTGGGACCTGATCGAGGCGGCGGGCGAGATGGCGCGAAGGCGGATCCGTCACCTGGTGGTCTACGACGGCGGCCAGCTCCTCGGGGTGTTGTCGGTCCGTGACGTGCTTCCCGCCCTGCTCCCCGCCAAGCAGCCTTCGCGCTGAGTCACAGTCGCGGCAACACCAGAGACTCCGGAGGACAAGCGGATGGATCTCGAGGAGGTCCTGTCGAGGATCGCCGAAGACCGCGTCGAGTTCGTGCGCTTCGAGCAGACGGACCTGCACGGCATCTCGCGCTCGAAGACGGTCCCGGCCAAGCACGTCGAGTCCTTCGCCCGGGGCGGCCTGAACTTCCTGCTGGGGCAGCTCGGTTTCGACGCCCAGGCTGGGGTCGCGCCGGGCACGGGGTACCTCGAGGACCGGGGCTTTCCGGACTCCAAGCTGTTCCCGGATCTGGACACCTACGCGGTGCTGCCGTGGGCGGACGCGACCGCGCGGCTGCTCTGCAACCCCCACTTCTTCGACGGCACTCCGGTGCCCGCCTCACCGCGACTGGCCATGGCACGGCTGTGCGACGAGCTCGCCGACGAGGGCTACCAGCACCTGGCCGGCTACGAGTACGAGCTGTACCTGGTGCGCTCCGAGGACCGGCAGCCGCCCTTCACCGGGATCCAGATCTTCGCGACCCTGCGCAACGGTTTCGACGAGACATTCGTCACCGAGGTCCTGCGGGCGATGCCGCGGGTCGGCGTCGACGTGATCACTTCCAACGCCGAGTACGGGCCCGGCCAGATGGAGATCAACTTCGCCCCGGCGATCGGGCTGGCAGCCGCGGACCAGGCGTTCACGTTCAAGAACGGCATCAAGGAGATCGCCCGCCGCCACGGCTACATGGCCTCGTTCATGACCAAGCCGTACGCCGACCAAAGCGCCTGCGGCTGCCACCTGCACGAGAGCCTGGTCGAGGTCTCCAGCGGCCGCAACGCCTTCGCCACCGACGACACCACACCGGGCCGGCTCTCGCAGGTCGGGCGCTGGTGGGTCGGTGGCCAGCTCGCCCACCTCCCTGCGCTGACCGCGCTCTTCGCGCCCACCGTCAACTGCGGCAAGCGCTTCAAACAGTGGAGCTTCGCGCCGACCAACGCGACCTGGGGTCTGGAGAACCGCACGGTCGCGATCCGGGTGAAGGGCCTGGCCGGCGCCGGGCTGCACACCGAGAACCGCGCGCCCTGCGGCGCCTCCAACCCCTACCTCGTCGGCGCCGCCGCCATCGCCGCCGGCCTCGACGGCATCCGCAACCACATCGAGCCGCCACCTCCGATCGACGGAATCGCCTACGGCATGGAAGGGCCGCCCGCCATCCCGACACGCCTGGAGGCGGCTCTGGACGCGCTGGAGAAAGACGGGCCGCTGCGTGAGCTGCTCGGCGAGGAGCTGGTCCGGGTGTTCCTGGCGGTCAAGCGCCACGAGGTCGCCAAGGCCACCGACCAGGCCCTGGACTATACGGCCGCCGACTGGACCGAACGCGTCGACGACTTCGAGGTCCGGGAGCTGTTCGAGTTCCTGTAGCGGGCGGCGGCCTTCCTGGAACCGATGTCTTGTTCAGACTTTGTGCGGCGTGCCGCTGCGATCGCAACTGCATCGCCGCGATCATCTACATGGCCCGCCCTCCATCCCGTGGCGGCCGTTGCCCGCCCGCGAACTCCGGTCCGACCCGCCGGCGACCTGCTGGCGTCGGCTGCAGGCCGGGATGCAGATCGTCGCGTTCGCAGACCGCGACGACCAACGCCTCCAGGAGACTGCCACGGGTCAGCAACGTCCTCACCAAGAGGGCACCGGCGGTCGGTGTCCAGGCTGGCCGACATCGAACGTGGCCTTGCGTTTCTGGGTGAGCCCGGAGTGGGGATGACATCGCTTGCTGTGCGGCCGCGTGGCGCCAGGAGCGGGCGGAGCGGGTTGCCCACCGCCACCGTGACCCCGCGTCGGCGTACAGCTCGTGGCGTTGGTCCGTGCCCTCGGGTCGGCCCAGCGGGCCGGAGCAGGGCTCCGGCCCGGGACGCTCGGCTGGGCTACAGCGGGCAGCGCTTGGGGGCGGGCGCGTCCACCGTGGTCGGCGCGCCCACCGGCAGCAGGAAGGTCACCACCGTCTCGGTCACGCCGCTGGTCTCGTTGCGGGTGAGGTTGACGTCGTTGGGGCCGAACTCCAGGAACGTCTGCCCGGCGCTGAAGGTGCGCGTGCGGCAGCCCTTGGCGCGGTGCAGGGTGAGCTGGCCGGTCTTGACGGTGACCAATGCCGCGCCGGGGTGGACGTGCCAGCCGGTGCTCCCGCCGGGCTGGAAGGTGACGTGCACGGTGGCGACGTCGATCGGCCCGCGGGTCTCCAGCTCGACGCCGGCGACATGGACGTCGCTGGCTTGGGCGATGGTGCCGCGGGCCAGCAGCTCAGCGGCGATGCCCGAGGACGGGGTGGCCTTGGCATGGTCTCGCGGCAGGGCGATCAGGGCGGCGACCAGCGCCGCGGCCAGGATGGCGACGGCGGCGGCGAGGCGTAGCGGCCGATGGGTCAATTGGTGCATGGCTCCTCCTTGTGGTGCGGCATGCTGCGAGCGTTGCGTCGGGTTCTCGGGGGGATCCGGGCTGCCACAGCGGGCCACCCGACACCGCGCCGTGGGCAGTCCGAGCCCTGGCACGAGGGCATCCCTCCTTCGGACTTCTTCGGAGGAATACTGGGAATGCCCGAGCTGGACAGAAAGCCTAAAAAGTGAACTTCGCGGGACGTGCGAGAGACGCCGCTCCCGGGGACCGGCCTATGCTCGCGGGCTGGCAAACGGGCTCAGGCCGAGCCACCCGCCGAAGGCGCGGCGCAGGTCGCTGCGTCCCGCCACGGTCACCGACCCCTTACCGAGCGCATGCGCGATGCTGACGTGGCCCAGGTACACGCGCGTGAACGTGCGCACGTCGGTGGTGACGCACAGGTCGGTGTCGAAGCCGGGATCGGCGAGGCACAGGTCCACGTCGGGCCGGTGCAGCACGAGCCAGAAGCAACGCTTGTCGGCGTCGCGGAACTCGAACTGGACCGTCACGCGTCCGGCCGGCAGCCGGTCGACCTGGACGCGGCGGCGCAGGAACCACATCAGCAGCCCCGCGTCCAGGTTGTCGGGTCGCAGCCGCTCGGCCGCCCATTGGTAGCCCCACTGGCCCAGCGCCTCGACCACCGGACCGAATGACAGACCGGCCGGGCTGAGGTGGTACTCCCAGCCCCGTCCGGTTCGGGTCGGGTGCCGCTCGATCAGCCCGGCGCGGTCCAGGGACCCCAGCCGCTGTGCCAGCAGCGCACGCGGGATGCGGGGCAGCCCTCGCTGCAGCTCGCTGAACCGGTGGCTGCCGGCGAGCAGCTCGCGCAGGATCAGCGGCGTCCAGCGCTCGGCGAACACCTCGGCCCCCAGCGCGACCGGGCAGAACTGGCCGTATCCTCGCATGCCAGGAGCCTGAGCCGCTCCCACTAGCCGGTCAAGTTCATTCCTTGAACCGTCAGCGACCCGTGGTCCATCCTCGGGCCGAAGCCGAAGCGGTTGGCGCGCCGCTTCGGTGGGCAGGTGGGCCTGACCCCGAAACGGTTCTTCCGGGTGCGTCGTCTGCAGCGGGTGCTCACCGCATCGACCGACACCCCCTGGTCGACTGAGCGGCGGTCGTCGCCGAGCACGGCTTCTACGACCAGGAGCATCCGGTCAACGACTTGCGGGAGTCAACCGGCATCACCCCCGACGGCCTACCAGATCGCGGCGTGCGGTGGAGCCCTCGACCCGATTGGACGCCACCGGTGGTCGATCGAGCGGAGATTGTCGTGGCTGGCTTGCGACCGGCGCCTGGCAGCCCGTTGGGATCGGGGCTCAGCGCGGTGGTTCGGGTTCGTGCTGCTGGCCTGCGCGCTGGTGTGCTTCAACCGACGGTAGGGGCTGCACGCCTGCCCAAAGCCGCCCACGCCCGGGCGACCAGCGAGATGGAGCCGTCGGCGGCAACCGGCAGCCGACGGGCATCGGCGACCACGAACCGGGCGCGCTGGTCGGCCAGCCGCGACCGCGCGTCGGCAACGAAGGCCGGCGACGGGTCATGGCGCGATATCCCCCAGCGGTTCGGGCCATGGCAGACCTGCTATGGCCGCTGCGCCGCTGGCAGCGCGATGGAACCTGGCCCAGAGTGTGGACCGTGCTGGCAGGAGGCGAGCATGGCTCACCCCCCTGCCGGCTCGCAGCTGGGCAGGTCGTTCCGGCATCGGCACGCTCGTTGGTGAGGTCGACGCTTATTCGATTGGCTGATGGGCGATGGTGGGCGGTTCGCGCCCGGCGAGGAGCCAACTGCCGATCGTCGCGACGACGGGCAGGCCGATGACGACGAGTGTGAGGTCCATGACTGGCACCTGGCTCATCCGTTCGCCGAGCTGGCTTCGGAACAGCGCGATCGTGGCGAGATAGGCGACGGCGGTGCCGAGCAGGGCGCCGAGCAGCCCCGAGGGCGCCAGCGGTGGCGGCGGTGATGCTGCGACGGGTTGTGCTGTTCGCTCCGTTGGCGGTGAGGGTGCGCAGGTCGCCCACGGTCTCACTGCGGATCAGGCCAACCGTCATGGCCAGGACCGCCAGGGCGAGGAGGATGCCTGCTGCGGTGGCGTAGTCGCGAAGTTGCGCTAGCGACGGGGCTTGGCTCCTGGTCTCGATCGTCATGCCGGCCGCCGTTGCCGCCTGCCGGGCGGCGTTGATCTGCGCGGCGCTGAGCGGCTGGGACGTCTGGATCAGCCACCCCGCGGGGCTGACCTGCAGCTTGAGCGTGTCCACTGCGTGGCTGGTGACGAACAGGTTCGGGCCGGAGGTATCGGTCGGAAGGCCGTTGAACGTCTGGATCTTCGGGTTCGCGACGCAGCGACCAGGAGCGCAGCCGGCGACGCCGGGGCCTTCGGGGGACCGGAGTTGCAGATCAGGGGTGCCCTCAAGGCCCGGGCGCGAGGTGATGAGCAGGGTAGTGGGGTCGATCGCGCTGGGATTGATCCCGTAGTGGCGCAGCAGCGCCGGGGTGGCGGCGTACACCACGCCGGGACCCTCCAGCCATCCTTGGCGGGTCACCTTCGCCAGGGTCGCGCCGGTCGAGTCCAGGGCAAGGACATCGTGGCTGCCCAGCGATGCGGCGATCGTGCTCGCGACCGCCTGGAGTTCAGCCGGACTCCGCTGCGCGTTGGGAACGCCGGGGTCGGGGCCGCCACTGCCCGGGCCGGTGCCCGGCGCATAGACGACGAGCTGGTTGGACGGGAGGTTGGGCCCGAAGTAGTCGACGGGATCGGCGTAGCGGCCGGTGGCCAGGAGGCTGATCACCATGGCGATGAGGACGGCGAAGCTGACCGCCGCGAGTGCCGCGCCTGAGCGTGCCCGGTAGCGGGCGAGGTCGCGCAGCGCCAGGCGCACCACGACCGGCGCACGCCGGGCGATCGCCACCCGCTGCCGCTCACCGCCGGACAGCTCATCGGGAAACCGGGCCGACCGGTCAGCCAGGCCAAGCTCGTCAAGGGCGGCCATCCCGGCGACCCGCGCCGCCTTGGCAGTGGCGCCGTCGAGTTCCAGCGGCAGAGCGACGTTCTCGGCCGCGGTCAGCCCCGCCAGCAGGTTGAAATCCTGGAATACGTAGCCGATCGAACGGCGCCGCAGCCGGGCCCGCTGGTTGCGCGACATCCCCGACAACGCGGCGCCGCCCACCAGCACCTCCCCATTGGTCGGGTCCTCCAGGCTCCCGGCGATGGTGAGCAGGGTGCTCTTGCCCGAGCCGCTCGGCCCCATCACCGCCACCATCGCGCCCGCCTCGACCGACAGGTCGACACCCCCGCAGCGCCTGCACCTCCGTCGGTCCCTCGCCGTAGACCTTCGACACCCGCCGCAGCTCCAACATGCTCATCGCCGTACCCCCATTCTGCGCCGCAGCCTCGGCACCAAGGCGGGAGCCGGCGCGACCGGCTCGACAGCGGCCCGCTTGAGGCGCCCGTCGGCGGCGTCCAGCCACCGGATGACCGAGTCCAGCCGGAACAGCTCGGCGTCGACCACCAGCGCCAACCTCAGATCGAACCCGGCTTCGTCCTCCTTCAGGCGGTGGGCGAGGTTGTGGCAAGATCGGCGCTCTTCTGGTGGGCAACCGCACCTTCCGTGGCGACGATCCGTACAAGGGCACGGCCAAGGAAGGCAAGCCCTTTGGCGGGGCCTGGACCGGACCACAGTTCGTGCTCACCCACAACCCCCCGGTGCCGGGCGTCACCTTCGTCGGCGACCTCGACACCGGCATCGCGGCGGCCTTGGCTGCCGCGGGTGACAAGTACGTCAACGTCCTGGGCGCCAGCACCGCTCAGCAGTGCCTGGAGGCGGGCGTGCTCGACGAGATCCTCGTGCTCGTCGCGCCCGTGCTGCTCGGCGACGGCGTCCGGCTGTCGACCGCCCGGGTGGGACGAACGTCAAGCTCGAACGCCTCAGCCTGACCTCCACGCCGCAAGTGACCAACCTCTGGCTACGCGTGGCTCGATGAGCCGTTGGTCAGGCCTCAGGGAGGTGCACCGCCAGCTGTTCGAGTACCTGTGAGCGACGGCTTCGTCAGCGGGTCGAGAGGGCGTCGATTCGCGCGACTTCCTCGTCGCTGAGCGAGAAGCCGAACAGGCCGAACAGGTCGAAGTTCTCGGCGATCCGCTCGCGGGTCGCCGACTTGGGGATGACCGGGATCTGGTGCTCCAGATGCCAGCGCAGGACGATCTGCGCGGGCGTGACGCGATGGGCGGCGGCGATCTCTCGCAGGACCGGATCACTGAGGCGCGCGCCCTTGAGCGGGCTGTAGCCCTCGAGCACGACGCCCCGCTCGCGGTGCTCGGCCAGCCGCCGCGGGTCGTGCGACGAGGGGCTCCAGCGGACCTGGTTGACGGCCGGCGCCTGGCCGGTCGCCTCGATCAGCTCGTCGAGCTGGCTGATGCTGTAGTTGCTCACCCCCACCGCCCTGGCGAGGCCCTGGTCGCTGATCGCCAGCAGCTCCCGCCAGGTCTGCAACCGCGCCCGCCCGCCAGGCGGCCAGTGCACCAGCCAGAGATCGAGGTAGTCGGTGTCCAGCCCGCGCAGGCTCGCCGCGAGCGTCTGGCGCTCCCGTCCGGCGCTACCGGGAGGAAGCTTGGTGGTCAGGAACACGTCCTGTCGTGGCAGCCCGCTGGCGCGCACGGCCCGTCCGACCTCCACCTCGTTGCCGTACATCGTGGCGGTGTCGATGTGGCGGTAGCCGACCTCCAGCGCGAAGGCAATCGCGTCGGCGGCCCGCCGGCCCCGGAGCTGCCAGGTCCCGAAGCCGACCATCGGCATCGCCACCTCGCCGGGCAGCGCCACCGTGGGTATCGCACGCGCCTGCGCCATGCCAGAGCTCCCAGTGACTGGTTTGCGGGCCAGCTCGCCTGGCAGTCAGGCTACCCCCGAATGCGTGCTCGCCAGAGGATGTGACATCGGCCACACTGCATCCGTGCACCGGCAAGGCGTGCTCGACCGCTGCGCGCAGCACCGGCGAAAGGGCGTGGCCGATGGCGAAGAAGAAGGGGCGGGAGGACACCGCCGGAACCGTCGACGGGCGGGAGGACCCCGCCGGAACCGTCGAGGGCCTGGAGCCCGGCGCCGCCCGCGTGGTCCAGCGGGCCGAGGCGGAAGGGCTCGACCTGATCCGGTTCCTGTACGTCGACCACGGCGGCGTGGTGCGTGGCAAGGCGACCTCGCGTTCGCGGCTGGCCGAGCGCCTGACCACGGGGATCGGGCTGACGCTGGCGATGCAGGCCATGACGATGCTGGACGAGCTGCAGCCGGTCGACGGGATGGGGCCGGTGGGCGAGATCCGCCTGCTGCCCGACCCCGACTCGTTCGTGGCGCTGCCCTACGCGCCGGCGGCTGGCGCCATGGTGGCGGACATGATCAAGCTCGACGGCCAGCCATGGGAGGCCTGCCCGCGGAGCTTCCTGAAGGACGCCATCGCCGCGCTCGCCGGGGAGGGCTACGCGCTGGTCGCCGCGTTCGAGCCGGAGTTCACGCTGGGCCGGCGGGAGCCGGCGCCGCCGGACGAGCCAGGCGGGCTCGACCGGCTGGTCCCGGTCGACCAGAGCCTGTGCTTCTCGACGACCGGCTTCGGCGCCGCCCATGATTACGCGGTGGAGCTGGTCCGGGCGCTGGAGGCGCAGAGCATGGTGGTGGAGCAGTATTACCCCGAGCTCGGCCACGGCCAGCAGGAGCTGACGATCCGGCACGCACCGGCGTTGCGCGCCGCCGACAACCACGTGTGGTACCGGGAGACGGCGCGAGGCGTGGCCTGGCGCCAGGGCTTGTGGGCCAGCCTGGCGCCCAAGCCGATCGCCGACCAGGCGGGCAACGGCACCCACCTGCACGCCTCACTGTGGGAGCTCGACCCGGACGGCGGCCCCGGCGCGCCGGGCGCGCGCAACGCGTTCTACGGCCAGGGCGACCGCAACGGCCTCTCAGAGGTCGCCTACCACTTCATCGGCGGGCTGCTCGCGCACCTTCCTGGACTGGTCGCGCTCACCTGCGGCAGCGTCAACAGCTACCGGCGGCTGGCACCGCGGTCATGGAGCAGCGCCTACACCTGCTACGGCATGGACAACCGCGAGGCGGCGGTGCGCATCCCCTCGCGGATGTGGGGCCTGGCCGAGGCCTCGGCCAACCTGGAGCTCAAGCCCTCCGACTCAACGGCCAACCCCTACCTCGCGCTGGGTGGCTACATCCACGCAGGGCTGGACGGGATCCGCAACAAGCTCGACCCTGGAGCGCCCACCAACGTGGACCCGTCGAACCTGAGCGCTTCGACGCGGCGGCGGCGCGGGATCCGGCGCCTGCCCGACTCGCTGGGCGCGGCGCTGGACGCGCTGGAGCGGGACGAGCTGCTCATGGACGCGCTCGGGCCGCTGCGGCGCACCGCCTACCTGGCGGTGAAGCGGGCCGAGGCGAGCGCGTTCGCCAAGCAGGACATGGCCTTCGAGTGCTTCCACCACTGGACAAAGTTCTAGTCGTTGTCCTGCCTTGGGACTACGATTCGGGCAGGTCCAGCAACCTCGACCCCCGCCTCCCTGGTATCCACCCCCCCGAGCTGGAGGAGGAACGACCATGGCTGCCGTGGAGCCCGCCGCAAGCGGTGAGCTGCTTTCCGAACGGGTCGCCGGAGGGATCCTCCCAAAGGTCCTCAACTCGTTCGACATGGTGGCGATCTTCGCCGCCATCGTTCTGTTCATCACCAACGCGGCGGTGATCCAGAGCGCCGGACCGACCGCCTTCGGCTGGTGGATTCTCGGCTTCCTCGCTTTCCTGATCCCGAGCGCGATCGTGACCGGGCAGCTCGGCGTCATGTTCCCCGGCGAGGGCTCGATCTACCTGTGGACGCACAAGGCCTTCGGCGCCTTCTGGGGTTTCTTCGCCGGGTTCTGCGCCTGGTGGCCCGGCGTGCTGGTGATGGTGGCCACCGGCACGATCACCCTGGCCTACCTCGGCTACGTCTTCCCCGGGACGGTCGGCTCCTGGAGCATCCAGGTCCAGGGCCTGCTGATCATCGCCTTCATCTGCCTGTCGGCTGTCCTGGCGATCCTGCGCTTCCGGGTGACGCAGAACATCGTCAACACGGTGTTCGTGCTCTACGGCGTCGCGATCGCGCTGATGCTGGTCGCCGGCATCCTGCATCTGGCCCGCGGCCACCCGGCGGAGGTCGACCCGACGGCGTTCTCGGCATGGGCGCCCTCCAAGCCGACGGGCCTCAACTTCACCAACTGGACGTTCTTCGGGCTGGTGATCCTCGCCCTGCTCGGTGTCGAGGTGCCGCTGAACATGGGCGTGGAGATCCGCAACACGCGCTCGATCACCAGGTACCTGTTCTGGGGTTCGCTCACGGTGATGGCCGCCTACCTGATCGCCACCTGGGCGGTGATGGTGACCGTACCCGCGACGGGCGGGCGGTCAGCGCAGGTGACCGCGGTGGCCGAGGCCGTGAAGCTGTCGCTCGGGACCTTCTGGGGCGACCTGGTCGCGCTCATCCTGGCGGGCTTCTTCCTGTTCATCACCGTGGTCTACAACTACTCGTTCGCGCGGCTGATCTTCGTGTCCGGCCTGGACCGGCGCCTGCCGAAGGCGATGAGCCACGTCAACGCCAACAAGGTGCCCGACGTCGGCGTGCTCACCCAGACGATCGTGGCGGTGCTGTTCACCCTGCTGGCCTTCGTGATCCTGCCGGCGACCTCAGGCGGCGGCAGCCCGGTCGACGTGCAGACCAGGGTCTACGACGTGCTCCAGGCGGCGGTGACGGTGATCTGGTGCGTCTCGATGGTGGTGCTGTTCATCGACGTGCTGATCATCCTGCGGCGCTACGCCGCGCAGTTCGAGGCGCGGCGGCTCGCCAACCCGGCGGTGTTCTGGGTCTGTTCGGTGATCGGGGCGCTGGCATCGCTGATCGGGATCGTGTCCACGCTCAGCGGCTCGTGGACACCGCTGATCTCCAACGACGCGGGCACCGTTTCCGTGCTGAGCGCCAAGATCTCCTACGGCATGTGGTTCTGGTGGGTCGGCGGGATCGCCGTGGCATCGATGGTGGTCGGCGCGCTGCTCTACCTGCTCGGCAGGCGAACGGCCGCGTCGCCGTCGCCCACCGGCGCGGTTCCGGCGGCCGGACCTGGCAGCTAACGCCCGCGTCGCGAAGACGAAGCGGGCGCGATGCCGCCAGCGGGGTTCGTCGACCATCACTGCCACAGCCTGGTCGCCAATTGGGCCAGGGCGGACGTCCCGCCCTGGCCGGCATGGCGCCGCTGCTTCACCGAGTCCACCAGCGAGCGGGTGCTGGCGCGGGACGTGCCGGACCTGCTGGGCTACCGGCATTTCCTGCGCGCGCTCGGCAAGCTGATCGGTGCGGAGTCCGCCGGGGAGCGCGACGTGGTCACCGCGCGCGACCGGCTGGCCCGCGCCGACCCCATGGCGTACCTGCGGAGGCTGCTCGACGACGCCGGGGTCACGGCGCTGCTGGTCGACACCGGCTATGGCGGAGCGGGCACGCTGGCGCTCAGCGTCCTGGAGCGAGCCGCCGCGCGGCCGGCCCGGGAAGTGGTGCGGATCGAGTCGGTGGCCGAGGAGGTGCTGGCCGCTGGCGGGCCGCCGACCGACACCCTCGACGGACTGGTCGACGTCTTCGAGGAGCACATCGTGAAGGCGATCGAAGGCGGCGCGGTGGCGCTCAAGTCGGTGCTCGCCTACCGGGCGGGGCTGCGCATGGAGCATGTGAGCGTCGGCGAGCTGCGGACGGCGTTCGAGCGGCTCGACCTGGCGGCGCAGGCCCGCCGCTTCGACGACCCGGTGCTGGGGCCGCTGCTGGCTCGCCGCGCGGCCCAGGTCGCCGCGCTGTGGTCGGTGCCGCTGCAGTTCCACACCGGCTTCGGCGACGAGGACATCCGCATGCCAGGCGCGGATCCCACGCTGCTGCGGCCGCTGCTGCACGACCCTCGCACCGAGGCGTGCCCGATCGTGCTGCTGCACGGCTACCCGTTCGTGGGCGGCGCCGCCGCGATGGCCGGCACCTACCCGCAGGTCTACCTGGACCTGTCGCTGGCGATCCCGCTGGCCGAGCCGATCGCCGCCGAGCTGGTGCGCGAGGCGCTCGGGCTCTGCCCCGCCGGCAAGCTGCTGGCCGCCTCCGACGGGCACTCCTTCCCGGAGATGCACTGGTGGGGAGCGACCGTCTGGCGCCGCGCGCTGGCGGCCGTCCTCGGAGCCGAGGTCGACCGCGGCGACCTCGACCAACCCGCCGCCGAGGAGATCAGCTCACGGATCCTGGGAGGGACGGCCCGAAGCCTGTATCACCTGGACCAGGGCAGCCGCGGGGCGCCGGGCCACGGCACGCCGGGCCACGGCACTCCGGGCCACGGCACTCCGGGCCACGGCACTCCGGAACGAACTTGACCTTGGGGGGCCGTGGGGGAACGAGCTCCCCCGCGTGGATCAGGGCGGGACGAACTTGTAGAGGAGCCAGCCTTTGGCGGGGTCCTTGATGAGGGTGCACCAGTAGACCTGGCGGTTGCCCTCGACGTCGCGGATCAGGTCGCCCGACTCCAGCTCCAGACGCGCGTTGGAACGGCCGAGCAGCGCCACCACCGTCCAGCGGCGGCTGGAGGCCTGGGTCAATTTCAGGATCTGCACCGGTAGCTGGAGGCCCTTCCACAGCTCGTGCTTGTCGCGCAGCGCCTGGATCTCGGTCCGGTCCGTGCGCAGTTGCGGCGAGTCGGGCGTGTAGATCTCCTTCAGGGCCTTCATGTCGCGCTCGGTCAGCGCCCGCTCGCGTATGGACATGATCTTGAAGAAGCGGGCGGTGACCTCGGCGCGCTCGCGGGCGACCCTCGGGTCGATGGTGGTCTGCGTCGGCGCCGAGGTCCTGGTCGCCATCACGCCGGCCGCGGCGCCGGAGAACAGCAGCACCATCACCAGACCGACGAAGAACAGGCCAACCGTGCCCCCCGTGTCGCGGCGGGTGGCATGAGCGGGGCGCTGGGTTCGGATCAGGCCGGCAACACCCCGCTCCGGCGCGCTTCCCACCGCTGTTCCGCGGCCAAGCGCCCGAGATCGACGTCGTCATGGACCACGAACCGCATGGCCTCCGCCAGACCGTGGTGACCGGCCCGCTCGGCGACCAGGGTGTGCATCCGCTGGGCCACCGAGCGGTAGGTCGGGTGGCCCTGCGGCGAGGAACGCAGCTCCGCGATGTGCATCAGCTCGCGGGCGTTGAGGGTGATCGAGAAGCGCACCCGGTGGGCCATGCTCACCGCGTACGGCGCCTGCGCGGGCAAGCGTGGCTCCAGCGCCCGGTAGAGCCCGGCGAGCCGCTCCAGGCTGTGGCTGTAACGGTCGCCGAGTCCGGCGGCGGCCACCTCGGCCGGCACCTCGTAGCCGAGGTCCGGGGTGAGGCGCTGCCACACGATCGTGCACATGCGGTGTCGCTGCAGGTCGCGGAAGGCGCCGTAGTCGGCGACCACGTCGAAGGTGTAGACGGCCCGCTCGAAGGCACGCCCGGGACGGTGGCGGCGGTTGGTCCGCTCGCCCACGTAGGCCGACAGCAGCCGCGCCCGCTCCTCGGGGTCGAGCCGCGCCACGCGCTCGGCGACCTCGGCCTCCCCCACCCGCAGCAGCGGGTAGGCGATGGCGGTGAGCACCTTGTGCTCGCCGGCCGGGTCGAACTCGACCAGCCGCACCGAGGGGCCTTCCTCGGCCGGCGTGTCGTCGCCGAGCAGCGCGTCGACCACCTTGGCGGTCTCCTCGGCGGTCTGGGCGAGGTAGCGCGTCCACGCGCCGCCGCGGTCGGGGAGGTCGACCCGCTCGAGGAAGCTCGGGATCACCTGCCGCAGCTCGTGGAGCAGGAGGTCGGCGTAGCTGCGGGCCTCTGGCAGCGGGTGGGCGCGCAGCCGCAGCAGCAGCGCCTCGTATGCCTGGCCGGAGGCGAAGATGCCGAGGTTGGCGGTGGTCGCCGCCGGCAGCATGCCCCGCAGCGCGTCCAGCGCCCTGGCCTTGAGCGCCCGCCGCCAGGCGGCCTCTGCCACCCCCGGCTCCGGCCTCAGCGTGCGGCCGAGGTGGTCGACCATGGCGGGCACCAGCTCAGCGTAGGTGGCGAAGACGCCGTCGAGCACCCGCCGGTACTCGGCGCCGAGCTGCGGGTCGCCGTCGACCGCCGGGTCGAGGTGGTAGCGCCAGCGGCCCCCTGGACGGTCGGTGTAGGACTGGTAGCGGGTCGACTGCTCCATGTAGGAGGCGAGCCGGCCCCACTCCAGCACCTTGGTCAGCAGGTTCGACGCCTGCTCACAGGCCACGTGGGCGCCGGCGAGCTGGGCCACGGAGTCGTCGCCGTACTCGTCGAGCACCCGCCGGTAGAGCCTGGTGGCGCGCTCTTCGCCGACCGTGGGCTCGGTGGCGGGCCGCTCCCCGGCCACCTGGTCGTGGAACTCGTCGAGGAACAGCCTGCGAAGGCTCTTGGGGCTGCGCGAGTAGCGCGCGAACAGGGCGCCCTTGACCACTTCTGGAAGGTTGCGTAACGCGAAGACCGGCCGGTCGGTGTTGGTGAAATAGGGAGCCAACCGCTCGCGCTCGTGCTCGTCGAACGCCTCGACCCAGTACGCCGGCTGCCTCGACATGGTCACTCCAGGTCGAGCATGGGCTCGAGCCCGACGGTGAGGCCGGGACGGTTGGCCACCTCTCGGACGCACAGCAGCACGCCTGGCATGAAGCTGGAGCGGTCCAGCGAGTCGTGGCGGAGGGTGAGCAGCTCACCCTCGCCGCCGAAGATGACCTCCTGGTGGGCGACCAGGCCGGGCAGGCGCACGGAGTGGACCCGCACGCCCTCCACCTCGCCGCCCCTGGCCCCGGTCACCAGCTCGCGGCCGGGCGGCACCGGTGAATCGGGCCGGCGGCGCGCCTCGGCGATCGCCCTGGCGGTGCGCAGCGCCGTGCCGGACGGGGCGTCGGCCTTGCCGGCGTGGTGCAGCTCGATCACCTCCGCCGCCGGGTAGAAGCGGGCTGCGATGGTCGCGAAGCGCTGCGCCAGCACGGCGCCGAGCGCGAAGTTGGGAGCCCACACCACGTTGCCCGCGTCCTGGGGACCGGCCAGCGAGGCCAGCTCCTCCGTGGAGGCGGCCGGCAGCCCGGTCGTGCCGGAGACAACGTGGACGCCGGCCGGCAGCAGCAGCCTGGCGGCCGCCAGCGTCGCCTCCGGCGCCGAGAAGTCGATCACCACCTCGGCCTTGGCGTCGAGCAGGTCCTCGGCGCCGCCGCGGACCCGCAGGCCGGCGGGCGCCTCGGTCACCAGGTCGCGCAGCTCGGCGCCCGCGGCGCCGCGCGCGACCGCGGCCACCAGCTCCAGATCGCCTGCCTGCAAGACGGCGCGGCAGCTCGACCGGCCCATCCGTCCGGTCGCTCCCAGCACTCCGACCCGCATGGCCTCTTCGCCTCCCTGCTCGCCAATCCAGACGGCGTGTCAGGATACCGTGATCCGCTCCGCATCAGATTGCCGGAGTGAGCATCCTGGCCGGCTCCGGGGAACTTCTTGCCCTGGATTCCCGATTTCGTAATAGCAACGCGTCAATCCGGGAGTTATGCCGACAAACTGTCGGCATATGCGGTAGAGTCCGGAAGGAGCCATGACCGACCGGCTCCTCTGCCGACATTCAAGCGTAGCTTCGCAGGGTTTATATCTCGGATCGAGCACGCTGACGGATTGTCGAGGAGCGGGCCATGGCCATCAGGCGCAGCCGGTTCCCCGCGGGGTTCGGCGCCTTGTGGGGATGCGTGCTGCTCGACCTGATCGGCTTCGGGATCGTCCTGCCGATCCTGCCGCTGTGGGCCGAGCGGTTCGGCGCCAGGCCTGGGACGATCGGGGCGCTGGTGGCCACCTACTCGGCCTTCCAGCTCGTCTGCGCGCCGTTGTGGGGCCGGCTCTCGGACCGGGTGGGTCGCAAGCCGGTGCTGGTGCTGTCGCTGGTGGGCACCGCGGCAGGCAGCCTGCTGACCGGGCTGGCGTCGAGCATGGTGCTGCTGTTCGTCGGTCGCGCGATCGACGGGATGTCCGGAGGGAGCGTGGCGGTGGCGCAGGCCGCCGTCGCCGACGTGGCCGAGCCGTCGGAGCGGCCGCGCCTGCTCGGCCTGATCGGCGCGGCGTTCGGGCTGGGATTCGTGGCCGGGCCGGCCCTCGGCGCGCTGGCGGCGCTGGGCGGCCCCAGAGCCCCGTTCCTGGTTGCCGCCGGCCTCGCCGCCTGCAACGCCGTCGTCGCGGTCGCCCGCCTGCCGGAAACGCATCCGTATGGCGCCCAGGGCGGCGCCCGGGTGGCCGCCGGGGCGAGCCCCCTGGCCGAGAGCGCCGCGGCGCAGGCGGGCGGCCCCGCAAGCGGTCAAGCCGCCGACGGCGACCCGAGGGCGCCGTGGCGGCGGGCGGGGGTAGCTCGGCTGCTGCTGGTTGCCTTCACCTCGCTGGTGGCGTTCAGCGCCTTCGAGGCGACCTTCTCGCTGTTCGGGGAGCGACGGCTCGGCCTGCGGCTGGCCTCCACAGGAGCGGTGTTCGCCGGCATCGGCCTGGCGGTGGTGGCGGCCAACGTCGGGCTGGTCGCGCCGACCGTCCGCCGCCTGGGCGAGCGGGGCGCGCTACGGGTCGGCCTGGCGCTCGACGCCGCCGGGCTTGCGCTGCTGGCGGTGACCCGGTCGTGGGCCGTGCTCGTCCCGGCGCTGCTGGCCCTGTGCGCCGGGCAGGGCCTGGTGACCCCGACCCTGGCGTCGTCGGTGGCCGGGGCCGTCCGGGCCGAGCGGCGCGGGGGCGCGCTCGGCCTGCAGCAGGCCGCCGGTGGGCTGGCGAGGGTGGTCGGCCCGCTGGCCGGCGGCCTGGCCTTCCAGCGCCTGGGGGTTCCGGTCCCATACATTGCCGGAGCCGCGCTCGCTGCCCTATGCGTGCCACTGGTCCCAAAACGGGCGCACGACCGGCTCGGCAGGCTACCCTTGCCTCATGCTCGCGCCCGTTGACAACGAAGCCGTCGTGATGGCGGTGCTGGCCGAGCGCTACGGGCTTCCGATGGACCGGCTGGTCCCCGGCGAAGTCGCGGTCGCGGAGGTGCAGCACCCCAGCCTGCCGGTGCGGGCGTTCAGCCGTCAGGGCGGCGCGGTGCTCGCGGTCGCCCCGGAGCACGCCGGGGTCCTCCGCCGGTACCTCAGCGACGCCTCCTCCCTGCTGCCGGCGCTGCAGAAGACCGCGGCGGAGCTGCGCGGGCACCTGTTCTCCGGTGTCGCCCGCACCGGGGTCGCCATCCCGCCCCCCGAGGCCGAGGTCACCGTGCTCGACGCCACCGACCCGCGCCTGCCCGACTGGGTCCTGGGCCATTTCACCGGCGAGGCCTGGGTGGTGCTCGACGACGACGGGAAGGTGCTGTCGACCGCGGTGCTCAAGCGCTACGACGACCGCATCCGGGAGATCTCGGTCGGCACCGCGGAGCGCGCGCGAGGCCGCGGCCTGGCCCGCTCGGTCGTCTCCGCGGCGGCCCGCTCGGTGCTGTCCGAGGGCCGCGCCGTCCTCTACAACCACGCTCCCGACAACTTCGCCTCGGCCAAGGTCGCCGAGGCCGTGGGCCTGCACGAGTTCGGCCGCTACCACGCGATCGTGCCCGACCGCAGCATCGCCATCGAGTTCGGCGAGGACGACTCCTAGAGCAGCCGCTGTGAATTCGTCCAGCCCGGAGGAGTCAATGCAAATCGGTGCGGGATGGTCAAGAGCGGTTGTGCTACTCTCCGCAGCGCAGGAGGTTCACGTTTGGCTTCGCAACCCGCAGTCGAGCTTGTCCCTTGCCGTCAGCGGCAGCGGTTGCCCTGGCGTTGTACGACTCCTCCGAGTTGAAGGAGGGAGGGACAAGCGCCATGACCGTTGGAACCGTCAAGTGGTTCAACGCCGAGAAGGGCTACGGATTCATCCGTCCGCCCGAGGGCGAGGACGTGTTCGTGCACTTCAGCGCGATCCAGAGCAGCGGATATCGAACCCTCGAAGAGGGCCAGACCGTCGAGTTCGAGGTCACTCAGGGCCCGAAGGGCCCTCAGGCCGCCAACGTTCGCCCGGTCGCCGAATAGGCACCCACGCACCAGAGCCCACCCCGCCCGGGTGGGCTCTTCCTGTGTCGGCCCTCAGGCGGGCTCGGCGGTCCAGTCTTCGGCGAGGGCGTCGGTGGGCGGGGCGGCGCGCGTGACCGCGTCGCCGCCGCGGCCAGCCTCGACCAGGGCGACGGCGTCCTCGGAGGTCTTGGCGACCTCGAAGAGGGATCCCTCGCCCTCGGACGCGAACCCCTGCGAGATCATCTCCCTGACCATCGCCAGGAACGGGTCCCAGAAGTTGTTGACGTTGACCAGCACGATCGGCCGGTCGTGCAGGCGGAGCTGCCGCAGGGTGAGCACCTCCAGCAGCTCCTCCATGGTGCCGAAGCCGCCAGGGAGCGCCACGAACGCGTCGGCGTGGGCGTCCATCTCGGCCTTGCGCTCTCGCAGGGTCTCGGTCACGACCAGCTCGTCGGCGGGCCCGTAGGCGAGCTCCCGCTCGACCAGCGCGCGGGGAATCGCGCCGAATACCTCGCCGCCGGCGGCGTGCACCGAGCGGGCGACCTCGGCCATGAGCCCGACGTTGCCGCCGCCGTAGACCAGGCGGTGGCCACGGCGCGCCATCTCGGTCCCGAGCCGTCTGGCGGCGTCGAGGTACACCTCGGCCAACCCCGACGCGGAGGCGCAGAACACGCAGATCGACAGCGATGCCGAGCTCATGCGATGTACCGGTCGAAGCCTTCCTCGTCGAACGGGCCGATCACCGCGAGCGCGCGCGGCCCGCCGCCCAGCACCTCCTTGGCCACGGCCTGGACGTCGGTGTCGCTGACCTCGTCGACGCGGCGGACGATCTCGTCGATCGAGAGGATCTCGCCGCTGGTCAGCTCGGACTTGCCGAGCCTGCTCATCCGTCCGGAGGTGTCCTCCAGCCCGAGCACCAGCGAGCCCTTGAGATGACCCTTGCCGCGCTCCAGCTCCTCCTCGGTGACGCCGTCGGCGATCACGCGGTCCAGCTCGTCGCGGACGATCGAGAGGACCTCGTGGACGCGCTTGGGCGCAGTGCCGGCGTAGATCGAGAACGAGCCGGTCTCGGAGTACTGGGTGGCGTACGAATAGATCGAGTACACCAGCCCCCGCTGCTCGCGGACCTCCTGGAACAGCCGCGAGCTCATGCCGCCGCCGAAGGCGATGTTCAGCACGCCGAGCGCGAAGCGGCGGGGGTCCGAGCGCGACAGGCCGCGGGTGCCGAGCACCACGTGCGCCTGCTCGGTGGGCTTGCGCCGCACCTGGACGCCGCCGTAGATGCGCGGCTCGCGCCTGGCGGGGACCGGATCGCGCCGGCCGCCCTCTGCGCCGTCGAACGCGCCGGTCACCAGCTCGACGACCTCCTGGTGCGAGCAGTTGCCGGCCGCGGCGACCACCAGGTTGCCGGGCACGTAGTGCCGCCGCCAGTACCTGGCGATCGCGTCCCTGCTCATGCCGCTGATGGACTCGACCGTGCCGAGCACCGGCCTGCCGAGCGGGTGGCCGCCCAGCAGGACCTCGGCGAACAGGTCGTGGACGATGTCGTCCGGCGCGTCGTTGTGCATGCCGATCTCTTCGAGGATGACGGTGCGCTCCGCCTCCACGTCGGCCTTGGACATCTTGGAGAACCGCAGCATGTCGACCAGCACGTCGACCGCCAGCGGCAGGTCGCGGTCGAGCGTGCGGGCGTAGAAGCAGGTGTACTCCTTGGCGGTGAAGGCGTTGGCCTCGCCGCCGACGGCGTCCATCAGCTCGGCGATGTCGCGTGCCGAGCGCCGCTTGGTGCCCTTGAACAGCAGGTGCTCCAGGTAGTGGGAGGCGCCCGCCTGGCGTGGGGTCTCGTCGCGAGACCCCACGCCGGCCCAGATTCCCAGCGTGACCGAGCGCACGGTCGGCATGCGCTCGGTCAGGATCCGAAGGCCACTGGGCAGCTCGGTGGTCTCGAACTTGCCCGTCTCCATGGGCTCAGCGGCCCCCTTCGCCGCCGCCGGCGTCACCGCCGCCGGACTCACCGCCGCCGGAGGTGGCCGGAGCCGACTCGGCCTGGTCCTCCTCGGCCAGCTTCAGCGAGATGCGACCCTGCCGGTCGACCTCGGTGACTTCGACGAGCAGCTTGTCGCCGACGTTGACCACGTCCTCGACCGCGCGCACCCGCTGGCCCTTCTTGCCCAGCTTGGAGATGTGCAGCAGGCCGTCCTTGCCCGGCGTCAGCGAGATGAAGGCGCCGAAGGTGGTGGTCTTGACCACGGTGCCGAGGTAGCGCTCGCCGACCTGCGGCATCACGGGGTTCATCTGCTCGCGGATCATGTTGAGCGCGATCTCGAGCTGCTCCCCGTTGGTTGCGCCGATGAACACCCGGCCGTCGTCCTCGATCGAGATGTCGGCGCCCGAAGCCGCCTGGATCTCGTTGATGCGCTTGCCCTTGGGCCCGATGAGCTCGCCGATCTTGGCGACCGGGATCTGCTCGATGTGGACCCGCGGCGCGAGCATGGAGACCTGCTCGCGCGGCTGCTCGATCGCCGCCTGGATCACGTCGAGGATCACCATGCGGGCGTCGCGCGCCTGGGTGAGCGCGTTGATCAGCACTTCGCTCGGGATGCCCGTGAGCTTGGTGTCGAGCTGCAGCGCGGTGACGAACTCGCGCGTGCCGGCGACCTTGAAGTCCATGTCGCCGTAGGCGTCCTCGGCTCCCAGGATGTCGGTCAGCGTGACGTACTCGCCGCCCTCGGAGACCAGGCCCATCGCGATGCCGCCGACCGGTGCCTTGATCGGCACGCCGGCGTCCATCAGCGACAGGGTCGAGGCGCAGACCGACGCCATCGAGGTCGAGCCGTTGGACGACAGCACCTCGCTGACCAGGCGCAGCGCGTACGGGAACTCCTCGCGCGACGGGATCACCGGCAGCAGCGCCCGCTCAGCGAGCGCGCCGTGGCCGATCTCGCGGCGCTTGGGGCCGCGCATGAACCCGGTCTCGCCGGTGGAGAACGGCGGGAAGTTGTAGTGGTGCATGTAGCGCTTGCGGTCCTCGGGATCGAGCGTGTCGATCATCTGCTCCATGCGGACCATGCCGAGGGTGGTGATGTTCAGCACCTGCGTCTCGCCGCGCTGGAACAGGCCGGAGCCGTGCGCGCGCGGCAGGATGCCGACCTCCGCGGACAGCGGACGGATGTCGCGCGGCCCGCGGCCGTCGATGCGCTTGCCCTCCTTGACGATGCGCTGGCGCACCAGCTCCTTCGTCAGCGACCGGAAGGCCGCCGGGACCTCGCGCTCGCGGCCGGCGATGGACTCGCCGAGCTGCTCGGGCACCCTCTGGACGACGTCGGCCTTGATCTCGTCGAGCCGGGACTCGCGCTCGGCCTTGTCGGCGATGGTGATCGCCTCGCGGGTCGCCTCCTCGGCGACCCCGCGCACCGCCTCGGCCACGTCCTCGCCGTACTCGCTGAACAGCGGGAAGTCCCTGGGCTGGACCTCCGCCTGGCGGAGCAGCTCGCGCTGCAGCTCGCAGGCGGTGGCGATGTGCATCTTGGCGATCTCCAGCGCCAGGCCGATGGCCTCCTCGGTGGGCTTGGGCGCGCCGTCCTCCATCAGGCCGATGGCGTTGGCGGTCGCCTCCGCCTCGACCATGAGGATGTCGACCCCGCCGCTCTCGTTCTGGCGGCCGGCCACGACCATGTCGAAGCTGCACTCCCCGATCTCGTCGAAGGTCGGGTTGACGATCCACTCGCTGCCGCGCCGGCCGAGCCGGACGCCGCCCACCGGGCCGGAGAACGGGATACCTGCCAGCAGCACGGCCATGGACGCGCCGTTGATCGCCAGCACGTCGGGGTTGTTCTCCATGTCGGCCGACATGATCGTGGCGACGACGTGGATCTCGTTGCGGAGGCCCTTGGGGAACGACGGGCGCAGCGGCCGGTCGACCAGCCTGGCGGTGAGGATCGCGGTCTCGGACGGCCGGCCCTCACGGCGGAAGAACCCGCCGGGGATCTTCCCGGCGGCGTACATCCGCTCCTCCACGTCGACGGTGAGCGGGAAGAAGTCGAGCTGCTCCTTCGGGTTTTTGCCCGCCGTCGCGGTGACCAGGACCTGGGTCTCGCCCAGGCCCACGATGACGGCGCCACCAGCCTGTTTGGCCAGCTTGCCGGTCTCGAAGAACATCTCCTTACCACCGACGGCGCCTTGAATACGATGAACTGCCATGAAATCTTCTTTCTCCTTCTGCCATCTCGCGCGCCAGCGGCACGCGGATGCGCGGGACCCGCTGATCGCGGGTTCTTCGGAACGCCACCCTCGGCATCGCGCGGCAGGCAACTCGAGCCTGACCGCTGGCGCGGGGTGGCGGTGGGCCGGGCACAGCGGCGGAGCGGAGCGGCATCGGCGACCGGATGGCCACCGCGTGCCAGTTCTCAGTCGAAAGGCCTGGACAGCGTCGCTGCGTTCCAGGGCTCACCACTGACAACTGACACGACCGGGCTTGGCCGACCACTCTGCAACGTGCCGTCACGACACCAGCGGCATCACCACCCTTCCCGGGCGTGGCACGGCGCCGCGCAGGCGAGCCGTGGCCCGCCCCACGTTCCCGAACCTGGCCAGCTCAGCGGCGCAGTCCGAGCCGCTCGATCAGCGCCCGGTACCGGGAGACGTCCGTGCTCTGGAGGTAGCGGAGCAGCCGCCGGCGACGGCCGACCATCTGCAGCAGGCCACGACGCGAGTGGTGATCGTGCTTGTGGATCTTGAGGTGCTCGGTGAGCCCGTTGATCCGGTGGGTCAGGATCGCCACCTGCACCTCGGGCGAGCCCGTGTCACCCTGCTTGGTCGCGTAGTCCGTGATGATCTTGGTCTTCTCGTCCTTGACCAGCATCCGCTGCCTCTTTCCTTTCCATTCTGCGGAGTTCTGCCCGGGGGCACACGACGGCACCAGCCGCGTTGTCCCGCATCCCGAGCGGTCGCCGGGCCAAACAGCCCAGCCATCCGTGCAAGGTTAGCACTGTCCTGAATTCTGTCGCGATTTCAGGGTTCCAGGAGCCGCCTGGCCAGCGCGACGTCGTCGTTCATCTGGTCGACCAGCGCTTGGACGTTGGGGAACACCGTCTCGTCGCGCAGCCGGTGCTCGAAGGTGACCCGCACCCGTTTGCCGTAGAGATCGCCGTCGAAATCGAGCACGTAGGTCTCCACGCGCAGCTGTGTGCCGCCGAATTGCGGGCTGACACCGACATTTGAGACGGCCGGCAGCGGCTCGGAGCCGTGGGAACCGTGGGAGCCGTGGGAGCCCACCACCTGGAGATGGCCCGCGTAGACGCCCTTGGCCGGCAGCGCGAGCCGGGCCGGCACCCGGAGGTTGGCGGTCGGGATGCCGAGCAGGCGGCCGCGCTCGGCACCGCGGACGACGTGGCCCTCGACCGCGAACGGCCGTCCGAGCAGCCTGGCCGCGGTCTCCACGTCGCCGTCGGCCAGGGCTGCGCGGATGCGGGTCGAGGAGACGGCGTCGCCGGCGTCGTCGTCCAGCGGCAGGGCGATCACGTCGACGCCCCGCGGCGCCGCCAGCGCGGCGATCAGCCGGGCGTCGCCGGCCGCGCGGTGGCCGAAGCGGAAGTTGTGGCCGACCACGATGACCCTCGCCGAGACCGTCTCCAGCAGGACCTTGACCGCGAACTCCTCGGCCGCCATGCGCGACAGCTTCAGCGTGAACGGCAGCACCAGCACGAACGCCATGCCGCACTCGCCGAGCAGGGCGACGCGCTGGCTGAGGGTGGACAGTAGCCTGGGGTGACTGCCGGGGCGCACCACCGTCATCGGGTGGCGGTCGAAGGTGATCGCGCCGGGGAGCAGGCCCCTGGCGGCCGCCTCCTCGGCGACCCGCGCCAGCAGTGCCTGGTGGCCGCGGTGCACGCCATCGAACACCCCGATGGTGACCGCCGTCGGCCCGAGGTCGGCAGGCACCCGCCCGAGCCCGAGGAAACACCGCACCGGGGCACCGCCCGGTCGCGTCCCGGTCACCCGAGCACGACCTTGGGGCGGGCGCGGCCGGCGCCGTCCTGGATGACCGCGACCAGGCGGCCGTCGGGGCCCACGGCGGCCACGGGGTCGCCAACCCCGGTCGGGCCCAGGGTCTGCCCGGTCGCCAGCGCCGCGGCCTCGCTCTCGCTGAGCGAGCGGACCGACGCCGAGCGCATCGCCGCCGCCGGGTCGATCAGCGTGCTCTCGATGCTCGGGAGCGCCTCCAGCTCGGACAGCGTGCGTGCCTCCCGCTCGCTGAAGGCCCCGACGGCGGTGCGCCGCAGGCTCGCCAGGTGCGCCACACTGCCGAGCGCCCTGCCCACCTCCCCGGCGAGCACACGCACGTAGGTGCCGCCGGAGCAGGTGACCGCGACGGTCGCCAGCGGCGGCGGACCGGGCTGGAAGCCGCACAGCTCCAAGGCGTGGATGGTGATGGGCCGCGGGGCGCGCTCGACCGTCTCGCCGCGGCGCGCCTTGACGTACAGCCGCTCGCCGTCCAGCTTGACCGCGGAGACCATCGGCGGGACCTGCTGCTGCGGGCCGACGAACCGTTCGAGGGCCCGCGCGACCGCCGCCTCGTCGATGCCGTCGACCGGCGCGGTGCCGGTCGTCACGCCGGCGGCGTCGAGCGTGTCCGTCTCGGTGCCGAAGGCGATCCCGGCCAGGTACCGCTTGGGCTCCATCGGCAGGAAGGGCAGCAGCCTGGTGGCGCGGCCGAGCGCGACCACCAGCACGCCGGTGGCCGGCGGGTCCAGCGTGCCGCCGTGCCCGACGCGCCGCTGGTGCGCGAGCCGCCTGACCCTGGCGACCACGTCGTGGGACGTCATCCCGGCCGGCTTGTCGCAGACGAGCACGCCGTCCATGCCCGGTTCGCTCACCTTCCGGAGGCCGCCGCGCTCGGTGTCAGGGTCGGGCGGTTCCGGTCGCCATCCGTGGCGGCGCGCTGGGCGGCCAGCGCCTCGACGATGGCGTCGACGGTGCCGGCGGCGTCCTGGCCAGAGGTGAAGCCGGCTGCCCGGGCGTGCCCGCCGCCGCCGAAGCGGCCGGCGACCTCGGCGACGTTGGTCTCGCCCTTGGAGCGCAGGGAGACCTTGAAGCCGCCCTCCCGCTGCTCCTTCAGGACCGCGGCGACGTCGCTGGCGCCGTCGGTGCGGACCAGGTCGATGAGCCCCTCGGTGGCGTCGATGCCGACCCCGTACGCCTTCAGGTCCTCCTGCGTCACCGACGTCCACACCAGCGAGGCCCCCGGCACCTGGGTGATGCGCCCGAGCACCTGGGAGAGCAGGCGCAGGTAGCGGATGTCGTTGGTTTCGAACACCGCCTTGGCGACCTCGTACTGCTTGACGCCGGCAGCCAGCAGTTCCGCCGCCAGCAGGTGCGTCTCCGGGACGGTCGACTGGTACTGGAAGCGGCCGGTGTCGGTCACCAGCGCGGTGTAGAGATTGGTGGCGATCTCCTGGTCGATCGGCAGGTCGAGACGGCGCAGCAGCTCGCGGCAGAGCACAGCGCTCGCCGGCGCGTCCGGGTCGATCAGGTTGACGTCCCCGAAGCGCGTGTTGGAGGCGTGATGGTCGATCACCACGGTGCGCCGTGCGCGCTCGAACGCGCCCGCCAGGCTGCCCAGACGGTCCAGCGAGCCGGTGTCGAAGCACACGAACACCTCGGGTTCGGCCGGGACGTCCGCCGGCCGCGTGAGGTGCTCGACCCCGGGCAGGAAGCGGTACTGCGAGGCCACCTCGAACGGCTCGGAGAAGCTCACCACCGCTTGGCGGCCGGCCTTGACCAGCGCGCCGTGCAGCGCCAGGGCCGAGCCGAGCGCGTCGCCGTCAGGGTGCAGGTGGCAGGAGATCACCGCCTGCTCGGCGCCGTTGATCGCGGTGGTCGCTGCCTGCCAGTCCGCCGGGGCGATGGTCATGCGCTCGGATCCTCCTTGTCGGTGGGGGCGGAGCTCCCCGAGGCCTCGGAGGTGCCGTGCTCCCGCGGGCCGATCTCCTCCAGTAGCTGGTCGATCCGTGCGCTACGGGCAGGGAGATCGTCAGAGACGAATTCTAGCGTCGGCGCGTGACGGAGCCGGACGTGATGTGCCACGTAGGCGCGCGCCTGGGGCGCCGACTCCGCCAGCCGCGCCTCGGCCGAGACGCGGTCGTCGGCCGCGCCGAGGACCGTGTAGAACACGGTCGCCCGGTGCAGGTCGGGGGTGACCTTGACGTCGGTCACGGTCACCAGCCCCGGCTGGCGCTCCTTGATCTGCTCGTCTTCCAGCCACTCGCTGATCAGCCGCCTGACCGTCTTGGCCAGGCGCAGCGAACGTGGATAGCTCGGGTTGGCCATGGCTACGCGTCCTCCGGCCCGAAGATCGAGACCTCGCTCGACAGCAGCTCGACGCCCGGGTTGCGCTCGACCGCCCGCTCCGCGGTGACCAGCACCTTGCGGGCGTGGAAGCCCTCGCCGGCCACGGCCGCCACCGCCAGGGTGGCGCGTTGCCGCAGGTCCTGGTGGTCGACCTCCGCGACGGAGCAGTTGAGCTTGCGCAGGTCGGCAACCAGTCCCTTGACCACCGATCGCTTGTCCTTCAGCGAGGTGGCGTCGGGAAGGCGGAGGTCGAGACGGAGCAGGGCCACGAACATGAGAGCACAAGGGGGTTGGGTATCGAGACGGCCGGGATGGTACGGCGCCGGGCCCGAGGCGGGCCCGGCGCACCGCGGTCTTCGGTTGCGGCCCGCGGAAGCCGCCGGACGTCAACGCGGGATCTCTACCATCTCGTAAGCCTCGATCTGGTCACCTTCCTTGATGTCCTGGAAGTTCTCCAGACCGATGCCGCACTCGAAGCCGGTAGCGACGGTGCGCACGTCCTCCTTGAAGCGACGCAGGGAGTCGACCCGCCCGTCGTACACGACCACGCCGTCGCGCACCAGTCTGGCCTTGGACCCGCGGTGGATCTCGCCGGAGGTGACATAGGAGCCCGCCACCACACCGACGCGGGGCACCCGGAAGGTCTGCCGCACCTCGGCGGTGCCGACCTGCCGCTCCTCGAACTCGGGGGCGAGCATGCCCTTGAGCGCCTTGTCGATGTCCTCGACGAGCTGGTAGATCACCGAGTACAGCCTGATGTCCACGCCCTCGCGGTTGGCCAGCTCGCGTGCGGCCGGTGAGGGCCGCACCGAGAAGCCGACCACGATGGCGCCGGCCGTCGCCGCCAGGCTGACGTCGCCCTCGTTGATCGCACCGGCGCCCTTGTGCAGGACGCGCAGGCGGACCTCCGGGACGTCCAGCTTGCTCAGGGCGTCGTCGATCGCCTCGACCGAGCCCATCATGTCGGCCTTGATCACCAGCGGCAGCTCCTGGAGCTGGCCCTCCTGGATCCTGGCGAAGAGGTCCTCGAGGCGAGGCGCCGAGCTGGAGGCGATCTCCGCCTGGCGCTGGCGCGCTTCGCGCGTCTGGGCGATCGAGCGGGCGACCCGCTCGTCGGTGACCGCGCGGACCTCGTCGCCGGCGACCGGCACGGCCGACAGGCCGAGCACCTGCACCGGCTGCGCGGGCAGAGCGGTCGTGACCTCCTTGCTGTTCTCGTCGTACATGTTGCGGACGCGTCCGAAGGCGGTGCCGGCCACGATCGCGTCGCCGACGTGCAGCGTGCCGCGGCGGACCAGGATGGTCGCCACCGGTCCGCGCCCCTTGTCGAGGTGCGACTCGATGATGGAGCCCTGCGCGCGCCGGTTGGGGTTGGCGCGAAGGTTCAGCTCCACGTCGGCGACCAGCAGGATCGTCTCGACCAGGTCGTCGAGGCCCAGCTCGCTCTTTGCCGACACGTCCACGAACTGGGTCTTGCCGCCGTACTCCTCGGCAACCAGGTCGTACTCGGTGAGCTGCTGGCGCACCCTGATCGGGTTGGCCTCCGGCTTGTCGATCTTGTTGACCGCCACCACGATCGGCACGCCGGCCGCCTTGGCGTGGTTGATCGCCTCGACGGTCTGCGGCATGACGCCGTCGTCGGCGGCGACCACCAGCACGACCACGTCGGTGATGGCCGCGCCGCGCGCGCGCATGGCGGTGAACGCCTCGTGGCCCGGTGTGTCGATGAAGGTCACCAGGCGGCCGTCAGCACCGGCCCGCACCTGGTAGGCGCCGATGTGCTGGGTGATGCCGCCGGCCTCGGTGGCGACCACGTTGGTGCGCCGGATGGCGTCCAGCAGCTTGGTCTTGCCGTGGTCGACGTGACCCATCACGGTCACCACCGGCGGGCGCGGCCGCAGGTCCTCGTCACGGTCGGGCTCGTTGTCCTCCCAGCCGTCGATGGCCACCAGCTGGTCGGCCTCGGAGGGGTCGACGATCTCGATACGAGCGCCGATCTCCTCGCCGAGGAGCGCGACCGCGTCGTCCGACATCGACTGGGTGGCCGTCAGCATCTCGCCCATCTGCATGAGGATGCGGATGAGGTCGGCCGCTGGCCTGCCGAGCCGGTCGGCGAAGTCCTGCACGGTCACCCCACGGGGCACGCGCATCACGCCGTCGACCGAGATGTCAGGCCGCGACTCGAGGCTCGGAGCGTTCATCGACTCGAATTCCTCGCGCCGCCTGGCTCCACCCCTGCGCCGCTTGGGACGCGGACCGCGGAAGCCGGTGAAGCCCCGGCCACCACCGCCGCCGGGACCGCCGCGCCCGCCACCGGGGCCGCCACGGCCGCCTCCACCGAGCCCGGGCCGGCCGCCGCCGCCCAGACCTCCTGGGCGACCACCGCCGCCGGGGCCGGCCGGCCGGCCACCGGCACCGCCACCAGGACGCCCGCCGGGACCACCGGCACCGCCACCAGGACGCCCGCCGGGACCACCGGCACCGCCACCAGGACGCCCGCCGGGACCACCAGCGCCGCCACCAGGACGGCCACCGCCGAAACCGCCACCAGGACGGCCACCGGGACCACCAGCGCCGCCACCAGGACGGCCGCCCGGACCTCCGGGCCGGCCGCCGGGACCGCCCGGACGGCCCTGGCCCGCACCCTGACCGGGGCGAGGGGCCATCCCGGGACGGCCACCGCCGCCGGGCTGGCCGGGACGGCCCGCGCCGGCGCCGGGCCGCGCGCCGGGTGGCAACGGGCGGCCGCCGGGCGGCGCCGGGCGCCCACCTTGGCCTTGGCCCGCGGGCCTGGCGCCAGGCGGCAACGGCCGCACGCCAGGCGGGAGCGGACGACCCTGACCCGGCGGACGACCCTGACCCGGCGGACCGGGCTGCCCTGGACGTGGCTGGCCAGGCCGCACGCCAGGCGGCAAGGGGCGCACGCCGGGCGGCAACGGGCGAGGCTGGCCGGGACGCATGCCCGGCGGCAACGGCCGCACCCCTGGGGGAAGCGGACGACCCTGCCCGGGCGCACCAGGCTGCCCTGGACGTGGCTGACCGGGCACCTGGCCGGGCTGACCGGGACGCGGCTGTCCGGGCTGACCGGGGCGCACCTGGCCCGGCTGCCCCGGCCGCGGCTGGCCGGGTCGCATCTGACCCGGCTGGCCAGGACGTGCCTGCCCGGGCTGGCCCGGGCGCGGTTCGCCGGGCTGACCAGGACGTGCCTGGCCAGGCTGCCCGCCTGCCGGTCGCGCCTGCCCAGGCTGACCGGGCCGGGCCTGCCCCGGCTGGCCGGGACCATCGAGCCCCGGCCGGCTGGCGCGGGTCTGCCCCGGCTGGTCACTCTGGCCGGCGCGGGCGTCCGACTGGCGGCCGCCACCATCGCCCGGAGGGCCGCCAGCGGCGGCTCCACCGGATCCGGCACCTGACCGCTGGCGTGTGCCGCCGGCGCGGAGCGCTGATCGCAGCTTGTCCGCGACGTCTGGCGACACGGTCGAGGCATGGCTTTTCGCCTCCACTCCCATGGAGGTCAGCCTCGACAAGAGGTCCTTTGACGGGACCCCGAGTTCTTTGGCGAGTTCATAGACGCGCGGGTTGCTCAACCAGTCCTCACTTCCTTGTATTCACTCGAGCCGGAAGCTCCCACCAGGCTTCCGCCACCCAGTATCGCCCGCAACGCCGCAACGGCGTGCTCCACCCCGGTGGCGTCGGCCGTGCGAAGGGCTCGCTGCAAGGCGCGCCGCTTCCCCGCCAACTCCAGGCAATTCGGCTTTTCACACACGTAGGCACCGCGGCCCGGTGCCGTACTGGACGGATCGTATCGGACCGCGCCATCCGGCGAGCGGACGATTCGGTGGAGAGCGCCCTTGGCCGCCGAGCTACGGCAGACCACACAGGTGCGCACTGGTATAACGCGCGAGCGTGCAGCTGGCATTCCCTTCCCTCCTCGTCATCGTCTCGGACCGCCGACGCCCCCGCTGGGGCCGCCGTTCTGGACTCCTGCTCTGCTGCCGCGACCGGCGGGGCTCGCCGGCTCGTAGACGCGGTCCGAGCGCCGCTCGGCCGCCTGGCTCTCGCTGGAGATGTCGATCCGCCATCCGGTCAGGCGCGCGGCCAGGCGGGCATTCTGGCCCTCCTTGCCGATGGCCAGTGACAGCTGGTAGTCGGGCACGACCACGTGGGCCGTGCGCTCGGCCTCGTCGATCTGCACGCTCTTGACCTTGGCGGGCGAGAGCGCCTCCGCAACGAACTGGGCCGGGTCGTCCGAGTACAGGACGATGTCGATCTTCTCGCCCCGAAGCTCGTTGACCACCGAGCGGACCCGCATGCCGCGAGGGCCGACGCAGGCGCCCTTGGGGTCGACGCCCGGATCGTTGGAGCGCACCGCGATCTTGGTGCGGTGCCCGGGCTCGCGGGCCACGTTGGTGATCTCGACGATGCCCTCGGCGATCTCGGGCACCTCCAGCTCGAAGAGACGCCGGATCAGGTCCGGGTGGGTGCGGGACACCACTACGCGCAGGCCCCGGGGGGAGCGGGAAACCTCGGTCACGTAGACCTTGATGCGGTCGTTGTGCTGGTAGTGCTCGCTCGGCACCTGCTCGGCGTGGGGCAGCTCCGCCTCGACCTTGCCGAGGTCGACCGTGACGTGGCGCGGGTCGCGCTGCTGCACGATCCCGGTCACGATGTCGCCCTTGCGACCCTCGTACTCGCCGAAGGTCACGTCGCGCTCGGCTTCACGGAGCCGCTGGACGATCACCTGCTTGGCCGTCACCGCGGCGATCCGCCCGAAGTCGGAGGGGGTGTCCTCCCACTCGCGCAGGACCTGCTCGTTCTCGTCCAGCTCCTGCGCGTAGACGGTGACCTCGCCGCTCTCGCGATCGACCACGACGCGGGCGTCGTCCGGAGCGTTCGGCCGTCGCTTGTACGCCGCGGCCAGGGCGCTCTCCAGCGCCGTGATCACGGTCTCGAGCGAGATACCCTTCTCTCGCTCGAGGAAGCGCAGCTCCTCGATCGGGATGTTCACGTCGCCGTCCTCTCGTCAGGGATGCGGGGAGTGGGGTGGTTCGAGCGATTGGCTGTCACCACGGCAACACCACCTTTCCTCGCACCACGTCGGACAGCGGCACCCGGACCTGGCTGCCGCCCACCTCGAGGGTCACCGCCTGGTCGTCAGCGGCCGCCACGACCCCGCGAAGCTGGCTCCGCGGCTGCTCGGCGGAGGCCTCGCGCAGGATCTCCACCTCGTGGCCGCGCTGGCGGCGGAAATCCCGCCCGGTTTCCAGCGGGCGGTCGAGCCCAGGGGTGGTCACTTCGAGGACGTAGCTGCCCGGGAGCGGATCGGCCTCGTCGAGCTCGAGCGAGAGTTCCTTGGTCACCCGCTCCACGACGTCGGCGTCGACCCCGTCCTCGGAGTCGAGCACGACGCTCAGCACCCGCGAGCGGCCCTGCCGTCGCAGGGCCAGCTCGAGCACGTCGACCCCATGGGTCCTGGCGACCCGCTCTGCCAGTTCCTGGACACGCGGAGGAAGCGTCGTCACGATCGCTGACCTCCCTCACGCGTCTACGTTGCTGGTCGCCCTCTCGGTAGCGGCACCCGTCCGTCTCGTTGCCGTGCGGCGTGACCCCGGACAAAACAGAAGTGGGCAAATGCCCACTTCATGAATCGCATCACCCATCCAGTAGGGTGCCACACGTCAACACGATGCACGATAGCACCAGCTACCGGCGGCAGCAACCCGATTGATGGCCTGGCCTGCGGGTTTGCCTCCGCGTCACCTCCGGCCGGCGACTCGTCCCCCGAGGTCCGGCGGACGGTGGCCCCCTCACGGCGCCAGCATCGCGTTGACCAGTACGAGCACCGTGCCGTGCCCGATCCCGCAGGCCGCCAGCGAGTGCTCCGCGGGCAGTGGAGGGCCACAGAGCGGTGCCAGCCCGAGCTCCTCGCCGGGGATGCCGCCGGGTTGCCCTCGGTCGATGGCCAGGGTCTCCGCAAGCGGGCCGAGCAGGTCGGCGATGGGAACGTCTGACCGGACGGCCAGGTCGCGCCGCCAGGCTCCGTACGCGACCGTGACCAGCACCGTCCCCATCTCAGGGCGGCCCCGAGCGGCTCATGTGGCCGGGCCCGGCGAGGCCGATCCCGCGGAGCCCGGTGTGGCCGCTGCTCTGGGGGCCCGGTGTGGCCACTGCCGCGGGGCCGGGCGAGGTCCAGGCGACCTGGACGAGGCCGCTCCGGCCTTGGCGTGTGACGAGGTAGCCACGGCCGGGCGGTTGGGGTGTGGCCGTCTGGCCGCCGAGGAGGGGGCCCTCGCGGGGATCGCCGGACATGATCAAACCGGGGCTGCCCGTCTCCCGAACCCGCTGGTGGACGGGCTCGAACGAGCTTCGTCCGGTGCCGCTGACCGGGCGCGCGAGCAGCACGTGCAGGCCGACGTCCCGACCCCGGGTCACCAGGTCGAGCAGCGGTTCGAGCGGGTTGCGGCCGGCGGCGGCCACCAGGTCGTAATCGTCCACCACGAGCACGTACCGCGGCGCGGTCCCCCACCAGGACCCGGGAGCCTCCGCCGGCTGGCCCGCGCTCCCCGGTAGGCGGCGGTCGAGCACGGTCCGCAGGTGCTCAGCCGCCTCCGCGGCCAGCGACGGCCCGTACGCGTAGGTCTCGCAGTGGGGAGCGCTTGCCAGGTCGAGCAGCGTGCGCCGGTAGTCCACGACCACCAGACGCAACTCGGTCGGGCCGTGACGGGCCATCAGCCCGCGCGCGAGGCACCGCAAGGTGGCGGTCTTGCCGCACTCCGCATCGCCCAGCGCCACGAAATGCGGCGCGGAGGCCACGTCCAGCCGGACCACTTCGAGCCGGTGGTCGTGCAGCGCGAACGGTATCCCGCCCACCGACCCCCCTCCGGAGGCAGGCGGCCGTCCCGGCGAAGGCAGATCCTCCACCGGCACCAGGGCAGGCAACGGTCGGAGTGGGGGTGCCGCCGCACCCGCACGGCTCCGGCTCCGAGCGGCGCGGCGCGCGATCTCCGCCACGGCGGTAGCCGCGAAGCCGGCCGGCTCGGAGTAGCCATCGGGGCCGCCGAGGACCGGCAGGGCGACCTGGAACTCGTGGCCTTCGGGGGTCAGGCCATGACCGGGCACACGTCGCGGCAGGCGGGCGGCGGCGGCCCTGCCCACCTCCGACTCGAGCGGGTCGTTCAGGCGCAGCTCCAGGCGACCGCCGAGGTTGTCTCGCAGGGCGAGGCGGAGGTCGGCCCAGCGGTTGGCGGCGACCACCAGGTGCACGCCGTAGTGCAACCCGGTGCCGGCGAGCGATTCGATTTCCGCTTCGACGTCCGGCAGCTCCTGCCGCAGCCTCGCCCAGTTGTCGACGAAAAGGAAAACCTCGCCGTAGCCGTCCTGATCGAGCGTTAGGTCCGAATCGCGCCGCGCGTGCCATACCGCCATCGAGGCGATCCGGTGACCGCGGAACGCCTGCTCGCGCGTTGTGACGAGAGCCTGCAACTCCCGCACGAGCCGGCGAATCTCCGCGGGCGCGTGGGCGCCGAGGACCACGCCGACGTGTGGCAGGCATTCCAGCTCGTGCAGCAGGCCACCGCCGAGGTCGATGCAGTAGAACTGCACCATGTCGGGCGGATGGGTGAGCGCGAACGCGGCGACGAGCGTGGCGAGCAGGGTGCTCTTGCCGCTCCTGGGTGCTCCAGCGATCGCCAGATGACCGAGCCGACCGGTGAAGTCCAGCAGCAACGGCTCCTGGGACTGCTCGAACGGCCTGTCGACGATCCCGACCGGGACCCGCAGCCATGCCGGATCGCCAGGCGCGAGCGGGGACCCTGCCGTCCCGAGGACCTCGCCGAGCGCGATCTTCCGCGCAAGCGGCGGCAGCCACACGCGATGGGCCCGACGCTCCGCGCGGGCGAGCGGCGCCATGGCGGCGACCACCGCGTCCAGGTCGCAGGGCGGCGTCGCATCCCACGCGTCCGGGTCGGCAACGGTGCCGCCAGGCGGTCCGTCCGCCGGCAGGCGGCCCCCGGGCCAGGCGATCGGGTCGAAGGGCTGCACCAGGCCAGGGGCTGGCCCACGAGGGTCACGGGCAGCAGGGGCTTCGGCCGCTGCGCTCGATACCAGAAGGCCCTTGAACGGCTGGCAGGGGCCGCTGTCGACCTTGAGCAGGCCGTGGCCCGGGGATGCCGGCAGATGGTAGGCGTCCGGTGTCCCCAGGACGGCGGTGGACTCCGCCGGGCTGAAGGTCCGCAGACAGATCCGATAGCGCAGATGGCTGTCGAGCCCGCGGAGGCGGCCCTCTTCGAGACGCTGTGAGGCCAGCAGGAGATGGATCCCGAGGCTGCGGCCCGTCCGGCCGATCGCGGTGAACAGGTCGAGGAACTCGGGGTGGGCCGCCAGCAGCTCGCCGAACTCGTCGACGACCACCAGCAGGCGGGGCAGCGGCTCCAGGCGCTGATCCCCGGATCGCAATCGCTGGTAGCGGGTGATGCCGTCGAGATCGCCGGCGTCGCGGAGCAGGCGCTGCCGGCGCACCTGCTCGCCGTGGAGCGCCGCCCGCGCGCGGTCGACCATGGTCGGCTCGGACTGGAGGTTGGTGATCAGCCCGGCCGTGTGCGGCAGGCCCGCCAGGCCGCCGAACGCGGCGCCGCCCTTGAAGTCCACCAGCACGAAGTTGAGCAATTCCGGCGGATGGGTGAGCGCCAGACCCGTGACGAGTGTCCGCAGCAGCTCACTCTTGCCGGACCCGGTGGCGCCGACCAGCAGACCGTGCGGGCCCATGCCACCGTCCGCGGCCTCCTTCAGGTCGAGGACCAACGGCGGACCGCAGGAGGAAGGTCGCTGGGCTTCGACCGCCGGGAGGCCGGAGGAGCGGTCACCGGAGAGGCCCGCGGGGCGGCCCGCAGGGTGGCCCACGGCGTGGCCCGCGGGGCAGCCCGCAGGGTGGCCCACGGGGCGGCCGATGGGGACGCGCAGGAGATCGGATTCGGGCCGCTGGCGCCAGCATTTGGTGGGGTCGATGGCCTCGGCGTTCGGCAGGCCGAGCACGTCGAGCAGGCGTGCAGGCCGCGGGCCGGCGTCCTCGGCGGGCCGGTGCGCGGGGTCGTCCAGCCACAGCGGCGCGAGGCGCCGGGCGACCGCCTCGGAGAGCGCAAGGTCGGCCCGGTCTGCCCGGACGCCCGCGATACCGGGCCCGCCCACGGTGACGTCGGTCATGGCGAGGCCGCCGTGGTCGTCCAGCTCGACCCTGAGCTGCGTCGCGGAAGGCTCGTCCGCGGACCGTTCGACGAGGCAGACGACGGTCGCCTCCAGCGCCGACGCCGCTCGGAGCAGCGCATCGAGCACCGGCAGGCGGCCGATGGTCCCGTTCGGTACGTACCCGTCGACGACGACGAGCAGGTGCGGACGCTCGCCGCTGGGCGCAGCCACCCCGTCGCCGGGCAGACCACCAGCGGACGCGAGCGGCCCCGGCGCCGGACGTGGCACGGCGTCGTGGCCCGGCGGATGGCCGAGCGCGTCGGTGAGGCGAGGGACGACCTGGAGATCGAGCAGCTCGGCGGCTCGCCGGGTGGTGGCCGCGAGCAGGCATCCAGGCGCATCCACCGGCGATCCATCGAGCGGGTCCTCGCGGACATGGGGAAGCCATTTGAGCCAGTCCCACGCTGGGGCGGCGTCCATCGGGTAAAGGGCCAGGATCCGCAGGTCGCCGGGTGCGTGGAAGGCGGCCGATCGCAGCAGGATGGAGCGGGTCAGGGAGCGAGCGGCCTCCGGCTGGCCACGGACGGTCAGGACCCCGAGGCGGCGCAGGGGCACGATCACCGGCAGGCCCTGCAGGGGCGAGGACCGGCGCGCGACGTCCCGTGCCTGGGCGAGCAGTTCGGGATCGTGGTCCGCCAGGGGATCACGGCCCAGGTCGAGGCGCAGGGGCGCGGCCAGCTCGACCGGACCGCGGCCGAGCCGTACCTGGAGGAAGTCCTGGTCAGGGGGCGACCGCTCCCACACCCGATCACGAGCGTCGACCAGCGGCAGCAGCGCCGCCAGGTCGGGATGCAGGTGCTCGGCGGCGGCCCGCTGGAGCGCCGCGACCCGCGCGACGCCGTCGGCGACGTCCTGGAGGTGAGCGAGGTAGCGGCCTCGGTCGCGGCGCCTGGCGCGCTCCGCGGCCCGCCGAGCCAGCAGGCGCAGGGCCAGCCCGGCACCGGTCGAGAGCAGCAGCGAGGCGATCGTGCCCAGCAGGATCCAGCGGCGGCCGGAGCTGGGCGAGCCCAGCAGCAACGGCAGCGAGCCGGCGCCGCTCAGCAGCGGCAGCAGCAGCGGCCAGCCCTGGGTGCCCGCCCGCCCGGTCCGAGGCGGCGGCGCGATGATGATCTCGCCAGCCGGCACCGGCGCCGGGCGGTGGCGCGGCCGCCGGTGCAGCCGGAACCGCGCCGAGCCGCCTGGCGCGGCGTCAACGGTCGGCTCATCGAGCAGGGAGGCGTTCGGGATCATGCGGCGGGGCCGAGAGGGTCGGGGGACTGGTGCGTCTCGGCAGGTCCGAACCTACAGCCCCGCACGGCCACCAGGGAGCCGCGCCGAAGATTGTGGATAACCGCCGCGCCGGCCCGGGCCCGGGCCGCACCCTGGCCGCTACGGGAGGATGACCGTCTGGAAGTCGTAGGGCTCGCGATGGAACCCGAGGCGCTCGTACAGCGCGACCGCTGGAGCGTTGAAGTCGTTCACGTACAGCGACAGCGAGGGATGACGGTCGAACGCGAGTCGGCAGCAGGCAGCCATGGCGGCCGTGCCCATGCCCCGGCCGCGGGCCTCCGGCGGCACGTAGACCCCCTGGATCTGCGCGCCGCGGTTGCTGGCGCAACCGATGTCCATCTTGAACAGCAGCTCGGCGCCGACCTCGTAGACGTAGGTCCAGCCGCGGGCGGTGAGGATCTGGACCCGCCGCCGGTAGCCCGAGGGGTCGCGGGCCAGCGGGTTCTCCCCCATCTCCTCGGTGTACATGGCGGCGGACAGTTGGAGCACCCGCTCCTCGTCGGTCGGGGTCGCCAGCCGCGCGACGCCGCGCCGCGCCGCAGGCCCCTCCAGGCTGGAGGGATCGACCGAATATACGTACTGGCGGTCGCGGACCTCCCTGGCGGCGCCGTAGGTCGGCCCGATCAGCTCCCAGAGCCGCATGACCGCCAGGCGCTCGCCGACCAACATGCGGGTCGCCGCCGACCCGGCGGCGGTCGGCGCCAGGGCATCGCAGATGGCGATGTCATCGACCGCCGGCACCACGTTGGGGCCGACGTGCAGCACGCCGAGCAGCTCACCCGACCCGGAGATGGCTCCCCACAGCGGGCTCCAGCCGGGCGCCCTGAGCACGCCGTCGTTCAGCACCCGGCTGGCGATGAAGACGTCCCTGGCCGGCTGCCGGTCCAGGAAGGCCAGGGCCGCCCGCTCGTCGGCGCGACCGAGCAGGCGGATTTCCAGGCCGGACGACCCGCGTGCCCCGCCCCCCGGTCGCGCCAGACGCATTCTCAGCGTCGGATCACCTCCGGCTTGCCGCTGGCGGCACCGGAGGCCTTGTACTCCTCGGCCAGCAGCTTGGCCTCGTGCATCAGCGAATCGACGATCTCGGACTCGGGCACGGTGCGGATCACCTGGCCGCCGCGGAAGATCTGGCCCTTGCCCTTGCCCGAGGCGACGCCGATGTCGGCCTCTCGCGCCTCGCCGGGGCCGTTGACGATGCAGCCCATCACCGCGACGCGCAGCGGCGCGTCGATCTCGCCCATGCGCTCCTCGACCGCGTTGGCCAGGCTGAACACGTCGACCTCCGCGCGGCCGCAGGACGGGCAGGCGACCAGGTCGAGCTTCTTCGGCCGCAGGCCGAGGGCGCCGAGGATCGCGTTGCCGACCTTGACCTCCTCGACCGGATGGGCGGTCAGCGACACGCGGATGGTGTCGCCGATGCCCTCGGCGAGCAGGGTGCCGATGCCGACGGTGGACTTGATGATGCCGTCCTTGGGCGTGCCCGCCTCGGTGACGCCGAGGTGGAGCGGGTAGTCGCAGCGCTCGGCCAGCAGGCGGTAGGACCGGATCATCATCACCGGGTTCTGGTGCTTGACCGAGATCTTCATGTCCCCGAAGCCCACGGACTCCAGGATCCCCACCTCGAACAGGGCCGACTCGACCAGCGCCTCGGGGGTCGGGCCCCCGTGCTTGGCGAGGATCTCCTTCTGGAGGGACCCGGCGTTGACGCCGACGCGGATGGGGATGCCGCGCGCGGCCGCCTCCTGGGCGATCAGCTTGACCTTGTCATGCTTCTTGATGTTTCCGGGGTTGATGCGCACCCCGGCACAGCCCGCCTCGATCGCGGCCATCGCGTATTTCCACTGGAAATGGATGTCCGCGACGACCGGGATCGTTGACTTCGTGGCGATCGCCGGGAGGGCGGCCGCATCGTCGGTGTCCGGCACCGCGACCCGCACGATGTCGCAACCCGAGGCGGCCAGCTCGGCAATCTGCTGGAGGGTGGCGTTGATGTCGGCAGTCTTGGTAATCGTCATCGACTGCACGCTCACCGGCGCGCCACCCCCGACCGGCACCTTGCCGACGTTGAGTCGGCGCGAGTGCCGGCGGCCCTTGCCAGCCGCGAGGTCGGTCATCTCGAGGGGGAAGGCCACGGTCCATAGCTCCTTTCAGAGACGGGCCCCCGCCGCCTGGGGAGATGAGACGGAGACCATCCGGCTGGTTTCATCTGAACGGGTTGGCGATCGGGCTGGTGATGTCCAGCCACACCACCACGAGCACGAACACGAACAGCAGGCTCACCGCCACCGCCGCGATCGGCGCGATCTTGCGGAGGTCCACCTCGCGCCTGGTGATCGACTGCCAGCCGATCAGCGCGAGGTAGCCGCCGTCCAGGATGGGTATCGGCAGCAGGTTGAAGATTCCCACGAACACGTTGAACTCGATCAGCAGAACGACGAACACGCTCCACTGGCCGGCGGACACCGCCTGGCCGGCCAGGCGCCCGATCCCGTACAGGCTGAGCGGGGCGGACTCGCCGCCGCCACCACCTCCTCCCCCGCTGCCGGAGGACTGCGCGGGCTGCTGCAGGCGGTCGGCGAGCCCGGGGATCAGCCCTCCGAGCCCCTTGAACGAGCCGACCACCAGGTCACCGAACATCGCTCCGGTGGAGGCGATGCCCTCGACCGGGCCCTTGCGCACCAGGGCGCCGCTGGGGCTGATGCCGAGGAACCCCCGCGGCTGACCGTTGGCGTCCTTCTCCAGCGCCGGCACGAGGCTGGCAGTCAGGGTCCGGCCATCGCGCTGGTAGGTGATGCTGACCCGCCGGCCGGCCCTGTCGGTCAGGACCGAGCGGAGCTGGTCGAAGCTGGAGATGCGCTGACCGTCGATGGCCACGATCTTGTCGCCGGAGCGCAGCCCGGCCGCGGCGGCGGGCGCCGGCTTGCCGTCGCTGGTGGTCGCCACCGTGGTCTGAATGGTCGTGGTCGGGGCGCCGATCTGCAGGCCGATCAGGACGATCAGCGCGTAGATCAGCACCAGCGCCATGATGAAGTGGGTGACCGAGCCGGCCGACAGGACGATCGCCCGTTGCCAGGCGGGCTTGTTGCGGAACTGGCGCTCCGGGGCGACCGGCTCGGACTTGCGGCCGCGCTCCTCCTCGAGGAAATTGCCGTCGAATTCGTGCGGGCTCATGCCGGCGATCTTGCAGAAGCCGCCGAGCGGCAGGATCTTGATGCCGTACTCGGTCTCGCCCCGCCGGAAGGACCACAGGGTCTTCCCGAACCCGAGGAAGAAGCGCTCGACCTTCATGCCGAACAGCTTCGCGGTCAGGAAGTGGCCTCCCTCGTGCAGGAAGATGGCCAGCATGAGGGCGAAGATGAAGAGCAGGATGCCGATCAGACTCATGCGGTCTCCCCGGTGGGGGTCAGGTCTTGGACCAGTGTACGAGCGCGCCGCCGGGACCATTGCTCCGCCTGGAGGACGGCGTCGAGGTCGACCACGTCCGGCACCTGGTGATCGGCCAGGACCTGGCACACCACCTCGGCGATCCCGGGGAAGCGTAAGCGCCCCGCCAGGAACGCCGCCACCGCCTCCTCGTTGGCGGCGTTGAGCACGGCGGGCGCGGTGCCGCCGCGGCGGCCCGCGCCGACGGCGACGTCCAGCAGCGGGAAGACCTCTCGCTCGACCGGGAGGAACTCCAGCGTGGAGGCCCTGGTCCAGTCGAGCCTGCCGATCGGCCGCTCCGAGCGCTCGGGCCAGCCCAGCGCCAGGCCGATCGGCAGCCGCATGTCCGGCATCGAGAGCTGGGCGATGGTCGCGCCGTCGCGGAACTCGACCATGGCGTGCACGATGCTCTGCGGGTGGACGACCACCTCGATCCGGTCGAATGGGATATCGAACAGCAGATGGGCCTCGATCACCTCGAGGCCCTTGTTCATCAGGGTCGCCGAGTTGGTGGTGACCACCGGGCCCATCCGCCAGGTCGGGTGGGCGAGCGCCTCCTCGGGCGAGACGCCGGCCAGCTCCTGGGCGGAACGGCCCCGGAAGGGACCGCCGGAGGCGGTGATCACCAGCCTGGCCACCTCGTCCGGCGACCCGGCGCGAAGGCACTGCGCCAGGGCGGAGTGCTCGGAGTCGACCGGCACGATCTGACCCGGCCGGGCTCGCGACGCCACCAGCGAGCCCCCGACGATCAGGCTCTCCTTGTTGGCCAGCGCCAGCCGGCGGCCGGCCTCGAGCGCACGAAGCGTCGGCCGCAGCCCCACCGAGCCGGTCACGCCGTTGAGCACCACCTCGGCGCTGTCGAGGGCGGCCAGCTCGCCCACCGCCTCGGGGCCGACCTCCAGGCGGCAGCCGGCCGGCAGGTCCCGGGCCAGCTGGCCCGCCTCGGTGTCGTCGACCAGCGCGACCACCTCGGGACGCAGGTCGCGGGCCTGGGCGGCGAGCCTGGCGGCGGAGCGCCTCGCCGCCAGCGCCACCACCCTGAAGCGACCGTCCGCCTCCCGGATCACGTCGATCGCCTGCTCGCCGATGGATCCGGTGGACCCGAGCAGCGCCACGCCGGTGGGGCTCATCGCATCGCCTCCGCGGTGGGGATCATCCGGCCGCCCTCTCGTCCCCGGGGCGTTGCGAGAGCGGCAGCTCCATGGTGCTCCCGGGCTGGGCCCCGGGGCCCGGCTCCAGCTTGCGCCCAGGCCGTCCGGCCGAGGTGCGGAGCTGGCCGCAGGCGGCGTCGATGCCGACGCCGCGGTTGGCGCGCACGCTCACCGCCAGGCCGTGGTCCGCCACCACGTCACGGAACCGGTGGATCGTCCCGCGCGAGGGCGTATCGAGCCCGAGGCTCGGCGTGGGGTTGTAGGGGATCAGGTTGACGTGGGCCGCGTGGCCGCCGGAGCCGGGCACGCGCAGCGGCGCCAGCAGCCTCCCCAGCGCCTCCGCCTGGTCGGCGCCGTCGTTCACATCGCGGATCAGGGCGTACTCGAAGGACACCCGCCGGCGGGTCGCGGCGACGTAGCGCCGCACCGCCTGCAGCAGCTCGGCGATCGGCCAGGTGCGGTTCAGCGGCACCAGCCGGTCGCGCAGCTCGTCGGTGCCGGCGTGGATCGACACCGCGAGGTTCACCGGGAGCCCCTCGCGGGCGGCGCGGTCGATGCCCGGGACCAGCCCGACCGTGGAGATGGTGATCGCCCTGGCCGAAAGCCCGAAGCCCCGGTGGAGGCGCCGGACCGCCGGCCAGGTGCCGGGGTTGGCGAAGGGCTCGCCCATGCCCATGAACACGACGTTGGTGAGGTGGTCGGGTGCGGTGGGCGACGGACGCAGCTCGTCCAGCAGGGACCACACGCGGGCGACCTGCTCCACCACCTCGCCGGCCGAAAGGTTTCGCGTGAAGCCGAACTGCCCCGTCGCGCAGAAGGTGCAGCCCATGGCGCAGCCTGCCTGGGTCGAGATGCACAGGGTGGCGCGGCCCTGGCGGCCCCCCTCCCAGTCGTCGGACGGGGCGCTCGGCGGGTAGAACATCAGCACCGACTCGACACTGTCGCCGCCGGCCAGCCCGAAGAGGAACTTGTGGGTCCAGCCGTCGTCGCCTGCCTGGTGGCGCTGCAGGTCCAGCCCGGCGCCGGTGAACCGCTCCGCCAGGAAGCCGCGGAAACCGGCTGGCAGGTCGGTCATTGCATCAGGGTCGGCGACCTTGCGCCGGTCGAGCTGGCGCGCGAGCTGGCGGGCTCGGTAGGCGGGCTCGCCCGCCTCGCCGGCCAGGCGTGCGAGGTCGGCCGGCCCGAGGTCGTAGAGCGACCGCGGATCGCCGGCGGTCGGGCCCGTCTGGCGGGTGCCCGTCATGGAGCGCGGAGGAGGTTGAACCATGCCATCACGTAGTAGAGGGCTGGTGCCATGAACAGCAGCGCGTCGATCCGGTCGAGGATGCCACCATGGCCCGGCAGGAGCGAGCCCATGTCCTTCACCGCCAGGTCACGCTTTAGCATCGACTCCGAGAGGTCGCCCAGCGGGGCGACCACGCAGGTGACCGCGGCGAGCGTCAGCCCGGAGGCGAACGACCAGGGCTCCCAGCGAGGCAGCAGGAACGCGCCGGCGAGCAGGCAGGCGGCCGTGGCGCCCGCCGCGCCCTCCCACGACTTGTGCGGCGACACCGCCGGGGCCAGCGGGTGGCGGCCGACCAGCACGCCGGTGGCATAGGCGAAGGTGTCGTAGACCACGGTGAGCACGGCGTAGGCGATGATCGCGCCCACGTAGTGGTCGGCCTGGCGCAGCACCAGCGCCAGGTGCGCCGCCATGAACGGCACGTAGACCGTGGCCAGCACCGTGGCCGCCACGTTGCGGGTGACCTCGGTGCGCTGGCGGTCGACCAGGTACCAGGCGAACGCGGCCAGGATGGTCAGCAGCAGGCCGAAGGAGAGCGCGGACGGGCCCTCGAGGTAGGCCCCCAGCACCAGCACCGCCGCCATCACCAGGACCACCGGCTCGGCCGGCCGGGTGGCGCGGGCGCGCAGCACCGCCAGCAGCTCCAGCAGCGCCAGGACGACGATCACCAGCAGGAACCCGACGAACGCCGGCCGTGAGAGCACCAGCGTGGTCAGCAGCGTGCCGGCGAGCAGCAACGCGGTGACGATCGCCAAGGGCAGGTTGCGGCCGGCCTCGCGCTTTCGCCGCGGTTCCGGCGAGGGCGCAGGCTCGACCGGTGCCGGGGGATCAGTCATGAGGTCCCCGGGGCCTGCCCTCGATCACGGCCCTCCTACACCTCGAGCAGCTCCTGCTCCTTGTTCTGGAGCAGGGAGTCCACCTCGCCGACGAACCTGTCGGTGAGCTGCTGCACGCGCTGTTCGGCGCGCCGCTGCTCGTCCTGGGAGATCTCGCCGTCCTTCTCCAGTCGGTCGAGCTGCTCCTTGGCGTGCCGGCGCACGTTGCGGACGCTGGTCCTGGCCTCCTCGGCGCGCTGCTTGGCCAGCTTCACGTACTCCTTGCGCCGCTCCTCGGTGAGCGGCGGGAACGCCAGGCGGATCACCTGCCCGTCGTTGGCCGGGTTGATCCCGAGGTCGGAGTTGCGGATGGCCTTCTCGATCGAGGCGGTGGCGTTGCGGTCGTAGGGCGAGACCACCAGCAGCCGCGCCTCTCGCGCGGCGATCGACGCGAGCTGCTGCAGTGGTGTGGGCGCGCCGTAGTAGTCCACCGTCAGGCGGTTGACCAGGGCGGGGTTCGCGCGGCCCGTGCGGATGCCGCTGAACTCCTCCTTGGCCACCTCGATGGCCCGGCTCATCTTCGCCTCGGCCTCTCGTAGTGTGTCCTCGATCATGTGCGCTCCCCTCGTCCCTGGGTTTCGCTGGCGTGGCTGTCCTCGAGCTCCTCGGCGAAGCCGGCGCTGGCGCCGACCACGGTCCCGATCGGCTCGCCGCACACCGCACGGCGGATGTTTCCCTCGGTAAGCAGGTCGAACACAATGATGGGGAGGTCGTTGTCCTTGCACAACGACAACGCGGTGGTATCCATCACCTTGATCTCGCGGCGGATCGCCTCGAGGTAGTCGAGGTGCAGGAACTTGCGGGCCTCCGGATGCTTCTTGGGATCGGCCTCGTAGACCCCGTCAACGCCGTTCTTGGCCATCAGGATCACCTCGGCGCCGATCTCCAGGGCCCGCTGGGCCGCGGTGGTGTCGGTCGAGAAGTACGGGACCCCGAGGCCCGCCCCGAAGATCACGATGCGGCCCTTCTCCAGGTGGCGGATGGCCCGCCGCGGGATGTAGGGCTCGCCGATCTGGATCATCTGGATCGCCGTCTGCAGCCGGGTGACCACCCCGCGGCGCTCCAGGGTGTCCTGGAGCGCGAGCGAGTTGATCACCGTGCCGAGGATGCCCATGTAGTCGGCGCGGTTGCGGTCCATGCCCACAGCGGCGGCGGCCTCGCCGCGGACGATGTTGCCGCCCCCGACCACGACCGAGACCTGGACGCCGAGCTCGACGACCTCGGCGAGCTGGGCGGCGATGCCGTCGATCTTGTCGAAGCCCAGGCCCCAGCCGGCGTCGTCGCTGGCGAATGCCTCTCCGGACAGCTTGACCAGGACCCGGGTATAGCGAGGTTTCCCGGCGCAGGGCTCGGGCACCGGCTGCTCGCCCGCGATCACAAAGGCCACCCGCTCCCCTTTCCGGAGTCGACTCGCTCGAGCTTCAGCTCGCGCACTGGTAGCGGCATCCCCGTTCGGCTGCTCGCTACGCCTCCTCCCCAACCTTGTACCTGGAGAAGCGGCGCAGCACGAGCCTCTCACGGACCCTGTCGGAGTACGCGTCCAGCAGCTCCTGGATCGTCTTGTCCTGATCCCGGATGAAGGGCTGGTCCAGCAGGACGACCTGCTTGTAGAAGTCCTTCAGCTTGCCCTCGACGATCCGCTCGACGATGTGGTCCGGCTTGCCCTCGGCCTGCGTGGCGTAGATCTTGCGCTCGCGCTCGAGGACCTCGCCCGGGACGTCGTCGCGGCTGACGTAGGTGGGGTCCGCGGCGGCGACGTGCATCGCGATGTCACGAGCCAGCCGGCGGAACTCGTCGGTCATGGCGACGAAGTCGGTCTCGCAGTCCAGCTCGACGAGCACGCCGAGCTTGGGCGGCAGGTTGGGGTCGGGCTTGTGCAGGTAGGCCTCGACGACGCCCTCGCTGGCCGTGCGGCCCGCGCGCTTGGTGATCCCGGCCTTGCCGGTCTCGCGCAGGATCTCCTTGGCCCTCTCGAAGTCGCCATCCGCCTCCTGCAATGCCCTCTTGGAGTCCATCATGCCTGCGCCTGTCTCGTCGCGCAGGGCCTTGACCTGGGCGGACGTTATCTCCATCTGGAACGGTGCTCCTTGTCATCAGGTCGCCAGCTCGGGGCCGCCGCGTCGTGGCGCTCCGCGGCTGGAGGGCGACACATGGTCATGCTCGTGGACTCGGACGTCAGGACTGTCCCGCCTCGTCCTCGGTGGTCGCTGGCTCGGTCGCGTCGGGCGCGGTCCCGGCCTCGGGCGCGGCGGTCCCGGCCTCTGTGGCGTCGGCCCCGGCGGCGGTCCCGCTCGCGGCGGTTCCGGCCTCTGTGGCCTCGGCCTCGGTCCCGGCCTCGGCTCCGGCGGTCCCGGCCTCGCGCGCGGAGGCCTCGGGCGACGGGGCCTGGGTCGGGGCGGTGGCGGCCGCCGGGGCCGCACGACCCCTCCTGGCCGCGGGCGCGGCTGGCGCCGCCTGGGGAGCCGCCGGCCCGGAGGCGGCCGTGGTGGCGCCACCCTCGCCGGACTCCAGCAGCTCGCGCTCCCACTCCGCCAGCGGCTCCTCGTCGGCGGGGCTGGCCGCGACCGGGGCGGTCCCTTCCTTGGCGACCGTCTCCGCACCGTAGACCGCGCGGAGCCGCAGTCCCTCGGCGACGGCGTCGGCGACGATGCGGGTCAGCAGGCTGCCGGCCCGGATCGCGTCGTCGTTGCCGGGGATCGGGTAGTCGACCTCGTCGGGGTCGCAGTTGGTGTCGAGGATGGCCACCACGGGGATGCCGAGCTTGCGCGCCTCGGTGACCGCGATGTGCTCCTTGCGGGTGTCCACCACCCAGACCGCCGCCGGTGGGCGGGTCATGTCCCGGATGCCGCCGAGGTTGCGCTCGAGCTTCTCGCGCTCGTGGCGCAGCCGCAGGACCTCCTTCTTGGGAAGGACGTCCATGCCCCCGGTGGTCTCCATCGCTTCCAGCTCCTTCAGACGCTGGAGCCGACGGTAGATGGTGGTGAAGTTGGTGAGCATGCCACCCAGCCAGCGGTAGTTCACGAACGGCATGGTGACGCGCTCGGCCTGGCTCTTGATGGCTTCCTGGGCCTGCTTCTTGGTGCCGACGAACAGCACCGTGCCGCCCTTGGCGACCGTGTCCCGCAGGAACGAGAAGGTGGACTCGATCGACTCCATGGTCTTCTGGAGGTCGATGATGTAGATGCCGTTGCGCTCGCCGTAGATGTAGCGCTTCATCTTCGGGTTCCAGCGCCGGGTCTGGTGCCCGAAGTGGACGCCAGCTTCCAAGAGCTGCCGCATGGTGACGACTGCCAAGGTAATCCTCCCTGGTCGATCCGGTTTGGCCTCGGCCTGCCCTGCGTCCCACGGGCGTCGTGTTCGTGGGGTTGCCGGGCTTCCCGAACCCGCTCCACGCTCGGGAGCGAGCACCGTTCGGGCCCCGTAAACAGGCGTGCGTTGTAGCCCGGGGAAAATCCCAGGCCCGGGCGGACGATAGCACAGCACGTCCAGCTCCTGCCTCGACCGAGATGCGCGAATCGGCGAACTTCGTCGCCACCAGGGCCCGTGGGCGCCGATGCCGCGCCACCGGCCCTGGGCGGTACGGGCGGGGCCCGGCGGCCGCTCGCGTCAGCGATGCGTGGTCAATGTGGGCCGCCCGGTTCGGACAGGGGTGCGAGGCGGGGTCGCGCGAGTCCGGCCAGCCATGGCAACGGGTCGATGTAGGTCCCGTGCACGCGCAGGCCCAGGTGCAGCGCGGCGACGCTGGGGTCGGGGCTGGCGTGACCGCTCGCCAGTGTGCCGAGGCGATCGCCGGTGGTGGTCGCCTGACCGACCGACGCTTCCAGTGTCCGCAGCGGCCCGAGCGTCACCAGCACGGCGGGCGCGACCTGGATCGTCACCCAGGTCGTTCCGGCCACCGGCCCGGCGAACGTCACCCGGCCGCTTGCGGGCGCGCGCACGGGCAAGCCAGGGACCGCGCCGAAGTCGACTCCGCGATGACCCGGCCCGAAGGGGCCGGCGGCCTCTTCGAAGCCACGTACCAGCGGTCCGTCCACCGGAGGGCGCAGCGCCGGCACCCGCGGAGCGGTCGCCGTGCGGGCTGGCCGGATACCACCGGACGCAAGGCCAGCCGCCTTGGCGCCCGCAAAGCCTCGGGCGGGCCTGGTACCGGCCGGATCGGCGGCGGGGCTGGTGCCGGCGGGATCGGCAGCGAGCGTGGTGCCGGCCGGGGCGGCGGCGGGGCTGGCGCTGGTGGCGGCTTGGGAGACCGGGTCGGCGGCGGACACGGTGGAGCTGCCGGCCAAGGCGGGAGCCAGCGAGGCGGGGGCCACGAGGGCGACCATGCCGGCGAGCCACAGCAGCACCGCGGGCACCAGCGCCCGCGGTGCGGGCTCGGGTGGTTGCGACTCGGGTCGGTGGGACGAAGGTCGGCGGACGGGCAAGGCGTGCACTGGAGTCCTCGTGGTGTGCGGCGGTGAGGCTCCCATGACGCTACGGCCTGGCGAGCCAGGCGTGGGACCGTCGGCGGAATTTGTGGATAACATTCGGCTGGCACCCGAGTGCCCCGCCAGCCCGGCGGTCAGGTACCTCCGGCGCGCGCCACGCGGCGCCGTCGGAGCCGGTCACGGAGCGGCGACGCGGCGGCGGACGCGTGGCCGGCTCCGTAGGCTCCCTATCGGACGTCCTGGAGCTTTCCTCTTAGCTGAAGGACCGCCTTGGTATGCATCTGGCACACCCTTGACTCGGTGACCCCGAGCACCTGACCGATCTCGGCCAGTGTCAGCCCTTCGTAGTAATAGAGCGTGATGACGATCTTCTCTCGCTCGGCGAGCCGGTTGATGGCGGTCGCGAGGATGGTCTTCATCTCCTCGGACTCGAACGCCGCCACCGGGTCCTCGGCGCCCTTGTCCTCGAGCGTGTCGACCAGGCTGAGCCGGTCACCACGCTCCGAGCCGACCGACAGCAGCTCGTCGAGGGCGACCACCGAGACGAACGAGATCTGGCTGAAGATGTGGTGCAGCTCGGCTGTGGTGATACCAAGCTCCTGTGCGACCTCCGCGTCGCTCGGGCTGCGATGCAGTCGGTTCTCCAGCTCGGCGTAGGCCTTCTCGACCTCGCGGGCCTTGAACCGCACCGAGCGTGGAATCCAGTCGATCGCTCGGAGCTCATCGATGATCGCGCCCTTGATGCGCGAGATCGCATAGGTCTCGAACTTGATGCCCCGCTCGAGGTCGTACTTCTCGATCGCGTCGATCAATCCGAAGATCCCGTAGGACACGAGATCCGCCTGTTCGATATTGGGTGGCAGACCGATGGAGACACGACCGGCGACGTACTTCACCAGCGGAGCGTAGTGCAGGATAAGGCGCTCGCGCGCATCGATGGATGCCTTGAGCTTGAACTCCTCCCACAGCCGACTCACGGACGACGGCTCGTCCAAAGAAGCCCCCCCTTTGGCCGTCCGGCGCTCGCTGAGCCCGTCTGGCGTTTGTTCCCCCCGCAGCGGCCGGCCGGAACCCCCACGCCTGGCGTCCGGCGACCAGGGCAGGCGGCTCAAGCTCGCGGGTGAGCCTGCTCGTAGACCCGCCGTAGCCGCTCGTTCGATACGTGAGTGTAGGTCTGGGTGGTTGTCAGGGCAACGTGCCCCAGCAGTTCCTGGACGGACCGCAGGTCAGCGCCGCCCTCCAGCAGGTGGGTCGCAAAGCTGTGTCGTAGCGTGTGTGGGCTGGTCTCCGCGGGCACTCCGAGGCCCACTCGGTAGCGCTGGATCATCCCACGTACGTCTCTTGGCGTCATTGGCCGGTGGCGCCGATTGAAGAAAAGCGCCAGCTCTCCCAGCGCCGATGGGCGGTCCCGCGCGTTGGGGCGGATTGCCGCCGACGGACGCCCGGCCGGGTCCGGCGAAGAGCGGTTCCGCGCGCCTGGGAGCATCGCGGCGCGACCCTCGCCCAAGTAGGCGCGCAGGGCTCGCCGGGCCGGCTCGCCGAATGGCACCAACCGCTCCTTGCCGCCCTTTCCGTGCACGCGCGCGATGTCGGCGCGCAGGTCGACGTCCCCGAGCGCGAGCCCGCACAACTCACCGACCCGCATCCCGGTGGCGTACAGCAGCTCCAGGATCGCCCGGTCGCGCAGGCCCACCGGGCCCAGCGCCTCGGGCCTGGAGAGCAGCGCTTCCACCTGCCGCTGCTTCAGGACCACCGGGAGACGCCTCGGCCCGCGCGGAGCCCCCAGGTCCGCGGCCGGGTTGCTGGGGACCAGGCCCCGGCGGACCAGCAGCCGGAAGCACGCGCGCAGAGCCGCCGCCTTGCGGGCGACCGAGGAGTCGGCCAGTCCCCGGGTCTTGAGCTGGGCCAGAAATCGCCGCAGCAGCAGCGCGTCGACGGTGGCGGGGTCGAGCACCCTGGCTCGCCCCGCAAAGCGGAAGAACTGCACCACGTCCCGTTCGTAGGCGACCACGGTGTTGGCCGCCAGCCCGCGTTCGTCCCGGAGGTGCGCCAGGAACGCGTCGACCGCGTGCTGCGCCAGCGGCGCCAGCGCCTCGTCCGCGGTGGCAGCGGCGCGGACCGGCCTCGCGCTGGCAGCGGCGCGGCGCGGCGCCGCCTGGCTCCGGGAATCCGAACTCTTGCTCATGCCCGCATGATCGCGGCTCCCAGGGATCACCTCAAGGCTCGGAGGCAAACGCGGGCGGCCGACCCATCGCGGCCGACCCGATCATGGCGAGGCGGGTGGGCCTCGCGTGGCCGATGGGAACGGCACGGCGATGGCCTCCGCGCCGGCCGCTGATCGGCGGGCGAAGCCGGCGAGCTCCAGCTCCAGCAGGGCGGCGTCGACCCGGCCAGGAGCCAGGCCGGTCGCTCCCGCGACCTGGGCGACGCCCATCACCCGACCGTCGGCCAGGGCCTCGAGGACCTGCCGGGCGGCCGTGCTCGCGCCGGCCGGCCACGGCTGCCAGGGCAGCCGAGGGCCACCGCCGAGTGGGCGAGCGTGACCGGGGTGGCGGGCGCCTGCGACGCTGGGGACGCCAGGGGTGATGGCGAGTGCCTCGAGCACGTCGTCGAGGCCGCGGACGAGGGCGGCGCCGTCGCGGATGAGGTCGTTGCATCCGGCGGCTCCGCGATCCCAGGGGGCACCTGGCACGGCCAGCACCTGGCCGGCGCCTCGGGAGCCGGCGGCTCGGGCGGTGGACAGGCTGCCGGAGCCGGCGGCGGCCTCGACCACCACCACGGCACCGGACAGCGCGGCGATCAGCCGGTTCCGCGGCAGGAAGTGAGCGGCCAGCGGGCGCGCGCCGGGAGGGTGCTCGGCCAGCAGCGTCCCGCCAGCCTCGCGGACACGGCGGAAGAGCTCGACGTTCCGGCGCGGATAGGGCACGTCCAGGCCGCAGCCCAGGACGACGACGGTGTGGCCGCCGGCGTCGAGGGCGCCGGAGTGGGCGGCCGCGTCGACGCCGATCGCGCCACCGCTGACCACGCAGATCCCGAAGCCGGCAAGGCCCATGGCGAGCGAGCGGGCGGTGGCTCTGCGCAGCGCCGAGGCCCTGCGGCCGCCGACGATCGCGGCCGAGACCGCGGACCCCGGCGGGTCCGGCCCGGCCACGAACAGCCACGCGCAGGGCGGGTCCGGAGGTGTCGCGGTGAAGGGCCAGCCGGGATCGCCAGGCAGCATGAAGCGGACGTCGAGTTCGCGGAGGTGCGCGGCCACCTCGCCAGGATCGGGGCTGGCGGGCCCGAGCAGGCTCGCCGGGTCCGCTCCGGCGGCGAGCCGCGACGCGGTGACCGAAGGCAGGGGCCCTGGAGTGGCCGCCAGGGCGAGCATCGCCTCGCGCGCCTTCCTCGCGGGCGACCACCACGCCGGCGCCGGCCCGTGGCGCGAGCGGCCTCGGTTGCGGCCCGGGATCAGTGGAGACATCGCGCGTCACTCCTCGCAGGGAGATCGAGCCCGAGGCGAGCGAGCCGAGCGGTCATGCGGCATCAGGCTGGTCGTCGGGGTCGAGGGCGAGGTGGCGAAGGCCGAGGGCTTCGCGGACGTGGTGGTCGTCGACCCTGGGGTCACCGGCGAGGTCGGCGATGGTCCGGGCCACCCGCAGGCAGCGGTGGAATCCGCGCGCGGAGAGGCCGAGCCTGTCCACGGCCGCGCCGAGCAGCCGGCGGGCGGCGACGGTCGGCCGGCAGGCGGCGTCGAGGTCGGCGACGGCCAGGCGGGCGTTCGGGACGCCCATGGGGCAGCCGGCCGGCTCTGGGGCAATCGGGACGCCCATCCGAGCGCCTGCCGGGTTTGCGGCAATGGGGACGTCCATCCGCGCGCCGACGGGCTGTTGAGCGATCGGGATCCCCGCCCGCGAGCAGGCGAGCTGGCGGGCGGCGGCCACGCGGGCGCGCACCGCCGCTGACGGCTCGCCGGCGATGGCGGTGTCGAGCTCGCTGGCGCCGACGCGCACTCGCACGTACAGGTCGACGCGGTCCAGCAGCGGCCCGGACAGCCGCCGCTCGTAGCGGCGCACCTCCTCGGCCCCGCAGCGGCACGCCCGGTCCGGGTCGCCCAGGTGGCCGCACGGGCACGGGTTGGCCGCGGCGACCAGCTGGAAGCGGGCGGGGAACCGCACGCTGGCCGTCGCGCGGACCACGGTGACCTCGCCCTCCTCCAGCGGCTGCCGCAGCGACTCGCAGGCCGCGCGGCTGAACTCGGCCAGCTCGTCGAGGAACAACACGCCGAGATGGGCGAGGCTGAAGGAATCACTCTAGACGTGATATGCTCCCGAGCATGGCCGAACCCGCCTCCGCAGCGATCTACTGCCGCATCTCCCAGGCCCGGGACGGCTCCACGCTCGGCGTTGATCGGCAGGAGCCGCCCGCCCGAGCGCTATGCGAACGGCTGGGCTGGAAGGTGGAGCGCGTCTTCATTGACAACGACCTCAGCGCCTATCGGGGCAAGCGCCGGCCCGACTTTGAGGAGATGCTTGC
>WNGJ01000375.1_pt1 | contig 101391 bp, 104 predicted proteins | sample 5400611 | NCBI WGS metagenome assembly WNGJ01 (sample SAMN13153375, study PRJNA577476) | soil metagenome | isolation source: 40 cm soil or saprolite under Garry oak tree replicate 1 | place: USA:California | collected 2016-06-15 | reverse complement strand
GTGGCGGAGGCGCGGGAGAAGCGCGTGCCGACGGCGGAGGTGAACCGCGTGCTGGAGAGGCTGGTGCAGCGCCAGCAGCCGCCGCAGCCCGTGGGGGAGTCGGTGCGCTTGCTCTATGCGTCCCAGATCGGCACGGCGCCGCCGCGCTTCGCCATCGTCTCGAACCGGCCGGAGGCGATCCCCGAGTCGTACGCGCGCTACCTGCTGAACGGGTTCCGCGAGGCCTGGGAATTCACCGGCGCGCCGGTGGACATCAAGCTGCGTCGCAAGCGAGGAAGGTCATGACCGTGGTCTTCTGGCTCGCGGCGGCCTACCTGTTCGGCGCGATTCCCACGAGCTACCTCGCCGGACGGTGGGGTCGCGGGATCGACCTCCGAGCGCACGGCAGCCGCAATCTCGGCGCGACCAACGTGTATCGGGTGCTGGGGTGGCGCTACGCCATCCCCGTCGGCCTGCTCGACGCCGCCAAAGGAGCCCTCCCCGTGGCGCTGTGCGGCAGCTGGGCCACTAGGGGAGGGGGGGGAGGGGGGGGAGGCCCGGCGTGGCTTCCCGTGGCGGCTGGCGTCGCCGCTGTCGCCGGGCACGTCTTCTCGCCCTACGTCCGGTTCAAAGGTGGCAAGGGGGTCGCCACGGCGACCGGGATGTTCCTCGCCCTCGCGCCGCTCGCCATCGCGCTGTCGGCCGTGGTATGGGCCGCGCTACTCTGGGTGTCGGGGTACGTCTCGGTCAGCTCGATCGCAGCGGTGGCGCTGTTCCCGGTGTGGGTCCGGTTTACCCGGCCGGGCACACCATACACCTTCTGGGCGAGTGTCGCCCTCGCGCTGCTGATCGTGTACTCGCACCGGGGGAACATCCGGCGTCTGCTGGCGGGGACGGAGCACCGCTTCCGCACGCGGAAGGGAGTCGCCACCTGACCGGGGTCGACGGCTCATGACGAAGATCGGCGTCCTGGGGGCGGGCGCCTGGGGCACGACGCTCGCGGACCTACTGGCGCGCAAAGGCGCGGGCGTCACGCTCTGGGCGCGCGAGCCGGAGGTCGTCGAGAGCATCAACGCTCAGCATGTCAACCAGGTGTTTCTGCCCGACGCGCCGCTCGCCCCGGCGGTGCGGGCGACGGGTGACGTCGCTGCGGCGGTGCGGGACGCCGAGGTGATCGTCTCGGCGGCCCCTTCACACGCCGTCGGCACCATCATCCCCCAGGCCGTGCCCGCGCTCACGGGCCGTCCCCTCGTCGTGAGCGTCTCGAAGGGGCTCGACCCGGACCGCCTGAGCACGCTCTCCTGCGTGCTGCGCGAGCTGTTGCCGGCCGGCCTTGAGATTGCGGTGCTGTCCGGGCCGTCCTTCGCCCAGGAGGTGTACGCGCGCCAACCGACAGCCGTCGTGGCAGCGGCGCGGGAGCACGCGGTGGCGCAGCGGGTGCAGCAGATCTTCGCGACGGGCTACCTCCGCGTGTACTGGCACACCGACGTGGTCGGGGTCGAGCTGGCGGGCGCGCTCAAGAACGTGATCGCGCTGGCCGCCGGGATGCTCGAGGGTCTGGGACTGGGCCACAACACGCGGGCCGCGTTGATCACGCGGGGCCTGGCCGAGATCACCCGGTTGGGGGTGGCGCTCGGCGCCGAGCCGGCTACCTTCGCCGGGCTCGCGGGGATGGGAGACCTGATTCTCACGGCCACGGGGCCGCTGTCGCGCAACCACGCCCTGGGCGTCGAGTTGGGGCGCGGCAAGCGAGTGGACGAGGCGCTCGCCGGCCGTCCCACCGTGGCCGAGGGGGTCAACACGGCGCGCGCCGCCGTGACGCTGGGGGAGCGCCACGGCGTCGAGCTGCCGATCGCCCGCGAGCTGACCGAGGTGCTGTTCCGCGGCAAGGCGCCGCGCCAGGCGGTGATCGATCTGATGGAACGAGAGCTGAAGGCGGAGCAGTGGCGATGAGCGCCCCACACCCCATCCAGGAGTTCTTCTCGATCGGAGAGGTGTGCCAGCTCACCGACCTGAAGCCGCACGTGCTGCGCTACTGGGAGAGTCAATTCCGGTTCCTCAACCCGGCGAAGAACCGCTCCGGGAACCGCGTGTACCAGCGGCGTGAAATCGAGCTGATCATGCTCGTCAAGCACCTGCTCTACACGGAGAAGTACACGATCGAGGGCGCGCGCCAGAAGATCGAGCAGTACCGGCGCTCCGGAGAGCTCAAGCCGGAAGCCCGCCGCGCGCTCGCCCTCGAGACCGTGCGGGACCTGCGGGCTCAGCTCAAGGCGGTCCTCTCGGTCCTGGAAGGGAACGCGCCGTCGCAGCGATGAGGATCCTCGTGTCGAACGACGACGGCATCCTGGCCCGCGGGCTCGAGGTGCTGGCGGAGGCCTGCTCCGCCGTGGGGCAGGTGACGGTGGTCGCTCCCGATCGCGAGCAGAGCGGCACCTCGCATTCGCTCACGCTACACCGGCCGCTGCGCGCCACCCGCCGCCCCGACGGGGCGTTCCAGGTGGACGGCACGCCCACGGACTGCGTGCTCCTCGCCCTGGACAGCCTGATGCCCGAGCAACCGGACTTCGTCATGTCGGGGATCAACCACGGCGCGAACATGGGCGAGGACGTGCTCTACTCGGGCACCGTCGCCGCGGCGTTCGAAGGACTCGTTGCCGGCATTCCCAGCATCGCTATCTCGTTCGCGGGAACGGACTTGGACCTCCTGGCGACGCACCGCCCCAGGCTCGAGCGCCTCCTCAAGCGGCTCGTGGGCGTCCAGGACTTCCCCAAGGAGACGCTGCTCAACATCAACCTGCCCAACGTCGCGGGGGACGAGGTCAAGGGGATCAAGGTGACGCACCTCGGCAGCCGGGTGTTTCACGAGGAAATCGCGCTGATGAAGGATCCGTGGGGCAAGGACATCTACTGGGTCGGCGGCGGGCACGTCACGTGGTCGGGGGGCGCGGAGTCGGACTTCCGGGCCACGCGCGACGGGTATATCTCGGTCACGCCGCTCCACATGGATATGACCAACTACAGGCTGATCGAGGTCGTGCAAACGTGGCTCCTGGAGGATTGACGGGGCGGGGCGACAGCTTCGCCGGTTATCGCGCGCGCCTCGTGGAGACGCTGCGCGCCAGAGGCATTCGCGATCTCGCGGTGCTCAAGGCATTCGCCGAGACGCCCCGACACCTGTTCGTGCCCGCAGCGCTGCGGGGCCGCGCGTACGACGACGTCGCACTCCCGATCGGGGACGGACAGACGATCTCGCAGCCGTTCACGCACGCCCGCCAGCTCGAAGCGCTGCACCTGCAGGGTGGGGAACGGGTGCTGGAGGTCGGGACCGGCTCCGGGTATCAGACCGCGCTGCTGGGTGCGCTCGTCGAGCAGGTGTTCAGCGTGGAGCGGGTCGCGGCGCTCGCGGTGCGGGCCCGCCAGGCGTTGCGGGAGGCCGGCGTGACGAACGTGTCCGTGCTGCTGGGCGACGGGACGCTGGGGTGGAGCGACTATGCCCCCTACGACGCCATTCTCGTCGCGGCGGGCGGCCCCGAGATTCCGCCGCCGCTCGTCGCGCAGCTCGCCCCCGCGGGCCGCTTGCTCATCCCCCTCGGGCGGAGCGCGGGCAAGGGGAGCGAGGGCGGCCAGACCCTCACCCTGGTCGAGCGCCTGGGCGGAGAGCTCACGCGGACGCCGCTCGGGGATGTACGCTTCGTCCCGCTCCTCGGGGAGCACGGCTTCGATGCTTGAGCAATTCATTCAGTGGCTCCTGAACGCCCTGCTCGATCTCGGGTACCCCGGCATCATCCTGCTCATGGCCATGGAGTCCTCGGTCCTCCCGGTCCCGGCCGAGTTCGTGATGCCACCCGCCGGTTACTGGGTGGCGAAGGGAGAGATGGACGCGGCGTTGGCGATCGCGAGCGGCGTCCTCGGCAGCATCCTGGGCTCGCTCGTGAATTATGGGTTCGCCCACTGGCTGGGCCGCGGCTTCGTGCGTCGGTTCGGGCGTTACGTCTTCGTATCGGAGCAGTCACTGGCGCGCGCCGAGCGGTATTTCGCCGCGCACGGCGAAATCAGCGTCCTGATGGGACGCATGCTCCCGGTCGTACGCCACCTCATCTCGATCCCCGCCGGGATCGCCCGCATGCCGCTGCCACACTTCATCGGCTACACCGGCCTGGGCGCGTTGATCTGGTGCAGCATCCTCACGACGATCGGCTACGTGCTGGGGCGGAGCGAGGGCGTCTTGCGGCACGAGGACGTCCGCCGCTACGTGAGCCGCGCCCTGCTGATCGTCGTCCCCGTGCTGGCGCTCATCGCCGGGGTCTACGTGCTGCGGCACCGACGCGCCCCCGCTTCGCGCCCCCAAGCGCCCTCGAGCGATTGAGGGCGGACCAACGTGCCTGCAGTGCGATTCGTGGTGCGCGGGATGGTGCAGGGGGTCGGGTTTCGCTGGTTCGTGTTTCGAGAAGCGCAGCGGCTGGGGCTCCGCGGATGGGTGAGCAATCTCCCGGACGGCGCGGTCGAGGTGCTGGCGGAGGGGACGGCAGCCGCGCTGGCGCAGCTCGAGCAGGCTCTCGCGCGGGGGCCCGCGATGGCGCACGTCGCTCGTGTTGAAAAACACGATGTTCCACACGATATCGATAGTCTCAAGTCTTTTGATATTAAATAGTTGAGAATACATGAATGGCAGATGCACAAGCAGTGCAACAGCTGTACGCGCGCATCCGGGACGTGCCCAACTTCCCCAAGCCTGGCGTCATGTTCAAGGACATCACCCCGCTGTTGCTAGACGCGGCGTTGTTCCGACGCGCGGTGGAGCTGATGGCGGCGCCGTTCCGAGCGTGCGGCGTGTCGCGGGTGATTTCGATCGAGTCGCGCGGCTTTCTGCTGGGCGCCCCGATCGCCCTGGCGCTCGAGGCGGGGCTCGTGCCGATCCGCAAGCCGGGCAAGCTGCCGGCGGAGCGGGGGCGCGTGGAGTACGCCCTCGAGTACGGCACCGATGCGCTCGAGATGCACCGCGATGCCGTGGGTGCGGCGGACCGCGTGTTGATCGTGGATGACGTGCTCGCCACCGGCGGCACCGCCGGGGCGGCGGCGCAGCTGGTTCGCGACCACCGCGCCGAGCTGGTGGGGTTCACCTTCCTGATCGAGCTCGACTTCCTGAAGGGCAGAGAGAAGCTCTCCGGTGAGCGCGTGGAGGCCTTGCTTCACTACGCGTAACCCCGCTATTTTGCAGCGCTTAGCCGTTCCGAGGCACGCCCCTGTAGCTCAGGTGGATAGAGCAGCGGTTTCCTAAACCGTTGGCCGGGTGTTCGAGTCACCCCAGGGGCACTGGGGTGGGGCGTTACAGCGAGGACCGAGACATGGCGACCTCCGTTCAGGCCGCGCGCGGCGCGGCCACCACACCACCGCCCGGCGAATCGCCGGCGCTGACCGCGCTGCTCCAGTGGCTCAGGAGCCATCGTCAGGCGACGGCGACGATCGCGACCGTGCTCGTCGTCGCGGGCGGGCTCGTGTGGTGGAACCTGCTGTCGCGGAGCCGAGTCGAAGGGGCCGCGAGCGAGCGCCTCGAGCAAGCGCGCCTGGCCTTCGAGTCCCGGAACTATCCACTGGCGGCGAGCGAGCTGTCCCAGGTGGTGGAAAACTATTCCGGCACGCGCGCCGCAGCGCAGGCGAACCTGCTGCTGGCCGAGGTGCGGCTGTACCAGGGCCAGGGCCAGCGGGCGGTCGACCTCCTCAAGAGCATCGCGCCGTCGGTAGGCCGGGACTTCGCGGCGCCGGCCTACGGGCTCCTGGGCGCGGCCTATGAGAACGTCGGCCATCCGGCCGACGCGGCAGGGGCCTACGAGGAAGCCGCGCGCCGAGCGGAGTTTGCGTTCCTCAAGGCGCAGTATCTCTCCGACGCGGGACGCTGCTGGACGGCGGCCGGCGACACGACGAAGGCGCTGGCCGAGTACCGGACGATCGTCTCGGGCATGGATTCGACGCTGGCCATCGCGGAGGCGAAGGTGCGGATCGGGGAGCTGACGAGGGGTGCGGGAGTGAAGTGATGCGGCGGCGCCCGCTGCGCGCCGTAGGTTCGTATAATAGATGTTATGTTAAGTTAGCTACCGTGTAAATGTGGACAAGCGGCCTAAGTAATGACGCCCCGCCACACCATCCGAGCCTCCCCTGTCAGCCAGATATCCGCATAACCCCCGGCGGTACCCCTCTGGCCGCGTACGTCCAGGGCACGGCCGCTCCGAGTCCGCACGGTCAGAGGGAGCTGTGCCAGCTCCCAGTGGTCGAGGGCGCAGGCGACCGCGATCGCCCCGGTGCCGCATGCCAGCGTTTCCGCCTCCACGCCGCGCTCGTACGTCCGCATCGGCCATTCTGTCCCGCGTGCGCCGTCCCTCCCCTCGCTCCCCCCGCCCCGCGGTCCTCCCGGGGGCGCGACGAAGTTGACGTTGGCGCCCTCCGGTCCCAACGCCGGCTCGTGCCGCAGCGGCTTGCCGCGGCCCAGCACGTTCACCGGCTCCACGTCATCGACCAGGACGACGAGGTGCGGCACGCCTACCGTGACGAGCACCGCGCGACGCTCTCCGTCGACGAGCAGGCTGCTTGCGACCGGGGCCGGCGCAGCGACGCCGGCGAAGCGGACCTCGGCGCGCCCGTCGTCGCGCGCGCAGCGGCTCTCGTACACGCCGCCGTCGGTCTCGAGCCGCATCGCGAGGGAGTTGGCCAGTCCGAGGTGTGCGGCCAGCCGCGTCGCACAGAGCGCGGCGTTGCCGCACATCGCCCTGGACCCGTCGCTGTTGAGGTAGGTCATTCGCACGGCGCCCGCCGTCGACCCGGGTCCTACGAACACCAAGCCGTCCGCGCCGACGCCCGTGCCGCGCGCACACACGGCCTGGATGTCCGCCGCCGCCCACTCGTCGGGCGAGGAGCTGCGCCCGTCCACCACAACGAAGTCGTTCCCCGACCCCGTCATCTTGTAGACCGCGACGCCCCTCAGATGCGGCCGGACCACGCCATCATGCGCAGGCGTGGCACCATCCAGATCGCCTCGCGCACGATCGCGCGATTCATCTTGCTGTCCCCCTCGGTCCGATCCACGAACACGATGGGGATCTCTTTGAGCCTGAATCCTTTTCGCCATGCGCGCACGCTCATCTCGATCTGAAACGCGTACCCGTTCGAGCGCACCTGCGACAGATCGATGGTTTCCAGCACCTGCTTGCGAAAGCACTTGAAGCCGCCGGTCAGGTCCCAGATCGACAGACCGGTCACCCACCGGGCGTAGATATTGGCACTGTAGGATAACAGGAGACGGCCCATCGGCCAGTTGACGACCGTCACCTTCCCCCCGAGGTAGCGCGAGCCGATGACTAAGTCCGCCTCCCCCACGGCCTTGAGAAAGTCCTTTAAGTGGGACGGGTCGTGGGAGAAGTCCGCGTCCATCTCGAAGACGTAGTCGTAGCCGCGCTCGAGTGCCCACCGGAACCCCGTGACATAGGCGGTACCGAGGCCCCGCTTCCCCTCCCGGTGCAGCACGTGGACCCGGGGGTGTTGCTGCGCCAGGGCCGCGGCGAGCTGGCCCGTCCCGTCGGGGGAGTTGTCATCGACCACCAGCACGTCGAGACGCGCGTCCTGGGCCAGGACCTGGGGGACGAGGCTCCCCACGTTCATCGCCTCGTTGTAGGTCGGGATGATGACGAGCCCACGCTCAGGCACGGCGCCGCCTCCGGGCCGCGGCGGGTCCCGCCAAGCCGCCGAGCACGAGAGCAAGCGACAGGAGCGTCACCACCTTGCCCCAGTGGTACCGACGGCTCGTGAACGCGAGCTCGATCCTGGTGGCATGCGCCGGGACCGGCACTGTGAGAAGGGTCCAGTCGCCGCGGAGGACCGGCGCCGGCGCGCCGTCCACGCTGGCGTGCCAGTCGGTGTACCAGTTCTCGGCCACGAGCACGTAGCTCTGGGCGGCCGGGACAGGGTCGAGCACGATGGACATCCGGCCCGGCTCCCAGTGGACCAGCGTCGCGCGCGACGGGCTGGGAGCCGGGAGTCCGGAGTCGGCGACGGGCGCGGGCGTAAAGGGCTGGCCTGGGTCGAGCAGCACGAGGCGCTCGTAGGGCATGCGAGGATCGGCGAGGGTCGGGACGATCTGAGCTGAGTCGAGCTTAACGGCGGCCGGGACGACGCGCACGTATGGTGCGGGCGTGGTGCGCTCGTACAGGTCGGCAGGGGGGCCGCCGGATGTCGGGGCGGCGGCGAGGACGCGAGTGAACCCCGGGATGGAGTCGAGTCCCTGTGAGCCGGCGGGCGTGATGACCCAGCGGACGGCGAGGAGGTCCCAGAGGTGCGGCCTCGCGAGATTGCGCCACTCGTTGCGTCCACCCATGACGTCGTCGTAGTAGCGCAGCTCGACCCCGTGCTCGCCGAGCAGTTGCTGCACATTCTGCAGCATCAGCGCCGATCCCCGATACACCGGCCGGCCGAGCAGCAGGCCCAGGTCGAAGGCGCGGGATGGCGCCCCGGCGGCGCGGATGCGCTGGGTGACGGGATCGGGGCGAGACAGCTCGCGGTCGAGGGTGCCGTATACCCAGAACGGCTTGGCGTTGACCCAGAGGTCGCCGCCCACGACGAGCGCGAGCCCCACGGCGCAGAGCGCCGGCCGCAGGCGGCCGCGCAGTCCCGCCCAGGCGAGGCCGGCGGCGGCGGCAAGCGCCGCGGCGCTCGTGAGGGCGCCGAAGGTGATGCTCTCGCGCGCCACGGCGGCTTGGCGCTGCTGGGCGAGGGCTGCCGCCACTCCGCTGAAAGCGCCCGCGGCGGCGAGCAGACCGGCGGTTCCCGCCACGATGAACCACGCCTTCACGTGCGCGCTCCCGGCCGCGTCGCGTCGCTCCAGTCGCTCCACCCCGAAGCCGGCGAAGAGGGACACCACGAATGCGTCCACGAAGAACGCCATGCCGGGTGCCCGTGACTGCTTCACGTAAGGCATCACCGTCCACCACAGCCGATAGAACGGCGTTTGGCCGCCCAGGCTCACCAGCAGGAACAACAGGCCGATGCCCAGCAGCCAGAGACGCAGGCGCCGCTCGGTTTCGTCCCGCGCGCCTCGCACGCCCAGCGCCGCCAGGGCGACGACCGGCAACCCCAGGTACTCCGAATGGAGCTTGATGGGGTTCGTCCCCCAGTACGTCGCGCCCGAGCCCACGAAGCTCTTGAAGAAGAACTCCGGGATGTGCACCCAGGGGAGGGCGTAGCTGGTCGAGCCCTCGAAGCCGTGGTACCCCCCGGCGCGCGTGGAGAACGGGAGGTACTCGAGCGACGGCAGGAGCTGGACGGCGGCGACGCCGAACCCCGCGACGACCGCGGCGAGTGCGAGCCCCAAGGGCCGGACCGCGGCCGACGCCCCGGCGCCGGGGAATGCGAGGTAGAGCGCGAACAGCCCCGCGACGATCAACAGGTAGTAGGTGAGCTGGACGTGCTGCGTGAGGATGCTCAAGCCGACCGCCAGCGCCACCACCGCGTAGCCTTCCCACCGCCTGTCCCGCATACCCAGGACCAGTCCCAGCAGCGCGAGCGGCAGCAGGGCCGTGACGACGAGCTTGCCGTCATGCCCCGGCTGGGCGTACGAGGCGACCAGGCCGGACAGCTGATAGGCGAGTCCCCCCACCACTCCCCCGCTCCACGAGACCTGCAGCCGCCGCAGCAGCGCATACGTGAAAACGCCCGCCAGCACGTAGTGCACGAAGAAGCCGAGGTTGATGACGGCCGCAGTGGGGAGCACGAGACGGAGGAACGCCGTCGGATAGAGAATGTCGCCGGTGCCGATCGCGGCGACGTAGGGCATGCCACCGAAGATCTCCGGATTCCAGAGCGGGACGTGTCCCAGCCGGCGCCACCAGTCGGCGCCCCAACCGCGGAACGGCAGACCGGCGGTGACCTGATCGCTCCAAGGCCCGGCGAGCCACAGGCCCTTGAGCATGGGCAGGCACAGGATCGCCACCCAGACGGTGAGGAGCGCCGTCGCGGCGAGCAGCGGCCGCGCAGGAGCGTACGGCGTCGCCTCAGGACGGATGTCGGGACGAGTCAGGGGACTCCTCCGATGCGGCGTGCCGTACGAGGACGACGCTCGCCAGCGCAGCGCCCGCCTCCGTGACGGTGAGCAGCACGCGGGAACCGATGCTGACGGCCACCGCTCCACCACTCCCCAGAAAAGGAGTGAGCAGACTGATCAAGACGAGCTCGCGGACCCCGACGCCGCCGGGAGCGAATGGCGCGAGCCAGCCGAGAATGTAACCGAGTGCGAACACGCCGGTGGCGAGCGCGAACGGCAGCGCTCGGTCGGCGACGAGGCTATTGGCGAGGAGCCAGAATGCGGCGCCGTAGCCGAGCCAGCCAAGGACGGCCAAGCCGGCGCTCGTGAGCGCCGCCGTGGCACGCAGCGGCTCGAACGGCGCCGTCGCCTTCACGAGGCGGCCCAGCCAGCGCGCCGTGGGTTTCCATACGAGCACGCCCACAGTGGCGAGTGCCGCCGCCCCCGCCGCGGCGAGCCGCAGCGGCGAGGCGGCGTGGGGCGTCACGGCGGCGACCACGGCCGCGCCGGCCCCCACCACGATCGCCTGGGAGACGAATGCGGAGGCCGCGGCGGGGGCCACCTGCACCCCCGCGCGCCGGGCGAGGACCACCAGTCCGGCCACGCTCCACACTTTCCCCGGCACGTAGCGACCCAGGTTCGCCAACGCCCAGGCCCGCGCCGCCGGGCCGAAGCCGATGTGCTGCCCCCAGCCGCGCAGCACGGATCGCCAGGCTTCGATTTGGATCACATAGGTCGCGCTCACGGCGAGGAGCGATGCGGCGATCCCGGCCGGCTTGACGGTCAGCGCGGTGTGCACGGAACGGAGCTCGGCCCAGTTTCTGCCGAGCGAGCGCGCGACAAGGGCGACCACCGCGAGCGTGGCGAGCCCTTGCACCACCCACAGCCAGTGGCGGGAGCTCGAGCCTGGAGTGGCGCTCAGGTCTTGACGAACTTGTAGGCGACCGACCGCGCGAGCATCCAGGGCGCCGGGATTGGCGGGTAAAAGTACGTGCCGCCCCAGTTCTGGAGCCGGAAGCCGTTCATCTCGCCCAGGCGCGTGATGGTCTGTCGAGTCCAGCTGTAGATGTGCCCCTGCTTGTCCGCCACGCGGAAGAGATTCCAGATGATCTCCTTCACGTGGTATGGGTTGGGGACCGAGACGACCCATACCCCACCGGGCCGCAACACGCGATGGATCTCGCCGGCGGTGCCGTAGGCGGTGGGCGTGTGCTCGAGCACCTCGATCATGAACACGTAGTCGAACGACGAGTCGGGGAACGGCAGGCCGGCCGTGATGTCGTGGATCAGGATGTCCTTCGCCGCGAACTCCGGGGCGATGTCCAGGCCCTGATACTTCACGTCAGCCGGAAGGTACCGGCGCAAGTCGCCGTTGCGCGAGCCGACGTCCAGCACCGCGCTCCCGGGACGGACCTGGGCCAGTTTGGTGGCCTTGCGAAACCGCATACGCTCTTCGCCGGCATTCCGCCAGTTGTAGCGCGCGCTGTAGAACTCCGTCAGCGTCTTCGTGCTCATCAACCAAAAATACCATGGCCCGAAACGACGGGAAAGTCGTAGGTTTGTGGCGATCCCCATGCGCATCTTGCACGTGGTCACGGCTTTCCCGCGCTCACCCGACGACGTGATCGTGCCGTGGCTCGTCGAGCTGCTGCGGCGGCTCCGGGCGGCGGGCCACGAGGTCGAGGTACTGACGTCTTCGTACCGCGGCATGCCCGATCAGGTCGTCGCGGGCATTCCGGTGCACCGCTTTCGGTACTTCTGGCGGCGGTGGGAGCGGTTGACGCACGAAGAGGCGGCCCCCGATCGCATGAGGCGGTCCCTGCTGTACCGGCTGATGCCGGCGTGTTTCGTGCTCGCCGGCATGGCGGCCGCTTGGCGGCTGTGCCGGCGGCACCGCTACGACGTGATCCACGTGCACTGGCCGCTGCCCCTCGCGCTGTTCGGCTGGGCGGCGCAACGGGCCCGGCCGGCGGCGCTCGTCACGACGTTCTACGGCGTCGAGCTGCGCTGGGTGAAGAGCGGGCTGCCCTTCCTCAAGGGCTTCCTGGCGTGGGCTGCACGACGGTCGGACCGCGTGGTGGCGATCTCCAGCTACACGGCGGCCGAGCTCCGCGAGCTCGTGGACGTGCCGATCGAGGTAATCCCGTACACCACCTCACTCCCCGACCCGGGTCCGGCCGTGGCGCGCGACGGCGCGGGACCGATCCTGTTCGTGGGGCGGCTGGTGGAGCGCAAGGGTGTAGCGCACCTGGTGGAGGCGCTGGCGCGGCTGGACTCCGGAGAGCGGCGGCTCGAGGTCGTGGGTGACGGTCCCGAGCGACCGGCCCTCGAGGCGCTCGCGCGGCGACTCGGTGTGGGCGACCGGGTGGTATTTCGGGGCTGGATTCCCGCGAGCGAGCTCCAGCAATGCTACGCCCGAGCGGCGGTGTGCGTCCTGCCGGCCGTCACGGACGCGCGCGGCGACACCGAGGGGCTGGGCGTCGTGCTGCTGGAAGCGATGAACTGCGGGACGCCTGTGATCGCGAGCCGGATCGGCGGCATCCCCGACATCGTGGAGGACGGCGTGTCCGGGCTGCTCGTGGCGCCGGGGGATCCGGACGCCCTGGCGGCAGCGCTGCAGCGGCTCCTGGGGGATCGCGCGCTGGCGCGGCGGCTGGGCGAAGCGGGTCGCGACCGCTTGCGCGAGCGGTTCAGCTGGGAGGCGATCACCCAGCGCTGGGAGGCGCTCTACGCCGCCGCGTCGGCGCGACAGCGGCTTTAGGAGGCGCCCTCGTCAGAGCTGCCGCGGTCGCGCAGGCGGTCCACGTTCCGCTCCAGCGCCTTGAGCTCGTCCCGCATCCCCGCCACGAGCTCTCCCACGAAGCCGAACCCGAAGAGGATGAGGCCGGACAACACCAGGACCATGATGAGGTCGAGAAGGGGGCGAAACCCCACGCCGTACACGTAGCGCTCGACCAAGGCGTAGGCGCCGACCAGGATGCCCAGCAGGCACAGCACGGCACCCGACACCCCGAAGAACAGCATCGGCTTGCGCCCGAACTTGAGTTGGAACCACACCGAGAGGAGGTCCAGCACGCCCACCGGGATGCGGCCGATGCCAAACTTCGACTTCCCCGCCCGGCGGGGATGGAGCGGTACCGGGCGCTCGGCGAGGCGGAATCCCTGCGCCGCCGCGATGACCACCAGGAAGCGGTGCCAGTCGGGGCGGGTGGGGACGGCGTCCACCACCTCCCGCCGAAAGGCTTTCACCGAGTTCAGGTCCGTGACACGCACGCCGAATAGCAGGCGACACAGCCCGTTGTAGACCCAGGACACGAAGCGCTTCTCGTAGTGCCCCTGTTTGGCGCCGGTGACGAGGTCCGCTTCCCCGCCCAGGATCGGCGCGACGAGGCCCGGGATGTCGGCGGGCGCGTACTGGAGATCGGCGGGATAGAACACCAGGATGCGGCCGCGCGCCGCGTCGGCGGCCGACTTGAGGGAGTCCGCGATGCCCCGCCGCCCGCGGTGGGTCACGACCCGCAGAAACGGGTACTGCGCCGCGAGTCCCTGCAGCACCGCCGCCGTGTCGTCCGTGCTGCCGTCGTCCACCACCACGACCTCGCAGGCGTACGGCAAGGGGCGCAGCGCTTCCTGCGCCTGGCGCAGCAGCTCGGGTAGGTTCTCGCCTTCGTCGGCGGCGGGCACGAGCACGCTGACCTCGGGAGCGGACGCGGGCGTCGCGAGGCTCACAGCCGCTTGCGCATCCGGGCCGGCAGCACCCCGAGCTGGTCGCGGTACTTCGCCACGGTGCGGCGGGCGATCTTGACGCCTTTCTGGTCGAACAGCTCCACGATCTCTTGATCGGTGAGGGGCTTCTTGGGATCCTCGTCGCTGACGAGCTTCTGAATCTGCGCCTTGATGGCGCGGGCGCTCGCATCCTCCCCGGTGGTGGTGGAGAGGCCGCTCGAGAAGAAGAACTTGAGCGGCAACAGGCCGCGCGGCGTCTGCACGTACTTCTCGTTGGTCACGCGGCTGACGGTGCTCTCGTGCATGTTGATGACGTCGGCGACTTCGCGCAGGGTGAGCGGCTTCAGGTACTCGACCCCCTTGTCGAAGAACTCGCGCTGCCGGTCCACGATGAAGTTCATGACCTTGAGCATCGTCTGGCGCCGCTGCTCGATCGCCTGGATCATCCAATGCGCGCTGTTCAGCCGCTGGTTGATGAACTCCTTGTTCTCGCCGTCGAACTTCTTCTTGTCGCGCGCGATGTCCTGATAGACCTTCGAGATGCGCAGGCGCGGCACGCCGGCGTCGTTCAAAAACACGCGGTACTGCCCGTCGATCTTCTCGACGATCAGGTCCGGAATGATGTAGGCGTCGCTCGCCGCGGAGTGCTGCAGGCCGGGCTTGGGGTCGAGCTTCGCCAGGTCGTCGGCGACGTGCTGCACCTCGGTGGGCTCGAGGCCGAACCGCTTGCCCAGCTCGCTCCAGCGATGCCCCTTCAGGTCGTCCCATGCCTCCTTCACCAGGCGGTAGGCGAGCGTGTCGGTCTTGTGCTGGTCCTCGAGCTGCAGCAGCAGGCACTCCCGCAGGTCGCGCGCCGCGACGCCCGGCGGGTCGAGCTGCTGCATGACGCGCAGCATCTCCTCGGCTTCGGCCAGGGTGTAGGGCTGCACCGGCGGCAGCCCGGCACCGTCCCCGGCGTCGGCCTCCACGGCGTGCTCCTCGAGCAGCTGGTTCGCCCCTTTGACGATCTGTTCGAGTGTCGCGCCGAGGTAGCCGTCCTCGGCGATGTTGCCGAGGAATTCCTCGGCCAGGAGCTGCTGACGCGGCGTCAGGTCGAGCATCCGCACCTGGTCGCGCAGGTAGTCGATCAGGTCCTTCGTCTCGACCGTGACCGGCTCCACGTACTCGGCCGCCGCGCTCAGGTCCCGGGGGGGGACGCCCGAGTCCGAGCCGTCGTCGAGAAGGATGTCCTCCCAGTTGGGCTCGTCGTCGCCCGCCTTCTCGGGCTCGGGCTTCGTCTCCTCCGGCGTCGCGGTCTCGGTCTCCTCGTCCGGCTCCACCAGCTCGAGGAAGGGATTGCCGAGCAGCTCCTGCTTCAGGTGCTGCTGCAGGTCGAGCAGGGGCATGTAGAGGAGGTCCATCGCCTGGTAGAGGCGAGGGTTGATCCGCAGCTCCTGGCGGAGCGCCGTGTGCTGGTGCAGACCGGTTTTCATGCCGCCTGGGTGAGTCGGGCGCGCAGCCGCGCCGTGAGTGTGGGACCGAGGTACAGATCGGCGACACGGTCGTTGAACACGAGCTCCCGCACCGTCCCGGAGACCTGCACTTTCCCTTCGAACATGATGTACGCCCGATCCACGATGTCCAGCGTCTGCTCCACGCTGTGGTCCGTGATCAACACCCCGATGCCGCGGTGCCGCAAGCCCGCCACGATGGTCTGGATGTCATGCACGGCGATCGGGTCCACGCCCGCGAACGGCTCGTCGAGCAGCATGAACTTGGGGTCGGTGACGAGCGCCCGCGTGATCTCGAGCCTGCGCCGCTCTCCCCCCGAGAGCTGGAACGCCTTCTGGCGCCGCAGGTGCTTGATGGCGAGCTCGTCCAGCACCCGTTCGAGCCGGGCCTCGCGCTCAGCTTGCTCGAGCGGCAGCATCTCGAGAATCGCGAGCACGTTCTCCTCGACCGTCAGCTTTCGGAAGACCGAGGGCTCCTGCGCCAAATAGCCGATCCCCATGCGGGCGCGGCGGTACATCGGCTCGGCCGTGACGTCCTGCCCGTCCAGGGTGATCCGCCCCTCGTCGGCGCGGATCAGGCCGGTGATCATGTAGAAGGTCGTCGTCTTCCCCGCCCCGTTCGGTCCCAGCAGGCCGACGATCTCGCCCTGCGCCACGACGACCGACACGTCGTTCACGACTGGACGGCCTTTGTACACCTTCACCAGGTGCTGTGTCTCGAGGGTGCTGCCGTCGCGGATCCGCGCGTGGGCGCCGCTGGCCGCCTCGGCGCGCGCCACTGCCTGCTCGGCCACGGCGAGGCACTGGCGCGCCGCCCCTTCCCGGTCGGCCGCGACCTCGGTCCAGACGTCCGGAGTGAACGCCACCGGCGCCTCGCTCCACAGCACGCCGGTCGGGAACGTGACCAGCTTGAGGACGCCGAGGCGCGGCAGCACGGAGTTGCCGAGGTGGGTCCGCGCCTCGTCCACCGAAAGGCTCCCCGCATCCGAGGCGCTCGCGCCCTTGGTGTGCGCCCTCAGCTTGAGGAACTCCTCGCGGTAGGCCACCGCCAGCGCGCCGAACGTCGTGTGCCCCTGGGCGTCGGCGATGCGCGCCATGGCTGCCACGACGAGGGCGAGGGACGAATCGCGCGTCGCGAGCAGCTCGGCGAAGTGCAGCGAGGGTCGCGCCGTCATGGTCGCCGCTTCAGGGTCTTCGCCGTGGTGTCGGTCCTGCTCTTCGTCGTGTCGCGCGGCGCCGGCGGCAACGGCTCGAGGTGCAGCCCGTCGGCAGGACCCACCGCGTGGACCCGGTCGATGCGGTCGCCCTTCATCGCGACGTCGATGACGCTGCCGCGGGTGTAGTTGAGAGACGGCGCGCGGGTCGTCGAATCGTGCTCGTCGCGGAGGTGGGTGAAGGCCCGGGCCTTACCCCGGGCGAGGAGACGCTCGAGCTGCGGTTTCGCGCCGGAGTCCGCGCGCTGGTGCCAGTGGGCGGTGATCGTGTCGCCGGCGATCCAGTCCCGCTCCGCGCCGGGGGTGGAGTCCCGCTTGGAGGTCGAGAGCGCCTGGCGGAAGGCCCGGGCTTCGGTGAGCACTTCCTCGGGGACGTCGAGCGCGAGCGAATCGGCCTGCAGCGTGTGCAGACTGGAGACGGCGTGGGGGCGGGACGAGTCGCCCCCCCCCTCCCCCCTCCCCCACGCCAGCACCTGCTGCAGCTTGCGCCGGTCCACGACGAGATGAATGGTGTCGGCGGTGAGCCGCCAATCGGCGCTGCTCGCCTCCCCCGCGCCGAGCGCCTTGATGAGCCGCACCTCGTGCGCGCGCAGGCCGAACTCGATCCGCCGCCCGACCAGCCGGTAGCTGCGCGCTCCCTTCCCTTGGACCTGCGGCTTCCCCACGAGCGCGCCGACGCCGGCGGTCTCGTCGAGCATCAGGGAGTCGCCCTGCGCGGCGAGGTCGCTGCGGTCGATCGTCACCCTGCCTCCACCCCACACCCGATCGTTCCCCTTCAGCCGCACCCGGTCGGCGACGATGACGTACGGCTCGCCCGAATCGGGCGCGGCGCGGTAGTCGATCGTCGGGCGTGAGGTGGCGTACATCTCGGCTGTGTCGCGCACGCCGCGGGCGGCCCGGTAGTACGTAAGGTTCGGGCCCCGCAGCACCGACCCCGAGGTGCGGTTCACCGCGACCACGTTCTTGTGCGCCTCGAGCCGCTCCTGACGGAGGTAGTAAGACGCGGTGATCGCGTCGAGCGTGATCGCGGTGTCGCGGATGTGGACCCCCCCCAGCATGTCGAACCGCCCCACGCCGGCGTACCAGGCGACGCTGTCGGCGGCGAGGGTGCTGGTCGTGCCCTGACAGTGCGCGCGCACCCCGCCGCCGGCGAAGAGGTTGGTCTCCCCCGGTCGCACCTCGACTTGCCGGCCGTAGTGTCCCACCGTGTCGATCGCCACCTGACACGGCCGGCCGGCGGCCGTATCCGGGGAGGGCCGCTGGAGCAGCGCGAGCGTGAGGACGGCGCTCATCATTGGTTCGGCAGCGTGAACTTGCCGCCGGTCCCCTTGGGATGCTTCGCGACGACGTTCTTGAAGTCCGGATCCGAGGTGAAGCCTTCCCCCTCGACGTGGCGATTCGGCCCGTCGAAGACGAACGGCCCGTCGGCCGTGACCTCGTTCTTCGATTGGCTGTACCGCAGCTGCTCCGTTCGCAGGGTGCGGCCGTCGGTGGTGACGACCACGACATTGCCGCGCCCCTCCATGTCGCCGCCGCGCCAGTGGTAGGTCCCCTGGCGAGCCGTGAGGGTGGAGGTCTCGGCGCCCGCCGCGTTGTAAAAGGTGATGTGCACCGCCTGCAGGTCGGCGGCCTGGGTCGTGGAGTAGAAGTACGCCGTATCGGCGCGTACCCGGGCGCGCAGCACACCGTCCTTTGTGATGTAGTGGGTCATCCCGATCAGGACCTGATCGGCCGTATCCGCCGGGCTGATCGTTGCCGTCGGCCGGCCCTCGTCGCGACAGGCGAGCGCCGCGGCCAGCGCGCCGGCGAGCCCAAGAAGCGGGGCCGCGATTCTCATACGAGCCCCGCCCGCATCAGGTCGTGCAGATGCACCATGCCCACCACCCGCGTGCCCCCGTCGAGCACCGGCAGCGCCATGATGCCGTGCTGCTCCATGAGACGGACGGCAGCGCCGGCGAGCTCGTCGGGCCGTGTGCTCTTGGGGGTGCGGGTCATCACGTCGCCGACCGGGATGTCGAGGAACTGGTCCGTCCGCTCCATCAGCCGGGTCAGGTCTCCAGCGGTCACCACGCCCTCGAGGCCGCCGCTCGGGTTCACGACGGCCACCGTGCCGCGCTTTTGAGCGAGCAGCACGACGCATTCGCGCATGGGGCGGTCGGGGCGGAGGGTGGGGAGGTCGTCGGTGAGCATCACGTCGGCCACGCGCAGCAGCAGCGTGCGTCCCAGCGCCCCCCCCGGGTGCAGGGCCGCGAACTGCTCGCGCCGGAAGCCCTTCACCTCGAGCAGGGCGACCGCGAGCGCGTCACCCAGGGCGAGCGCCGCCGTGGTGCTCGCGGTAGGGGCGAGCGTCTCGGGACAGGCTTCTTCGGTGACGCTCGCGTCGAGGACCACGTCCGCGTGCCGGGCGAGCACGGACTCGGGGTCGCCCGTGACGGCAATGACGGGCACGCCGAGGCGCTTCACGTGCTCCATGAGCGCGAATAGCTCGTCGGAGGCGCCGCTCTTGGAGAGCAGCAGGGCCGCGTCGTCGCGGCCGACGAGCCCCAGGTCGCCGTGGACCGCGTCCGCGGGGTGGAGGAAGCTCGCTGGGGTGCCCGTCGAGGTGAAGGTGGAGGCTATTTTGCGCGCGATGAGGCCGGACTTGCCGATCCCGGAGACGATGAGTCGTCCCTTGATCCCCGCCAGCAGCTGGACCGCGGCCGCGAACCCGGGACCGAGGCGGCGGGCGACCCGCGCGATCGCCTCCGCCTCGAGCAGCAGCACCTGGCGGCCGCGCTCAACGAGCTCGCCGGGCTGGGTGCGCGACATCCCCCACCTCGCTGTATCGCTCGAGGAGCGCCGACCATTCGCCCCGCGCCTTGAGCAGGAGCTCCGCCACCTCGCGCACGGCGCCGTGCCCGCCGGGGACCGCGGTCACGCAGCGCGCCACCGCCTTCACCTCCGCGGCCGCGTTGGCCACGGCGATCGGCAGACCGACGGCGCGGAGCACGGCCACGTCGGCGAGGTCGTCGCCCACGTAGGCACACGCGTCGAGGGCGAGCCCCCGCTGCTCGAGCGCCTGAATGAGCGCGGGGAGCTTCTTGTCGGGGGCCACCTCGATCAACTCGTCGACCTCCATCTCCTTGGCACGGACCTCCGACGCCTCGGACGCCCGGCCGCTCACCAGGATCACGGGGAGGCCGGCGGCGCGCAGCAACTTGACCCCGAGGCCATCCTGCGTGTGGAAGCGCTTGAATTCGAGGGGGTGGTTGGCGACCAGGCCGATGTAGACGCCGCCGTCGGTGAAGACGCCGTCCACGTCGAAGCCCACCACCTTGATACGCCGGGCCGCCGCTTGCTCAAGCACGGACGGCCTCCCGGGCGCGCTGCCAGACGTCCAGCGCCACGCTGACCAGGCCGGGGAGCTGATCCAGCGGCACCATGGTGGCGCCATCGCTCGGCGCGCCGTCCGGGTCCGGGTGCGTCTCGAGGAAGAAGCCGTCCGCTCCTGCGGCGGCGGCCGCGTACAACAGCGGCGCGACGAACTCGCGCAGGCCGCCGCTCGCGCCGTCCGTCCCCTGCCCCGGCTGCTGCACCGAGTGCGTGGCGTCGAACACCACCGGTACGCCGGCCACGGCGCGCAGGCGCGCGAAGTTGCGCATGTCGACGACGAGGTCGCCGTATCCGAAGAACGTTCCCCGCTCGGTGATCGCGATCTCCGCCGCCCCGCCGGCACGCAGCTTCTCGACCGCGCCCGCCATGCCTTCGGGCGCCATCCACTGCCCTTTCTTGACGTTCACGGCGCGGCCGGCGCGCCCGACGGCGACCAGCAGGTCGGTCTGGCGGCACAGGAACGCAGGGATCTGCAGCACGTCGGCAACCTGCGCGGCGGCCTTGACCTGTCCCGGCTCATGCACGTCGGTCAGGATCGGGAGCCCCGTGGCCGCGCGGACGCGCTCCAGCGCCGCGAGGCCGCGCTCCAGCCCGGGGCCACGCGGACTGCGCACGCCCGAGCGGTTCGCCTTGTCGTACGAGGCCTTGAAGACGACGCGCAGGCCCAGCCTGCTCGCGAGCTCGGCGAGCGCCTCCCCGACGCGGAGGTTCAGCGCGTCGGACTCGAGCACGCAGGGGCCTGCGATCAGGAACGGCGTGGCGCCGAAGATCTCGCTCATGCCGGGGCTGGCTGGCGCGCCGCGGTGGCGGCGGAGGGGGAGGAGACGGCGCTGCGCTGGTGCTGGCGGGCGGCCCCGACGAACCCGGCGAACAAGGGGTGCGGCCGCATCGGCCGCGACTTGAGCTCCGGGTGGAACTGGCAGCCCACGAACCAGGGATGGTCGGGCAGCTCGATCATCTCCACGAGGGAGCCGTCGGGGGAGAGTCCCGAGCAGCGCATGCCGAACTCCGCCAGCACGTCGCGATAGGCGTTGGACACTTCATAGCGATGGCGGTGGCGCTCGCTCACCTCAGGCGTCCCGTAGACTTGGGCGACGCGGGAGCCGGGGCGCAGCTTACAGGGGTAGGCGCCCAGCCGCATGGTGCCGCCCATCTCCTGGATCCCCTCTTGCGAGCGCATCAGCGCGATCACCGGGTTCTCGCACGCGGGCTCGAACTCGCTCGAATTCGTGTTGGGGATGTTGCAGACCGTCCGCCCGAACTCGATAATCGCCGTCTGCATCCCGAGGCAGATGCCGAGGAACGGCAGCTTGTGCTCGCGCGCCCAGCGGATGGCTTCCACCATGCCGTCCACCCCCCGCACCCCGAAGCCGCCGGGTACGAGGAGTCCATGGTAGGGGGCGAGCAGCTCGCCGGCCTTCTCCTGGTCGGTGAAGCGATCGGAGGCGATCCAATCCACGTCCACCGCGGCGTCGTTGGCGATGCCGCCGTGGACCAACGCCTCGTGGATGCTCTTGTAGCTGTCGGCGAGCTCGGTGTACTTGCCCACGACCGCGATCTTCACCCGCTCGCTGGCGTGCAGGATGCGCTCCACCATCGCCGCCCAGGCCCGCAGGTCGGGCTCTTTGGTGTCGAGTCCCAGGCGGCGGCACACCTCTTTGTCGAGCCCCTGGTCGTGCAGCTTGAGCGGGATCTCGTAGATCGAGCGGACGTCGGGGCTCTCCACCACGCAGCCGAAGTCCACGTTGCAGAACAGGGCGATCTTGCGCTTGATGTCCTCGGAGAGCGGTCGTTCGGTCCGGCACACGAGGATATCCGGCTGGATCCCGATTTCCATCAGCTCGCGCACGGAATGCTGCGTCGGCTTGGTCTTGAGCTCGGCGGTGGCGGCGATGTAGGGGACGAGGGTGAGGTGGATGAACAGCGTGTTGTCGCGGCCGACTTCCTGGCGGAACTGGCGGATCGCCTCGAGGAACGGCAGCGACTCGATGTCGCCCACGGTGCCGCCGATCTCCGTGATCACCACGTCGTGGTCGGGGGCGAGCCGGCGGATCGCCGCCTTGATCTCGTCGGTGATGTGGGGGATCACCTGCACCGTCGAGCCGAGGTACTCGCCGCGGCGCTCCTTCGTGATGACGGAGAGGTAGATCCGTCCGGTCGTGACGTTGTTGACTTGGGAGAGGGAGCGGTCGATGAAGCGCTCGTAGTGGCCGAGGTCGAGGTCGGTCTCGGCGCCGTCGTCGGTGACGTAGACCTCGCCATGCTGGAACGGCGACATGGTGCCGGGATCCACGTTGATGTAGGGGTCGAACTTCTGGATCGTCACCTTGAGGCCGCGCTCCGCCAGCAAGCGGCCCAGCGACCCCGCGGCAATGCCCTTGCCGAGAGAGGAGACGACGCCTCCCGAGACGAAGATGTACTTGGTCGAGCTCACCGACTCACCTCCCCCAGTTGTCGCGCCAGGATGGCCTCCACGGCCCGCAGGTCGTCCGCCGTATCCACCCCCGGTGCCGGGGGCGCTTCGTACAGCGCCACGCCGATCGGGATGGCGTGCAGCAGCGGCCGCAGCTGCTCCAGCCGCTCCCAGCGTTCCTCGGGGACCGGCGGGAAGCGCACCCAGCGCTCCAGTGCCTCGCGCGTGTAGGCGTAGACGCCGACATGCTGGCGGCAGGTGACCGCTCCCGTGCCGTCCCGATCGAAGGGGATCGGCGCCCGGGAGAAATACACGGCGCGCCCGGCGGGACTCACCACCACTTTGACGCGGTTGGGATCGGCGGCGAGGCGCGGCTCGAGCGTCCCGGCCGCCGTTCCGATGGGGTCGCCGCGGCGCACGCGCTCGAGCGCGCCGCGCACCGCCGCCAGCGCGACGAGGGGCTCATCGCCTTGAATGTTTAACATGAGGTCAAAGTCGTTAAACTCTTTCATAGCAATGACTTCAGCAACTCGCTCTGTTCCCGACTCGGGCGCCCGCGACGTCAGCACCGCTTCGTACCCGGCGCGCTCCACCACGCCTGCGATCTCCTCCGCATCGGTCGCCACCAGTACTCGGTCGCACACAGCGGCTTCGAGCGCGCGTCGCACGACCCAGAGGATGAGAGGTTCACCGGCCAGCGGCTGTAATGGCTTGCGAGGAAGGCGGCTGGAGCCGAGCCGCGCCGGGATCACGCCAAGGACGGGCACGTGAAAAGATACAAAATTCGTGCCGGGGCGTCCACCCTAGAGCCATCCTTCAGGCCATTCCCGCTAAGCGGCTGTGAGCGCTCGGTTTAGCGGGCGCTACTGCAGGGCGACGCGGAGGAAATTCTCGAGCAGTCGCTTCCCCTGCGTCGTTCCGATCGACTCTGGATGAAACTGCACGCCGTAGGTGCGGTGCGTCCGGTGCTTCATTGCCATGATCTCGCCGCCCCTCCCTTTCGGCCGGTCACCGCTCCAGGCGGTGGCGACCAAGTCCTGCGGCAACGACGCCGGGTCCACCACGAGCGAATGGTAGCGCATCCCGGTGACGGGGCTCGGAATACCCTGGAACAGCTCGTCGCCGTCGTGGATCACGGGGCAGGTCTTCCCGTGCATGAGCCGCTCCGCCCGCACGACGCGTCCCCCGAACGCCTCCCCTATCGCCTGGTGGCCCAAGCAGACGCCGAGTACCGGGACGACGCCCGAGAGCGCCTTGACCAGGGGCACGAGGATCCCGGCCTGCGACGGCGTGCACGGGCCCGGCGACAGCACTGCGGCGCGGGGCTTGAGCGCGAGCACGTCGGCAACCGAGAGCGCGTCGTTGCGGTACACGACCGGCTCGGCACCCAGCTCGCCCAGGTACTGGACGAGGTTGTACGTGAAGGAATCGTAGTTGTCGAGCACGAAGATCATGGGGAGAATCTACATTAGAACCCATGGAGACGGTCCTGTCGGCGGTCGAATCCGCGTGCCAGTGGATCGTGGGCGCGGCGGACGGCCGCTCCACGTACGCCCTCACGCGCTGGGTCTTCCTGCGCGCGCTCGGCGTGATCTATCTGATCGCCTTCCTGTCGCTCTGGGTGCAGGTGAAAGGGCTGATCGGAAGCCAGGGGATCCTCCCCGCCGCGCAGTACCTTCAGGCCCTGCGGGTCCATGTGGGGCCGGAGCGCTATCGCCTCGCGCCGACCCTGTTGTGGCTGGGCGCCGGGGACGCCGCGTTGGGGCTGGCGTGCGCCGTCGGGGCGGTGGCGGCGGTCCTGCTCGTCTGCGACGTGGCGCCGGTCGCGTGCCTCGCGCTGCTCTGGGGGTTGTACCTCTCGCTGGTAACCGTGGGGCGGGACTTCCTCTCGTTTCAGTGGGACGTGCTGCTGCTCGAGGCCGGGTTCCTCGCGATCTTTTTCGCCCCCGGACATCTCCTCCCGGGACGGAGCGCCGCACCAGCCGTCTCGGCCACCGTGCTGTTCCTGCTGTGGTGGCTGCTGTTCCGACTCGCGTTCCAGTCGGGACTGGTGAAGCTGACGTGGCGCGACCCGACGTGGCTCGACCTGACGGCGCTCGACTATCACTTCTACACGCAGCCGCTGCCCACCTGGACGGCGTGGTACGCGCAGCAGCTTCCCGCCTGGTTCAAGCGGCTTGCGGTGGTCGTGACGTACGTCCTCGAGATGGGGTTTCCCTTGTTGATCTTGGGGCCGCGCACCCTGCGCCTGGCCGCCTGCGCAGGGGTAGTGGTGCTCCAGCTGCTGATCTTCGCGACCGGGAACTACAATTTCTTCAACCTGCTGACGGTCGCCCTGGCACTGCTGTTGCTCGACGATGCGTGCTGGGCGCGAGTGCTGCCCGAGGCGCTGGTGCGGGGACTCTCGGTCGCGGAGGCGTCGAGCGGTCCCGCCGGCGGAGCGGCCATGCTGCGCGTCGTGGTGGCGGGCGTCGTGCTCGTCGTGAGCTGCGCCAAGTTTTGGCAGAACCTCTCGCCTCGCGCCAGCCTCCCCCCGCCGGTGCTGCGCGCCCTCGCCTGGGTCGAGCCCTTCCGGACCGTCAACAGCTACGGCCTGTTCCGGGTGATGACCACGTCACGCGTGGAGCTCGTGGTCGAAGGCAGCGACGACGGCCGCACCTGGCGGGCCTACGAGTTCAAGGACAAGCCGGGGGACGTCGCGCGGCGTCCCGGATTCGTGGAGCCGCACCAGCCTCGTCTCGACTGGCAGATGTGGTTCGCGGCGCTGGGGAGTTACGAGTCCACCCCGTGGTTTCCGCAGTTCCTCGCGCGGCTGCTCGAGGGATCGCGGCCGGTGCTGGGCCTGCTACGGCGGAACCCCTTCCCGGACACCCCGCCCAGATACGTCCGGACCCTGGCGTACGACTACCGCTTCACGACGGCGGCGGAACGCCGCGTCACCGGCGCGTGGTGGTACCGCCGCCTGCTGGGAGAGTACAGTCCGGTCGTGTCGCTACCCTAGCGCCATCCAGGCGGCGAGCGTGGCCGTCTTCTCGTCGGCGCGCCACGGCCCGTCGAGCGAGCGCCCCAGCTCGGTCACGGCACGCTTCAGCTCGGCTTCGCCCCGCTTCAGCTCGCGGGCGGCCCGCGCGTAAACCGCGCGCTCGACCGTGATCGTGCACCCGACCCCGTGCGAGCGCAGCGTCTCTGCCAAGACGGTCCGGAAGAGCCGTCCTTCGAGGGCGTGGGCGCGGATGTGATCGTTCGCGATCGCCGCGGGATCGATGAGGCTGCCGACCACGACGCCGGCCCGACGGGGACGACGGCCGCTGCTGCGGTAGTGCTCGAGGAGCCGCCGCACCGCGGTCGTGGTGGCCCGCCGCACCGCGCTCACGAGACGCCGCTCGAGCTGCGCCGCCCGGCGGGGGGAGGCGGAGGCGCGCATCACCGCGTGGTACGGCTGCCGGGTGTCGGGCACGGCCGGGTTGCTGAGCGCGAGCAGGCACCGGTCTGCCACTTCCGGTGGCCCGCGCCCCTTGCCGCGCACCACGAGCACAGCGGTTGCCCACCCCGACTTCACCCGGACGCCGAGGCCGGCTCGCCGAGCGCGTCTCAGAGTCTCATCCGCCGCACCAGCGCCGCGAACCGAGGGTCCGTCCGGAGGGGATCGAGCATCGGCTCCACCTTGAGATACGCCAGCCAGCCGCGCCGCTCGTCGAAGGCGCGCTCCAACCAGGCGAAGGCCTGGTCCCGCTCGCCCAACCCGACGTACACCATGTGGACGGCGACCGGGGAGACGTACTCGGTGCGGGCGCGTGCTTCCAGCTCGTGCAGGATCGTCTCGGCCTGGCCGCGCTCCCCGCGCCGCGCCAGCACGTACCCCAGGGCGGCGGCGGCGTACGCGGTTTCCTCGGGGATGGAGACGGCCTCGCGCATGGCGCGCTCCGCCTGGTCGTACGCCCCGCTCTGCACCAGCGTGAGCCCGAGGAGGCGGTAGTTCTCCTGCGAGGTCGGGTTCATGGCAATCGCGCGTCGCAGGTGCTCGAGCGCCGTGTCGTAGCGGCGGGCATAGTAGTACAGAAATCCGAGCGACCGCCGGATCGACACGGAGGCCGGGTCGAGCTCGAGCGCCGTGTGTCCCTCGACCAAGGCCTCGTCGATGCGTCCGAGCGACGTCAGGGCGAAGCTGTACCACTGATGCGCCGTCGCGTAGCCGGGATTGAGCTCCAGGGCGCGACGGAAGGCGCGCACCCCCGCCTCCCAGTCCCAGTCGTAGATGAACAAGACCCAGCCGAGCGAGGTGTGCGCTTCGGCGATCGTCTCATCCAGGGCGAGGGCCTGGCGGGCGTACGCGCGCGCCCGCGTCAGCCCCTCGGTGACGGGCACGCCCCGGTAGTCCACCTGCAGCGCGTAGGCGTCGCCCAGCCCCGCGTAGGCGAGCGCATACTTGGGATCCGCGGCGATCGCCTGCTCGAAATAGTCGATCGCCTCGCGGACGCCTTCCGCCGACCGCTTGTTCCAGCAATAGCGTCCCTTCAGGTAGAGCCCGTACGCGGTCACGCTCTCGGTGTAGCGCCTCGGGGTCGGATCGGCGACCTCGGCGAGCAGCGTCGTCCGCAGCGTGCTCACGATGGTGCCGGCGATCTCATCCTGGATCGCGAACACGTCATGGAGCTCGCGGTCGTAGCGCTCCGACCAAAGATGTCGCCCGTCGTCCGTGGCGGTCAGCCGCGCGGTGATGCGGAGCCGGTCGCCCGCCTTGCGGACCGTCCCCTCCAGGATGGCGGACACGCCGAGTAGCGCGCCCGTGGCGCGCACGTCCTGGGGCTTGCCCTTGAGCGCGAAGACGGATGTGCGCGAGGCGACGCGCAGCCCGGTGACCCGCGTGAGGGCATTGATCAGCTCGTCGGTGATGCCGTCACTCAAGTAGTCGGTCTCGGGATCGGGGCTCGTGTTCTCGAACGGCAGCACGGCGATCGAGCGGGTCAGCCCCAGCGCGGCCGGCATGCTGTCGGCGCCGCTCCCGGCTTCGAGCGCGTCCAAGAACGCCGCGACGGTGGGGAATCGCTCGGCGGGGTCCTTGGCCAGGGCACGCGCGATGGCGTGCTCGACGGGCCCCGGGGTGTCGGGTCGCAGCACCCGTACGGGCCGGGGCCGCTCCGTGACGTGGCGCGCGAGGGTCGCCCGCGCGTTCGGGCCGGCGAACGGGGGCTCTCCCGCCAGCATCTCGAACAGCACGCAGGCGAGACTGTAGAGATCGCTCCGCGCGTCGAGCTCGCGCTCGGCGCTCGCTTGCTCGGGGCTCATGTAGAGCGGCGTGCCCACCGCCAGTCCGGCGTCGGTGACCGCCTCGGCGCCCGCCCGGGAGATCGCCCGGGCGATGCCGAAGTCAGCCACCAGGGCGTGGCCGTCCGCGAGCAGGATGTTCTCGGGCTTCACGTCGCGGTGGATGAACCCTTGGCGATGGGCGTAGTCGAGCGCCGCCCCCACGTCGCGCGCGGCGCGGAGTGCGTCGCGAAGCGGGAGTTGCGGTTCGCGGTCGAGGCGATGGCGCAGCGATTCGCCGGGGACGTACGGCATCACGTAGTAGAGCGCCCCCCCCGCATCGCCGGAATCGATCAGCGGCAGGATGTGCGGGTGCGTGAGCCGCGCCGCGATTCGGATCTCCTGCAGGAAGCGCTCGGCACCGAGCTGTGCCGCGAGGTCGGGTCGCAGCACCTTGATCGCGACCTGGCGCGCGTGCTTGCGGTCCAGGGCGAGGTAGACGGTCGCGGTGCCGCCACGCCCCAGCTCGCGCTCCAGCGCGTAGCGGTCGGCGAGAGCGGCGGTGAGCAGGGATGGTGCTGCGGTCATGTCCTCCGCCGGGGGGGTGAGGTGCCTCTCGAACGGGAACGTGGCGGCCCGGCGGCGGGTTCCACCTCGCCCTAGAACGCCACCGACGCAAGCAGCGTGGCCGGCCATGGGAGCGCGGCAGCAAGGACATGGTGACCCGCCGCCCCTCCCCCACGTGACGGGAGCGACCGCGGGCGCGCTCCACGGCGACCGTGGCCGCCAGCTGCCCGATGGGAATCGCCACGAACATCGTCGCCGTGAGAGTCTTGTCCCAGTGGCCGGCGGCGGCGACGGTGATGCCGGTGGCCCATACCGCGGTGCCGGTGAGCAGGTCGAGCGCGAAGTTGCCGCGACGGTGGTTGCCGAGGTGAACGCCCAACGCCATGCCGAACGTGCCACCCATGGCCGCGCCGACGAAGGCCCCGGCGAGACGGCAAAATTCGTCGTATTCAGACCCGCAGTCGCCAGCGGCGGAGGCTCCCGTCAACCCTCCGGCGAGGAAGCCGGCCGCACCTCCGACGACCCCGCCAACGATCGCTCCTCTGGGAGATCCCTGCTCGTTGTCCTGCGCCGCGACGACCCTGCCCTGGCCCAGGAGCAGCAGGGCGGTCGTGCACACGCGGATGGTCCGCATGCACCCTTCTCCCGCGGTCACGCGCGGGGGTGAAACTGCTTATGGACGCTGCGCAGGTAGTCCCGGTCGACGTGCGTGTAGATCTGCGTGGTCGCGAGGTCGGCGTGCCCCAGCATCTCCTGCACCGCCCGCAGGTCCGCCCCGCCTTCCAGCAGATGGGTGGCGAAGGTGTGGCGCAGCGTGTGCGGGGTGACGCGCTTCGCGATCCCGGCGCCGCGCGCGGCGCGCTTGATCACGCCCCAGGCGCCGACTCGAGACAGCGGGGTGCCGCGCGCGTTGAGAAACAGGATGCCTCGGCCGGCGCCGCGCTCCAGCGTGGGGCGGATTTCGCGCGCGTACAGCGCCACGGCGCCGAGGGCGCGCCGGCCCACGGGGACGAGGCGCTGCTTCGAGCCCTTCCCGCGGATGCGGGCCAGCCCGTCCTCGTAGAGGATGTCCTGGAGGCGGAGCGCCACGAGCTCCGACACGCGCGCGCCGGTGGCGTAGGCGAACTCCAGCAGCGCACGGTCGCGGGATGCGAGAGGCTCGTCGGTATTGGACGCGGTGAGCAGGTGCTCGATCTCGCCGACCGTCAGCACGCTGGGGAGCGTCCGCCACTGCTTGGGGGACTCGAGCCGCTCGCTCGGGTCGCGAGCGGCGAGGGCTTCGCCGACCAGGAACCTGTAGTACGTACGGATCGCGGAGATCTGGCGCCGGATGGTGGCGGGAGCGAGCCCGAGGTCTTTGAGCGCGTACACGAACTCGCGCAGCTGCGCGGCGGTGACGCCGTCGGGCCCGGCGGTGCCCCTGGTGGTGGCGTGCGCCGCGAGTCGCCGCACGTCGCGGGCGTAGTTGCTGACGGTATGGGGGCTCGTCCCGGCCTCGAGCGCCAGGTAGTCGCGGAACCGCTCGAGGTGGAAGGCGCGATCAACCGCTTCGGCAATCACAGCTAACGCACCGCCACCACGACAATGCTGGCGGTTCCGACGAGGTTGTTCGTATTGGCGGCGATGACCACCATGCCCGTGGCGTGCGTCGTGACGAGCCCGCTGTTGCTGACGGAGGCGATGGCGTCGTTGGACGACGACCAGGCGAAAGTCCGATCGGGAACCGCAGCCCCGCTCGAGGCGATCGCGCTCGCAATGAGCTGGATGCGCTCACCGACGGCGAGGGTGTCCACCGCCGGAGTGATCTGGACGGTCTGAACGTCCGCGACCGCGGGTGCCTTCGCTCGCCGCTCTGCCAGTTTTCGCTTGGCCGCGATGCACTTGCTGGTCTTGTCGAAGCCCACGCCCGCGGAGACGCCTGAGACCAGGCCCCAGATGACGCCCGAGGCTTCGGCCTGATCCGGGTTGTCGTACTGGTCCGGGTTCCCGGCGATCGCGGCGGCACCGACCAGGTTGAGCGCTCCCCATACGACATCGAGGATCGGACCGGTGTTGCTCTCGGTGCAGGTGAAGTAGTCGAGGTGCTCGTGTTCTGGCGGCGGCCCATGCGTGAAGAGCAGGCCGCAGGCCCCAAGGGCGAAGGGAGTGACGCCGAGCAGCAGGATCGTGAGGTGGGACAGCGAGCGGTTCCGGTTCATGCCGCGCCCCCAAGTCTGGCTGAGGAATCCTGCTTAAGGTGCCCGTCGACACTCCCGGACGCAATGGAACCCTACCGCCTCATCCTCCGCCACGCGACCAGCGCCACCGCCACCAGGACGACCACCGCTGCAACGCCGAGCACCCGATTCACGCGCCCGAGCTGGGCGAGTGTGGCATCGAGGTTCGAGCCGAGCCGCATCACCAACACCGTCAGGGTGCCGTACCAAAGACCCGATGCCACGGCGAGGGGGACGAGCGCCCGCGCGGGCGAGAGCCCCGCGATCCCAGAGAACGGCGGGACCACCGCGCGCCATACGGGCAGGAGTCGGCTCAGGAATATGCCGTAGCTCCCGTGGCGGTGATACTCGCGCTCGAGGTGCGCCAGCACGGGCTCGGGGAGGAGCTTGCGTCCGATGGGGCCGCGGAACACCGCGCGGCCGTAGCGGCGCGCGAGCGCGTACACCGCCGCTGCCGAGCCGACGTTCGCGACCCAGGTCACGGCAAACACCGCCCAGCCGTCGAGCGTCCCCCGCCCTGCGAGGAGCGCGCCGAGCGCGACGGCCGTGTCGGCAGGGACGGGTGGAAACACGTTTTCGAGCGCGGCGAGGACCGCGATGACCATATAGACGGGACCGGGCGGGAGCGTTTCGAGCCAGCGGAGCAGACGCTACTCCAGCACCGCCACCGCGATCGCCGCGATCCCCTCGCCCCGCCCGATGAACCCCATCTTGTCGTTCGTCTTGCCCTTCACCGAGACTTGCGAGGGCGTGGCCACCAGGGCGGCGGCCAGCTTCTCCCGCATCTCCTCCGTATACAAAGCGATCGGCGGCTGCTCGGCGATGACCGTGACGTCGGCGTGGACGATGTGCAGGTGCTGCTCGACGACCTGCAGATACGCCTGGTTCAGCAGGTAGAGGGAATCGGCGTTCTGCCACTGGGGGTCGGTGTCGGGGAACAAGGCGCCGAGGTCGCCCAGCGCCGCGGCACCGAGGATGGCGTCGGTGACGGCGTGCGCCACGACGTCCGCGTCCGAATGCCCGGCGAGGCCCTGCGGATGCGCAATCTCCACGCCACCGAGGATGAGCTTGCGCCCCGAGGCAAAGCGGTGCGAGTCGTAACCGATGCCGACGCGCACTTAGACCTTGAGGATCCGGATCGCCAGCTGGGCGGCGTTCTTGGCGCTGTCGATGCCCACGCAGGCGACGGGCACGCCGCTCGGCAGCTGCACGGTGGCGAGCAGGGCGTCCAGGCCGTTCAGCGGTCCGACGGCGAACGGCACTCCGATCACCGGGAGATCGGTGTGCGAGGCGGCGAAGCCGGGCAGCGCGGCCGACAGCCCCGCGCCGGCGATCACTACCTTGAACCCCTTCGCGCGGGCACCCTTCACCAGCTCGGCGGTCTGAGCCGGTTCGCGGTGCGCGGAGGATACATGCAGCTCATACGACACGCCCGCCTGGGCGAGCACCTCAAAGGTGGGCTCGATCCGGGGCTTATCGGATTCCGAGCCGACGAGGATCAGGACATCGGGCATGACCCATCCCGGCTCACGCGGCATCCTCGATGACGCTGTAGTCCTGGCGTCGCTGGCGCGGGACGTAGCCGGCGTCGACGATGAGGCGCCGCATCTCGGGGAGGGTCATGCGGTACGTGGTCCCTGCGGCGGAGACGACGTTCTCCTCCATCATCAGGGAGCCGAAGTCGTTCGCCCCGAAGCGCAGCGCCACCTGCCCGATCTTCGGCCCCATGGTCACCCACGACGCCTGAATGTTCGGGACCTCGGCGAGCACGATGCGGGCGATCGCCTGGGTGCGGAGGTAGGTGACCGCGTCCGTCTTGGGCTGGTCCGCCATGGCGCTGTGCTCGGGCTGCAGCGGCCAGCAGATGAAGGCGGTGAACCCCCCCGTCCTCCGTTGCACAGCGCGCACGCGGAACAGGTGCTCCATGCGGTCGGCGAGCGTTTCGCCGAGGCCGTACATCATGGTGACCGAGGTCTTGAGGCCCAGGCCGTGCGCGATCTCCATCACCTCGAGCCAGCGGTCGGCCCCCGCCTTCTTCTTCGCGACGCGGTCGCGGATCTCCTGCACCAGGATCTCCCCGCCGCCCCCGGGGATCGAGTCGAGACCGGCGGCCACCAGCTGCTTGATGACCTCCTCGATCGTCATCCCGAACCGCCCGGCGAAGAAGTCGATCTCCGACGGGGAGAAGCCGTGGATATGGATGGGATGATTGCGCTTGATGTAGCGCAGCAGGTCCAGGTACCACTCGAAGGGGATATAGGGGTTGTGCCCCCCTTGCATCAGGATCTGCACGCCGCCCAGCGCCTTCACTTCGTCGATCTTGCGACCGATCTCCTCGAAGGAGAGGACGTAGCCCTCCTGGTGCTTGGGCCGTCGATAGAACGCGCAGAACTTGCAGTCCGCCACGCACACGTTGGTGTAGTTGATGTTGCGGTCGACGATGTAGGTGACGACCCGCTCGGGGTGCAGCGTGCCCCGCGTCGCGTCGGCCTGGGCCCCGAGCTCGAGCAGGGGGGCCCGCTCGTACAGCTCCACGTAGGAGCGGAACTCGGACGAAGCGCGGTCGACCACCGTCAGGCCACGTGAAGGAACTGGAGCGAGCCGTCGGGGACGATCCCCTGCGCCGCGAGGCGGCGGAAGAAATCGGTGAGCCCGGCGAGATGCTTGTAGCTGAGCGCGTAGTCGAGCCCCGCGAAGTACGAGCGACACCCCGCAACCCCTACCCCTGTGGCGTGCGCGGCCCGCTCCGCCAGCAGGTCGAGGTGGGCGAGGCCCCAGCCCCGGGCGGCGAGGAGGGCCTGATGCACGGCGCGAACCTGAGGCTCGCCTGCGTCCCTCCGGGCGGCCCACACGGCGAACACGAACGGCAGCCCCGTCCACCGTTTCCACGCCTCTCCCAGGTCTACCCGGTGGGGATAGGTGCCGCGGGCGGCGAGCAACAGGGCCGGGTCACCGATCACGAGCACCGCCTCGTGTGGGAGGCCGGCGAGGGCGTCCAAGTCGCTCGCCTCGGCGCGCGCCTGCGCGAAGCGCGGGCGCACGCGCCACACCTCTCGGCAGAGCAGCTCGAGCAACGCGACCGACGTGCGGGACGACGCGGTCAGGAGCACCGTCGCCCGATCGAGGCGGTCCGGAGGCACCCGGCTGAACAGGGCGACACTCTGCACCGGCCCGTCGCACGAGATAGCAATCTCGGGGAGGAGCACGAGGTCCTTGGCGTGGCGGGCGTACTCGATGGCGCTGATGACGCTCACGTCGAGCTCGCCGGCCACGAGCAGGTCGTTCAGCTCGGCCGGTGTCCCGGTCACGAGCTCGGCCGGCGCCAGCACCGCTCCGTGGTCGATCGCCCCGTAGACCGGGTAGCAGTTGATGTAGCCGATGCGGCCCAGTCTCATTCGACGCTGTCGAGCACGGGGAGCCGGCGGCGCGCGGCGGGGCTGCTGCGGTGCTCGATGCGGAACGTCGGTCCCGCGGGACCCTGCGGCCGCGCGGCGGCCGCGGCGCGGGGGACGTAGTCCTCGAAGGTGCGCACGGTCTGGTACAGCGAGTCGCGCTCCACGGGCACCTTGCCCGCTCCCCGGATCAACGTCACGATCTCGTCGTAGGACAGCCACATCGGCGTGGCCGCTCCCGCCTCGTGATAGACGCGCTCGAACACGACCGTGCCTTCGATGTCGTCGCAGCCGAAGGCGAGTGCGACCTGCGAGATGAAGGGCGTCACCATCGGCCAATGCGTCTTCACGTGCGGGATGTTGTCGAGCACCAGCCGTCCCAGCGCGATGTTCTTCAGGTCGTCGACGCCCGTCGTGGCGGTCCCGGTGCGGCCGAGCGCCTCCCCCAGCGCGTTGTGATCGGGGTGATAGGCGAGCGGAATGTAGGTCAGGAACCCGCCGGTTTCGTCCTGGAGGGTGCGCAGCGCCAGCAGGTGGTCCACCCGATCCGCCAGCGTCTCGATGTGCCCATAGAGCATGGTGCAGTTGGACGGGATGCCCAGGGCGTGGGCCTCGCGGTGCACCGCGAGCCATTCCTCCCCCGAAAGCTTGCGGTCGGCGATCGTGGCGCGGGCGGCGGGGCTGAAGACTTCGGCGCCTCCGCCCGGGAGACTCGTGACGCCGGCGTCGCGCATCGCGCGGAGCACGTCGCGCACGCTCATGCGCTCGATGCGGGCGAGATGGGCCACCTCGACCGCCGTGAGCGCCTTGATGTGCACGCCGGGGTGGCGCGCCCGCAGGCCTTGGAACAGCTCGAGGTAGTACGCGAGACGCAAGCGGGGGTGGAGGCCGCCGACGATGTGAAACTCGCGCGTCGCGTTGTCCCGGGCGGCCTCCGCTTCGGCGAACACCTCGTCGAGGCTCCGCGTGTAGGCGCCGTCCTCCTGGGGCATGCGCGCGAAGGAGCAGAACACGCACGTGTTCCGCAGCACGCACACGTTGGTGGGGTTGAGGTGCTGGTTGGCCGCGAAGAACACGCGGTCGCCGTTCTTGCCGCGGTTGGCCTGGTCGGCGAGCCGGCCGATGGTCAGGAGGTCGTTCGACTGGAACAGGGTGAGGGCGTCGTCCGGGGTGAGTCGCTCACCGGAGTGGACCTTCGCACTTATCCGTTGGAGCGCCGGATCCGGCTGACCGCCCGACCGCCCGGGCGCCCGACCGTCCTCGCTCACGCCGCCCGCCGCACGGCCAGCGTGACGTTATGCCCGCCGAAGCCGAAGGAGTTGGAGAGGGCGATGTCCACCCTGCGGTTCACGGCGCGGTTCGGCGCCGAGTCGAGGTCGCACGCCGGGTCGGGGGTGAACTGGTTGATGGTGGGCGGGATGGTGCCGCTCTGGACGACGAGGGCGCACACCGCCGCCTCGAGCGCGCCGGCGGCGCCAAGCAGGTGGCCGGTCATCGACTTGGTCGAGCCGAAGATGAGCTTGCGCGCCTGGGGGCCGAACACGCCCTTCACGGCCGCGGTCTCGGCGGAGTCTCCGTGCGGGGTGGAGGTCCCGTGCGCGTTGATGTAGCCGATGTCCCCGGGAGCGACCCCGGCGTCCTGCATCGCGAGCCGCATCGCTTCCTGGGCGCCCGAGCCGTCGGGGGCAGGCGCGGTGATGTGGTGCGCGTCGGCCGTCATGCCGACGCCGGCGAGCTCGGCGTAGACCTTGGCGCCACGGCGTCGGGCATGCTCCAGCTCTTCGAGCACCAGCACGGCGGCCCCGTCCCCCATGACGAACCCGTCGCGATCCTTGTCGAAGGGGCGGCTGGCAGTGGCAGGCTCGTCGTTCCGCTCGGACAGGGCCTTCATGTTCGCAAAGCTCGCGACGGCGAGCGGCGTGATCGCGGCTTCGGCACCGCCCGCGATCATGACGTCGGCGCGGTCATCGCGGATCAGCTGGAGGGCGTCCGCCAGCGAATGCGCCGACGAGGCGCACGCCGAGGTGGTGCAGTAGTTCGGGCCCTTGACGCGGTAGCGCATCGAGATCAGCGCGGCGGCCGCGTTGGGCATGTACATGGGGATGAAGAAGGGTGACACGCGACTCGGCCCCTTCTCGATCAGCGCGCGGCAGTTCTCCTCGAAGGTCGCGACCCCGCCGGTGCCCGTCCCGACGATCACGCCCACGCGCGTCAGGTCCAGCTTGTCCCAGTTGTTCGTGAGGCAGCCGTCGGAGACGGCCTCCTCGGCCGCGCCGATAGCGAACTGGGAGAAGAGGTCGAACCGCCGGATCTCCTTCCGTTCGAGGAAGCCCGCCGGATCGAAGCCCTTCACCTCGCACGCGAACCGCACCGGTGACTGCGCCGGGTCGAAGCGCGTGATCGGCCCGGCGCCGGAGCGGCCGGCGACGAGCGCCTCCCAGGTGGCGCGGGCGGTATTGCCCACCGGCGTCACGAGACCGAGGCCGGTGATGACCACGCGGCGTGGCACGCGCTACTTCCCCATCTTCTCGTGGAGATACTTCATCGCTTGCCCCACGGTCCGCAACTTCTCGGCTTCCTCGTCGGGGATGTCGATGTCGAATTCCTTCTCGAAGGCCATGACCAGCTCGACCGTATCGAGGCTGTCCGCGCCGAGGTCTTCCATGAAGCTCGCATCAGCAGTGAGCTTGTCGCGCTCGACCCCCAGCTCTTCGACGATGATGTCCTTCACCTTCTCCTCGAGCTGCTTCATGTCCATCGCCATGGGTATCCTCAATGGAGGTGTGGGGAAACGGGTCACAGCACCATGCCGCCGTCGACGACCAGCACCTGGCCCGTAATGTAGCTGGCGAACTCGGAGGCGAGAAAGAGCACGGCGGACGCGACATCCCTGGCCGCGCCCAGCCGGCCCAGGGGAATCGCGGTTTCGTAGGCCCGGCGTCGCTGGGGCGTGATGTCGCTCGTCAACTCCGTGACGATGAACCCCGGGGCGACGGCGTTGACGAGGACGTTGCGGGACGCGAGCTCCTTCGCCACGGACTTGGTGAGGCCGATGAGCCCCGCCTTGGAGGCGCTGTAGTTCGACTGCCCCGCGTTGCCAGCCATGCCCACGACGCTCGTGATGTTGATGATCCGCCCCGCGCGCCGCTTGCTCATGCCGCGTGCCGCGTGCTTGATCATCAGGAACGCGCCCCTGAGGTTTGTCTCGAGGACCGCGTCCCAATCCTCGTCCTTGATACGGAATACCAGGTTGTCGCGCAGCGTCCCCGCATTGTTCACGAGGATCTCGATCGGCCCGAGATCGCGCTCCACCCCCGCCACCGCCGCCTCCACCTGGTCCCCCTGGGCCACGTCGCACGCATACCCCCGCGCCGAGTCGCCCAGCCTCTGGGCAGCGGCCTCCGCGCCGGCCCCGTCGCGGGCGAGCACGGCGACCTTGGCGCCCGCCTGATGCAGCGCGGCGGCGATCTCCTGCCCGATGCCACGGCTGCCGCCGGTGACGAGCGCGACCTTGCCGCACAGGTCGATCTTCATGATGGCGGCTACGCCGCCTCCAGAAACTTGGTCACGTCGGCTGCGGTGCCGAGCGAGATCACGGTCGCGTTCGGCACGTTGCGCTTGAGGAGTCCTGCGAGCACGCTCCCCGGGCCGATCTCGAGCCAGCGGGCGCCTTCACCCGCGAGCCGCGCCGCGTGCTGCAGGCACTCGATCCAGCGCACGGGCGCGGTGAGCTGATCCACAAGCAGGCGCCGGGCCCGGGCCGCGCTCGTCACGGCCTCCGCGGTCGCGGTGGCGATCACGGGAAAGCGCGGCTCCGCGAACGTGGCGCGGTCGAGCACGAGTCGCAGGTGGCTCGCCGCGGGCGCCATGAGGGGCGAGTGGAATGCGCCGCTCACGTTAAGCGGCATCACCCGCTTTGCGCCCCGGGCCTTGCAGGCCGCGCCGGCTCGCGCCACGGCGTCCGGGTCCCCGGAAATCACCGTCTGGTCGGGCGCGTTGAGGTTGGCCGGCACGGCGACGGCGCCCTTCCCGGACACCTCATGACAGGCGGCTGCTACCTCGGCGGTCGCGAGCCCCAGCACCGCGGCCATGGTGCCCGGCCGGGCTTCACCGGCCTTGTGCATCAGCTCGCCGCGCTGGCGCACCAGCGTGGCTGCGTGCGGTGGGGTGAGGGCGGCCGCGGTCACGTAGGCCGAATATTCGCCCAGGGAGTGGCCGGCCGCCGCGACCGCGGTGCGGCCCACGGCCGGCTCCAGGATCGCGTGCACCGCGGCGCTGTGCGCCAGGATCGCGGGCTGCGCGGTGCGCGTCGCGGTCAGCTCGTCCGCGGGCCCCTCGAACATCACGCGGCTCAGGGCGAACCCCAGCGCCTGGTCGATGGCTTCGAACGTCGCCCGCGCGACCGGAAACCGCTCCGCCAGGTCCTTCCCCATCCCCACTTGTTGCGCCCCTTGCCCCGGGCAGAGCCACACCGTCGGCGGGGCTACCACTGCACGACCATGCTCGCCCAGGTGAAGCCGGCGCCGAACGCGGCCAGCATCACCTTCATGCCCGGTTGCAGCCGGCCCGTGCGCACCGCCTCGTCCAGCGCGATCGCCACCGACGCGGCCGACGTATTGCCGTAGCGATCCACGTTCACGAACACCTTGTCCATGGCGATTCCCGCGTGCTTCGCGGTCGCTTCGATGATACGGATGTTCGCCTGGTGCGGGATCAGCAGGTCGACCTGCTCGGTGGCGAGCCCTGCCTGCTTCAGCACCTTGTCGCAAGCATCGGCCATGGACAGGACCGCCGCCTTGAACACTTCGCGCCCCGCCATCTTGATGAAGTAGGAATGGTCCTTGAGGAGCTGCGCGTCCGGCGGGTGCGCGGCGCCACCACCGGGGCGGTACAGCAGCTCGGCGAGCCGGCCGTCCGATTTCATGTAGGTCGCGAGGATGCCGCGCCCGTTCGTGCTGGGCCGCACCAGCGTGGCGCCCGCACCGTCGCCGAACAGGACTGCGGTCGTGCGGTCCGTCCAGTCGGTGATGGACGTGAGCTTCTCCGAGGCCACCACGAGGACGTGCCGCGCCTGCTCCGCCGCGACCAGGCCTTCCGCGACGTTCAGCGCATACATGAACCCGGTGCAGGCAGCCCCGACGTCGAAGGCGGCGGCGTGCTGCGCGCCGAGCACCGCCTGGAGGTCGCAGGCCTGGGAGGGCAGCAGCCGGTCGGGCGAGCACGTCGCCACCACGAGAGCGTCGAGGTCGAGCGGCGTGAGGCCCAAGTCCTTGAGCACCCGTTCGGCGGCGGCCTTGCCCATGCACGCGTTGGTGTCGCTTGGCCCGGCCACGCGCCGCTCGCGGATACCGGTCCGCTCGCGGATCCACTGATCGGAGGTGTCGAGGATCTTGGAGAACTCGTCGTTGGTGACGACGCGTGCCGGGGTGTAGCTGCCGGTGCCCGCGAGCTCGACGATGGGGCGCTTCACGCGACCGCCCCCCCCCCCCCCCCCCCCCCCCCCCCCCCCCCCCCCCCCCCCCCCCCCCCCCCCCCCCCCCGCCCCCCCCCGCCCTCCTCGCCCCCCCCGCCCCCCCCGCTCGCCCCGCTCGCCCCGCTCGCCCCGCTCGCCCCGCTCCCCCCGTCCCACCGCTCCGGCGGTGAACGCGGCATCGATGTCCTGGTTGAGGGTGCTCTCGACCATCTGGAGGCCCACGCGCACGGCGCTCATGATCGCCCGCGCCGCGGAGGCGCCGTGGCAGATGATCGCCACCCCGCGCACGCCCAAGAGGGGCGCGCCCCCATACTCCGAGTAGTCGAGGAACTTGAAGAGTCGCTTGACTTCGGGCCGGCTGACTGCATCGGGGAGGGCGTCCTGCAACAGCTGGGCGAACATGCGTCCGGCGGACTCGTAGAACTTGAGAATCGCGTTGCCCACGAACCCGTCGCACACCACGACGTCGATGCGCCCGGCCTTGCAGGCGCCCGCGAGGATGTCGCGACCTTCCACGTTGCCGAGGTAGTGGACGTTCGCCGCCGCCTTGAGCAGCTGGTGGGTTTCCTTGACGACCGCGTTCCCCTTCTCGTCTTCCTCGCCGACGTTGAGCAACCCAACACCGGGCCGGGCGCGGCCCAGCACGTCCCGTGCATACACCGAGCCCAGGTGCGCGAAGTTCACGAGCTCGCGGGCGTCGCAATCGACGTTGGCACCGCCGTCGATGACGACGACCGGATGAGCCGCCGTCGGGAACAGCGCGCCGATGGCCGCGCGCTGCACCCCGTGGTGCAGGCGCAACATCAGGGTGGCTGCCGCCATGACCGCGCCGGTGTTGCCGGCGGAAATGAAGGCGTCGGAGGCGCGCTTCTTCTGCAAGGCTAGGCCGACGGCGATCGAAGACCGTGGCTTGCTCTTGACGGCGGCGAGCGGCTTCTCTCCCATCCCCACCACCTCGGGCGCATCGACGATGTCCACCCGTTCACGATCGACGTCGCCGTGGCGTTTGAGCCCGGCCTCGATGTCCGCGGTGCGGCCGACGAGCTGGATGCGGAACGTCGCAGGAAGCTCGCGGAGCGCGAGGACGGCCCCCTCGACCTCCACGGCGGGGGCGTCGTCCCCCCCCATCGCATCCAGCGCGATCCGAATCACTTAGGCATCCTCGACCGCCACGCGCTGCACGTCGCCGTAATAGCCGCAGGTGGGGCACACCCGATGTGGCCGCTTCAAGTCGTGACAGCGGGGGCATGGCTGCAGGGTCGGCAGCGTCGCCTTGTAGTGCGTACGCCGCGCCCGCTTCTTCCGCTTGGAGGTCCTTCGCTTGGGTACCGCCACATCTCACCTCGTCAGCCGTGGGGCTTGCCCTTGAGGGCGGCGAGCGGCCGCCACCGAGGGTCGGCGGCCGGCGCGCACCCGCAGGAGCCCGCGTTCAGGTCGTGCCCGCACCGGGGACAGAGCCCGCGACAGTCCTCGCGGCATACCACGTACCGCGGCACCGCGAGAGACAGCTCCTCCCGGACTGCGGGCGTAACGTCGATCAGGGTCGCTTCGTGCGCCAGGGGGTAGGCGTCGGGGTCGTCCAGGGCATCGGGATCGCGGGTGAATAGGGCCCCGATGTCGGCTTCCACGGTCACCGCCACCGGCGCCAAGCAGCGACGGCATTCCTCGGTGACCTGCGCCGAGACCCTGCCGTGCCAATAGAACCGGCCCTCCCCCGCCGCCTGCAGGCGTCCCCGGGCGTGCACCGGACCGGCGAGGACGAAGTCCAGACCCGTAAAGAGAGGGTCGTTCGCGGCGAGCTCCCCCACCGCGTCAACCGGCCCGCGGGCGAGCTCCCGGATATCGACTTGCAACATGCGCTGCGAAGCTAAACCCTTGTGGGACTTGCGTCAACCCGATTCGTCGCGGCCTCGCGCCAGCTCCGCCAGCTCGCCTTCCGCGAAGAAGAACGCGACTTCCCGAGCAGCGTTCTCGACGGAATCGGAGGCGTGGATCACGTTTCGCTCCTTGGAGGCCGCGTACAGCTTGCGGACCGTCCCCGGCGCCGCTTCGGCCGGGTCCGTGGCGCCGATCACCTCGCGCAGCCGGGCCACGGCGTCGCTGCGCTCCAGGGCGAGGGCCAGCGCCACACCGGAGGTCATGAAGGTCACGAGAGAGCGGAAGAAGGCGCGGTCCCGATGCACCGCGTAGAAGGCTTCGGCCTGGGCGGTCGTGAGCCGGACGAGGCGGGCCGCGCGCACAGCGAAGCCCTCCTGCTCGAGGTGTGCCAGGATTTTCCCGGTGACGCGGGCTCGGACGGCGTCGGGCTTGATGATGGCGAGGGTCAACATCGGGTGTCCGGGTCGGATGTCAGAGGGCGATGAGGCGACGGATCAGGTCGGCGCGGGTGAGAAACCCGATGACCTTCCCTTCGCGCACAACGGGGAAGCGATCGACGTCCTTGCTGCCCATGAGGGTGGCGACGTCGGTGAGGGTCTGGTCCTCGGCGAGGCAGAGCACGGTGCGCGCCATGGCTTCTTTCACAGGAATCTGGCGGGGGTCGCTGGACCCCCGTTGCAACTGGCTCTTGGTGGGCGCACGGAATTCGCCGCTTTTGGTGCGCTGCAGGTAGTCGGGGATCAGGAAGCGCAACAGCTCGCGGTGAGTCACCATGCCGAGCAGCGATCCCGCATCGTCCACCACGGGGAGGGCGCGGACGTCGCGCTCCACCATGAGCCGCGCCGCGTCACCCAAGGTCGTCTCGGGCCCGACGCTCGTGACGCGGCTCGTCATCACGTCCCGCACTAGGAGATGGCTGGGCAGCTCGATCTCCACGAGGGCGGGCAGGCCGGCCACCTCGTCGGCCGTGCGCGCCCGGTGGAGCGCCGCGAGGGTGTCGGGATCGGAGAGCGCGCGAGCGAAGGCGCCGACGACCTGAAGGTACGTGGGCGTCTCGCGCGGTGGCGCGACGATGAAAATGACGACGCGCGCGGACCGATTCGGGTCCTTCTCCCAGGGAATCGGCGTGGGGGCGATGCCCACTGCCGTGAGCAGGGCGCGCACGGCCTCGGTGCGGAAGTGGGGCAGGAACGCGTGCTCGCCCACGCTCACGAGGTCTTCGGGCCAGGCGTTTTCGATCACCGCGCGGAGCCGCTGCGGCTCGGTGACCGCCCCGGTGTCGATCAGCCGGGCTGCGAGCTGCTGGGTGGCCTGCTTCACCGTGCTGGCGCGCAGCGGGACGATCACGTGCTCGCGGCGCAGCATATCGCCGAGCCTCATAGCCGCTCCGCCAGGAGGGGGACGACGTCGGCGGGCCGCTGCATCACGCCGATGCCGGCGCGCGCGAGCGCCGCCATCTTCTCGGCCGCCGTGCCCTCGGCGCCGGAGATGATCGCGCCGGCGTGCCCCATGCGGCGGCCCGGGGGCGCCGTCTGCCCCGCGATGAACCCGACGACGGGCTTGGTCATCGCGCGCTGGACGAACTCGGCCGCCTGCTGCTCCTCCGCGCCCCCGATTTCGCCGATCATCACGACGGCATCGGTGTCGGGGTCCGCCTGGAACGCCGAGAGGCAGTGGATGAAGCTCGTGCCGACGAGGGGATCGCCCCCGATCCCGACGCAAGTGGACTGCCCGTAGTCGTGACTCGAGAGCTGGTGGATGATCTCGTAGGTGAGGGTGCCGGAGCGGGACACCACCCCGATCCGTCCCGCCTTGCAGATGTTGCCGGGAATGATCCCGACCTTGCTCTTCCCGGGCGTGATCAGGCCGGGACAGTTGGGGCCGATGAGCCGGGCGCCGCGCTCGTGGAGGAACGGAAGCACGCGCGTCATGTCGAGGACCGGGATCCCCTCGGTGATGCAGACGATGAATCCGAGACCGGCGTCCGCCGCCTCGAAGATCGCCGCCGCCGCCGCCGCCGCCGGCACGTAGATGACCGCGACGTTGGGCCGCGTCTCACGCGCCGCCTCCGCGACGGTGTCGTATACCGGCACGACGCCGTCGAACGGCGTGCCCCCTTTGCCGGGCGTCACGCCCGCCACGACCTTGGTGCCGTAGCCGATCATCTGCCGCGTGTGGAACGAGCCGTCGCGGCCCGTCACCCCCTGTACCAGGAGGCGCGTCTCCTGGTCGATGAAGATGCTCATGCGCCCCGCGCGATCGCCACGGCGCGTTGCACGGCTTCGTCCATGTCGGTGAGGGCCGAGAAGCCCGCCTGGGTCAGGATCGCCACCGCTTCGGCTTCGTTGGTTCCGGTCAGCCGGATGACGAGCGGCACCCTGAGCGGAAACTCGCTGGTGGCTTGCACGATGCCGTTCGCCACGTCGTCGCACCGGGTGATCCCTCCGAAGATGTTGAACAGGATCGCCTTCACGGCCGGGTCGCCGGTGATGATCTCCAGGGCGGCCACCACCTTCTGGGGATTCGAGCTTCCCCCGATGTCCAGAAAATTGGCGGGCGCCCCGCCGTAGAACTTCACGAGATCCATCGTCGCCATGGCGAGCCCGGCCCCGTTGACGCAGCAGCCGACCGACCCGTCCAGCTTGATGAACGACAAGCCGGCGGCGCGCGCCCGCGTCTCCGCCGGCGCCTCGGCCGCGGGATCGCGCAGCGCCGCGATCTCCGGCCGGCGCTCGAGCTCGTTGTCGTCGATCACCAGCTTGGCGTCGAGCGCCACCAAGGCGCCGTCGGGCGTCGCGGCGAGCGGGTTGATCTCGGCGAGCGAGGCGCCCACGCCGTAGAAGGCGGCGTACAGCCGTTGCATGACGTCGGCAGCGGCGCGCACCTGCGCCAGGTGGGGATATAGCCTGAAGCCGAGCGCCGTCGCCTGGTGCGCCAGCAGACCGTATCGCGGGTCCACGCTCAGGCGGTGCACTTGTTCGGGCGAGCGCGCTGCCACCTCTTCGATGTCCACTCCTCCCGACGAGCTGACGATCAGCACCGGTCGCTGGGAGGCGCGGTCCACGATCATGCCGACGTAGCTTTCCGACGCGATCTCCACCGCGGGCGCGACCAGCACCCGGCGCACCGGCAACCCCTTGATCTCGAGCGCGAGGATGGCGGCCGCATGCTTGGCTGCCTCGGCAGGGTCCTTGGCCAGCTTCACGCCTCCGGCTTTGCCGCGCCCGCCGGCGTGCACCTGCGCCTTCACGACGACTCGGCCTCCCAGCCGCCGGGCGATGGCGCGGGCTTCGTCCGGCGTTGTGGCCACCTCGCCCGGCGGGAACGGGATGCCGAAGCGTCCCAGCAGCTCCCTCGCCTGATACTCGTGGACGTTCACGCGCCGTCCGCCGTGATGGTGGTTCCCGCTTCGCCCCGCAGCGCCGGGAGCCCGGCCTCGAGCGCGGCGATGACCGCCCGCCGTCCCCCGGCCCGCACGAACTCCGCCGCCGCCTCCACCTTGGGGCGCATGCTCCCGCTGCCCAGCTCCCCGCCGGCCAGGAGCGCCTGCGCTTCCGCCAGGGCCATGGTCCGAATGGCGCGCTGCTGGGGCGTGCCGTACGCGCGGTACACCGCGTCCACGTTCGTCAAAATGAGCAGCACCTCGGCCCCGATGCCGCGGCCGAGAATCGCGGCGACGCGATCCTTGTCCACCACCGCGTCGATGCCCTCCAGGCGCAGGCGCGGGTCGTCGTAGACCGGCGGCCCGCCGCCGCCGCAGGCGATCACGATGTGGCCCGCGTCCACGAGGTGTCGCACCGTGTCGCCCTCGACCACCGCGATCGGGCGGGGGCTGGGCGCGAGCCGCCGCCAGCGGCCGGGCGCTTCCTCGGTCACCGGCACGCCGCGGGCCCGGAGCCGAGCGACGCCGGCGGCATCGAGCGGATGCCCGATCGGCTTGGTGGAGCTCCGCAGGTCGGGGTCCTGGGCGTCGCACAAGGTCTGAGTAATCAACGTCACGACCAAGCGCTTCACCCCGGCGCGGGCGAGCGCGTTCTGGAGGGATTGCTGGATCATGTACCCCATCCAGCCCGCGGTCGCGGCCACGAGCACACCGAGCGGCAGTGGTTCCAACTGATCGCTCGCGCGCTCGTTGCGCTCGAGCTCGTCGCCCACCTGCGGCCCGTTGCCGTGCACCAGCACCACGCGCCAGCCGGCGCGCGCCAAGTCGACCACCGGCGCGAGGCTGTCGCGCGTGTGGCGGAACTGGTTGGCGATCGTAGGGCGCTCCCCGGGGGGCGCCACGGCGTTGCCTCCGAGGGCCACGACGATCGTTTCCGGACGCACGGCGGCCGAACCTAGCGGCGCTCGCGGGTCGGAGCAAGCGTGCGACCGGTCCTGAACAGGCGCCGCAACTCGCCGTCCAGGCGGCTGAACGCGTCCAGATCGCCCGCCCGCAGGGCGCTGTCGGCCTGGGCGGCGAGATGGCGTGCCAGCGCCCAACGGGCGCTGAGCGAGGTGTCGCCCGGCGAGGCACGCGCTCCCCCTGCCCCTCTGGATGCAAGCAGGCTCCGCAGCGCCGCGGCCGTCGTCAGACCCTGGCCCTCGCGATCCCCCCACGTGAGATAGACCTGACTGACGCGGCGGGGGGCGCCGCTCGTCGCCGGCTGATCGAACAGTCCCTGCTCGGTGAGCAACACGCCGTCGGCGGTCCAGAGCCGCAGCGTCCCGGGCGCCGTTTCGGCGGAGCCCAGCAGATCGCCTGGGAGCAGGACCGGTGGGGGAGCGCGCGTCTTCCAGAGCCGCAAGCCGGGCCCGGTGAGCGTCATTGTCCCCGCCAAGAGCGCCGTGAGCTGCGGCGGCGACCCCGTCGCGAACCCCTGCGCCAGCCACTGGTCGGGAGTGGTGCCTGAGTCCGCGGGCGCCACGACGTCGTAGGGGTCACGGGGCTCGGGACGCCACTCGGTCGAGTCGCCGCCTTGACGTCGGAGGAGCGTCGCCGCCGCCCGGAACGCGTCGCGGGGAAAGGGGAGCTGCCGGCGGATTCCGGGCGGTAGGCTGTCCGTGGGCCGGATCAGTGGCGCGAACAGGCGAGCCCAGGCGCTCGCGAGCGAATCGGCGCCCGGAGCGAGATACAGCCGGGTGGCGCCGCCTGCCGCGGCCACCACACCCACCAATCCCGCGCGCCAGTAGCGCACCGGCGCACCGGCACCCCCAAAGGCGAGCGGGCGTACCAGCGGGAACGCCGCGGCGCGGACGTAGCCGTAGGAGACCCACCACAACGCGCCGTCCGCGAGAAGCGGCGTAGCGGCCTCGAAGCTCGCAAAGGGCGCCAGCCGCTCGAGGCGCTCGATGACGTCGCGGCGCCACAGGAGCACCAAGCCGTCGGTCTGCGCGCGGGCGAGCTCCGGGCTCTGGAGCACCCAGGCAAGCGCGGTGCGCCGCCACCAGCCGGCAAGGGGGATACCGGCAGGTCGCAGCTCGGGCCAGGTGTCGGGGGAGGCAACGGCGAACTCACGGAACCCCGATCCGAACCAGCACGCGGAATCGCGCGTCACGACGCGGCTCAGGGCGAGCCCCGAGTCAACTTCGAGTGCGGTGAGCGGTGGCCCGGCCCACGCGAGGGGGCCGCGGTGCAGGCCGGTCCACCCCATTCCACGGGTGGCGGTGGTGTCGCTGACACCGTCCGGCGCGCCGAGGGAGGGGGGGGATGCGCTGCCGGCCGGAGCGAGCGCGAGCACCCAAACGGGGCGCTCCTCGCGCGTCCGCGGGAGGGCGAGCGCGACGCCCGCTACCGGCGCGCCCGGGCGCCGCAGGGGGAGGGGCGCCCGGCGCGCGAGCGCGGCAACGCGGTCCGCGTCCCACAGGGGAAGCGTCGACACCGCGGCGTTGACGGTCGGGAACCCGCGCGGCGGTGGGTCCTCGCGCCATTGGGCGCCGAACGCGAGCTGCTCGAGCCCGTTCCGGACAGCGGTGTCGGCGGAGGCCGGGCCGCGCGCCAGGGCGGGAGCCACGACGTAGGCCCCGAGCAACGCCAGGAGGAGCGCCCCCCAAGTGGCCACGAGCGCGCGGGACGTGTCCCGCACTCCCCATAGGATGCTCGCGAGCGTCGCGCCCGCCCCGAGCACCAGGACGAGCCGAGTGCCCGCCAGGCGAACGTCCAGCGCGGCCTGGTCCACTGTGCCGTGCAGCCCGGCAACCGCCTCGGCGGGATCGAGCGCCGCGCCGCGCGCCAGCACGAGCGCGACCAGCGCGAGGAGCAGCCCCAGATGGCCGCGCGCGTGGGGGCTCGTGACGGGGCGCCAGCCGCTCCAGCGCAGCGACCCGATGCCGGTATAGAGGAGACCGACCAGCAGAACGGCGGTCGTGGTGGCGAGCAGGGTGAAGTGCTGGCGTGTGGCCGCCCAGGGGAGCTCACCCAAGTAAAGCCCGAGGTCGCGGTGCAGCATGGGATCCACGATCCCGAAACGGGGCGGCCGGGATGCGAGCAGGGCGGCGAGCCACCAGCCGCCGCTGCCGAGCGCGAGCAGCAGGCCGTAGAGGAGCCCGCTCGCCACGGTCGCCCCGAGGAGCACGCGCTGCGGGACGGCCTCGACGATCTCGAGATCGCCTAGGCGGCGCGGCAGCTGCACGGAGCCGATCGCGCGGTAGACGTAGTAGAGATTGGCGGTGCCCCAGGCGATCGCGAGCAGCAGGGCGACGCCGTGCACCAGGCGGGCGAAGTCACGGCCCGTCAAGTAGACGCTGCCGCCCGTGACGCTCGCGGCCCAGGCGCGCTCGGCGGTCTCGAGGGCGAGCCAGCGGCCGCCGACGAGGAGCAGGGCGACGGCGGCGAGGCCGACGAGGAGCCGACTGCGGGCGGGCGCCCGTGTCACGGGCGCACGCCCATTCCGCGGAGCCAGGCGTCGACTTCGCGGCGGTTGGCGGCGAGAGCCTCCTCCCGCTCCGCCTCGAACCGCAGCACCAACACCGGCTGGGTATTCGAGGCCCGCAGCAGTCCCCACCCATCGGGGAACGTGATGCGCACGCCGTCGAGCCGGGAGACGGGGTACTTGCCCCCAAAATGGCGGGCGGCCTCCTCGACGACGGCAAATTTGCGGTCGTCGGGGCAGTCGATCCGGATCTCGGGCGTGGAGACGGCTGCCGGGACGTCAGCGAGGAGACGTGAGAGCGGGCCGCCCTGGGCCGCCTGGTAATGCAGCAGCCGCGCGGCGGCGAAGAGCGCGTCGTCGAAACCGTACCAGTCGCCGCCGAAGAACATGTGGCCGCTCATCTCTCCGGCCAGCGGTGCGTGCAGCTCCTTCATCTTCTGTTTGATCAGCGAATGGCCGGTCTTCCACATCACGGGCTCGAGGCCCACGCGCTCGAGCTCGCGGCGCAACACATCCGAGCACTTCACGTCGAAGATGACCGGATGGCCCGGCCCCTGCCGCCGCACCAAGTCCCGTCCCAGGAGAATGAGGAGCTGGTCGCCGAACACCGCCCTGCCCTGCTCGTCCACCGCGCCGATGCGGTCACCGTCGCCGTCGAACGCGATGCCCAGCTCCGCACGCTCGCGTCGCACCGCGGCTTGGAGGTCGCGCAGGTTGTCGAGCACTGTGGGGTCGGGGTGGTGGTTGGGGAAAGTGCCGTCCGATTCCGCGAACAGCGGGATGACGTCGGCGCCGAGCGCCCGCAGCGTCTCGATCGCCACCACGCTCGTGACGCCGTTGCCGCAGTCCACGACGACCTTGACGCGGCGCGCGAGCGGTGCGTTGCGCTCGACGATGGCGTCCCGGTACCTAGGAAGAATGGTCGTGTCGGATTCGCGACGCCCGCCGGGGAGATCGAACAGCCGTCCCTGCTCGATGTGCTCCCGGAGCTTCTGGATATCCGCTCCGTGCACGGCGTCGTCACCGAGCACGATCTTGAAGCCGTTGAACTCGGGTGGGTTGTGAGATCCCGTGATCTGGACGCCGCCATCCACGTCCAAAGTGCGCGTCGCGAAGTACAGGGCGGGCGTGGGAAGCTCACCGACGTCGATAGCGACCCCGCCGCTCGATACCACGCCGTCGATGAACGCACCCGCGAGCCCGCCGCCGCTTGGCCGGTTGTCTCGCCCGACAGCGAGACGAGGGTGGTCTCGTCCGGTTCGGCCGCTCCACAGGGTCACCAGCGCGCGGCCGAGGGTACGCGCCAAGTCTTCCGTCAGCTGGTCGCCGACGGTGCCGCGGATGTCGTACTCCCGGAAGATGACGGCGGGGAGGTCCACGGAGCCCAGCGGCGCCTGGTCCCGCTCAGTCGCCCTGCGTCGACAGGGTGACGGGCGGTTTGACGGGGAGGATGCGGGCGGGGTGGATGCTCGCGCCGGTCGCGCGCGCCAGATCGAGCAGCCGGCCGGGCAGCACGCCCAGCGCCACGAGCCCGATCACGGCCGTCGCCACGACCGCCCCGGCGAGGCGACCGAGCCGCACTCCGTCATGCGTGCCCTCCGACGGCTCCGCCTTCATGTACATCGCCATGATCACCGGGAGATAGTAACCCGCCGAGATGACGCTTGCGATGACGAGCAGGGCGGCCAGCAGCCCCTGTCCGGCCTGGGTCGCGGCGATCAGGATGTACCACTTGCCGATGAAGCCAGCGGTCCCGGGGAAGCCCAGCAGCGACAGCATGCACACCGCCAGCGCGAATGCCAGCGCTGGCCGGCGCTGCGCCAGGCCGGCGAGATCGTCGATCAGCACGTCGCGCTCACCGTTCCGGCCCTTGGCGGCCAGGAGCGCGAACGCCGCCAGCGTCATCAGGCTGTAGGCGACGAGGTAGAAGATGAACGACGCCGAGCCCTGGGCGTTCCCCGCGGCCACGGCGACGAGGAGATAGCCGGCGTGGGCGACGGACGAGTAGGCGAGCATGCGCTTCACGGTGCGCTGCGCCAGGGCGATCAAGTTCCCGGCGAGCATCGTGACGGCGGCGAGCCACCACGCGATGAGGCGCCACGCCGTGACGTCGGCGAAGGCTTCGGCCAGCACGCGGAACAAGGCGGCGAAGGCGGCGGCTTTCACCGCCGCCGCCATGTAGCCGGTCACCGGCGTGGGGGAGCCGTCGTACACATCGGGGGCCCACATGTGGAACGGGACGGCGGCGACCTTGAAGCCGAAGCCGACGAGCAGCAGGCCGAGGCCGAGGAGCAGCATCGTGCTATGCGCCAGGCCGAGGGTCCGCACCTGCGCGCCCATGAGGCTCAGGTTGGTCGTGCCCGTGGCGCCGTAGGCGAGCGCCATGCCGTACAGCAGGAACGCCGACGCGAAGGAGCCGAGCAGGAAGTACTTCAGGGCGGCCTCGGCGGCGCTCGGGCTGCGGCGGTTGATCCCCGCGAGCACGTACACGCATACCGACATGAGCTCGAGCCCGAGGAACACTACCATCAAGTCTTCTCCCCCGCCCAGCAGCATCATCCCGAGCGTGGCGAAGAGCAGCAGCGCGAAATACTCGGGCGCGAGCAGCTGCTCCCGCTCGAGGTAGTCGAACGACACGAGCACCGTGAGGCCGGCCGTGCCGAGGAACAACCAGTCGGTGACGAAGCGGAAGTCGTCCACGGCGATCATCGTCGCGAGCCCCGCGGGGGCTGCGCTGTTCCACCACAGCCACCACACGACTGCTCCCGTCGACGCGAAGGCGACGAGCGTGATCCAGCCGGCGAGGCGCAGATCGCGCGCCGTCCGGTGGCGCACCGCCACGACGAGCAACAACACCAGCCCCCAGCCCGTCAGCACCAGCTCGGGGAGCAGCGCGATCATCAGGTCGTGGTAGCGCGCGAGGTCGAGGGTCATCGCTTGGCGGAATCGATGAAGTGCTGCGCGGCGGGCTCCAGGCGCTCGAGGACCGGCTTGGGGTAGACCCCGAGCCACACGATGCAGGCGACGAGCGGCAGCAGCACCGCGAGCTCGCGCGGCGTCAGGTCGAGCAGCTTCTCATTCTCCGGGTGGTGGAGCGGGTTGTAAAGGACGCGCTGCAGCGCCCACAGGAGATAGGCCGCCGCGACGATGACGCCGGAGGCGGCGATCGTCGCCGCCACCGGGTGAGTCTGGAAGGCGCCGATCAGGACCAGAAACTCGCCCACGAACCCGTTCGTCCCCGGGAGCCCGATCGACGAGAGCGACACCAGCGTGAGAACGGCGGCGAACAGCGGGACCACGCGCGCGATGCCGCCGTAGGCGTCGATCAAGCGGCTGTGGCGGCGCTCGTAGATCATGCCGACCAGGAAGAACAGCGCCCCCGTCGAGATGCCGTGGTTGATCATGATGAGCAGCGCGCCCTGCACGCTCTGCAGCGTGAGGGCCCAGATCCCGAGCATGACAAACCCCAAGTGCGCCACCGACGAGTACGCGATCAGCCGCTTGAAGTCCGGCTGCACCATCGCCACGAGCCCGCCGTAGATGATCCCCACCAGCGACAGCACCACGATCGTCGTCTGGATCGCGGGATGCTGCGCGACCACCGGGAAGAACGGGAAGGCGAACCGCAGGAAGCCGTACGTGCCCATCTTGAGCAGGACTCCGGCGAGGATCACCGATCCCGCCGTCGGCGCTTCGGTGTGCGCGTCCGGCAGCCAGGTGTGGAACGGGAACACGGGCACCTTGATGGCGAACGCGAGGAAGAAGGCCCCGAACAGCCAATACGCGATCGGACCGAGGTCGCCCAGCCCCGCCATCAGCGCCTCGTAGGAGAACGAATAGCTCCCCGTGCGCTGCGCGACGAGGAGCACCAGGGCCAGGATCGCGACCAGCATGAGGAGCGAGCCCAGCATCGTGTAGATGAAGAACTTGATGGCGGCGTAGAGCCGGCCCTCCCCACCCCACACGCCGATGATGAAGTACATCGGGATCAGCATCACCTCCCACATCACGTAGAAGAGGAACAGGTCGAGCGCGACGAACACGCCGATCATCCCCGACGTGAGGACGAGGAGCAGGGCGTAGTACGGGCGCACGCGCGTGGTGATGGAGGCGTAGCTGCCGAGCACGGAGAGCGGGACGAGGAGGGTGGTCAGGAGCACCAGGAACAGGGAGATGCCGTCCACGCCGACGGTGTAGTGGATGCCCCAGGCCGGCAGCCAGGGCGCGTCGAGCCGGAACTGGAAGCCCTGGGCCGGCACGAAGGTCCACCACATCGGTACGGAGACGGCGAACTCGACGAGCGCCACGCCCAGCGCCAGGTGCTTGGCCCAGCGCGCGGGCGCGAGCAGGACGGCGAGCGCGCCCGCGGCGGGCCAGGCCAGCAGCACGGTGAGGACCCAGTGCTGGTACATGGGCGCTACCGCACCGCCGCGCCGAGCACCAGCACGACCCCCGCGACGAACAGCACGACATAGAACCCCAGCTCGCCGGTCTGCAGCCTGCTCCCCAGCCACCCGAGGGCCTGCGATACGCGGGCCGTCCCGTTCACGGCCGCGCCGTCCACGAGGCCCTCGTCCACGACGCGCCACAGCACCGCGCGCGAGATCCAGAGCACCGGGCGGACGATCACGGCGTCGTACAGCTCGTCGATGTAGTACTTCTTCCACAGGATCCGGCCGAGGCCCCGGTCCGGCGGTGCGAGCCGCGCCGGGACGAGGCGCTCGAGGTCGAGCAACCGCCAGGCGCCCGCGATTCCCACCAGGGCGCTCGCTGCGGCCAGCGCGATCAGGAGCCACTCCGTCCGGGGTGGGAGCCCGGCGGGGGGAAATGGGGCCAGGCGAGCGGCTGCCTGCGTGACAGGCTCGAGCCAGCGCTCCAGCAGCGCGCTGCCACGCCCGAGCCCGCCCAAGAGCGGCGGGAGGTTCAAGGCGCCGCCCAGCGTGGCGAGCACGCCCAGGACGACGAGTGGGCCCGTCATCACCCAGGGGGCCTCGCGGAGATGCGCCCGCGCCGCGTCACCCGTGCGATTGGGACCGTGGAAGGCGTAGAGCATCAAGCGGGTCATGTAGAACGCCGTGCACAGGGCGCCCGCGAGGCCGAGCGCCCAGAACACGTACCATGCGGGCTGCGTGGCCCCGCGCGCGAAGGCGGCGCCCAGGATCTCGTCCTTCGAGAAGGACCCCGAGAGCGGCGGCACGCCGGCGATCGCGAGCGTCGCGATCCACATGAGGGCGCAGGTCCACGGGAGGTGGGCCCGGAGGCCGCCCATGTTGCGGAGGTCCTGGGCGTCTTCGTGCGAGTGCGTGGCGTGGTAGGCGCGGTGCATGGCGTGGATCACGCTGCCCGCGCCGAGGAACAGCAACGCCTTGAAGAACGCGTGGGTGGTGAGGTGGAACATGCCCGCCGCGTACGCGCCGCTCCCCACGCCCAGGAACATGTAGCCGAGCTGCGAGATGGTGGAGTAGGCCAGGACCTTCTTGATGTCCCACTGCTTGAGCCCGATCGTCGCGGCGAACAGGGCGGTCAGGGCCCCCACGCCCGCCACGGCGGCGCTCGCCACGGGCGAGAGGGCGAACAGCACGGCGCAGCGCGCCACCAGGTACACACCCGCCGTCACCATGGTGGCCGCATGGATCAGCGCCGAGACGGGCGTCGGTCCCTGCATGGCGTCGGGGAGCCAGGTGTACAGGGGGATCTGGGCGGACTTGCCGGTGCAGCCGAGGAACAGGAACAGCGCGATCGCCGTGATCGTCCGGTCACCGGCCGTGAACGCCGTGGGCGCTTTGGCGAACACATCGGTGAAGTCGAGCGAGCCGGTGTGGCGGAAGATGAGCAACATCGCCACGAGAAACCCGAAATCGCCGATGCGGTTGACGATGAACGCCTTGAGCCCCGCGTCGGCGTTGATTTTCTCGTTGAACCAGAAGCCGATCAGGAGGTAGGAGCACAAACCGACCCCCTCCCAGCCGACGAACATCACCGGGAAGCTTGCGCCGAGGACCAGCGTGAGCATGAAGAACACGAACAGGTTGAGATACGCGAAGTAGCGGGCGTACCCCGGGTCCTCGTGCATGTACCCGACGCTGTAGACGTGGATGAGCGCGCCCACGCCGGTGACGACGAGCAGCATGACGGCCGAGAGCTGGTCGAGCTGGAGCGCGACGGCCACGTGCAGCGCGCCGACGGGCATCCACGACCAGTAGCGGACCACGAGCGGGCCGCCCGGGTTCGTGCGGGCGAGGTCGAGCACGACGGCGGCGGCGATCAGGAACGCGGCGCCCAGGACGCCGACGCCGATCACCGATACGGCGCGCTTCTTCCCGGGCGCGAGCAGTGCGAGCGCGCCGTTCGCGACGAAGCCGGCGAGGGGCAGGGCCGGCACGAGCCACAGGACGGGCAGCAGGGTGCCGGGCATCAACCCTTGAGGAGGTTGATGTTCTGGAGGTTCAGGGTCGCGCGGTGGCGGTAGATCGCGAGCATGATCGCGAGCCCGACGGCGGCTTCGGACGCGGCCACCGCCATCACGAAGAAGACGAAGATCTGGCCGGCGATGCCCAGAGTCTGCGCGAGGGCGATGAACGTCAGGTTCACCGCGTTGAGCATCAGCTCCACGCACATGAAGATGATGATGGCGTTGCGCCGCAGCAGCACGCCGGCGACGCCGAGCGTGAACAGCAGCCCCGACACGAACAACGCGGGTCCGAGCAGCATCACAGGCGCCGCTTGGCGAGCACCACGGCGCCGACCATCGCCGCCAGCAGGAGTGCGCTCGTGATCTCAAACGGCACGAGATACACCTCGAACAGCGGGTGCGCCACGGCGGCCACGATGCCCTCCGCCTGCTGCGCGTCCCGCAGGGCGCCGGTGGGCAGCATCACCTCTGCGGGGGGGGCGGCGCGCAGCACCACGAAGAGCTGCAGACCCATCGCGCCGGCGAGCAGCGTCGCGACCGCCAGGCCCACCGGCCCCTTGATGTCCGTGGGCCCCGGGCGGCCGAGATTCAGCAGCATGATCACGAACAGGAACAGCACCATGATGGCGCCCGCGTACACGAGCACCTGGAGCACGGCGATGAACTGGGCATCGAGCAGCACGAACAGGGCCGCGAGCTGGAACAGCGTCACGACAAGCCACAGAGCGCTCGCCACCGGGCTCTGACGCGTGATGCAGAGCAGCGCGCTCGCGACGGCGATCGCGGCGAACGCCCAAAAGAGCGCGACCGTCGCGGGCATCCCCTACTCCCCCTTGGGATCGGACGGATCCCACAGGCTGGACACGGGATGCGTCTGCGCGCACAACCGCTCGAGGTCGTATACGAAGCGATCGCGCGAGTACTCGGAGTTCTCGTAGTGCACGCCCACGTGGATCGCTTCCTCGGGGCAGACTTCCTGGCAATAGCCGCAGAAGATGCAGCGAAACTCGTCGATCTCGTAGATGAGCGGATAGCGGTTCCCTTGCTCGTCCTCTCCCGGGACCAGTTTGATGCAGTTGGCGGGACAGATCTGGGGGCAGAGGCCGCAGGCGACGCACTTGGCGCGCCCCTGCTCGTCGGTGAGCATGCGGTGCGTGCCGCGCCACCGCGGTGCGATCGTCCAGTCCTTGCTGCTCCGCTCCTCGGGGTACTGCATCGTCACCTTGGGCCGGAAGAGGTGGCTGAACGTGAGCGCCATCCCCTTGAGCGTCGCGCGCACGTACGACGTCTGGCCGACCGGGCGCTTGAGGACCTTCACGCCGATCGCCATCAGACGCGCGCTCCCTCGTCCGCCACCGAGCCCGCGATCACGTGCCCGCGATCGAGCACGAAGAAGAGCGGCACGGCGAGCGCCACATTGAGGCCGAGCAGCGCCAGCGCGAAGCGCGTGTCGTACGCCCACCCGAGCCGGTCGTGCAGCACCCAGAGCGCGGTTGCGAGGAGCGCGAGATACACGAGCGCCAGCGGCAGCATCACCTTCCAGCCGAGCGCCATCAGCTGGTCGTAGCGGAACCGCGGCAACGTCCAGCGCACCCAGATGTAGAGGAAGAGGAAGCAGCACACCTTGAGCGCGAAGACGCCGACGGTGGCCAGGGACTTCCAGACCGTCCAGGGCGGCCCGTCGTCCCAGTGGGTGAACGGGATGTCCCAGCCGCCGAAAAACAACGTCGCCATCAGCGCGGACGCCGTGACCATGTTCGCGTACTCGGCGATGTAGAACATCGAGAACTTCATGGCGCTGTACTCCGTGTGGTAGCCGGCGATCAGCTCCCCTTCGGCCTCGGGCAGGTCGAACGGCAAGCGGTTGGTCTCGGCGAACGCGGCGACGGTGAAGATGAAGTAGGCCAGGCCGAGCGGGAACACGTTCCAGGTGAGCACCGAGTGCTGCTGGCGCGCGACCACGTCGGCCAGCGTCACGTTGCCGGCGAGCAGGAGCACCGCCACGGTGCTCATCCCGAGCGCGATCTCGTAGGAGATCATCTGGGCCGAGGAGCGCAGGCCGCCGAGCAGCGAGTACTTGTTGTTGGACGACCAGCCGGCGAGCACGACGCCGTAGACGCCGAGCGAGCCGATCGCGAGGATGTAGAGAAAGCCGACCGGCAGGTCCGCGACGACGAGCGGCACGTCGCCCCAAGGCGTCGGCAGCGGCGTGCCGAACGGCACCACCGCGATCGTCAGGAGGGCCGGGATGAACGACAGCGCCGGGGCCAGCAGGAAGAGCACCCGGTCGGCCTGCGCTGGGAGCGTTTCCTCCTTGAGCAGGTTCTTGAGGCCGTCGGCGGCGGGCTGGAGCAGGCCCTCCGGTCCGACCCGGTTGGGGCCGAGCCGGTCCTGCATCCAGGCGCAGATGCGCCGCTCGGCGAGCGTCAGCAGCGCGACCCCGACCATGATCACCGTGAAGACCACGACGATCTTGACGATCGAGGTCACGAGGAAAAACGTCACGGTGCCGGCACCTCAACCCCCGCACGCAACGCCGCCCCGCCCAACCCGAGCTGCGCGTAGCTCAGCCCCGCGAACGCCGGAACCGTCGCCGCCAGGCGGTCGAACGCTGCGGCGGCGCTCGCGGGCGCACCCACACCACCCCCCCGCTCCACCCCCAGCAGCGCTGCCAGCTCACCCAGCACCCACCACGCGGGCTGCGCCATCCCCGGCGCCGGCTTCGCCTGGAGGTAGCGCTGCACCCGCCCGTCCCGGTTCACGAACGTCCCCTCCTCCTCGGCCACGTTGGCGATCGGCAACACCACGTCCGCGTGCAGCGGTCCTCCCCCTCCTCCCCCGTCGCCGTCGGTCGCGTCCTCGGGCAACACGGTGCCGAGATAGATGAGCGAGCCGGCGGGCTTTTGGGGGAGCATTACTTCGGGGTCGTCGAGCACCAGCACCACCGCCGCGGCTGCGGCGGCGGCGAGCGCGGCGCCATAGTCGCGGCCGTAGCCCAACAGCTCCGCCCCGCGGGCGTTCGGGGCGCGCTCGCTCCGGAGCGCGAGATTGGGCACTCCCGCGAGCGGCGCCTCGTCACCCATCACGACCTGGAAGGCGCCGCTCCACGCGAAGCCCGCCAGCAGCTCGCGGGCCAGGAACAGGGCCTCGGTGGACGCGCGCGGCGACACGAGAGCCACCGCGGCCCCGCCCGCGCCGCGCAGCAGCGCCGCGGCGCGCCCCAGCGCCTCGTCCCAGTCCACCGCGCGGGGCGCGCCGTCTCGCTGGCGCACCAGCGGAGCCTCGATCCGGCGCCCGCGATTCATCCAGCGATAGTTCATGCGCCCGTGGTCGCAGAGAAAGTAGCGATTCACCGCCAGGTTGGTTCGCGGCCGGACACGCACCACGACCTCGTCCCGCGTGTCGAGCGTGACGTTGCAGCCCTGCGAACAGCCGGTGCAGATCGACGCCGTCTTGTCCAGCTCCCAGGCGCGCGCTTTGTGGAGGAAATCCTTGGAGAGGAGCGAGCCCACGGGGCAGAGATCGACGACGTTCCCCGCCCACGGATGATCGAGCCGCGCCTCCGGGTCGATCCCGATGTAGGCCCGGTCCCCTCGCTCCGACACGTTCAAGACCGGCTCCTGCGCGACGTCTTCCATGAAGCGCACGCACCGGGTGCAGAGGATGCAGCGGTTCGGCACGTACAGGACGTCGGGCCCGAAATCTTCGACGGGGTTGAAGCGCTTCGCGTAGTCCGGACTGTAGCGCGTGCTGGGGCGGCCTTCCTGGAACGTGAAGTCCTGCAGCTCGCACTCCCCCGCCTGGTCGCAAATGGGGCAATCGAGGGGGTGGTTGATGAGCAGCAGCTCGAGCACGCCCTTGCGTCCGTCCTTGGCCTGCCGCGACTGGGTGTGCACCACCATCCCGTCGGCCACCGGCGTGGCGCAGGCGACCTGGAGCTTGGGAGTCTTCTCGATCTCGACCAGGCACATGCGGCACACGCCCGCGACGGCGAGACCCGGGTGGTAGCAATAGTGCGGCACGAGCACCCCGGCCTGCTTCGCGGCCTCGATGACGAGCGTGCCCTTGGGGACGCTGATCGGCAGGTCGTCGATCGTGAGAGTGACGAGGTCTTCCGCCATCACGCTTCCCGCTTCCCGCTTCCCGCGTGCCGGCTGTTCATGCCACCAGCGCCCGGCGCCGGCCGGCGATGTAGTCCTCGAACTCGTTCCGGAACTTCTTGATCCCCGAGACCACCGGCGCCGCGCACGAGTCCGAGAGCACGCAGATCGTCTTGCCGGTCATGTTCTCCGCCAGATCGAGCAGCAGGTCGAGGTCCTGCGGCTTGCCCTGGCCCGCGAGAATGCGCTCGAGGATCTTCGTGGTCCAGGCGGTGCCCTCGCGACATTGCGTGCACTGGGCGCACGACTCGTGCGCGTAGAAGCGCGCCAGCCGCATGATCTGGTAGACCATGTCCGTCGAGTCGTCGAACACGATGACGCCGCCCGAGCCCAGCAGGGTGCCCTGCGCGACGCAACCCTCGTAGTCGAGCAGGCAGCTCTCCGTCTCCTCCCGGCTCAGCATCGGCACTGACGAGCCGCCGGGAATGCATGCCTTCAGGGTGCGCCCCGGAGGCATGCCGCCGGCGAGCTCGTACACCAGGTCCTTGAGGGGGAAGCCCATCGTCAGCTCGTATGTCCCGGGCTGCTGCACGTGACCGCACACCGAGAAGAGCTTCGTGCCGGTGCTCTTCGCGCTGGAGAGGGACATGGCTTTGTACCAGGCAGCGCCGCGCGCGACGATGTACGGCACTGCGGCGAGCGTCTCCACGTTGTTGATGGTCGTCGGCATGCCAAACACGCCGGCGGCCGCGGGGAACGGCGGCTTGATCCGGGGGTTGCCGCGTTTGCCCTCGAGCGAGTTCATGAGGGCGGTCTCCTCGCCGCAGATGTACGCACCGGCGCCGCGAAACAGGTGGATCTTGAAGCGTCCGAGCACGCCGGCGGCCGTGGCCTCGGCCAGGGCCCGCTCCATGACGGCGAGCGGCTCCGTGAACTCGCCGCGGATGTAGATGTAGCAGACGTCGGCCTGGATCGCGTGCATCGTGATGAGTGTGCCCTCGAGCAGCGCGTGCGGCGTCCAGCGCATGATCTCGCGGTCTTTGAAGGTCCCGGGCTCCGACTCATCGGCGTTCACGCACAGATAGTGCGGCTGCTTCTTCTCCTTGGGCATGAACGACCACTTGAGGCCCGTGGGGAATCCGGCGCCGCCTCGGCCACGCAGCCCCGATTCCTTCACCACGTCGGTGATCGCGGCGGGCGTCATGGCGAGCGCCTGTTGCAGCGCGTCGTAGCCGCCGCGCTTCACCCACCCCTTGTAGGTGCGGGCGTCGGCGTCGCCAAAGTACTTGGAGAGGACGACCGTCTCGCGCGGGTGCGGCTTGTGGGGGTAACCCATCACGAAACCTGACTGCGGAATGCGGAATGCGAAGTGCGGAATGGATCGCATGGCTGCCGAGCCCGGTGGCCACCGTCCGCGATCGAACCCGCTCGTTCAATTCCGCATTCCGCACTCCGCATTCCCCATTTGTTGTTCATTTGTACTTCCTCACGATCTCCGGCACCCGCTCCGGCGTCACACTCTCGACAAAGTCATCGTTCACCAGCACCGGGGTGGCAAAACCGCAGGCGCCGAGGCACTCCACCTCGATCACCGTCCACGCGCCATCCGGGCTCGTCGCCCCGAGCTCGGTGGCGCCGGTGTGCCGCAGGAAGGCCTGGACCACCGCTTCGGCGCCGCAAATGTTGCACGGCGAGGTGGTGCACACCTGCGCGAAGTTCCGCCCCACCGGATGCTGGTGGTACATCGTGTAGAACGTGACCACGCCGCGGACCTGCGCCGGCGTGAGGCCCAGCACCGTCGCCACCTCCACGATGCTCGGGTCCGACACCCATCCCCGGGCTTCCTGCACGAGCCATAGCGCGGGCAGGAGGGCGGCCCCCTTGGTGGGGAAGCGAGTCAGGATCTCGTGCAGCCGATCGAGTGTCTTGCCGGTGAAGACGGGGTGGTAAGTCTCCACGGCGCTCATCGGTCGACCTCGCCCATGACGATGTCCACGGAGGCGTTGATCGCGATGAGGTCGGAGAGCAGGTGACCTTCCGCCAGCGTCGGCAGCACCGACAGGTTGATGAACGCCGGCGGGCGGATGCGCCAGCGCACCGGCTTGGCGGTGCCGTCCGAGACGAAGTAATTCCCCAGCTCACCCTTGGGGTTCTCGATCCCGACGTACGCCTCACCGACCGGCGCCTTCACGCCCTCCATCACCTGCTTGAAATGGTAGATCATCGCTTCCATGTCGCTCATGGCGCGCGACTTGGGGGGCAGGATGACGCGCGGGTCGTCGACGTTGATCGGCCCGTCGGGGAGGCGCTCGACGGCCTGCGCGAGGATGCGGTTGGACTGGCGGCATTCCTCGAGCCGCACCAGGTAGCGGTCGTACACGTCGCCGTGCTCGCCCACCGGCACGTCGAAGTCGTACGTCTCGTAGTCGAGGTATGGCTTGTCCTTGCGGACGTCGTAGGGCACGCCGCTCGCGCGCAGCATCGGGCCGGAGAGGGAATGGTTGATCGCTTCCGCGGCGCTCATGACCCCCACCCCCTGCGTGCGGCCGGCCCACACGGCGTTGCGGGTGAGGACGCGGTCGATTTCGTCCAGGGTCTTCGGAAAGGTACGGGTGAACTCGCGCAGCCCGTCCACGAAGCCGTCCGGGATGTCGGCCATGAGACCACCCACGCGGGTCAGGCTGGTCGTGAGTCGCGCCCCCGTCCACATCTCCTGGAGGTCGTAGATGCGCTCGCGCTGCTGGAACGCCCACAGGAACGGCGTGAACGCGCCGAGGTCGATCGAGGTGGTGCCCAGCCAGACCAGGTGGGAGATGATGCGGCTCATCTCGCATGCGATCACGCGCAGCACCCTGCACCGTGGCGTGATCTCGATGCCCATGAGCTGCTCGGCCGCGAGCGCCACGCCGACGTTGTTCGCCATCGGCGCCAGGTAATCGGTGCGGTCGGTGAGCGGGATGATCTGGTTGTAGTGGCGATACTCGCCCAGCTTCTCGAAGCCCGAGTGCAGATACCCGACGTGCGGGATCACGCGCACCACCGTCTCGCCGTCGAGCTCGACCACGAGGCGCAGCACGCCGTGCGTGGCGGGGTGCTGCGGCCCGAGGTTGATGAGCATGTGCTCGCCAGCGAGGCTCGGCTCGGCGGCGCCTAAGGGCAGGCGGGTCGGCTCCCCTCGCGCGTCCACGCTGGGCGTGGCGAGCGCGACGTCGATCGTGCGCTTGCTCATTCCGAATACGGGAGCGTCCCGCGCTCACCCCGCTCGAGGCGCTCCTTCATGTCGGCGGGCAGCTCGTGGTAGGCGTCCACGATGGACAGCTCTTCCAGGGAGTAGTGCGCTTCGGGATTGGCGGCCAGGGCTTGGCGGACCTGCTCGGCGCGACTGAAGCGGCCGCGCAGCGGGAATTCCTTGCGGAGCGGGTGGCCCTCCGCGTAGGTCTCCCACATCAGGATGCGCCGCAAGTCGGGATGACCGCGGAAAGTCACGCCGAACATGTCGTACACCTCTCGCTCGAGCCAGTCCGCGCCGGCCCACAGCGGCGTCACCGAGTCCACCGCGAGCTCGCCGCGGGGGTCGAGGTCGACCTTCACCCGCAGGTCCACACGGCGCTCCAGCGCCCGCAGGAAATACACCACCTCGAGCGGCCGCTCCCGATCGCGGTACTCGACCGCGGTCACGTCCACGAGGTAGTCGTACCGCTGGCCGGGAGTGTCGCGCAGCCACTGCATCACCTTGCGCAGCTCGTCGGGGCGAACGTGCACCACGGTCTCGCCGTCGCGCGCCTCGGTGGCGCGGCCGATGGCGGTGCCGAAGGTCGCTCGCAGGGTGTCGACGGACGGGTTCACGCCGACCGGAACTGGTGCACCGAGTTGCCGAAAGGTTCCGAGATCTCGTCGATCTGCTCGGGAGGCAGCCGCAGGCCCTTCTCGTCCAAGGGGTGCTCGTCGCGCAAGTGCCGGTCGCCCAGCGACTCGCCCTTGATCTTCTTGTGCAGCAGCAGCACGCCGTACAACAGGCCTTCGGGTCTGGGGGGGCACCCCGGGACGTAGACGTCCACCGGGACGATCGTGTCGATCCCTTGGACCATGGCGTAGTTGTCGAAGATGCCGCCGGTCGAGGCGCAGGCGCCCATCGAGATCACCCACTTGGGCTGCGGCATCTGGTCATAGACGCGGCGGATCACCGGCGCGAGCTTGAACGGCAGTCGGCCGGCGCAGATCAGCACGTCCGCCTGGCGCGGGGAAAACGCCTGGCGCTCCATGCCGAAACGGGCGAAATCGAAGCGGCTGGCAGCGGTGGCCATGAACTCGATGGCGCAGCAGGCCGTCCCGAATGGCATGGGCCATAACGAGTTGGCCCGCGCCCAGTTGACGAGGTCGTCGAGCCGCGCCAGCAGCCAGTTGGGGCTCTGGCCGGCCACTTCCCTGGTCTCGATGACGTGCTTCATGGCTCCGGGCGATGCCTCAATCCCATTCGAAAGCGCCCCGCTTCCAGACGTACACGTATCCCACGAACAGGACGGCGAGGAAGACGAGCATCTCGGCCAGCAGGAACCCCATCCCCGGTCCCGTCGCCCCGCCTGCGAAGTAGATCGCGCCCCAGGGGATCAGGAAAACTGTTTCGATGTCGAACACGATGAACAGCATCGCGACCAGGTAGAACTTGACCGAGAACCGCTCGTGGGCGTCGCCCAAGGGGGGCATGCCGCTCTCGTAGGGCTCGAGCTTCGAGGGTGTGGGGCGCCGCGGTGCTGCGAGGTGCGAGAGGCCGATCAAGAGCGCGGCGTTCGCCGCCACGAACACCAGCAGCAACAGGAAAGCGACGTAGGGTTCGTGCATGGGTGCTCGCCGGAAAATCACCCGTCCGCGAGGGGTTGTCAACCGAACCGAGTGGCGTAAGTGTCGGTGGGGCCGATATATTGGGCGCGGATGTCCATCAAATCCGATCGCTGGATCCGCCGCATGGCGCGCGAGCATCGCATGATCGAGCCGTTCGCCGACGGCCAGATGACGGCGGGCGTCATCTCGTTCGGCGTATCGTCCTACGGCTACGACATGCGCGTGGCGCCCGAGTTTCGGATCTTCACCAACGCCCTCTCGGCCGTCGTCGACCCCAAGCATTTCGACCCGCGCTCGTTCGTCGAGTTCGCCGGCGACGTCTGCATCGTTCCCCCGAACTCGTTCGCGCTGGCACGCTCCGTCGAGTACTTCCGCATCCCGCGCAACGTCTTGACGGTGTGCGTCGGGAAGAGTACCTACGCCCGCTGCGGCATCATCACCAACGTGACCCCCTTCGAGCCGGAGTGGGAGGGGTTCGTCACGCTCGAGATCTCGAATACCACCCCCCTCCCCGCCAAGATCTACGCCGATGAGGGGATCGCGCAGGTGCTGTTCTTCACGGCGGACGAAGGAGACGAGTGCGAGCGCAGCTACGCCGACAAGCGGGGGAAGTACCAGGCCCAGACGGGCATCACGCTGCCGAGGCTGTAACTCGCTCGAGCAGCTCCAGGCCTTCCACGCGGAGCGCGGGCCGCCCCCGGGCGCGCAGCGCACGCAGGTCCCCCTCGGCCTGTGCGGCCTCCAGCGCGCCGAACGTGAACGGCTTCCCGGGGATCGCGACGTCCTGAGAGGGGGGGGGGACGGCCTCGGTGATCTGGAGGAAGTGGCCGATCGCAGGACCGCCCTTGTGGAGCTGGCCGGTCGAGTGCAGCAAGCGCGGACCGTAACCCAGCGTCGTGGCCACCCGGAGGCGATCGCGCAACGCGACCCTGATGGCCTGCAGCCGACGGTGGTGACGTTCGGCTGGTCGAACGGGTTGATGCGGAGGATCGCTCCGGCGATGGCGGTGGCGAACTCCCAGCGGAAGAACTCCTGGCCGAGGTCGTAGCGGTCCGCGAGCGACTGGCGGGCCACGGGGTGCCCCGCCCGTTCCAGCGCCGCGAGGCGCGCTGCGACCGCATCGTCGTCCTCGCCCGCGAGCGTGAGCGTGACGAATAGACGGTCGCGGCCGTACACGGCGGGGTCCCCGAGGGGCTCGCCCACGACGGGCACGATGCCCGTTCCTTCCTTGCCGGTGCTCTCGGCGACGAGCTGCTCCGCCCACGTCCCAAAGCTCTCAATCCCGGGCGACAGGACGAACGTGAGCTTGTCGCGGCCTGCGAGCGCGGCGTCGCCGAGCAGCGCTCCGAGCCGGGCGCCGGGGCTGGCGCGCGCGGGGGTGTCCGGACCGCACACCGTCGCCTGGGCCTGCGCCCGGCGCAACAGCCGGGCGACGTCGAGTCCGAGCAGGGCCGCCGGGACGAGCCCGAAGTACGACAGGGCCGAGAAACGGCCGCCGATGTCCGGGGGGTTCAGGAAGGCGCGGCGAAACCCGCCTTCTCGGGCCAGCCGGGCCAGCGGAGTGTCGGGGTCGGTGATCGCGACGAAGTGGCGTCCCTGCCCCCCCCCTCCTACCCGGTCCCAGCAGTACCGGAAGAGGCAGTCCGACTCGAGCGTGGTGCCGGACTTGCTCGAGACGAGGAAGAGCGTTCGTGTCAGGTCCGCGGGCGGCGGGGGCACCGCGGCCGCGACAGCGCGGGGATCGGTGCTGTCGAGCACCACGAGCGCCGGGTAGCCGGGGGCGGCGCCGAAGGTGCGCCGCAGGACCTCCGGTGCGAGACTCGATCCGCCCATGCCGCACAGCACGATGCGATCGTAGCCGGCGCGCACTTCGTCGGCGAAACGCGCGAGCGCGGGCACCTGGTCGAGCATCGTCTCGACGACGGTCAACCAGCCGAGGCGATCGCGGATCTCGGGCGTGCTGGGATCGTTCTTCCAGACGGTGGGATCCTTGTCCCAGATGCGGCGGGTCACGCGCGCGGCCTCGAGTTCGTCGAGGCGGCGCACCACGGCGCCCTCGATGGTGCCGAGCTCGGTCTTCACCTGCCGGGATCCCCCGATGGACCGGCCGTCAGACAGTGGTGGCCGGCGCCCCGCCGGACAGCGTGATGACGACCGTCGCGACGACGAGCACGGCGACGTCGGCCGGCCAGCCGAGTTCGGTGGCGGGCACGGCCGTCTGCACGAGGTACAGCGCGAAGTCGAAGAGACCGACGAGGAGACCCAACAGGACGGTGCGCTGGAGCACCCGGCCCACTCGCGCCAGGACGCTGCCGGTGAGCAACGCGACCGCGCCCTGCCCCGCCGCGATGGCGAGGGCCGCGACGAGGTCGGCGAACAGCGTGTCCATCAGGCCGGCGCGGTTCGGGACGTAGCTGAAGAACCAGGTGTGGATCAACGCCATGAGGACGCCGGCCGCGCTGGCGCAGACGACCGCCCACGCGGCGTAGTACACGGCGATCTTCATCCGATCACTCGGGTCCGCAAGCATGCGCTCCTCCCTCACACCTTTAAATTTGCGCGCCTGCGCGCGATCCGCCAGATTGCATCAGGTAACCGCCCGCATGACCCTTGGCCACCCGGCGTTCCCTCCTGCGCGGCGTCGGCTCAGCTTGCGCTCCCTGCTGATCCTGGTGTTCCTGTCGGCGGCGCTGTACGCCGGTGCCTTCCCGATCTACGTCTTCCTGCGAGTCGGCTCGGCCACCGGTGCGCGCGCCCCTGAAACCGAGGCGCGGGCCATGGCGGCGGCGACGGCGGATGTGCCGCGTGACGCCGCGCTGTGGTTCGCTTTCGGTCTGCTGCTCCTCGGGCTCTGCCTCATCGCTCTCCGGCGACGCGTCTGGCAGCCGCTGCACGCGCTCGAGGCGGGCCTCAGCCGCGTGTCGGACGGGGATCTCACGACGCAAATCCCCGTCGACGGCATGGACGAAGCGGGGCGCCTCGCCGCGCACTTCAACGAGATGACGCGTGTGCTCCGCCACCGGGCGGAAGAGCAGGGCCGCTTCGCAGCCGCGGGGGAGCTCCTGGCGGGCGTCGCTCACGAGGTGAGCAACCCCCTCATGGCGATCGCTGCGCACGCCGAAAATCGACTCGCCGATCCCGGGGTCACGCCCGACCAGCGCGAAGAGATGCAGCAGGTGCTCCGCCAGGCACAGCGGGCCACGAAGCTGCTGCGTGGCCTGCTGCGGTTCGTCCGCGCCAGCGAGCGCCACGTGGCGAGCGTGAATCTGAACGACGTTGTGCGCAGCGCCCTCGACGTCGTGTCGTACCGCTTCGGGGTGGATGAGATCACCGTGGGCGGCCGGCTCGATCCCCACCTGCCGCCGGTGCGGGCCGATGCGATCCGACTCGAGCAGGTCGTCGTCAATCTCTTGTCGAACGCGATCGACGTGCTGCGTGCCGTCAAACCGCCCCGCCGGCTCACGGTGGACTCGTCGGTCGACCAGGGGGACGTCTGCGTCGCGGTCGCGGACAACGGTCCAGGGGTGGCGCCGGAGGTCGTGGACCGGTTGTTCCACCCGTTCGTCACGACGAAGGGCCACTGGGGGACGGGATTGGGGCTCTACATGTCGCGCCAGATCGCGCGCGAGGCTGGCGGCGACGTGACCCTCGTCCCGCAGCCGGATGGCGGGGGCGCCCGGTTCCTTCTGAGCCTGCCCTCAGCCGTGCGCCACGGCGCCACGCCCAAGGAGGTGGGCGCGCCCGCGGACGGCGGGGGGGGCGGGGGCGGCGGGGGGAGTGCGCCGCGCCAGGCACGGCTCGCCGGCGTGCGGGTTCTGATCGTGGACGACGAGGCGGCCATCCGCCGGCCCATGGCCAAGTTCCTGGGGCGGCGGGGCGCGCAGGTCTACGAAGCGGAGGACGGAGCCGGGGCCCTGGAATGGCTCCAGGGCCAGACGCCGGACGTGATCCTGGTCGACCTCCGGATGCCGCGGATGAGCGGGACCGAGCTGTTCGCCGCACTTGAGGCGGCACAACCGGAGCTTGCCGCGCGCGTCCTCTTCCTGTCCGGGGACGTCGCCCAGCTCGCGGAGCCCGGCAATACGCCGGTACCGCGGGAGCGCGTGTTGGTGAAGCCCGTGGAGCTGGCCGACCTGGAGGCGCGCGTCGCCGCCTTCCTCGCCGGGCGGGCGGCCCGCAAGGCCCCCTAGCTGGCCAGGACGGCGGGACGGCGATAGGATGGGGAAGGCATGCTGATCGTCGTCGTGCTGCTCGTCACCGTGCTCATCCGGTTCGCGATCGTGACCGCGGTCGTGTATCTCCTCCTGCCGGCCGGCCCGTCGTGCCCCCACTGCAAGGTCGAGATGGTGCCGATCCGCAACGGCTTCATCGATCGGCTGCTGCCCGTGCTGCAGCGCCGCTGGTGTCTCGAGTGCGGCTGGAACGGCGTGGTTCGCCGCGTCCGGCCCGCGCCCACGCGCACCGACGCGCCTCGTCCTATTCCTCGGTGATCAGGCGCGACGCGCGTTCGTAGAAGAAGTAATCCCACGCCCAGTTCAGCAGCACGAACAGCTTGTTGCGGAAGCCGATCAGCTGGACGATGTGCACGACGAGCCAGACCACCCAGGCGAGAAAGCCCTTGAAGGCCAGGCCGCGGACGTAGGCCACGGCGGCGTTGCGCCCGATCGTGGCGAGCGAGCCGGGGTCCCGGTACCGAAACGCCGCCGGCGGTGTCCCCCGTAGCGCTCGGGCGATGTTCGCGCTCGCCGTCTCGGCCATCTGAATCGCGACTGGTGCCATCATCGGCAGCGGCTGCCCGTCGGCCTCGAGGTATGCGGCGTCGCCGATCACGTACACCTCGGCGCGGCCGGGCAGCTGGAGCGTCGGCTCCACCACGACGCGTCCCTGTCGCGCGGTCGCGAGGCCCAGGCGACCCGCCAGCGACACCGCCTGCGCTCCGGCGGCCCAGATGAGCGTCCGTGCCGGGATGATTTCCCCGCCCTGGAGCGCGACGCGCGTACCGTCATAGTCCCGCACCGCTGCGCCGAAGCGCACCTCCACGTGCTTGCGCCACAGCGTCTCCTCGGCGGCGGCGCGCAGCCGCGGCGGCATCGCGGCGAGCAGCCGGTCGGTGGCCTCGAGCAGCAGTACGCGTACGTCCTTGATGTTGAGGCGCGGGTAGTCCTTCACCAGGACCAGCCGAATCAGCTCCGACAGCGCCCCCGCCATCTCGACGCCGGTGGGACCGCCGCCGACGATCACGAACGTGAGCAGCGCGCGGCGCTCGTCGGCGTCGGGCTCGAGCATCCCGCGCTCGAAGCAGCCCAACACGTGGTTCCGGATCGCCACCGCCTCCGCGGTGTCCTTGAGGCCGAACCCATGCTGCCGAATGCTCTCGATGCCGAAGTAGCTCGTCTCGCCGCCCGGGGCGAGGATCAAGTAGTCGTAGGAAATCGGGCCGTCGCTGGTGACCACGTGCTTGCTCGCGAGGTCGAGCCCGGTCATCTCCACCATCCGGAACTCGAAGTGCCGCTGTCCGCGCAGGATCGCCCGCACCGGCCGGGCGATGTTGTCCGGCTCCAAGCCGGCGGTGGCCACTTGGTACAGCAGTGGCTGGAACAGATGGTAGTTGTGCCGGTCGAGCAGCACGACGTCGACCGGCACGCGCTTGAGCGCCCGCGCGGCGCGCAACCCGCCGAACCCGGCGCCGACGACGACCACCGTGGGTCGCCCCGTGGCTGGTCGCGCCGCGGCGGGCGTGGGCTCGCGAAAAGCGGCGCTTGGCTGCGATGAAACGGTTACATCGCTGGTGCGCGCTTCGTGCATCGTGCCTCCTTCTTCATTCCAGCACGACTGCCGTCCCGTAGCACAACACCTCGGTCGCCGAGGCGCGGGCCGCGACTTCGGACGCGTCGAAGCTCATGCCCAGCACGGCGTTGGCGCCGACCTCGCGGGCGTGCTCGATCATCAAGTCATAAGCCGCCTGGCGGGTCTGCTCGCACATTTCGGTGTACGCGCCGATCCGCCCGCCGATGATGCTCTTCAACCCGCCCAGGATGCCTTGCGAGATGGTCGGCGCGCGCACGGTGATCCCGCGGACGACGCCCTTGTACTCGCGCACGCGGCGACCCTGGATGTCGAAGGTCGTCGAGACGATTAACGGTGTTGCGAACGCCATCGTGTACTCCTCGGTGAAGTGTGATCGCTCCGGCTTGCTTGGGCACCCGTCGGACAGGTATCATCTCCCCGTCCTTCCCTCTCGCCCGCGGAGCGTGGATGCACCGCCTGCTGATCCTGTCGCGCTCGCTTGTAGGCCAGAAGATGGTCATGGCCGTGAGCGGCGTCATCTTGTTCGCGTTCGTCGTGGGCCACCTGCTGGGCAATCTTAAGGTGTTCGAAGGGGCGGAGAAGTTCAACGCATATGCGGAGGGGTTGCGCACGGTGGGCGCGCCGTTCTTCGGGCGCAGCCAGCTCCTCTGGGTGGCGCGCCTGGTGCTGCTCGTGTCCCTCGCCGTCCACCTCTGGGCTGCCGTGGGCGTCACGCTCGCGAGCCGGCGGGCGCGTCCGGTGGACTACCGGTTCCTCGCGGCCACGGAAACCACCTACGCGGCCCGGACGATGCGCTGGGGCGGCGTGCTCATCCTCGTGTACGTCATCTACCACCTCCTCGATTTCACCTTCGGGCGGGTCAACCCGAGCTTCCAGCCCGGCAACGTCTATCACAACGTGGTGGCGAGCTTTCAGGTGTGGCCGGTGGCGGCGGCGTACGTGGCGGCGATGCTGGTACTGGGCCTGCACATCTACCACGGGGCGTGGAGCGCGCTGCAGACCTTGGGGTTGCACCGGCCGCCCACCGACCGCTGGCGTCGCGGGCTCGCGGGGGCGATCGCCGTCGTGATCGCGGCCGGCTACATCTCGATTCCGGCGGCGGTGCTCGCCGGGGTGCTGCGCTGACCGTGGAGCTGCACTCCGGCGTCCCCTCCGGACCGCTCGAGTCCAAGTGGACGCGGTACCGGTCCGAGATCCGGCTGGTCGCCCCCGCGAACAAGCCGAAGCATCATATCCTCGTCGTCGGCTCGGGGTTGGCGGGCGCCTCGGCGGCCGCCTCGCTCGCCGAGCTCGGCTACCACGTCTCCTGCTTCTGCTTCCAGGACTCGCCGCGGCGCGCGCATTCGATCGCCGCCCAGGGCGGGATCAACGCGGCCAAGAACTACCAGAACGACGGCGACTCCGTGTTCCGGCTGTTCTACGACACGCTGAAGGGCGGCGACTTCCGCGCGCGCGAGGCGAACGTGTATCGCCTGGCGGAGCTGAGCGTCAACATCATCGACCAGTGCGTCGCGCAGGGCGTCCCGTTCGCCCGGGAGTACGGGGGCCTCCTTGCGAACCGCTCGTTCGGCGGCGTGCAGGTGTCGCGCACCTTCTACGCCCGCGGCCAGACGGGCCAGCAGCTGCTGCTCGGTGCCTACCAGGCCCTCTCGCGGCAAGTGGCCCGCGGCAAGATCCGGATGTACCCGCGGCACGAAATGCTGGACCTGGTGGTGATCGGCGGCGCGGCTCGCGGCATCGTCGTGCGCGACCTCGTCAGCGGCAAGCTCGACGCGCACGTCGGCGACGCCGTGGTCCTCGCCACTGGCGGGTACAGCAACATCTACTACCTGTCGACCAACGCGAAGGGGTGCAACGTCACGGCGATCTGGCGCGCCCACAAGCGGGGTGCCGCGTTCGCGAACCCCTGCTTCACGCAGATCCACCCGACCTGCATCCCGCCGTCGGGGCACCATCAGGCGAAGCTCACGTTGATGAGCGAGTCCCTGCGCAACGACGGGCGCATCTGGGTGCCGACGCGTCCAGCCGACAGCCGGGGGCCGCACGAGATCCCCGAGGTAGAGCGTGACTATTACCTCGAGCGACTGTACCCGAGCTACGGCAACCTGGTGCCACGCGACGTCGCGTCGCGACGCACCAAGGACGTCTGCGACGAGGGGCGCGGCGTCGGGCCGGGAGGCCACGGCGTGTACCTCGATCTCCGCGACGCCATCGCGCGCGATGGCCGACGCGTGATCGCCGAGCGCTACGGTAACCTGTTCGAGATGTACGAGCGCATCACCGGAGAGGACCCCTACCAGGTCCCGATGCGGATCTATCCCGCGCCGCACTACACGATGGGCGGCCTGTGGGTGGACTACAACCTGATGAGCACCCTCCCGGGGCTGTTCGTGATCGGCGAAGCGAACTTCTCCGACCACGGTGCCAACCGCCTGGGCGCGAGCGCCCTGATGCAGGGGCTCGCCGACGGCTATTTTATCCTGCCCTACACCGTCGGCCACTATCTCGCGCAGGCGAAGCTCCCCGCCGCGGACCCGAGTCACGCCGCCGTCCGCCAGGTCGAACGGGACGTCGACGAACGGATCACACGTCTGCTCGCGGTGAACGGCCGGCGCAGCGTCGACCAGTTCCACCGCGAGCTGGGGCGCCGCATGTGGGACCGTTGCGGCATGTCGCGCAATGCCGCGGGGCTGCGCGACGCGGCGGCACAGGTGGCCGCCCTGCGCCAGGAGTTCTCGCAGGACGTCTATGTGGGCGGGACGAAGGGGGGGACCGGGGGGACCGGGGGGACCGACTTCAATCAGTCGCTCGAGCATGCGGGGCGGGTCGCCGACTTCCTCGAGTTCGCCGAGCTGATGTGCCACGACGCCCTGCAGCGCGAGGAGTCGTGCGGCTGCCACTTTCGCGAGGAGCATCAGACGCCGGAGGGCGAGGCCCAGCGCGACGACGAGCGGTTCAGCTACGTGGCGGCGTGGGAGTTCACCGGCGTGGGCAACCCCCCGGTCCTTCACCAGGAGCCGCTCGCTTTCGAAGTGGTGCACCCCTCGCAGCGGAGCTACAAGTAGTGCGCCTCACGCTGCATCTCTGGCGCCAGGCGGGCCCCACCGCCCCCGGACGGTTCGTGCGTTACGAGCTCGCGGACGTGAGCGGAGACATGTCCTTCCTCGAGGTGCTCGATCTCCTGAACGAGCAGCTCCTGGGGCGCCGCGCGGAGCCGGTCGCCTTCGACCACGACTGCCGCGAGGGGATCTGCGGGGCCTGCGGCATGGTGATCAACGGCCGGCCGCACGGCCCGCGCGCGGCCACCACGGCCTGTCAGCTCCATATGCGCCACTTCCCGGACGGCGCCGAGCTGTGGGTGGAGCCGTGGCGCGCGCGGGCGTTTCCCGTCGTCAAGGACCTCGTGGTGGACCGCAGCGCGCTCGATCGCGTGATCCAGGCCGGCGGGTTCATCACGGTGCGCGCCGGCAGCGCTCCCGAGGCCAACGCCATCGCTGTGGCGAAGCGTGCTGCCGACCGCGCCATGGACGCCGCGCAATGCATCGGATGCGGCGCGTGCGTCGCCGCCTGCCCCAATGCGTCCGCCATGCTGTTCGTGGCGGCGAAGGTGTCGCACCTCGGCCTCTTGCCGCAGGGCCAGCCGGAGCGCGCGCAACGCGTGCTGCGCATGGTCGAGGTGATGGAAGCGGAGGGGTTCGGTGCCTGCAGCAACCACGGCGAGTGCATGGCCGCGTGTCCCAAGGAGATCAGCATCGACTTCATCGCGAGGCTGAATCGAGATTACTTGAAGGCCGTCGTCAGCCATCACCCTTCAGCGGTCAGCGAGGACGTTGCTGAAAGCTGACAGCTGACAGCTGACAGCTACAGTTTCACCACCGCCATCGTCTCCTTCACCGCGTCCGCCGATTGCTTGAGGGCCGCACGCTCGTCCGGCGCCAGCTCGATCTCGACGATCTGCTCGAGCCCACGGCGTCCCAGCTTGCAGGGCACGCCCACGTACACCCCCGAGAGGCCGTACTCCCCCTCGAGCCACGCGGCGCAGGGCAGCAGGCGGTGCGTGTCCCGCACGATCGCCTCGACCATCTGGACGACCGCGGCGGACGGGGCGTAGAACGCCGAGCCCGTCTTCAGGTGCGCCACGATCTCGGCGCCTCCGTCCCGCGTGCGCTGCACGATGTGGTCGAGCGTCGGGCCGTCGAGCAGTTGTGCGACGGGAATGCCGGAGATGGTCGTGTGGGAGATCAGCGGTACCATGGTGTCGCCGTGCCCCCCGAGGACCATGGCCTGGATGTCCTCGACGGACACGTCCAGGGCGGCGGCGAGAAAGCTGCGGAACCGCGCCGTGTCGAGCACCCCGGCCATGCCGAACACCCGCTCTCGCGGGAACCCCGTCACCTGCTTCATCACCCAGCACATCACGTCGAGGGGGTTGGACACGACGACCACGATGGCCTGGGGACAGTGCTGCTTGACCTGCTGCGCCACGTCGCGGACGATGCCGACGTTGGTTCGGACCAGGTCGTCGCGGCTCATCCCCGGCTTGCGGGCGATGCCGGCGGTGACGACGACGATCTCGCTTCCGGCGGCGGCGCCGTAGTCGTTGGCACCCACCACACGCGTGTCGAACCCCTCGATCGGGCCGGCCTGCCACTGGTCGAGCGCTTTGCCCTGGGGCAGGCCTTCGACCACGTCCACCATCACCACCGTGCGGGCGAGCTGCTTCTCGGCGAGCCGCTGGGCGGCCGTCGCCCCCACGTTGCCCGCTCCGACGACGGTGATCCTGTTGAGCATGTGATCCTCACCCGCCCCGCGTGTGCATCTCCCGGTGCGGGTCGGCGCGCAGCCCGTCGACCTGGTACAAGGCGCCCCGGTCGGCGAGCGACAGCCGCTCTTCGGCGCCGCGGTCGGTACGGCCTTCCCAGGCGCCGGCGATCGTCGCGGCGAGCTCGCGATCCGTCGCCCCACGCCGCAACGGGTCCCGGAGATCGATACCCCGTGCGGCGTAGAGGCAGAGGAACCACGTGCCGTCGGCGGTGAGCCGGCTGCGGTCGCACGTTCCGCAGAAAGGGGCGGTGACCGAGGCGATGACGCCGAACACCGTGCCGTCCGGGAGCCGGAACCGCTCGGCGGGCGCCGCGGCGCGCGGCAGGGGCTCGATGGCGCCGTAGCGCCGGGCCAGCCGTCCCACGATCTCGCCCTGCGACACCACCTGCTCCCGCGACCAGCGGGTGGCCCCGCCTACGTCCATGTACTCGATGAAGCGGACCTCCACGCCGGCGCGGCGGCCGAACTCGATCAGGTCCACCAGCTCGTCATCGTTAAAGCCGCGGACCACGACCGTGTTGACCTTCACCGGGTCGAGCCCCGCGCCCCGCGCCGCCGCCACGCCCTCGAGAATGTCCGCGTGCTGCGTGCTACGGGAGAACGCGACGAGCCGGTCGGGCTGCAGCGTGTCGAGGCTCACTGTGACCCGGCCCAGCCCCGCGGCGCGCAGCGCGTGCGCCTGGTGCGCCAACAGCACGCCGTTGGTGGTGAGCGAGAGGTCCCTGATGCGCGCGTCGCGGTGCAACAGGGCCACGAGCGTCGACAGATCCTGACGCAGCAGCGGCTCGCCACCCGTGAGCCGCAGCTTCGTCACCCCCAGCCCCGCGAACACGCCCGCGAGTCGCGCGATCTCCTCGAACGTGAGGATCGACTCCCGCGGCAGCCAGACGTAGTCTGCTTCCGGCATGCAGTAGCGGCACCGCATGTTGCAGCGATCGGTGACCGAGATTCGGAGGCTCGCGAGGGACCGGGCGAGCGTGTCGCGGACTTCAGGCATGGGTCGGCCGGTCGGCCGGTTGGGCGGTGGGGTGGCCGGAGGGATCGACCCAGACCGCGGTCCCGTCCTCCCGCAGCTCCTTCTTCCAGACAGGCACCCGCTGCTTGACGGATTCGATCATGTGGCGGCACGCGGCGAACGCCTCGGCACGGTGCGGGGCGGTGATCGCGATACCGATGCTCGCCGCGCCCACCGGCACGAGCCCGACGCGGTGACGCACCGCGACCCGCGCAGCGGGCCAGCGCTCGTGCACTTCGGCGAGGATGCGCGTGAACTCCGCCTCGACCATCTCCTCGTAGCCCGAATACTCGATGCCGGTCACGCCGTGCTCGTCGGCCCCGTTGCGCACCGTGCCGAGGAACACGCACGTCCCGCCGCACCCCGGGGCCGCCGTCTCGGCGAGCAGGCGTTCCACGGATATGGCTTCGCGGGTGAGGAAGTTCATTCGACCACCCATTGACCCCGGGGCCTCGCCCCGGGATTTCCCCCCGCCAGCGGCGGCAACAGCGCCACTTCGTCGCCGTCCTGCACGGAGGCGTCCAGCTTCACATGCTTCGAGTTGACGGCGGCGAGAGGCCGCTCGGGCAGCGCCTCCCCGCCGGGGACGAGGGCGCGCACGCGGCGGATCACGTCGCCGACGGTAGCCGGAAGCGAGATGGCGAGCGCCGTCTCCTCCCGCCCGACCAGCTCCGCGTACCGCGCGAAGAAACGGACGCGCACGGTGCCCGGCGTTCCCACGTCCATGGTCCGGGGATAATAGCCCTCTTCACCCGCCGGTGGTACCGGTCGCCAGGCCCTGCCAGATTTTCGCTTGCTTCGCCGTTGGGCCCGTGCTGCGCGACAGCGCAAAGGTCGTAGCGGTCCGCTCCTGCACCTTGCTGTTGAGGGTGAGGGAGCGGCCGTCTCGTTCCACGGTCAGCGTGAGCGGCGCGCCGGCCTGGCCCTGGTAGCGGCGGCGGAACGCGACACTCCAGTCCTCATCGCTCGAGACCGCGACGTCGCCGATCTTGCTCAACACGTCACCGGGCAGCAGGCCGGCCGTCTCGGCGGAGCTGCCCGGCTCGACGATCTGGACGACCCACCGTCCCTGGCCCGAGAGCGCGCCGTTCACGCCGAGGAACGGCGTGCTCGTCGTCTGACGCGCCACGGCGATTCCGGCTTTCGGCAGCAGCGTCTCGTAGGGGAGCGGCTCGCGCCCATTGATGTAGCGCTGGTAGAACCCGTCCACATCCGGCATCCCCATCTCCCGCAGCAGGGCCAGCAACCCGTCGGTGGTGAAGCCCTTTCCTTTCTGATAGTAGCGGGCGTACAGGGCTCGCATCACGTCGTCGAGCCCGTGGGCGTTGTTGGTCGCGTCCCGGATGGAAATGTCGAGCAGCAAGCCGGTGAGGGCGCCCTTGGGGTAGTACAGCTGCGAGCTGTTCACGAACACTTCGTTGATCCACGTGGCGAGGCTGCCGTCCTCCTCGCTCCACGGTTCCGGCGCCGCTTCCACTTGATCGATGTCGTTCGAGGCGTTATGCAGGAACAGCTCCGGCGTCCACAAGCCAGCGCGGAGGTTCGTCAGGTCGGCGTAGTAGTCGGTCACGCCCTCCGACCACCACAACAGAGGCGTGTACTGCTCTCCCCGATAGTCGTACGGCCACATCGCCGCGGGGCGGATCCGCTTCACGTTCCACAGGTGGAAGTACTCGTGTGACATTAGCGGAACCATGAAGTCGCCAAGGGTCCCCGCCATGTCCGCGAACGCCCCCGCGGGCATGATGTCGTACTGCGACGCGCTGTGCTCGAGCCCGCCGCCGAAGTTGATCGGCTGGTGGATGACGTTGAGGAAGACGGTGTAATTGTCGTACGGTGGCCCGCCCATGAGCCGGTCCTCGCTCTGCGCGATCTTCTCGAGATTGGCGCGCATGTTGCGCCCCACGGCGGAGGTGTAATCCTCCGCCGGCCACACGGCGATGCGGATCCACTTGCCTTCGACCTTGAGCGAGTCCAGGCTGTGCGTCCCGACGAACGTCTCTGCGTCTGCCAGCTCGTGATAATCGGCCGCCGTGTACGGCCCTGCCCCGGACCCTCTGAGCGCGGTGGTGACCTGCCAGCCAGCGGGGAGCGCGAAGCGCACCTCGGCGGGCCGGTCGAGCCTGCCGGGCTCGAAGAGAAACAGGTTCGTCCCGAGGAACTGGCCGAAGCCGGGGATGAGACGCGCGATCGAGAGGTCGATGGTGTCGGCGAGATAGTCGAACGCGACGGTCACGCGCTCCTGATGGCCGGTCGCGATCCGCCACGTCTCCTTGTCGGCGCGATCCCAGAACAACGGCTGTCCTCGGGCGGCGGTCGCGCCGAAGTGGCGCACGTAGCGCGCGTAGTTCTGGATCTCGTAGTTGCCGGGACTCCACGCGGGCAACGCCACGTACAGTGTGTCCTTGCCCCCGGTCGGGAAGTCGGCCTTCACGTGGAACAGGTGCGCGCTCGCCGACGCGACCGATACTTCGTACCGCACCGCCTGCGCCGTCGCAGCGCGCGACACCAGTGCCAGGGCGGCGGCGACCAGCGCAGGCCCCTCGCGCACCAAAACCATGGGTGATCTCCTGATAAAGCGCGCGGCCCCGACGGAACCGCCGGAGCCGCATGTTGTTAGTGCGCCAGGGTGGGCGCGGGCTACGAGCTCACGCGTTCGCTCGCGTCCGCCACCATGGCGCGCAACTCCTTGCTGGGCTTGAAGACAGGCACTGGACGCGCTGCCACCTCCACCGGGTCGCCGGTGCGGGGATTGCGCGCCATGCGGGTCTTGCGCTGACGGATCTTGAACGTTCCAAACCCGCGTACCTCAATGTTATGCTGCTCAGATAGCGCGGCTTTCACGGCATCCAGGAAGGAATCGACGACGCGGGCGCAGTCCTTCTTCGAAATCAGGGGACCGGCGGTGCGGGCGATTTGTGCGGTGACCTTCTCGACGAGATCAGCCTTCGTCATCCGTCCCCCTGCGATGCAACCCTTGGGTGCAAAGCCGGGGGCCAACATACGAGCTTACCTATTGAGTGTCAAGGGCTTGGAGGAACTGTTGAAAATGTCCCCGCGCGTCATGTGGACCGGGTGACGCTTCCGGGTGATACTGCACGGCGAAGATCGGATACTCGCGGTGGCGCACCCCTTCGACGGTGCCGTCATTGAGGTTCAAGTGAGTGACCTGGAGCGGGCTCGAGCCGGGAACGCCCTCGGCGTCGCCACGCAGCGCGAAACCGTGGTTCTGTGACGTGATAAGTACTTGTCCTGTAGCGAGATCGCGCACCGGGTGGTTGCCCCCGCGATGGCCGTAGGGGAGTTTGACGGTCTCCCCGCCGAGCGCGAGCCCCAGCAGCTGGTGTCCGAGGCAAATCCCGAAGATGGGGATCGAGCCGTCGGCGAGCTCGCGGATAGCCCCGATGGCGTAGCTCACCGCGGCCGGGTCGCCGGGGCCGTTCGAGAGGAAGACGCCGTCGGGCTCGAGCTCCCGCACGCGCGCCGCCGGAGTCTCCGCCGGGACCACCGTCACCCGACAGTCGTGCTGCAAGAACAACCGCAGGATGTTGCGCTTCATGCCGTAGTCGTACGCGACGACGTGGTAGCGCGCATCGGGCGACCCGGTGACGAACTCCCGCTTGGTCGTCGCGCAGCTCGCGAGGTCGAGGCCGTTCATCGACGGGCTCGCGGCGAGCGCGGCCCGGATCTCGTCTGTGGGTTGGTCGCCCGGCGCGGCGACGCCGCGCATCGCGCCCTTGGAGCGGATGTGTCGTGTCAGCTGGCGTGTGTCCACGTCGGTGACGATGGGCACGTGGGCGCCCGCGAGCCACTCCGCCAGGGGCCCGGTGGCGCGCCAGTTGGAAGGCTTGAGCGAGAGCTCCCGCACGACGACGCCGGCGACGCGCGGCTGATCGGACTCGACGTCCTCGGGGTTGATGCCGTAGTTCCCGATCATCGGTGCCGTCATCACGACGAGCTGGCCGAGGTAGGAGGGATCAGTGAAGACTTCCTGGTAGCCCGACAGGTTCGTCGTGAACACCACCTCGGCGTACGCGGGCTCGAAGGGGAAGGGCGCGGTGCCGGCGAACCAGGCGCCGTCCTCGAGCAGCACGTAGGCCGGGCGCGGACTAGGGATGGCTCGTCGGAGTCGGAGAGTTCGCCGGCTGCGGCGCGGTCTGGAGCGGCAGCGGCGCCGGTTGGACGGGCGGCGCTGGGACGGCGCCCTGCAGCACCGAGCGCGGGGCGCCGCTTTGCGAGGACATGATCGCGAGCGTGAGCGCGAGGAACAGGAAGAGCCCTGCGCACCACCACGTGACCTTGGTGAGGAGGGTGACCGCTTGCCGGCCGCCCATGAACATGTCCGTCCCCGCTCCGCCGCCCAGCGACGCTAGCCCGCCTCCCTGGCCCGCCTGGAGCAGCACGGCGGCGGCGAGGACGATGGCATCGGCGAGCAGCAGGATCAACAGGAAGGTGTACATCGCGTGGAGGAAGCTACTTAATCGGCGGGCGTCTGCACAAGTTGCGCCCATGCCTCGGGATCGAGCGAGGCCCCGCCCACTAGGACGCCGTCCAGCTCCCGCTCGGCCAGGAGCTCCGCGATGTTCTTCAGGTTCACGCTGCCCCCGTACAGGACCCGGACCCGGGAGGCCCCGCGGCCGCGCAGCCAGCCGCGGATCTCTCGATGCACCGCGCCCGCGTCCTGCGGCGTCGCGTTCCGCCCCGTCCCGATCGCCCAGACCGGCTCGTAGGCGATGATCACGCGGGCGAGCGCCGCACCGTCGAGGCCGCCCACGGCGCCCGCGAGCTGCCGGTTCACGACCGCGAGCGTGTGACCCGCCTCGCGCTCGGCGAGCGTTTCCCCCACGCACAGGACGGGGACCAGGCCCGCGGCGAACGCGGCTGCCACCTTCTTCTTCGTGTCCTCATCGGTTTCACCGAAGAGGTGGCGCCGCTCCGAGTGCCCGACCAGGGTGGCTCGGGCGCCGGCCTGCACCGCGAGCGGAGCGGACACCGCCCCGGTGAAGGCGCCCTTCGGCTCCCAGTGGATGTCCTGGGCGCCGACCAGCAGGTCGGGCCGCTCGCGCGCCGCCTGGGCCGCCGCCTCGAGCGATACCGCGGGCGGGAAGAACCAGGCTTCGCGACCCTCGTGACGGTTGTAGCGCGACCGGAAGCTCTTGAAGTACGCTCGAGCGTCGTCGGGCCCGAGGTGCATCTTCCAATTGGCGGCGAAGAGGAGCCCCCTCACGCGGCGTCGAGTGCGGCGACGCCGGGGAGCGTCTTCCCCTCCAGAAACTCGAGCGAGGCCCCGCCGCCCGTGGAGACGTGGGTGAATTTGTCTTCGAGGCCGCGCACCGCGGCGGCCGAATCACCCCCGCCCACCACGGTGACCACCCCTCGCTTTCCCGCCTCGATCATGGCCTCGGCGACGGCGCGGGTACCCTGGTCGAAGGGCGGCGTCTCGAACACCCCCATCGGCCCGTTCCAGAACACTGTCTTGGCGCGGAGGATGTACGCCCGGAACTCGAGACGCGTCGTCTGATCGATATCGAACATGGCGCAGTCGGTGGGAATGCGGTCGGAGGGGACCTCGCGCCGCTGGGCCGCGCGCGCCAGGCTCGGGGCAACCACGGCGCCGCGCGGGAGAATCAGCTTCGCGCCCCCCCGGGCGATCACGGCCTTCGCGAGGTCCATCTTGTCGCGCTCGACCAGCGATTGGCCGACCGGGAAATCGACCGCCAAGAAAAACGTGCTCGCCATCGCGCCGCCGACCAGGATCTGATCCACGCGCGGCAGCAGCGCCTCGATCACGTCGATCTTGCCCGAGATCTTGGCCCCGCCGAGCACCGCCACGAAGGGCCGCTTGGGTTGCTGCAAGGCGTCCCCCAAGTAGCGGAGCTCGCGCTCCATGAGGAAGCCGGCCACGGCGGGCTTGAGCAGGTGCGCCACCGCTTCCGTCGAGGCGTGGGCGCGGTGCGCCGTGCCGAAAGCGTCGTTGACGTAGAAGTCGCCGAGCGCCGCGAACGTGCGGGCGAGCTCCGGATCGTTCGTTTCCTCACCCGGCCAGAAGCGGACGTTCTCGACCAGCGCCACGCCGCCCCGCGGCAGGCGGCGCGTGGCGGCGACGCCCGCGACCGGATCGGCGATGAACTCCACGGGCGTGCCGAGCAGCGTTTCGAGAGGCCGGATGACCTGCTGCAGCGAGAGTGCCGGGTCCGGGCCGCGCTTGGGGCGGCCTAAGTGCGACAACAGGACGACCCGCGCGCCCTTCTCGCGCAGATACTTGATGGTCGGGAGGGCGGCGCGGATGCGGGTGTCGGCGGCGACGCCGCCACCCTCGGCGAGCGGCACGTTGAAGTCGACCCGCACCAGCGCCCGCCTGCCCTCCAGCGCATCCGGGGGAAGATCCCCCAGGCTGCGCGCGCTCACCGTTGGGCGGCGAGATAAGCGAGCAGATCAAAGCAGCGCGCGGAATACCCCATCTCGTTGTCGTACCACGACGATACGTGCACCAGCGTGCGGTCGATCACGTTCGTCGAGAGCGAGTCCACCACGCTCGAGTACAGGCTCCCGATGTAGTCGACGGACACGAGCGGCTCGTCGCTCACCTCGAGGATGCCCTTCAGCGCGCCCTGCGCCGCCTGCTTGAAGGCCGCGTTGACTTCCGCCACCGTGGTCGGTTTCTCGACGACGGCGGTGAGATCCACGAGGGAAACGTCGGGCGTGGGCACCCGCAGGGCGATGCCGTCGATCTTCCCCTTCACTTCGGGGATCACGAGGCTCGTGGCCTTGGCGGCGCCGGTCGTGGTCGGGATGATGCTCAACGCGGCCGCGCGCGCGCGCCGCAGGTCCTTGTGGGGCAGGTCGAGGATCTGCTGATCGTTGGTGTAGCTGTGAACCGTGGTCATGAAGCCCTGCCGAAACCCCCAGTTGTCCATGACGACCTTCACCACCGGCACAAGGCAGTTCGTCGTGCACGAAGCGTTCGAGAGGATGTGATGCTTCGCGGGGTCGTACTTCGTGTGGTTCACGCCCATCACGATCGTGATGTCCTCGCCCTTGGCCGGCGCGGAGATGACGACTTTCTTCGCTCCTGCGGCGAGGTGCTTGCAGGCCGACTCGCGGTCGGTGAAGCGGCCGGTGCTCTCGAGCACGAGGTCGACACCGAGCTCGCGCCACGGCAGCTTCTCCGGCTCCTTGATGGCGGTGACCCGGATCGGCCGCCCGTTCACGACCAAGCCATCGTCCCGGACCTCCACCGTGCCGGGGAAGCGGCCATGCACCGAGTCGTACTTGAGGAGGTGGGCCAGCGTGGGGGGGTCGGTGATGTCGTTCACGGCCGCGAATTCCACCACGCTCTGCTTCATCATGACCGCGGCGCGCAGCACGTTCCTGCCGATGCGACCGAACCCGTTGATCCCAACCCGTACCGCCATGCGTGTCTCCTTTATGAGAGGAAGTCCGGAATGATGGCCCGCCCGAACGTGACGGCGACGATGGCCCGCGCGCCCGCGGCCTCCAAGGCGAGGGCGGCCGCCGCCAGCGTCGCACCCGTCGTGAAGACGTCGTCCACGAGAACGAGCGTGGAAGTGCGAAGTGGGAACGCGGAACCGTTCCGCGTTCCCCCTTCCGCGTTCCGCGCTTCAAAGGCCCCCGCCACGTTCGCTAGCCGCGCGGCCGGTGTCAACGTGGTCTGGGTCGCGGTCTCCCGCGTCCGGACGAGCAGATCGCACACGGGGTACTGCCAGCGCCGCGCCAGCGCGTGAGCGAGCAACGCGCTCTGGTTGTAGCCGCGGATGCGCAAGCGCCGCGCTCCGAGCGGCACGGGCACGAGGGCCGCCCCCGCCCTGGGGAGGGGGAGGGGGAGGGGGAGGGGGAGGGTCGGACGCAGGCGCGCCACCGCCGCGGCGAGGTCTGCGGCGATTCGGGGCAGGCCGCCGTACTTGAGGGCGTGCACCGCGCGGCGCGCAGCCCCGTCGAGCCAGACGGCCGAGCGCACCTGCCGCAGGGCGGCGGGCCAGTCGCGGCAGACGCGACAGCGCCCGAACAGCGGCTCAGGCTGCCCGCAGCGCTCGCACCAGGGCGGTACGACGGGCCGCCAGCGGTGGCGGCACAGCGGGCAGACGAAATCGCGGGAGCGCTCGAGCGGCAGCAGGGCGTGACACAGCACGCACTCGGCTGGGAACAGCAGCTGCTCGAGTGCGCTAAGCACGGAGCGCGCGCGCGAGCGCGGCGCCCATCACCTCCTTCGGCGCCTGCGTCTCCGGAAAGAAACGCGCGAAGGCCGCGACGCCTTGCTGCAGCAGCATCTCGCGCCCGTCCCGCGCCGCGACCCCCGCGTCCCGCAGGGCGCGCACCCAACGGGTTTCTCCCGGGGCGTACACCAGATCCAACGCGGCGCGCAGCCGCTGCGCCTTGGCGGGATCGAGCGGCAGCGGGTCGGCGTCCTTGAGGCCGAGGGGCGTGGCGTTGATGGCGACCTCGGGGAGCAGGGCCCCGTGGGCGGCCTGCGCCCGGGCCCCGCGGCTCGTCGCCCACTCTGCGAAAGCCCCCGCACGCGCCGCGTCACGCGACAGCACGTGGAGCTCGGCGCGCGCCTGGGCGGCGGCCACCGCCACGGCGCGCGCCGCGCCGCCCGTGCCGATCAGCAGCCAGCGATCGGCGCCATCGGCGCCGAGCTGCTTGAGCGACGCGAGGACGCCCGCCACGTCGGTGTTGTCTCCCACCAGCGCTCCTTGCTCGGTCCAGAACGTATTGCAGGCGCCGACGCGGGCGCACAGATCCGTTTTCCGCGCGAGGCATCGTTCCGCTGCCTCCTTGTGCGGCAGCGTGACGTTCCCCGCCCCGCCCACGGCGGCACAGGCCGACAGCAGCCCCGGCAGCGCGGCCCCGGAGCACCGCAGCGCGACGTACACGGCGTCGAGCCCGAGGGCCCGGAACGCGGCGTTGTGCATCGCGGGGGAGAGCGAGTGCTCGACGGGGTCCCCGAGCACCGCCAACAGACGGGTCTTAGCGCTGATCTCCACGGCCGGCTTCTGTGACGATCCGATCCACCGCCGCGGCGACGAGCGTCGTCAGCTCGGCGCAGGTATCGCGGTACACCGCGAGGTCACCGCCGAAGGGATCGCTGACCTCGGCCGCGTCGCCGCCGCGGCCGGCGTACTCCCCGAGCACGAACACGCGTCCCTCGCCGCCCAGCTCATCCACCCGAGCGCGGTGGTGGCGCGCCATGGTCAGGATGAGATCGGACTGCTCGACCAGATCACGGGTGAGCAGACGGGCACGATGGGCGGAGAGATCGAGCCCCTGCTCCAGGCCGACGAGGTAGGCGCCCTCCGACACGGGAGCGCCGTCCCACGCCCCGGTGCCGGCCGAGGATACCTCGATGCCCTCGGCACCGCGCTCGCCGAGGGCGCGCTGCATCAGGGCGGCCGCGAGCGGGCTGCGGCAGATGTTGCCGGTGCACACGAGCAGGATTTTCTTCATCGGGTCATGGCGCGAGCCGCCCCACCGCGCGCCGCAGCTGTGCCACCGTCAGGGCACCCTCCCGGACCAGGCGCGGGGCCGGTCGCGTGCAGTCAACCACGGTAGACGGAGGGGAGTTCCCCAGCACCCCGCCGTCCAAGACCAGCAGCACGCCGGCGGTGACCGCTGGCGCGAAGTCGCGCACGATCGCCGCCGCGCCCGGCGCCGGCGGCATGCCGGGACGGTTGGCCGATGTGGAGGTGAGCGGCTCGCCCAGCGCGGCCACGAGCCGCGCCGTGCCGCGATGGGACGTCCACCGCACCGCGATGCCGCCCTCGGGCCCGCGCAGCTGGTCGGGCAGCCGTCCTCCGCCTCCAGGCAGCACCAGGGTGAGCGGGCCGGGCCAGAAGACGCGCGCCAGGGCGTGCGCCGCTTCGCTGAAGGCGAGTCCCTGCGCCTCCGCCATGGCGCGGTCGCTCACCAGCAAGAGGAACGGCTTGTCGGAGCGCCGGCCTTTGAGCTGGGCGAGGGCCTGCACGTCGGGGAGCACGGCGCGCGACCCGAAGCCGTACACGGTCTCGGTCGGGTAGGCGATCAGCCCGGCGGCGCGGAGATGCGACACGATGGCAGGGAGCGCGGCGTCGATCTCTCCCTCCCGCGCGAACGGCACCGGGTTCACGAGAGCTCACGCGCCAGCGCCTCGGCGATCCGGAAGTCGTCGCTCGTGGTGACCTTCACGTTGTGCGCCGAGTCGGCCACTACTTCGAGCGGGAAGCCGGCCCGCTCGCACAGCTCCGCGTCGTCGGTCGGGGGCGGGTCGCCGTTCGTGAGCTGTGCATAGGCGCGCTCGAGCATCGGGCGGGGGAAGCCCTGCGGCGTCTGCGCCCGCCAGAGGCGCTCTCGCGGGACGGTTCTTACGAGACGATTTCCCTCAATGACTTCCTTCAGCGTGTCGCTCAGGGGCACCGCGGCGACGGCGCCCACGCCCGCCCGCGCGCGGGCGATGACCTCGTCGATCGTCTCACGGCCGACGAACGGGCGCGCGGCGTCGTGCACCAACACGACGCGCGCGTCGCTTCCCAGTACCGCGAGCGCCGCCCGCACCGAGTCGCTGCGCGTGGCGCCGCCCGTCACGAGCGCAAGCCGCTCGCCACGTAGCTTGCCGAGCCAGTCGGGCGGCCGCTCGGCGAATCCGGCGGGGAGCGCCACCACCACCTGGCCGACATCGGGATGCGACGTGAAAGGCCGCAGCGCGCGCAGCAGCATCGGGACGCCGAAAATGGAGCGGAACTGCTTCGGTTCACCGGGGCCGGCGCGCACGCTGGCGCCGGCGGCGACCACGATCACCCCGACGTCAGGCGGCGAGCCGACGGGCGAGCTCACCGATCCCTGCCATGCCCACGATCTCCATCCCCTCGGCGGCGACCCGCGAACGTGCCGAGACGAACGCCCGCCGGAAGCCCTGGCGCGCCGCCTCCAGCAACCGCCGCTCCACCGCGGCCACGGGACGGATCTCCCCGCCCAGACCGACCTCGCCCAGAAACAGCGCGTCCGCCGGGACCGGGCGGTCCCGCACGCTCGAGACCAGCGCCGCCATGACCGCGAGGTCGGTCGACGGCTCGATCAGCCGCACGCCGCCCGTCACGTTGACGAACACGTCCAGGTTGCCGAACGGCAGGTCACCGCGCCGCTCCAGCACGGCGAGCAACAGGGCCAGGCGCCGGTGGTCGAGGCCCGTCGCCACCCGCTGCGGCGTGCCGAACCCAGCCTTGGTCGCGAGCGCCTGGATCTCGACCAGCATCGGGCGCGTACCCTCCATCAGCGCCGTCACTGCCGATCCCGAGACGCCGGTGACGCGGGCCCCCAGGAATGCCGCCGCGGGGTCGGGCACGGGCTCGAGGCCGGCGCCCGTCATGCGGAACACCCCCACCTCGTCCACGGAGCCGAAGCGATTCTTCACCGCGCGCAGGATGCGATGGTCGAGGCTGCTCTCGCCCTCGAAGTAGAGGACGGTGTCCACGATGTGCTCGAGAGTGCGCGGCCCCGCGATCCCGCCGCCCTTGGTGACGTGACCCACGAGCAGCACCGCGGGCCCGGACTCCTTCGCGAACCGCATGAGTCGCGCGGCACATTCGCGCACCTGGCCGACGTTGCCGGGCGCACCCTCGAGCGCCTCCGTGTAGCTCGTCTGGATCGAGTCCACGAACAGCACGCGGGCACCCACGGCGGTGGCGTGGTGAACGATCGCTTCGAGCCGCGTCTCGCCGAGCACGGTGACGCGACCGGCGTCGTCCGCCCCCCCCAGGCGGTCGGCCCGCAGGCGGATCTGCTCGGGCGACTCCTCGCCCGAGACGTACAGCGTGGGGACGCCCGCGGCCTCGAGCCGGGCGGCGCACTGCAGCAGCAGGGTGGATTTCCCGATCCCCGGCTCGCCGCCCACCAGCACGACCGAGCCGGGGACGATTCCTCCACCCAAAACGAAGTCAAACTCGGGCAGGCCGGTGCGCCACCGTACCCCGCCGCCCCCCACCACGTCGGACAGGCGGACGGGCGGACGGGCGGTCAGCGCGTCCGACCGCCTGGCCGCCCGACCGCCCGCCCGCCCAATCGGCTCTTCCACCAAGGTGTTCCACGCGCCGCAGCCTTCGCAGCGCCCCGCCCATTTCGGCTGCTCGGCGCCGCACTCACCGCACCGGAACACGGAGCGGGCTTTAGCCGCCACGGCGCGGCTCGGAGGGGGGGGGGGCTTCCCGCGGTGAATAGTTGTCGAAGCGGGTGTACTCTTTTTTGAAGAACAACTTCACGGTCCCGGTAGGGCCGTTGCGCTGCTTCCCGACCGACAGCTCCGCCAGCCCCTCGATGCTTTCATTGGTCTTCGGATCCACGGGGCCGTCGTAGAACTCCTGGCGGAAGATGAAGCAGACGACATCGGCGTCCTGCTCGATCGCCCCGGACTCGCGCAGGTCGGAGAGCTGCGGGCGCCGGTGCTCCCCGCCGCGCTGCTCGGGGGCCCGCGACAGCTGCGACAGCGCTACCACGGGGATGTCGAGCTCTTTGGCGAGCGCCTTGAGGCCGCGCGAGATGTAGGAGATCTCCTGCTGGCGGCTCTCCGCGTCAGTGGGGCCCTGCATCAGCTGCAGGTAGTCGACCACGATCATGGCGATGTTGTGCTCCGCCTTGAGCCGCCGGGCCTTGGAGCGCATCGCCAGCGGCGTGATGGCGGCGGAGTCGTCGATCCAGATCGGCGCGGTGCCGAGCAACCCGGCGGCGCGGGCCAGCTTGGGGTAGTCGTCGTCCCGCAGCTGCCCGCGACGCAGGCGCTGCGCGTCCACCAGGCCTTCGGAGCACAGCAGCCGCTGCACCAGCTGATCCTTCGACATCTCGAGCGAGAAGATCCCCACCCCCACGCCGTGCTCGATGGCGGCGTGCTGCACCACGTTCAGGATGAACGCCGTCTTCCCCATCGACGGCCGCGCCGCCAGGATGACGAGGTCCGCCTTCTGGAACCCCGCCGTCAGGCGGTCCAGGTCGGTGAAGCCGCTGGGGACTCCGGTCACCGCCCCGTGGCCGCTCTGGAGCTGTTCGATCCGCTCCATCGTCGGCCAGATGAGCTCCTTGAGGCGGATGAATTCCTCGGTGCGCCGCAGCTGCGCGACCTGGAAGATCCGGTGCTCGGCGTTGTCCAACACTTCGCCGGGCAGGCCCCGTCCCTCGTAGGCCTCTTGGGCGATCGCCGTGGCCGCCTCGATCAGTCGGCGCAGCAGCGCCTTGTCGCGTACGATGCGGGCGTGGTACTCGATGTTCGCGGCGGTCGGCACGACGTCGATCAGCGAGCCCAGATATTCCATGCCGCCGGCGCGATCCAGGTCGCCGCGTTTGCCCAGCTCCTCGCGCAGGGTGACCGGATCGATCACGTCGCCGCGCTCGGTCAGGGCCGTCATCGCTCGGTACAGCAGGCGGTGGCCCTCGCGGTAGAACATCGTGTCGTCGAGCAGCTCGGCGGCCTTGAGGGCCGCGTCCTGGTCGAGCAGCATGGCGCCGAGCACCGCTTGCTCGGCCTCGTTGCTCCACGGGGCCTGGCGGCCCGCGTACTCGCGCTCAGTCGAGGAGGCGGCGGGCGATACGGACGTCATCCCAGGTCGGTCGCTTCCAGTTGGGGTTCCGCAGCAGGGCGGCTGGATGATAGGTAACGATGACGGGAGTCCCGCGGAACCGGTGCACCTGGTTGCGCAGCGACGCGAGGGACTGCTTCGTGTCGAGCAAGGTCTGCGCTGCCGTGCCTCCCATCGCGAGGATCACCTTCGGCTTGAGGAGGTCGAGCTGGCGGTGCAGGTATGGCAGGCAGGACGCGATCTCGTCGTACTGCGGCTGGCGGTTCTCGGGGGGCCGGCACTTCACGACGTTGCAGATGAAGACCCGCTGCCGCGGCAGCTCGATCGCGGCGAGAATCTTGTCCAGCAGCTCGCCCGCCCGTCCGACGAACGGCCGGCCCGTTTCGTCTTCCACCCGTCCGGGTCCTTCACCCACCACCACGAGCCGTGCGTCGTCCGGTCCCTCGCCGGGGACGGTGTGCGTGCGGCCTTCGCACAAGCGGCACTTCGTGCACGTCGCGACCAGGGAAGCGAGCGCCTGGAGCGAGCCAGCTTGGGATACCGGGTCGGCGGTGAAGAGATCGCCGGAGGGGGGATCGTAGGAGATGCCCGGGGGCGGTAAATCGGCGGTAGGGCGGTCCGGCGGTTGGGCGGTCGGTAGGGGGGCCTGCACGCTGGCGCTTTCGACCGCCAGACCGCCTGGCCGCCTGACCGCCCCATCCGGCCGCACGGGTGCAGGGTCGCGAATCACCACGTCCCCGCCGAGCAGTCGCTGCTGTTCCAGGTATTCCCGCGCCAGAGCTCGCCCGTCGCTCACGACAGCGTTTGCTCCACCTCGTCGAGGATTCGTTCCGCCACGTCCCGTTTCGACAAGAGCGGCAGCTCTGCGGCCGCGCCGCTCTTCCGCACGATCGTCACGCGATTGGTGGCGACCTCGAACCCCGCGCCGGGCTCGAGCGCGTCGTTCAAGATGACCAAATCGAGCGCCTTATCTTGCAGCTTCCGGCGCGCCTGCGCAACGCCGTCGCCGCCGGCGGCGAGGGCGAACCCCACCACCACGCAGCGCGGCGGTCGCTCGAGGGAGCCCAGGATGTCGGGGGTGGCCTCGAGCTTCACGGTGAGGTCGCCGGCGGCGCGCTCGCGCTTGGTCGCGGCGGGTGCGGCGGGCCGGTAGTCGGCCGGTGCCGCGGCCATGAGGAGGACGTCGGCCCGACCGACGAGCGCCTGCACGGCGCGCTGCATCTCGGCCGTGGTCTCGACGCGATGCGCCGTAGCGCCGGCGGGGATGGGCAGCTCGGTCGGGCCGGCGACAAGCACCACCTCCGCTCCGCGCGCCAGGGCCGCTTCCGCGAGGGCGTACCCCATGCGCCCGCTCGACGGATTGGTGATCACGCGCACGGGATCGAGATGTTCCCGCGTCGGGCCCGCCGTCACGAGGACCGTCTTGCCCCTGAGCCGGCTCTCCGGCGCGAGCAGGCGTACGGCCGCGGCGAGGATGGTCTCGGGCTCGCTCATGCGGCCAGGGAGCTCGCTCGGCCCTTCGGCGAGAGCGCCGCTGTCGGGCCCCACGAAGTGCCAGCCGCGCTCCGCCAGGGTCTCGAGGTTCGCGCGCGTGGCGGGATGGGCGTACATCGCGTCGTTCATCGCCGGCGCGCACAACACCGGGCCGCCGCGTGCGAGGAGCAGCGTGGTGAGCAGATCGTCCGCCATGCCCTGCGCCGCGCGGGCCAGCAGCTGGGCTGTGGCGGGCGCCACGATCACGAGATCGGCCTGCTTCGCGAGCTCGATGTGCGCGAGCGGCCGGCCGCGCTCCCACAGGGAGTTCGCCACCGGGCGCCCCGTCAGCGCTTCGAACGTCAGCGGCCGCACGAACTCGGCCGCCGCCGCCGTGAGGACGACGTCCAGCTGCGCGCCGCTCTGGGTGAGCCGCCGCGCGAGGGTGCAGCTCTTGTAACAGGCGATCCCGCCCGACACGCCGAGCACGACGTGCCGGCCCGCGAGGGCCATCAGCCGTCCTGGCGCCGCCGCCGGACCAGCCGGTACTTGAGGCGAGCCGCCACGAGCTCTTCCATGGCGCGCGTCGTCAGCTTTTTCTCGAGATCGACCGAGCGGTCGCGCGGGAAGTCGTTCACGAAGCGGGCGAACTTCGCCGCCACCAGCACGCCGAGATACTTGTTCCCGGTCTGAGCGGCGACTTCGACGGGGGTCACAATGCGCATCACTGCACCTCGTTGGTGGTCTTCCGTACCAGGCTCTTCGCCTGCGTCTCCAAGGCTTCGGACAAACGCTTCAGCTGCTCGTGCAAGTCGACTCTCCTCGCCGTCCGAGAGGCCTCGACATCGATGATCCTTCCCACTTCGGAGACGGCTTTCGGAAGCCGTCTGTTGACGATGATGTAGTCGTACTCTGTCGCCGCCCTGAGCTCCTCGACGGCCCGCCGCAACCGCAGCGACAGCGAGTCCGCGGATTCGCTGCGCCTCCGCTTGAGGCGCTGGATCAAGGCGCGCGGGCTCGGCGGCAACACGAAAATGCTGACGCTCTGCGGCGGTGGATACGCCCGACGGATGGCTCGGGCGCCCTCGATCTCGATGTCCAGCAGCACGTGGCGGCCGGCGTCGTGGATTCGCTTCACCTCGCTCTTCAAAGTCCCGTACCAGGCCCCGGCGTATTGGGCACACTCGAGGAAGTCGCCGCGCTCTCGCAGCCGCTCGAACTTCTCCCGGGGCATGAAGTAGTAGGCCTTGCCGTCCTTCTCCCCCCGTCGTGCCGGGCGCGTCGTCGCCGACACCGACACGCCGACGTCCTTGCGAACCGAGATGAGCCTGTGGGCGATCGTCGTCTTCCCGGCCCCCGACGGCGCCGACAGGACGACGACGAGCGGCGTCACTCCAGGTTCTCGAGCTGCTCCCGGAATTTCTCGAGCTCGCCTTTCATCGCGATCACCGTCTGGGTGATCGCGGCGTCGTTCGCCTTGGAGCCGATCGTGTTCACCTCGCGCAGCAGCTCCTGCGCGAGGAAGCCCAACTGCTTCCCGACCCGTCCGTCGCTCCGCAACGCCTCCCGGCACGCCGCGAGGTGCGTGCGCAGTCGCACCAACTCCTCGGTGATGTCGACCCGGTCGGCGAGCAGCGCGATCTCGACGGCGAGGCGCTGCTCGTCCACTTGGATGCCGGCGGCGAGCTCGGTCACCGCCTTCTTGAGCCGGGTGTACTCCCCCGCCAGCCGCGCCGGTGCGCGGGTCTCCACCGTGCCGGCCCCCTGCTCGATCGCCTCGAGCCGCGCCATCAGGTCGACGGCGAGCGCCTGCCCTTCCCCCTCGCGCATCGCCAGCACCTCGCGGGCCGCGGCGTCGACGACGGGGCGAAGCTCGCTCCAGACCCCCCCCACCCCCACCCCCTCGCCGGCGGCGTCGCCCGCCTGCTCTCCCTCGCCGTTTGCCTGCAGCGTCAGGACCTCGGGATGTCGCGCCACAAATGCGAGGTCCGGCTCACCCTTCAGGCGCAGCTGCTTCTTGAGCTCCTTGAGCGCCGCTACCACCTGGCGCGCCCGCGCGATATCCACCAGCACGGTGCCACCGGGGCGCGGTTGTTCGAGCCAGCGGGCCGACAGCGCGACGTGCCCGCGGTCGAGCAGCTGTCGGAGGTGCTCCCGGATCGGCTGCTCCGCCGCGGCCAGCTCGAACGGCAGCCGCAGCTGGGGATTGTAGTAGCGATGATTGACGCTGCGGATCTCGATCCGCAGTCTTCCGCCTTGCACCTTCCCTTCGGCCGAGCCGAAGCCCGTCATGCTCCGCGGCACAGTCTTTAAGCCTAGCCGGGTCAGGCACTTAGGTCAACCCGCTCAATCGGTGAAGCGCCATCGCACGCCGTAGAATTGATCGTTGCGAAGATAGTCGAGCCCGGGAACGTAGCTCTGCCGGGAGGCACGCGCGTTCCGGATGACCCAGAAGATGGTCACGCCCGCTATGCGGATCTGGAGGTTGAAGTCCACGAAGGTCGCGCCCGGGAGCGCGAGCGCTGTCGTCGTGCCGCTTGTCGTGTCGAGCACCACACCGGCGGTCCCGCCGCCGCTCCACGACTCCACCGCCGTCTCGACCCGAAAGGCGAAGATCCCGCTCTTGTACTGGCGCCAGAACTTGGAGTAGAACGTGGCGGCGGAGCGTGCATGGCGTGGCGGCTCGAAGTCCCCGCCGCCGCGCACGGGGTCGAAGTACCAGCTCGAGAGCTCGAGCCCCTGGATGGGGCGCAGGCGCAGGTGCAGCATGAGGTAGTTGGTCGCCGGTGTGGGAGCGAGCGCGCTGATGCCGGCCACGCCTGCAGGCAACTGGGGCGGCGGGACGAAGGCGTCGCGTCGCGCCCCGCCCACTGCGAGCGTGGCCCAGGGCTGCTGCCATTGAATCGTGCCCGCGAGATCGGTCGTCGTCTGCACCGAGTCGTCGCTCCGGGTCGGTGCCACGAGGTCCCGCCCCCACGCGACGTCTCCGTGCGCCGAGAGGCCGAGGGGCAGAAGGAGGCCCGCGGCGAGATGGGCGCGGTCTCCGCGGCGGTCGAGCGAGTAACTCGCGTGATGCGCATCCACACTGAGGGTCAGCAGGTCTTGCGCGCTCCAGGACGCCCGTCCCTCGAGCTGCAGCGGGCTACGGGCGCCCGCCAGGCGTGCCGCTACGCCGACGGCGGCGCGCGAGCCCGCCGTTGAGAGCTCGAGACTCGCCTGTGGCAAGGTGCGGTCTCCCACGGCTGAATCGCGGCTCGTGGTGGCGGTCGCGAGCGTGAGGTCGAGGCGCGGCCCCAGGCCGGGGGTCCTGCCTGCCCAGGCGAACCGCAGCTGCTCGTCGAGCCGCTTGGTCCGGATCGCGTTCACCTTCGGCGCCGCGCTCCTCTGGCGGTGCCAATCGGAGCTCACGATCTGATACGACACGCCCAGCCGCGGACTCGCCATGTACTCGGCCTTGAGCCACAGATCCACGTCGTGGAACCCCGTGGTGGACGAGCTCGTGGCTCCCGCGATGTCATTCCAGTCGGCGAGGAGCGACAAGCCGAGCCCGGAGCGCCACCGCTTGAGGAAGGCGGCGCGGTAGCCCGACATGCCCAGGAACCCCGTGGTGATGCCGATCTCGGTGGCGGGCGCCGTAGACGACTGTCGCGCGCTGACGAGGTAGACCCGGAGGCCAGCCGGCAGCACCACGACGTCCACGCGCTCGAGTGGGGCCAGGGGGATCCGCGCCGGATCGAGATAGACGGAGTCGCGGCCTAGCGGCAGGTAGGGGACGCCATCCCAATACACCTCGAGCCCCGCCGGCCCGCGGCCGCCGTACGAGACCGGCTCTGCCTGGCCGTACATGCCGCCCCGCGCCACGTACACGCCGGGAATGCGCGCGAGCAGATCGCTCAGCGTCTTCGTGTCGGAGAACGCGAACGAGTCCGCGGTGAAGCTGTAGCGCGCGCCGCGCGGCAGGGGGCCCGGTGGGACCGCTGCCGGGAAGACGGGGAGGTAGTGGGGGACGGTATCGCGCGTCGTGTCCCGCTTGGCCGTATCGCGCGCGAGGGCGGAGTCGGTCGGGGGAGGGGAAGGCGGTCGGCGCGCGCTCGTGTCTCCCTGGGCGGCCGCATAAGGGGGGAACGCGAACGCGAGCAGGACTGCGGTCAGGAGGGCCCGCCCCCCGCGCGTCACGCCCCCGCGCGCTTCAGGATGAATTCGCTGAACAGGCGGACGCCTACCGCCGTGGGGCCTTTGGTCTGGTAGGGCGCCTCGCTGTCGGTGTAGGCCGTGCCCGCGATGTCGAGATGCGCCCACGGATACCCCTCGACGAACTCCCGCAGGAACCAGCCGCCGGTGATCGTCCCCGCACCGCGCCCCCCGGAATTCTTCAGGTCGGCCACGTCGGACTTGAGCAGGTCGCGGTACTCGTCCCACAACGGCAACGGCCAGCAGCGCTCGCCGGCGCGCTCGCCCGCGTCGCGCACCTCACCCAGGAGCGCCTCATCCGTTCCCATCACCCCGATCGCCACGTGCCCCAGCGCCACGACGACGGCCCCGGTGAGGGTCGCGGCGTCGAGCGCGGCCGCGGGCTTGAAGCGTCGCACGTACGAGAGGGCATCGCACAGGATCAGCCGGCCCTCCGCGTCGGTGTTGATGATCTCGATCGTCTTGCCCAAGTGGCTCCGGATCACGTCGCCCGGCTTCAGGGCGGCGCCGGAGGGAAGGTTCTCGGTGGCGGGGATCAACCCCACGACGTTGATCTGGGGCTTGAGCCGTCCCAGCACCTCGAAGGTGCCGAGCACGGCCGCCGCGCCCGACATGTCGAACTTCATGTCCTCCATGTTCTGCGCCGGCTTGATGGAGATGCCGCCCGAGTCGAACGTCACCCCCTTGCCGATGAGCGCGATCGGCGCCGTGTCACCCGCACCTCGATACTCGAGCACGATGAAGCGCGGCTCCTGCACACTGCCTTGGGCCACGGCGAGCAGCGCGCCCATCCGCTCCCCCTCGATCGCCGCCCGGTCAAGGATGGTGACGCTCAAGCCGTAGGTGTCGGCGAGCCGTTTCGCTTGATCGGCGAGGTAGGCCGGCGTGCACACATTTCCCGGCTGAGCCTGGAGGTAACGGGCGAAGCGGTGGCCGGCGGCGATGGCGTCGCCGGCACGCTGGCCCGCGGCGGCCTCCTTGGCCTCGCGCGCGTCGCACACGATCCCGACCGCCTCGACCTCGACGCGCGGCTCCTCGGATGGAGGGGCCGCCTTGAGCTCCGTGAACCGCCACGCGCCCTGGGCGGCGCCCTCCACGATCGCCTGCGCCAGGTCGCGCGCCGTGGTCCCGTTGCGCGCCTCGGTCGCGACAGCGCAGGCCAGCTGCTTCGCCCCCAGCGCCCGCGCCCGCTTGGCGGCGACCGCAGCCGCGCGGCGGATGCCGTTGCGGGTGACGTCCCGCGCTTTGCCCATGCCGACGAGCAGCAGGCGCTGCGCCTTACCATCCCCCCCTCCAGGCGGGTAGAGCAGGCTCGTCTCGTCGCGTTTGCCCTTGAAGTCGCCGCTCGTGACGGCACGGGTCAGCACCCCGCCCGTCGCCTTGTCGAGGCCCGAGAGCGAGGCCGGGACGCTCGAGCCCTCGGCCAGGGCCACCGCTAGGAGCGGCGTCTCGACGCGCTCGAGGGCGGTGGTGACGATGCCGCTCGTCAGGCTAGACATGCTCGATAATGCACTCGCCGAAGTCGGAGGTCGATACCTCGGTGGCGTCGGGCATGAGGCGCGCGAGATCGTAGGTGACGCGGCGCGCGCGGATGGCGCTGGCGAGACCGCGGACGATCGCCTGCGCGACGTCGGTCCACCCCAGCTCCTCGAACATCATGGCGCCGGACAGGATTACGCTCGAAGGATTGATCTTGTTCAGCCCGGCGTACTTGGGGGCGGTGCCGTGCGTCGCTTCGAACACCGCGTAGCCGTCGCCCACGTTGCCGCCGGGCGCGAGCCCCAGTCCGCCGACCTGTGCCGCGGCCGCGTCCGAGAGCAGGTCGCCGTTCAAGTTAGGTGCCGCGATCACCGAGTATTCGTCCGGGCGCAGCACCAGCTGCGCGAACATCGCGTCGGTGATCCGGTCCTTGATCACCACCCGTCCCCCGTCCCCCTTGGTCTTTTCCAGATCGCTTTCGGAGATCGTCTTGTCGCCGAACCGCTCCCGCGCCACGTCGTATCCCCACTCCCGGAAGCCGCCCTCGGTGAACTTCATGATGTTGCCTTTGTGCACCAGCGTGACCGACTTGCGCCCCCGCTGGATCGCGTATTCGATCGCCTTCGCCACCAGCCGCTGGCTGCCGAACTTGGACATCGGCTTGATACCGATCGCGCTCCCGGAGCGGATGTTGGCCTTGAACCGCTCCGTGAGAAACGCGATCACGGCGTCGGCCTCAGGGCTCTGGGCGCGGTACTCTACGCCGGAGTACACGTCCTCGATGTTCTCGCGGAAGATCACCAGGTCGAGCTTTTGGGGCTCGCGCATCGGGCTGGGCACGCCCTCGAAGTAGCGTACCGGCCGGATGCAGGCGTAGAGATCGAGCAGCTGGCGCAGCGACACGTTGAGGGAGCGGATGCCGCCGCCGACGGGGGTGGTGAGCGGGCCCTTGATGGCGACCCGGTGCTTGCGGATGGTGTCCAGGGTCTCGTCGGGGAGCCAGCTGCCGACCGTCTTGAACGCCTTTTCGCCGGCGAGCACCTCCAGCCACTCGACGCGGCGCTTGCCGCCGGACGTGCGCTCGACGGTCGCGTCGAACACGCGGCGCGCCGCCCGCCAGATGTCCGGTCCCGTGCCGTCCCCCTCGATGAAGGGGATGACGGGGCGGTCGGGGACGCTCCAGCGGCCGCCCTGGAACTCGATTGCATCGCCCATGCACACCGCTCCTCGTTGCGACGCGGTGCAGTCTACACGCTGGCGCTAGGGTTGCGCCAGCGCAGCACGATCCTACATTATCGAGCGTATGCAGCGCCATCACCCCGCGTTTCGCACCGCGTTCTGGCTCGTCGCCGCCTGCTGGCTCGCGGCGGGCCCGGGCGGGGATGCCGTCCGGGCGCTGCTTGCCTGCCGGCACGCCGCGATGCACATGGCCGCCGGCGACGCCCGGCAGGAGGCGAATATGCCGAGCGGCGCGCCGTGCTTCTGTGGTCAGATGATTGGCGGCTCCGATCAGGCGCTGTCGGTCGCGCTGCCCGCCCCGGCACTCCCGCCGGTGACGGCGAAAGCGGTCGTCGACCTGGTCCGTCCATCCCGCATGTCGCATCTCCCATCTTGGCTGTTGCCTCCGGAGACTCCTCCCCCGATCGTCGCGTAGGCGGTAGCTCGCAGCGTTTCAACCGACAATCGTTCCACCACCGTTCGGGAGGGGGCCCATGCGCAGTGCACTGTGGAGTGCCCTGCTCTGCGGGGTCACGGCCGAGTTGGCCGCCGCGCAGGGCGTGCCGGTCACATTTGAGGAGCCGCAACCAGTCGGCGTGACGGGGTTCGCCGTGGGGACGGCGGATTACGACCGCCTGGCGCACACGAACACGCTTGCCGCCGGCAAAATGGCGTTGAGTCTCTTCAAGCCGGCCGGAGACTTCTACTTCTTCGGGCAGCTCACGACAGCGCTCGAAGGCGGTGAGGCGGCCACCGAGATCGACAACCTCATCGTCAGCTGGACTCCGTCCGGTGCGAACCAGTGGTCGCTGGCCTTCGGCCGGTTCGACGCGCCCATCGGCTTTGAGCGGGACGATGAGCCTTTGAATTTGGTACCCACCAACTCCTTCAACTTCCAGCTGGCGCGGCCGGGGAAGCTCACTGGGGCGATCCTGCGGTACACCGCATCGCCGCATTTCGACTTCGCCGCTGCCCTTGCGAACGGTTGGGAGGTAGTACAGGACAACAACCGGGGCAAGACGGGCCTGGTGCGCGCTGAGTGGATCGCATCGGAGGGCTTCACGGCGGGGATCACGGGGGTATACGGCCCCGAGCGCGATGCCACTGATGCCCTCCAGCGGAGTCTCGTGTCCGCGGATGTCACGTTCCAGCGTGGGCCGCTAATCGTGGGCACGGAACTCAACGTGGGGGGTGAGCGCGACGGGATGGGGGGTAGCAACAGCTGGGCGGGCGGGGCTGTGACCGGGTTCGTGCGGCTCGGTCGCTCGCTGGGACTCTCAGCCCGCTACGATCATCTCGATGACACGAAGGCCGTGTTGACGGGCGTGCCGCAGGTGCTCCGCTCATTCACTGTGGGGCCGATGTGGTTCTACTCGAGCGCCCAGGAAGGGATCTTCTCGAACATCGAGCACACGACCTTCCATCTGCCGCGGATCGCGGTGCGGACAGCTCTGCGCGTGGACTATTCGACGCAGCCATTCTTCGAAAGCGGCCAGAGCGGCCGCAACACCACAGCCGTGATCGAGCTGGTGTACCTCTTTTAGGAGGCGCAATGCTCTACGACTTGCGACACGCCGACGCGCGCGTGAAGTGGCTCGTCACCTGTCTCCTCGCCACCTTCGGGCTCGCGTATCTATTCGGCGGTTGGATGGTCGCGCTCTACGCTGGGTTCACACCCCACGCAGTGGCCCAGACGTATGCGGTGTCTGAGCTGGCCGCGGAGGGCGTGCCGATGCACATGCGGATGCCGCCCGACAGCACGATGGTCGTCGAGCACCAAATGACCTCACAGCAGATGATGTCGATGTCGGAAGGCCCTCACACTATCGATCGCGACCTCCTCATCCAGGACACCCACGTACACGTGCCGATGTACGGCGTGATCGCGGCCTGCCTGTCGCTCGTCGTGCTGGGACTTGATCTGCGGCGGGGCTGGGGCTTCGCGTTGATCACCTTGTTGTTCGCGGCGCCGTGGCTCGACTTCGCCGGCATGTGGCTGACCAAACTCGCCTCGTCCCGGTTCGCCGTGCTCACTGTGGCCGGGGGGTTTGCTATGGGGTTGGCCTACACCGTCGTGGCCGCCGTCGCCATGTGGCAGATGTGGCGGCCGGTCCAAGGAGATGTCCGATGAAACAGCTAATTGCGAGCGCGCTCGCGGGCGCGCTCCTCCATATCAGTCCCACCGTGGTTCTGGTAAAGCATCCCGATGCCGTGAAGCAGCTGTTACCGGGCGCCGACCGGTTCTTGGCACGGGAGTACCACCTGAGCGATCGGGATGCGCACCGCTTGCACGAGGATGCGCGCGACTGGAGCCCGGAAAACGACGTGCTCACGTTCTACGTCGGCAAGCAGGGCGGAGGCGAAGTCGGCGCACTCGAGTTCATGCGCATCGACACGCCGCACGGGCCACTGGAGATTGCCGTGGGCTTCACGCCGGAGCGGACGGTGCGCGGCGTGCTCGTTACCAAGGCCACGGTGGAGACGCGGCCCTGGGTGCTCGCGGTGCTCGCCGCCGGCCTCACGGAGCATTACCGCGGCCTGAAGGTCACCGACACGCCGAACGGCGCAGGGGCCCTCAAGGACAAGGTCGGCGAGATGCCCGACTACATGGCGCACCACGTGGATGAGGGGGTCAGCCGAGCGCTCGCGGCGTACCGAGATTTCTACAAGAGCTAGAGCGACAGCGCGAGGTAGTCCTCGTTCCAGGCGACCTCGAACAGCCCGTTGCAGCGCTGGCACCGCATGCTCGCCGGTCGGCCGAGCACCGGGTCACGATTGCGGCAACTGGGACAGACGACGTAGTACGGTCCCCAGCTGGCCGGCAGTCGGGGGGCGTTCTCGGGGCGCGGCACGACGGTCCAGTGCTGCGGAGCCGTAGCGAGGATCTCGACGAACGGGCGTGGTACGGGGATCCCTTTCCCCTTCACATCCACCACGACCTCAAGCGGCGCGACCTTGAGGAGCCGGTACCACGCGCCCCGGCGCATGTCGCAGTTGACGTCCGCACGCAGCCGTGCCCACTGCTGCCCCGCCATTGACGCACCCCAGCTAGATAAGCGAAGGTGGTGCTAAGGTAAGGAGAAGACCGGGAAGCGCAATAAAGATGTTACGGGCGCGCCGCGGGTAACCCAACGACATAGGAGCCTCGGTGCCGATGCCGCTCGCCATTGCGAAAGGCGCCTGCTATCCGGTCTTCGCCTACGAGGTGGCCCAGGCGATCGACCTCGATCGAGCGGAGCGGCGCCTGCTTGCCGGCACGGAGCGTCAGACCGTCAAGCACAAGCGCCGGGCGCCGGCGTACTTCGAGTATCGCCCGGCGCCGCTGCGCGTGGCCCGCGAGGCGTTGGAGCATGCGCTCGGCGCCTATCGCACCGCCGCTGGGATCGAGCTGGTCCTCTATGATTTCGGCGCCGTGTCGGTCAGTTATGCGATCCCGCTCGCGGGTACGCTCGCCGAGCTGCCCGCGCTGGCCGACGAGCTGTGGGGGAACGAACGGCTGCTCGCGGACTCGCGGGGCCATGTCGAGCGGCTGCTGCACGACCTGGACGATGCCGCGGTGCGCCCCCGGATCGCCGACTTCGTCGAGGACTATTCGATCTTCCAGATCGAAGGTTTCACGGTGCCGTGCGAAGCGGCGGCGCTCTGGACCGACCACGCGCCGACGGTAGCGCAGATCCTGCGCGCCGCGCCGCACGCGCTGTCGCAGCAGGAGATCGCCGACGCCACCGCATCGCGGCTCTCCTTCGGCCTCGCCGACGCGACGTTCATCGATACCGATGCGGCGCTGGTGTTCGACCCCGAAGGAGACGACGTGCGAGCCGTGCTCGAGTTCGCCAACACGCAGCTGCTCGAGATGCGCTTCCTCGACCAGCAGCTCGACGACGCGCTGGAGCGCGTCTACGAGACGCTGCTGCGCCGTCCCGAGCGTCCCTGGGCGCTCGCCCCCTACGGCGCCGAGCTGCGGCGACTGGCGCGCCTGCAGCTCGACGGCGCGACGCTGTTCGAGCAGGTGACCAACGCGCTGAAGCTCGTGGGCGACCAGTACCTGGCCCGCGTGTACGGGCTCGCGTCTCGGCGGTTCCATCTGGGGGAGTGGGACGCCAGCATCTCGCGGAAGCTCCAGACGATCGACGGCATCTACGCCAAGCTGGTGGACCGGGCGGCCGGCCGGCGCATGGAGGCGCTGGAGTGGATCATCATCGCGCTCATCGCCGTCGAGCTCGCGGTGTCGGCCGCCGCGGCGTTATCCCACCGCTGAAGAGAGCGTTGCTGGCGCCGCGGGTCGTGGATATACTAGGCGACCCGAGAGACGCGAACCAACCGGGCACGTGACAAGGGCGACGCGACTGAAGAGCTGTGGACGCGCGGCGGCTGCTGGGGTAGCCATCGCCGGCGGCTGGCTGGCGCCACGGACGCTGCTAGCGCAGCTCGAGATCGGTCCCCACATCGGGTTTTATCTCCCCGTAGGACCGCTGATCAGGGACAGCTCTCCGAGTAGCTCGATCGAGAAGCGCCAGGAAGGCGCGATCCTGGTGGGCGCGTCGGGGCTACTCATGGCGAGCCAACGGCTGGGCGTGGCGGCGAACGTCACCTTC